>Ga0075369_10000003_pt1 | contig 205269 bp, 240 predicted proteins | sample EndMethybrTD3034_FD_71400 | JGI IMG/M metagenome (GOLD analysis project Ga0075369, IMG submission 71400) | Populus endosphere microbial communities from Tennessee, USA - Endosphere MetaG P. TD hybrid TD303-4 | ecosystem: Host-associated > Plants > Roots > Endosphere | place: USA: Tennessee...
CGGCACTGGCCAGTGCCGCCACAAGTTCGCTAGTGGCTATGCTGCCGAGTGAGCCAAATTGGGCGTGCACCGGGGTTTCCGGCAAGTATTTGCTGAGGCCGATCAGCAGCTCTTCAAACATAGGGATGGATTTTGCGGCAGTACCGGGCATTTTTGCGATTTCGCCAAATACAGCCAGTACTTCCTGGTTCGCACGCGTAATGAACGTATTATTTTCTTTGGCTATGGCGCGCAGGCTGGCGGCGTCCAGTAGGGCGCGCTTTACTTCGCTGATAGTGCCGATCAGGTCGCCCAGGTGGTGCCGGACCTGCTTGAGGGGGTTGGAATAGCTGAGGCCTTCGATGATGGTACGCAGGATCTGGCGCTTGGCGAGTTCATCGACTGGCTCCTGCAGCCGGGTGTCGCCAAAGGCTTCCGGAAAGCGCCGGATAAGGTCGCCGCCAAAGGCGTGGTAAGTGCCGATATTTACGTTGTAGGCATCGCGGCCGATAAAGCGCGTTAGGCGTTCGCGCATGTTCTCTGCCCCGCTCTCGGTGAATGTCATACACAGGATGTTCTGCGGCAATGTATCAGTAGTAGACAGGATGTGTGCAATGCGGGTGGTCAATAGCTGTGTTTTGCCCGTGCCTGGCCCGGCAATTACCAGTACTGGCCCTTCGGTGGTAGTAACGGCTTGTTTTTGGGCATCATTCAACCCGCTGAACGCCTCTTTATAACTGCTCATATATACATTATTGTACGCTATTGCGGTATGTCTTACTGTTTGTGGCCGCAACTGAGCCGTAATAGTCAAACCGCCACAGTATATGATATATAAAAACTATGGCTGGTGGGCAGGGCAACGATCCGGTTAGCGGAGATATACCTAATTCGATGGGTGCTGTCGGAGGACAAGTGGTACGCGCCTCCAATATCCTCCCGTTCCCCCATATTGCTGCGGCTATGGTACATGCCTATAAGGCCGAAGTGTTGCTGCACGAAATTGATAGTGGTCCGCATGGTGGCGATCTGCTACTGGCCGGTTCACAGGCTCATGTACAGGATGCCATGAAACGGCTCGGTATGATATGCGCTAACTTATCTGTGGGCAAAGACCATCTGGGTGCATACTTGGCAGCATGCGGAGTATATATAGAAGGGCACCATACTGAAGATACAACGCAGTACACTAAAGTACTGGGTGCGCTTGCTCAAATGCCGGAAACGCGTGCGGTCATTGAAAGGGCCCAGGGCTTTGCGGCTGATATCGCCGCCTGGACGCAGCGCGCTAAAAACCAATACCCCCACAGTATCCCTCCGCCCGATATGCTAGGTGAGCTGTATACTATAGCCGGATATTACGGCCAGCCGGCGGAAGAATTTCCCGGTCCTGAACAAACGCCTGACACCGATACCGGGTAAGCGAGGTCTAATGGTCACGTATATAATCGCGCGCATGTTGAACTACTTGGGCTGGTGTGGCGGTAACTGTCTCAACAAGCCTTTCCTCGGCTATTTGGTCGTGTAAGGCCGCAAGATTGCCCAGTAGCATAGTGGTAGACACTAAAGTATTGATCACATCGGCACTGAATGTTTCCATGGCTGCAATACCTGCGCCCAGTTTATAGTTAGCCTCCACTAGCAGTCCTGCGCTGGATAGTACATCAAGCATGTCGAAATTATCGCTGCCTTCACCGGCAGCTTGGAGTTGTAAGTTGCCATGCTCTGCGCCTTGGCTGACCGCCCCAATCGCCGGCATCATGCCAGCAAGGTTTTCGTGCAGGCCGCGGACGGCCAGCATCGCGTCGTAGATCCTGCCTTTTACAGTTTCAAGGTCCAGGCCATCCCAGCCTTCACTGATTTTTGCCGTAGGCAGGCCTTCAAACAGCGCGCTTCCCTGCGCCACCCCTTGTTTTATTTTTTCTATACTCATAGTGACCCGCACTATATACTACCGTCCGTTCGGCTGCAATATTATTGCCCTATAGACGTTCGGCGGCTATTTTGCGGGTTTGGTTTTGTGGCTGCAGTGCGGACAGTCCATCTCTTCGTCCATCATGCTCACAACCCACTGGTCGCCGGCTTTGACCCACGGCTCGATATCGTGGAAGCCGATGAGGTCGGCAAATGACCGTAGCATTGACCCGACGAAGCCATTAAAGTGTACTTTGCCCCATTGGACGCTAGCCCAGCGCGGGCCAACCGGAATAACGCTGATAGGGGCCTTCGGTAGGTATGGTTCGGGCGTTTCTTTGTTGAAGGCACGTAGGATATTAGTGCCGACATATTCTCCATCATAGAGGGCGGTCTGGGCCATGCCGCTGAACTGCGTATTGGCATTGTCGCCAATCACGAAAATGCCTGGTTCTGCCTGTAGGAATTCGTCAACTTCTACCTTGCCGCGGTCTGTCAGCTTGAAATTGTTTTCTTTATAGAACGGGTTGTTGGCGACACCGGCAGTCCATACGACTGTCTCTGTCTTGATGGCTTTGCTGCCGGCCATCAGTGTATTGGCGGTAGTGCCTTGTACGGCCGTACCCAGCATTACGTGGATGCCGAGGGCTTTAAGCCGGTTGCCGATAGCCTTTGATATGTCCTCTGGCGCACGGGGCAGTAGCCGTGGGGCGGCTTCAACGATAGTAATATGCAGCGTACGGTCGCGCAAGCCGTGGTGTGTCATTACTTCTTTCAGATAGCTGGGGAGCGCCCCGGCCAGCTCTATGCCGGTTGGACCGCCACCGACAATCACATAGTGTAAGTCGGGCCGGCCTTTGTCGGTAATCTGCTGGTGCAGATGCTTCTTGAAGCGCTCGGCTTCTTCGGTGGACTTTATGCCGTAGGAATACTCGGGCATACCGGGGATGCCGAAGTAATTAGTGACATTGCCAAGCGCAAAGATAACCACATCAAAAGTAATTTTCTGGCCGTCTGCCAAGGTTAGCTCTTTGGCGGTGCGGTCGAGGGTTTTAGCTGTGCCCTGTATGAATGCAATGCCTGTGCCGTCCAGGATAGTCTGCAGCCGGATGCGCGCACCGGACTTCCAGCCGCCGGTAGCCGTACGGTACAGTGCCGGGTAGTACCGGAAATGCGTATGGTCGCTCACCAGGGTTACCTGGGTGTTTTTGTGTTGGGCTAGTGTAAGTGCAGCCTTGATGCCCCCGAAGCCTCCGCCCACCACCAGGACGTGATTTTTACGTAAAGATGAGTTCATGCTAATGATTATACAGAGATAGCCGAGGGTAAGCTACTGCTATATATTTGGGAAGGTTGCAGCTGCTAACGCGCATCATTTGTGATTAATCTCACGTCCCCATTTGTAGGGGCCATTTTGTGGTATAGTTGCTTCATATGAGTTACCTGCAAGGTATAGATTCGTTGATGTTATACGTCAGTGATGTCACTAAAAGCGCTGAGTTTTACCAGATACTCGGCTTTACCCCTAAAGAAATTGACACACAGTTTGCAGCTGTCACGCTTGGCAACTTTGAGCTTCATTTTCACGACAAACACGCGGTCCCCGGACCGTATTTTAAAAGGGAGTCAATGGCGGAGCCAAAGGGCGCCGGGTTATTCATTTATGTAGCGGTCACCCAGATTGACGCCTTTTACCGGTCGCTGCTGGACAAGGGTGTCCTTACTTCCACCGAGCCGCGCGACTGGCCATGGGGCAACCGCGAATTTGTCGTCCGTGACCCCGACATGTACAAACTCGTCTTCTACGAAAAATTGTAACCCGCCCTTCGTGATTGCTGAAAATGCAGGTACGGCTACAGGCACCTCGGAAGCGTGAAATATGCTAGTAAGCATGTTTCACGACCCGCAAGTGCCGTAGTCATACCTTTGTTTTTAGCTCTAGGGACTAGCGCTTGAACTTGGTCTTGATCGTTTCGTTGGGGACGTATTTTTCAGTCTTGGCATAGAGGTCATAGGCGGCGCGGTCGTGGTCCGTCTGTAGTTTACCGCTCAGTGAGCGCGGCCATAGCCCAAAGTGCCGCACCGTGTCGATCTCAGCGGCGAACAGAATAATCTGCGCCAGTAGGTACAGCCAGAACAGCATACCCAGCACTACGGCAAATGTGCCGTATGTGGCACTGAGGTTGTGGAGCTCGTGGGCAATCAGGATACTGCCGAAACTCAGTAATAGTTGTATCAGCCCGGCCGCGATACTGGCCCCGAGCATCATATAGCGCAAGCGCAGCCGTGCGCCCATGGCAATGCGGTAGGCGTAGCCGAGTACGAGGGCTAGGATACTGAAACCAGCGATGTTGGCGAATACCTTCACCCACCAGGCGTGACCCAGGTCGGCAGTAAATACAGATACAGCAACCGTCGCGGCAAAACCTGCTGCGGCTGCGCCGATAATAGCCATACTGTGCAGGATGTTTCTAGGGAACCCGGCGCGTTTGTTTTTAGGGATTTGCCACATGTTGTCGATGGCAAAGCGGAAGGCGTCTGCCCCGCCCCGTGCCCCATATAGCGTAAACAGCAAACCGATAACCAGCCCGATACCTACGCTTTTCATCCCATGGATGTTCTGCTGCAGCTCGCTGCCAATCATCGGGAAAAAGCGTCCGACGTTTTCACTTATCTCCTGCTGGAAGGCCGGATCACCCCGGAAGGCCAGCTGTATGATAGTAACCAGTACCAGTAGTAGCGGGAACAACGATACGAAGCCGTAGTATGTCAGCAGTGCCGCGTGGAAGCCGCCGCTGTCTTCACCGTATTTTTTAATAAGCGCATAAGGGAAACTCGTCCAGGCGTGTTTTTGCTGCCAGGAGTCGATTTTTTTAACTAGTTTACCGATGTCCATTGCATCGATTGTATTACGCTTTGCCCGTGTGTACTACCTTTTTAGCGACACTCATCAATTTTTCTCCATTGCACACGCTTCGCAGTGAAACTTTTTACACCTTGCGCTACCTTAAATTACCGCTTAAGCTTAAGGTATGGAAGAATTTGCAACAAAACTTGCCGCCGCTGGCTTCAGTGGTGAAATTACTAATGAGGAGGATGCGAAGGAGTACTACAGCCATGATGCTTCCCTGTTCGAAATCCGGCCCGAGCTGGTAGTGATGCCTCGTGACACGAAAGACGTGCAGCTGCTGATAAGTATGGTTGCCAAGCATAAAAAAGCCATGCCGCATCTGTCTGTAACTGCCCGGTCTGCCGGGACGGATATGTCCGGCGGCGCGGTTAACGACAGTATTATCGTTGATTTCAACAAGCATTTCACTAAAGTGCGTAGCGTCTCTAAAACCGAAGCCCACACACAGCCCGGTGTCTTCTACCGGGATTTTGACGTTGAGACGCTAAAGCACGGCGTGCTGATGCCCTCCTATCCTGCATCGCGTGACCTCTGTACTGTTGGTGGTATGGTAGCTAACAACTCTGGTGGTGAAAAATCGCTGGAATACGGCAAGGTGCAGGACTTTGTAAATGAGCTGCGGGTGGTGTTTGCTGATGGCAACGAATATACCGTCCGGCCGCTTACCCGCGTAGAGATGGTCAAGAAAATGGGCCAAAAGGATTACGAAGGCCGTTTATATAAGCGGCTTTTCGACCTTATCGAAGCCAACTATGACGCCATTAAGGCCGCCAAGCCCCAGGTCAGCAAGAACTCCATGGGCTACAACCTTTGGGAGGTATGGGACCGCGAGACGGGCATCTTTGACCTGACAAAGCTGATTGTCGGCTCCCAGGGTACGCTGGGCTTCGTAACCGACATCAAATACCGCCTGGTGCCCCGCCGGCCGCACTCCGGCCTGCTGGTGATGTTCATGCGCGACACAGATGAGCTGGGCGAGCTGATCAATAAGGTGCTTGCCCACAAGCCAGCGACGTTTGAATCGTTTGACGACGCTACGCTCTGGCTGTCAATTAAGTTCATGCCGTATTTCCTGAAGATGCTGGGCGTACGAAAGTTTATTTTACTGTTAATCAACCTAATCCCTGACGGCTTGCAATTGCTGCGGGGTATCCCAAAGATGGTCCTGATGGTGGAGTTCAATGGCGATACCGAAGAAGAAGTACGTAATAAGATTAAAGCACTGCACCGTGAGCTTGCACACATGCGCGCCCGTTATGAAATAAACGGTTTCGAAGAAGACGCCACCGAAGGCAAATCCGAGAAGTTCTGGATTATGCGCCGCCACAGCTTTAACTTGCTGCGCTCTAAGGTGAAAGACAAGCACACGGCACCATTTATCGACGACCTTATTGTCAACCCACCCTACCTGCCGGAGTTTTTGCCTAAGATCCGTAAGATCATAAAGAAATACAAGCTGCTGGCAACTGTAGCCGGGCATATGGGCGATGGCAACTTTCATATTATTCCGCTGATGAAAATCGAGGACCCGAAGGAGCGCCGCAAGCTATTGCCCGCCATGAAAGAGGTGGACGAGTTGGTATTACACTATAAAGGTTCACTTTCTGGTGAGCATAATGACGGCCTGGTCCGCGGCCCGTGGCTGGAAGACCAGTTTGGCAAGAAGGTCGTCGGGCTATTCCGTGACACGAAAAATATATTTGACCCTGAGAATATCTTTAACCCGCACAAAAAATCGGATGCTGACTGGGATTATAGTTACAAGCATATCCGTGAAAAATTCTAAGCATTTGCTAGCCTAGGCCGTGCATATGTTCATTTGCCGGGGTGACCTTGCCGTACGTACGTTGGCGCGCTATGCTATGGCTATATCATCATAATAGGGGTAAGAACCATGGGATCATTAACACAACTTGAAACGACGCTCGACAGCGCACTCAACAAGAACGCCCCCGTCAAAATTCCGCCAGAAGGCCGCAAGGGCCTGGCCGGTGCAACGTGGTGGCTGGCGTTGATCTTGGGCGTATTGCAGCTATGGTCGGCAATTACCCTGTGGCAGTGGGGCCACACCGTAGACCGCCTGGCTGACACGCTCAGCTACTACAGTGACATGGGTTACAATACGCCACACCTGGGGTTGTTCTATTATCTGTCGCTGCTGGCTATGGCTGGTACGGCCGTGCTGGCATTGTTGGCTGTACCTAGCCTAAAGGCCATGAAGAAGAGTGGCTGGGATATGTTGTTTTACTGCGCACTAATCGCAGCTGTACTGTCTGTAATACGTCTGTTCTCCAGTGGTGGTGGCTTTTTTGACTTCGTGGGGACGGCTATTGGGACAGTTATCGGTGCCTGGCTGCTGTTCCAGGTACGTGATTTTTTCATGGCTGATGTCTCAGCTGTGCGTGCCCGCCAGCACACGGCCGCTGCCGACCCGGTAAGCGCACCGGACCACTCAGCACACCACAGTGCTGCTAAAAAGCACGACGACACGACATCTGCAGACGAAAAATAGAAAAATAGCGGCTCCGTCCGTTATAGGCCTGCTGTGTATATTCTAGTTGCCTGAACGGTGACGGCGCGTGCGGCTACCGCAGCGTCTGCAGATTCTGCACGGGTTGCTACTAGTCTGGGGTAATCACTTTCTGTCACCTCGTCGAGTGCTTGCTGTAGGAGGCCTTGGACATTCTTCAGCCGGTCGCGGACGGCATCATTGGTAGTGCGGGTTGTTTCTGCTCCCTCGCTGCACTGCCTATGGTTTTGCAGTATGGTGGCGGCGGCTTCACCGCCGTCTTGGCCGAACCCGTTTTCTAAATGTGCTCCCGCTTGATCCAGGTCGTTTTTGACGGCGTAGCTCATGACGTGTATACCGGCGGCTTTGCCGGCGCGTGCTGCCACCTCACCGAGCGCCGTCTGAATTGCTTCTTTTAGGCCCGTACCCTCCATACTAGGACGGGTATTTTCCTGTATTTCGGCTAAGGGTGCGCTGTTCATGGACTGAATGGCCTGCCCTAAATTTGCTTTTACATCTTCTACGCTCATTTTGTTCTCCTGATGACTATGTAATTTCAGTACGAGGTCGTGCTCGTACATAGTATCCTATTAGCCGTGTATAAGAAAAACACCCGGTTTTCCGGGTGTTTTAAAGTGTCGCTTAAGTGTATACTTAGCGGCGTTCTTGAGGGCGAGCTTCGCTCACGCCTACTGCACGTCCGCCAATTTCCTTGCCGTCCATGCCCTTGATGGCAGCCTGTGCTTCATCGTCGTTGCTCATTTCAACGAAGCCAAAGCCCTTGCTGCGGCCTGTTTCGCGGTCCATGATGACCTTGGCTGAAACAACGGTACCGAAAGCTGCAAATGCGTCCTTCAGTTCGTCGTCTGTGACGGTATAACTTAATGAACCGATAAATAATCTGGTAGCCATTCCTAGCTGGTCCTCTTTCCTTCACTGAGGTAAACAGGCTTACGCCAGTTAGCTGCTCCCCAAGTGATACATTAATTACTTACATCTAGAAACCGTTACGGTAAGTAGCAGCTTTTCCTAGTACTGGCATTATAACACACGGGTCAATGGATAGGTCACAATAATCAAAATAATGTCTGTATGGCGTAGTAGCCTGTGGAAAGATGTTGTTACATACCAAATTCAGTGTCGAATGATGCAAAGGCTTGGCTGCGAAAACGTTTGTATGCTTTGACCGTACGTGAACGTATGTGGGATTGTGTTTTGGTTGCTCGATATGATTTTGACATGACGTCACCTCTTACTTGTGCTTTGTTGGTTGTGTAGTGCCAGCCACATGTGGTGGCTGGTATAGGGAGCCGGAAACCGCAATAGGAAACGTGCCCCCTAGTAGTTCTAGGCGTGGTGCCAGTGCAGGCTGAAGCGTGATGGCGTACGGAAGCTGTCACTATGGTCACGTGCGCTGCTGATGCCGCGTGCCAGGCTGCGCTCAGGGGCCTCGTCCAGTTCTAATTCTTCAAATTTGCGGGTCAAGAAGCTGTTGATTCTTGTGTCTAACTCTTTGTCACTAAGTCTCTTCATGGTAGTCTCCTCTAAAATGTTATGCTGTCATTTATGTGTACCTTGTTTATTCATATGGTTCTCTCATTTGTTAATGTCCCCCCTCACAGTGGATACTCTTATAGTACAAAGCAAGTGCGTGTTAAACAGTGAACATCTAGACAAAAAACATGTAATAATTTTCATATTTCGTATGTCCGTTCGTTTGCAATGATAGAATATAGACAGGAACTACGAGAAGGGCAGACTATTATGGATGATGTAATTGAGGCTATCCGCCCGTTATCAGTAACAAGGACATTTAAGAAACGCAGTATCTTACTGTACCAAGGCGAAGCGCCCCGTTCGGCATTTGTGCTGCTCGACGGCGTCATTAAGGCCTATACGCTTAACAATGCCGGTGAAGAGCAGGTAGTTGCATTTCATATCAATGGCGACATGTTCCCTGCCTCCTGGGTCTTCGACAAATCTTCCAGCACGCTGTATTACTACGAAGCGCTTACTGACTGCGAAGTGCTGGCTCTGCCAAAGGACGTATTAAAAGATACTATCCTCTCTAAGCCAGAATATATGCGGGCTATGCTGGACTATTATGTCACTAACTACACCGGCCTTATGATGCGCGTAACCGCCCTGGAGCAGTCCCGTGCCAGCGAGAAGATTATGTTTACGCTGTACTACCTGCTGTTCCGCTATGGCAAAGAGGTAAAGCCGGGTATGTACGCCTTGCGCCTGCAATTGACCCAGAGTATTATTGCCAGCCTGGTAGGCCTGACCCGTGAGACCACCGCCACCGAGCTAGGCAAGCTGCGCCGCCAAAAGATCCTGAGCTACATCGCCCAGCAATATACCGTCGACAAGGGCGCCCTCGAACGCGCCCTAGGCGAAGACAACTTCACCGACATCAAGATTGGCTAGTCCTCTGCAATTAAAATAATGACAGCACGACCACGGCACGTACGGGTCACGAAACATGCTTGAATAGCATATTTCGCGCTTCCGAGGTGCCTCAGTTCGTGCTGTCATTAGCGCTGTGCGTGGGGCAGGATAAAAGCTCCTAGAAATTAAGGCACCTCGGAAGCAAAAAGTATGCTATTCAAGCATACTTTTTGACCCGTACGTGCCGTATTTGTAGGGGCTTTTATCCTAACGGTACGGACTATTCGTTTTCGAGGGTGTTTTCGACGACTTGGAGTAGTTCCTTCGGAGAGGCCCAGGCCTTTAGGATGTAGCGCTCGGCGCCGAGGCGGTAGGCTTCGTCGATTTCTTTTTGCATATCGTAGTTACTGAAGACGATTACCTTTACTTTGGAGTGTTCTTCTTTGAGGTTGTAATGTTGCAGGAACTCAATACCATCCATGCGCGGCATGCGGAGGTCTAGAAGGATGAGGGTCGGCTCCATGTCAGCCGTGATTTCCAGGGCTTCCTTGCCGTCGAATGCGGCGTGTACGGTGTACCCGCTTTTCTTCAAGATCATTTGGTATGCTTCGTTTAAAGCCTGTTCGTCTTCGACGATTAAAATAGTAGCTGGATCGGTCTTCTTGGTCGCCATAGATTTTCCCTAACTTATATTTTCCAGTATACCGTACATTGCGTGTACAACTGTGAGATTTTTCATAGTTACTGCTGGTTTTTCAAAGGCAGGACTATGGTGAATGTTGAACCTTTGCCGGCGCTGGATTCAACATTGATGGAGCCGCCGTGCAGTTCTACTAAATGTTTTGCAAGGTATAGCCCGATACCGGTGCCACCTACGCGTACGCTCATTTCGTTGGAGATGCGTGAAAACTGCTTGAACAGCTTGCTGATTTCGCCGGCGGGGATACCGACGCCCGTGTCTTTTATCTGGATGTATGCGTATGTGTCGTCGTGGCGCAGCCTAACGGTGATGGTGCCACCGTGCGGTGTGTACTTTATGGAGTTACTCAAGATGTTCTCTACCGCCATACGCAGCATGTGGGTGTCTATGCGCATCAGCAGCGCGCGTCTGGACAGGTGCAGACTAATGGTGTGTCCAGCGTTCTTAATGTCAGGTTTTTGCTCGTTTACGATATCTTCCACTAGCTCGTTGAGGTTGGCGTCCTGGCGGGCAAGCACGATGCGGCCAGAGTCAATTTTAGCTAAATGGAGTATTTCGTTGATAATGTTGAGCTGGCGGTCGTTGCTGGCATAGGCTTTTTCCAGGAGTTCTTTTTGGGATTTTGGCACTTTGCCGGCAAAACCCTGTAATACCATGCCTATATATTGCTTTACGCCGGTTGCCGGTGTGCGCAGCTGGTGCGAGGCCAGTGACAACAGTTCGTCTTTGGCGAGGTCCACTGCCTGCTCTTTTTGCACAGTCAGCTCCTGGGCGCGGGCTCGCAGAAGTAAGAACACGACAGTCGCAATCAGCATTGAGGTAAAGATGCCACCCAGCAGCACAGACAGCGGACGCCGCAGTTGTACGTCGCTCACGATGCCGGTACGGTCGAATACATACACCACATTCCATGTCTGCCCATATAACTTTAATTGTCGGGTAACGCGTAGCGTATTTGATTTATGCGAAAGCTTTGCGAAATGTTTTGACGTATATAAGGGTGTGTTGTCGCCGGCTACGTTCACCTGGAAGGAGTGCGTGTCGTCGTCGGCATTAGCGGCACCTTTCTGGAAAAATAAGTCGCCGCGGAAGCTGGCGTAAATATAGCCTTGGATATTGGCACGGCGGGCGGCTACTGTACTAGTGTCGGTGCCCAGCGTATAGTACGGGGCAAACATAATATATCCGCTGTATGTTTTGGTGTCATTTGGCGGTTTTAATACCACGCGGCCAGTCACAGCGATATCCCCGGTATCCCTGGCCCGGGCGAGGGCCTCACGGCGTACTGGGTCGGCATTCATGTCGCGGCCAAAGTTTACCTGTCCCTTGATAGCGATCGCTTCGGCATAGGTTAACGGCGCGTACGTATCGGCCGGTGTAGCGCCTTTCGATAGCTGGTAACCGGGGATCTGGGTTTGCATGTATGCCTCGAAGCTATCGGCATCCGCAGCTTTTACTTCTTTAATGAAGCCAATCGCCTGGGCACTGGGATAGTTTTCTTCAACATCGTACGATTGGATAAAGTTATGCCAGTCTTCTCGTGTAACTTCGCTAGAGCCGCGGAAAAAGCCTACGCCGCCCCGCAGTACTTCTTCATATGATTTCATGTTGGAGAGTGTCCCGCGCTGTGTCGTGTTGATGTGGGTAGTTATAGCTGATTGCACATCCTGGCTTAATGCCTGGCGTGAGCTGCGCCATGTAGCGCCAGTTGCCACCAGGATAGCAGCCGCAATTATCAGTGGCGGGAAATAAAGCGAACGGTATACGCCTGCCAGCCGTTTCCACAGACTTTTAAATAGAGACATACTAAAATTATATAACACCCCGGCAGTCTATTTTTTTACACCCCATGCGTATGCTATTTAACTGTAGCTTTAGCGGCATGGCTGTACTGTAGGAATAGCATCAATTGTAAGGAGGTACTACAATGGCAACGCAATCATCCAGCAACAGCAAACGTGGGTTAGCAAGCGCAAGCAAGGCGACTCGCCAACAAGTGGCTCGCGCAGGCGGCCTTGCCCGTGGCAGACAACGCAAGCAGCACTCGTAGACATAGATACCTGTAAGCTTATCTATCTTCACCTATTAAAACAGCTCCGTCCCAGCGGAGCTGTTTGTCTTTTTAGGCTTACTATGATACGGATCTGGCTTAAACGTGTTAAAATAGATACGTTAAGTTCAAGCTGCTAGTAAATTAACTTTTTAAGAAAATACACATTGTTCTCGGGGAGCAGCTATCTGGCCATGCCAGCTACCTCTATGAGACTACAGGAGGAAGCATTAATGGCAACTAAATTATTCGTGGCAGGTCTTGCGTACGCACTGACCGATGATCAGCTGGAAGCACTATTCGTACCCTTCGGTACCGTTGTTTCAGCCAAGGTCATCATGGACCGCGAAACAGGCCGCAGCAAGGGCTTTGGCTTCGTTGAAATGAGCAACGACGATGAAGCTAAGGCTGCTATCGCTGCCATGGACGGCAAAGAAGTCGATGGCCGCAGTATTGCGGTTAACGAAGCCCGCCCCCAAGAAAAGCGTGAACCACGCCAAGGCGGTGGCGGCTTCGGCGGCAACCGCAGTGGTGGTGGCTTCGGCGGCGGCCGTGGCGGCGAACGTCGTGGCGGTGGTGGTGGCCGTCGCTACTAGGCGACCCCTCCTGCTCTACGCATAAAAAAACCACCCTTCCCGGGTGGTTTTTGTTACCTGCAAGGTAGATGATTGACTGTCTTTTGATGAAGTACGTATTGACTAATGTGTGTATTTTTGCTATAAATCATAGGTATCACCATGACCGACTAGGCCTAAGGTTTCGACCGACCGCCGATGTCGGTCTTTTTGTATTCAAGAGATCGTCTAAGCTGACTCATATGGACTATATTTGTCGCGAAGGGGCGTAGTAATTTGGAGTATTTATGGTTTGGAGTGAGGACATGCGCAAGCTTGCCTTTGTCTGTAAGATAGTCCAACAGGCACGCAAAATCACCATCGCCCGTAACTATTACTGCTTGATCGTAGTTGTCATATTGTATCGCTGCTGCATGAAGTACAAGTTCCGCGTCTACATTGCCTTTTACGGTTTGCTTGCCATTTTCAAAATATTGAACAGTAGGCTTAAATATCAGTATAAAACCTGCTTTCTGCAATTCGGTATAAAGCTTCTGATTATTGCCTACTAGGCCGATGAACATAAATGCCTGTTCGACGTTGTATTTATTTTTTAAGTACAACCTAAATTTATGATAGTCTAATCGCCACCCAGAGGACCTGATGCCTAAATTTAAATTTTGGCTGTCTATAAAGGCGAAGTTTTTATGTGTCATATCGGTTTGGCTCATTTGCAGATTAGATGTATTTCCATATTAATTATGTGCCAACAATATATCAACACAGGTCAGCAGGAATTTTATATAACTAAAAGGCACAGCGTGTGCCATGCCTTTTCGTGAATAGTAGCTAGGATTACTTTTCGATGAACGTCAGTGCGTAACCGGTACGTCCGGCGCGGCCTGCGCGGCCGATACGGTGTACGTAGTCGTCGTAGGTCTGCGGCGTGCTGTAGTTGATCACGTGGGTGATGTCAGCGACGTCGATACCACGGGCGGCAACGTCAGTTGCTACCAGGATAGTTACGTCGTTTTTCTTGAAGCGGTTCAAAGCGCGCTGGCGCTGGCTCTGGGACTTGCCTCCGTGGATAACGTCAGCCTTGAAGCCGCGGGCCATTAGGTCCTGGCTCAGCTTTTCAACACTGCGCTGGGTTTCGTCAAATACGAGCGCCTTCAGGCCTTCGGTGTTAATCAGCAGGTCGTGCAGTTGCTCGAGCTTGTCTTCACGGCGGTGGTATTGGACTACATCCTGGTGGACGTTGTCGGTAGTCTCGCCGGTCTTTACGGAGATAGTTGTCGGGTCATTTGCTTCTGCGTAAATCAGGTTGCGAACCTTGGGGTCAAGTGTTGCGGAGAAGAAGAATGACTGGCGGCCTTCTGCCATGGCATCCAGGATGATACGCATGTCGTTAATGAAGCCCATATCCAGCATACGGTCTACTTCGTCGAGTACTACGATGTTGAACGTAGACAGGTCGAGGCTGCCGCGCTCCATGTGGTCCTTGATACGGCCAGGCGTGCCGATGACGATACTTGGGTTCTGGCGCAGGTCGCCCAACTGTGGGCCCATTGCAGCGCCGCCGATAAGCAATGCGCCGTAGAGGCCGCTGCCTTTGGCGAGCATGCGGCATTCGTCTTCGATCTGGGTAGCTAGTTCGCGGGTAGGTGCCATGATAAGCGCCTTGGCGTTCGGATCAGTCATAAGCTTGTGCAGTACAGGTACTGCGAAAGCTACGGTTTTGCCCGTACCAGTGTTGGCGATGCCGATTACGTCTTGGCCTGTCAGGCCGGCTGGGATAGCCTGGTCCTGGATAGGTGACGGTGCGGTAAAGCCCTTCTTAGTGATGTTGTCGTGCAACAGTTCGTGGACGTCAAAGTCTGCAAACATGTTTTTAGGTACATAGGCTACAGTTTCAACTGAACGGGCAGCTTTAATGAAACGTGCTGGGTCGATGTACTCTTTGTTGCCGCCACGGTTGCTGCGACGGTTGTTAGATGATGCGTGGTATGCACGCTGAGGGCCGCGTGAATTGCGGCCGCCGAATGAACGGTATGGCATAAAAAAGAATCCTTTTATGTTAGGTGTTATTAATCGATTGTTGGCAATGAACATCGAGTAATTAACTACCTAGCACACCCGGATTCACTGAAACAATACACCTATTTTAGCACAAGAGGGCTACTTAAGTCAAAACCCCTTGTTACTGCCCGGTATACTTGTTGGATATGGGCTTGGCCGCAGGCGTGCCATTATCGGTACTACGTGCCAATCCGAACGCTATTGCCGTCATAGCCACCACCACTAGCAAAGCTATGATAAAGATAGTCTTTGCTAGGTTTGACTTGTGAAGCATAACCACATTGTAGCACCTGTTATTTGCTGCCGGCCGCACCTATCTGCCATAATCGTACTAGAATGGGTAGATAATGGAACAGTCAATATTTTTTCAGTTAAGTATTGTAATGGCCTTGGCTGCTGGCGTTGCGCTGGTGTTCAGGATGCTCCGCCAACCGTTAATGGTGAGCTATCTGGTGACCGGCTTCCTGGCTGGCCCGTCTATTTTAGGGCTTATCCATAACCATGATGCGTTCGAATCATTTAGCCAGATAGGTATTACCTTACTGCTCTTTATTATTGGCCTCGGACTTAATGTGGGCGTGATCCGCAGCACTGGGAAGCCAGTACTGGTGACGTTTTTACTCAAAGCCGGCGCTGTCGGGCTGGCCGTATTTGGCGCTGGCAAGCTGCTAGGGTTCAATACTACCGAATGCCTGCTGATGGCCATAGCCCTGATGTTTAGCAGCACGATTATCGTTATCAAGTCGCTGAGTGACAAAAAAGAGCAATCCCGCCTGTATGGCCAGATTGCCATAGGTATATTGCTGGTCGAAGATATCGTGGCCACGCTAGCCTTGCTGTTTGTGGCGGCTGCAGGAGGCAGCGGCGGCTCAACCTCAGGTGACATTATAATATTGCTGGCTAAAGGCCTGGGTATCGCCGCAGTGCTGAGCATTGTGGGCGCATATGGTATGCCCCGGCTGGCCAAGCTATTCGCCGCCAGCCAGGAGTTGCTGTATATCTTTGCGTTAGCCTGGGCGTTTTCTGTAGCCAGTATGTGCTGGTGGGCAGGCTTCTCATTGGAGGTTGGGGCGTTGTTTGCGGGTGTGGCGTTGGCCCACCTGCCCTACGCCCAAGAGATAAGTACGCGCCTGAAGCCATTGCGTGATTTCTTCATCGTGCTGTTCTTCATCCGCCTAGGCGAAGACCTTGGCATCGGCAACCTAACCAATGCACTTGTGCCAGCGCTGGTTTTTTCGGCAATTATAATCATCTTGAAGCCGGTATTTATCATGCTGAGCCTGGGGCTGCTGGGGTATACCAAACAGACTGGCTTTAAGACGGCAGTGCATTTGTCGCAGATCAGCGAGTTTTCTATTGTGCTGATCGTGCTGGCCTATAGGCAGGACCTCGTGGGTGGCCACCTACCGGCAATCATCACCTTGACCGCCATGATAACCATTGCGGTTTCAGCCTACCTTATGAAGTATGACATGCAGCTGTACAAGCTCTTGCGCCATCCGCTGTCAGTGTTTGAGCGCAGCAAAGTAAACAAAGAGGCCTCCAGTGCCAGCCACTACCCCTTTATCCTGCTGGGGTACCATGAAGGCGGCCATGAGTTTATTGCCACCTTCCGTAAAATGGATAAGCCGTATGTGGTTGTAGAGTATGACCCGCATATTATAGACGTGCTGGACCGCCAGCATATCCACAATATTTACGGTGATGCGACCGACTTTGAGCTGCTGGATGAGCTGGGCGTTGAACGATCTGAGATTGTGATTAGTGTGATTGCCGATGCTGAAACAAACCGGCTGATCGTAAAACATATAACCTCGCATAACAAACATGTGATATACATTTGCCATGCCCGCACCCATGAAGAGGCCGAGTTGTTGTATGCCGACGGTGCTGCCTATGTGTTACTGCCACACTTTGTGGGCAATACCCAGATTAACGAGTTTATCCGTAAGCACGGCAACAACAAAGAAGCCTACCGGCAGTACCGCAAGCAGCACCTTGAGATACTGGGTAATGTATTGCTGCGCCATTAACCCTAATTGGTGTTGTGGTGTTTTTATGAGGCACTTAAATCAGTAGTTATTTCGGCAAAGAATAATGTGCCGGGATGGGAATCAATGAGTTTTTCGGCTTCGGCAAACCCAGGCATCAGCTCGTTGGCTGGCTGGGCTGCGGGGTCGCCCCAATAGCACTCACCCCGTTTTGGGTTTGTCTGTTGGGGTTGGGCGTCGGTAGTGCCGGTAAAGAAGTGGTATAACACTTTGCTGATGCTGGTACCCTGCTGTATTGCCTCGACATAGGCCATGCCGCGGTGTGTCAGCGGTACATTTATAATGCCGCTTTTTTCCTCTAGCTCACGGATGGCAGCATGCTGGATGGTCTCTTCGTAATGAGTTTTGCCTACCAGCAGGCCGATGCGGTGGAAATATGGCTGAAAGTTGCGCTTATACAGCAGCACTTCGCCATTGTTGTTCTCTAAACGGATGGCAGTGACGATATGTGGCTGCACGCGGTCTATCATTTTTTCCTGGCTCAGCCGGTCTACTAACGCCAAGCCTGCCGGTGTCAAAGAATAGCGTTTGTCCTGCTTGGCGATAATGCCGGCTTTTACAAGCTGCTCAAGGTGGTAGGCGAAATGGTTGCTCTCTACGCCGGCAGGCCGTATCTGGGCATAGCCCAGGGCTTCAGCGTATAGCAACTTTTCAAGAATCTTACGTTGGATGTTATGCACGGCAGCATAATAAGCTTTTTAAGGTGTTTTGTCAAAACTGTTTGAGTCATTTTATATTGAGCCAAATGAGTGTATGTCACCGCCGTTTGGCTCAAGGCCTGCTGACACAATATCCCCAGACTCAATATGCTATGCCACAAAATCGCCTGCCTCAAAACAAGCTGTCTATATTACCTGCTACATATTTCATAAGCTAATCCTGGAAGCGCTTCCAACCGCATTATTGGCTTATTGAGGAGTTGGATATGAGTATGGAAGAAATAGGTGCCCGGTTGGAGTTGGTCCGTCAGGAGTTGCCCTTAGAATTATTGCAACATGCCGTAGAGCGTCTGGATGGTGTGGAGGCGCAGTACCAAAGTGCGCTGGCTGGCTCCAATGCAGAGATTGCTGGCCATGTGCGTGATGGCCTGGTCCAGGTGCGTCATTCGCTGCGTGAAGCCAGTAACGTACTGCGTACTATTTCTGAAGATACTGTCCAATACCTGGCTGCTGTGGGTGTGGGTAGTGCGGTTGAGCTGGCAGTACCTGTATCCAGTGCGGGCAACCCCGGCGAAACGGTGCGTGCCGCATCCGCAGGAGGCATATCTTTTAATGAATTGAACCACGGCAAGCCACACACGGTCGCCCGCACCGAAATAAATAAAAAGTTATACGAAATAGCTCGCACCGACTTGGGTATTGCGGAGATACGCAGGGCGCCAGTACCAGACGATAAAGTGGATTGGGACACTCCTCTGCCTGATTACAGTCCGCCATTTGTCGATATACCCCGGGGCTTGAGCAGTGCCCGTAAGCCGGATGACCGCCCTGACCCTGCCGATCCGCGCGAAGCCTCACCAAGGGCTAGCTTGTTTGATGATACTATCCGCCGCGATAGTGACGGCCGTCCGTTGAACCCTGCCGGGCGCACGGGCATGGCTGGCCGCGGCATGCTGAACAAATGGGGCGAGAATGCGGCCGCTGACCTCATATTGACCCGTGACAACCCCGAGACTGGCGAGACGGAAGTGGTCGCAGTGCAGCGCATAGATACCGGGGAATGGGCGCTGCCGGGCGGCAAGAACGACGAAGGCGAAACGCTGCGCCAGACTGCGGCGCGTGAGTTCCGTGAAGAAGCCGGCGGCGAAGGCCTCGACCTGGATATAGATAACGCGCGCGAGGTATACGCCGGCTATAGGGATGACTCCCGCAATACAGACAATGCTTGGATGTCGGCGGCGGCATATCACCGCCATCTGTCACCAGAAGAAGCGGCCCGGCTGCAGCTAAACCCTAGCAGTGACGCCCAGGCGGCTGCCTGGGTGCCGGTACCAGCGGTTTCGTTCGGCGGCCATAGCCAAATCGTACAGCGCGCCGTGGACCTGCACCGTACTGAGGGCTAATGTAATAAAATATACTCGTAGAGCTTATGGTTGGTTGCTATAGTAGGTAGGATAAGGTAAACAGCGAGGCTGCATGCAACCTGAGGGTATAGCTGATCCTGTATCAACTGCTATCGACGGGCTCGGTATATCCGAGCTACAATCCGCGTTGCGGCAAACGAGTGATGTCCATACCCTTCTGGGCGGCCTGGCTACCGACAGTGAAAACCAGCAATTGCAAGACGCTCAGCGCGCGTTAGCCTCAGCTTTAGAAAGCGGCCGGCGCGCACTTCGTTTTGAAAATACCGGCAAGACAAAATTAGGCATTTACTTGTTGCATTTAGAGCACGGAACCAGTCTCCGGCCGGCAACTGCCGGCCGTGAATTAGTAGTTTCCCAGCGGCTAACGGGCGGCGGCATCCCCGATAACCTGAAGGTGAGAGTAGTGCATACCGAAGCGCTTCCGCCCCTCCTGGATGAGTCACGGAATATCGTATGGGTCGATGTAGAGGGCCGGCTGGTGCCGTTGCTGGAATCGGGCGATGACCGTGAATATAAAGGCTACGCCGATAACTGGAAGCGGTTCCATGAGGCGGGCATGCCGGTGCCGCCGCTGTATCTACGGGGCTTGAACGGACGGCTGATGATACCAGAGATAAAGCAGGATGGCAGCGAGGTATATGGCACCGGGCTGGCGCGTGACTTGTACCAGCGCCGCAGGCGTGAGCGTCCCCGGCCACAGGTTGACCCGTTATTCTTAGGTATCACCAGCGAGGATAACTTCCCCGACTTACAGGAAATGGCCATAAAATTCATGATGCTGGCCAATGAATCCAACTTACAATTGCCCTTCCGTGACCCATTCCAGCTGATAGTACATACTGATGGCTCATGGGAACTGACAATGCGTGACCTGCGTGGCGCGAAGGATATAGCCCAATATCCTCATTTATACGAGCCTGGAGAGCTACAGGCACGCAACGAGCAATGTGTGGCGCTGTGGTTGCTGCGGCTAAAGGTCTTACGGCAATTTATATCCGGTGAGCCGTCACAACTTACTGCATCCCAGTTAAGGCTGTTATTCAATCCGGAACCAGTGCGGTAGCGCACGTTGACATTGCTAGCATAAACAAATATTATATTTCATAATAACACTAACCCGATACACGGCGATGTGCGTAAGTACGGTGCCTTTACTGCAAGACCTTGCTAAACTGTAGATAACGAATGACCATAGTGAAAGGAGACAAACGAAATGGCTGAACAAGGACCGATGTCTGGCCTTCGCGATATGCTGCCCGAGCAGATGATCCCGCGCAATGAGATGTTAAGCACTATCCAGAAGGTATATGAAGGGTATGGGTTTTCGCCTATCCAAACCCCTATTTTGGAACGCGCCGAGACAATGGCCGGAAAATATGGTGAAGAAGGCGACAAGCTGATGTACCGCTTCCGTGACCACGGTGACCGTGATGTCGCTATGCGCTACGACATGACTGTGCCGCTTGCCCGTCTTATCGGCCAGCACGGCGGTAAGCTGCCGTTGCCATTCAAGCGCTATGTAGCCGGTTCAGTATTCCGCGGCGAACGCCCGCAAGCTGGCCGTTACCGTGAGTTTACGCAGTTTGATGCCGACATTGTCGGCGTAAAAAGCCCTATGGCTGACGCCGAAATGGTGGCAATGATATCTGACTCTATGGCGGCATTTGGCGCAAGCGCGCTGATTCGTGTGAACGACCGCTGTATCCTAGATGGCCTTATCCAGGCTGCCGGTATCACTGATGAACCAGTAATGCGCAAGTTTATCGCTACCATCGACAAACTCGACAAGATTGGCCTGGACACCGTACTTGGTGAAATTCGCGGCACCAATGGCGATGCCGCTGCTGAGCTGGTACGCCAGTACCTGTCTATTGGCGGTACGGCCACCGAACGCCTGGATGCCATTGCCGGGCTGCTACAACAATCTGATGCGGCGGCTGAAGGTATTGCCAACACCCGCGCGGTGTTTGCCCTATTGGAAGGGAGCGGGTATGGCATGGATAAGGTATTGTTTGACCCCACCATTGCCCGCGGCCTGGACTACTACACTGGTATTATCTACGAAACAAACCTCCAAGGTGCCGAAGACCTCGGCAGTGTATGTAGCGGCGGCCGGTACGACCACCTGGTGCACAAACTTGGTGGCCCTGAAATGGCTGCCGTGGGCATTTCTATCGGTGTCGACCGTCTGTATGACGCGCTGAAAAGGCTGGAGTTATTACACGAGGCCAAGACACCTACCCGCGTGCTGGTTGTCAATTTTGAAGCGGACCGAGGCCCCGACTATATGCGTCTGGCTCGTGATTTGCGCCAAGCTGGCATTGCTACTGAAGTATTCTATGAACCTGCCAAGCTGGTAAAACAGTTCAAGTATGCCAACCGCCAGGGCATTCCCCACATCATTGTGATTGGCCCTGCGGAGCGTGAAGCGGGCGTGGCAAAAGTACGCGCCATGGTGAGTGGTACGGAAACAGAAGTGCCGCTGGAAAATCTGGTGCGGTTTATAGAAGGCGCTGCAGTATAGGGCCTAGCTACTGGCAGGCGCTACAGCGTAGCGCCTTGGCGGGCTTTGTTGGCCCATTCGTCGGCTAATTCGTTGCCCGGGTCGTTATTGTGGCCACGCACCCATATCAGCTCTGCGTGGCTGGCACGGAACAAGGGACAGACTTCCATCACGATGTCGAGGTTTTTAATCTCGCCGCCCTTTTTCTTCCAGCCGTTCTTTTCCCAGGCTAGTGACCACTTGGTAATGACGTTTATCCAAAATTCGCTGTCTGTGAAGATTTTGCAGGGTGCGCCTCTGGCGTCCTTTAATGCGGCAATAATAGCAAGGCCTTCCATGCGTATGTTGGTACTGGATGGCTCGCTGCCGAGTACCGCCGGTTTCATTTCGCGAATAACGGCAAAGCCGCCAGCACCCGGGTTTGGTTCGCAACTGCCGTCTGTGTAGTACGTTATCATTAGCATGATTATAGCGAGCTAACAGTATACCCACAAACGCAGAGGCCTAGATTACAACGACTGGTGGTGCGAGGGCATATGCTCGACGGCTTCGCGGAATGTAATAGCCAGGCCATCGCGTACTTCTTCGCGGGTGTGGCGTTTTAGCGGGTCCTGGTTTGTCAGATATTCCTCGAGTGTCTCGTATATGTGGAGTAACTGGTCTTTCTGGCCAGCTGTAAGTGTGGTGGCATCGGGGTCGATATGGGAGGTCACGATGCGGATTATGTCTATGACTGATGCGATATCGGCCGGACGTGATGCTAGTGAGGCCGCCCAGAGTACGCCATTGATGTATGCCGTCTTTTCGTTGGTGGTGTCCGCCTGCGCGCCGTGCCGTGTATCGGATTGCAACATACTGAACAGATAGCCGGCACACACCAGCAAGACGCCGCTGACGGCGAATGGCAGCAAGTATACGCCGCTGTCCACATACCAGTCACCATCGTTGACAAAGAATGTCCGAAGCACCTCATGCCAGCCACTGGCTGCTAATGCCAACAATGCCACGGTTAATGCTGCCATAGCCCGCCGGTACATGCTGCCGATAATACGGGTGCTATGCAATGCCAGCAATGCCGCCCATGCTATATAGGCGCTTGTAAAGGCGGTTACGCTAATGTACAGGTCGGTCCCCTCCAGATCGTATGTCACAAAGAAATGTGCCATGATGCCGGCGATGAGGCCAACGGTGATGGCTGCGCCATTGGCAAATGTGCGTGACGTAAGCCGGCTTTGTTTGCCTAACAGCAGCGCAAATGTGCGCATACTTATGTACAGCGTTGCCGTTGAAGCTATAAATGGCACAATGACGATGCCGGAGTTTACATACCAACTGCGCCACCATTCGTGCAGGGCAATGATAGGTATCTGCAGGACAGCTAAGCCGAACAATATGACAGCGGTTGCCAGTAGTATATATGTCCGGCGCAGCTGCGTGGTTAAGCCCCTGATACCACGCAAAAATAGCAGGCTGGAGCCAATAGTAGTTACCGCCATGACGGCGGATATAGCCAAGCGCCAATGGGCATATGTAGTGTCGTGTACGTTAGGCGCAAGAGGGACGATAAAAGACGCTGTTGCCGCCACTGCGGAAGCTAAGATGATAAAGGCAGCTATATAGCCTGGGTTTAAACGGTCTGCGCGCATAATGCTTATCCCCATTGTGGCAGATGTGTACTAAAATGCAACACGGCCGGGTGGCTATCCTGCTTTAGGCGGTATGGGTGTCTGCACGGCACGGGCTATGCAGTACCGTGGCGCTTGCGGCGTACGTGCCGGTGGGTCGCGTGGAATAAGTAGCCGCCGATAACAGCCAGGGCTGCAATCACTATCAGTTCGCTCGGGCCGGTCTCTGGCAAGGTGACGCTGGCAGTGCTGGCTACGACCGGAGTGGGCGTACTGGGCGGCGTCTGGGTGCTGGGCGTGGTGGTGATGGTAGCTGGCGGGGTTTCTTCTTCTGGTGCTGGTGTGGGCGTCGGCGTGGTTGGCTTAGTAGGTGTGGGTGCCGGTGTAGTCTTCTTGGGGATTGGCGTGGCGGAAACCGGGTTGCCGCATGCGCCGAGGATGGCAAATTTGAACTGGCCATTCTCCATTACCACAAACGCAGCGATAGAGTCAGGGTTGAAGGATACTTTTGGCTGGCGGGTATAAAACGTGGTGCTGCCAGATACCACTTTAGTGCTGCCGGTGATGTTTTCACGGCCTGCGGTGCGGGCATTGGTAGCTACCGTAACGCCGTCTATGGTGACATGGCCGTCTTTATAGACGCGGCCAGCCTTGGCGGTTTTGCCTATATCGTCGATATCGGCGGCTTTAATATTAAAATAATTGTAGATAGTGCTGACGTCTTTATTGGCGTAGCGCTTTTGTAGTTCCGATGTGGTTAACGCACCACAGTTGATGACGGCATTGGTGTCGCAGTCGCGGGGCGAGCTGATGCTGAGGGCACTGGCCATGCCGGTAGCCCGCAGGCCGGTAATTACCGTAATACCTATGAAGGCACCGGCAACCATGCCATGTACAAACTTAGGCGTCAGATTGTATAAGCGCTTGGCGTGGCGCTTGATAGGGTGCTCAACAGATACTGCTGCTTTTTTACGCGTGGTTGGTTTTAGCGTTTTAGTGGCACTGTGTTTTATAGTGCCAGCCTTGGCGGTGCGTTTCGTGGGCTTCTGTTGTTTCATGCTGAGTTCTCTTTTGTTTTAGTAGGGATAATGCTTATGTATGATTATAGGCTGGTTAGTGTATTTGTCTAGGTGTCTGGCTAGCGTGCGGCTAGTCGCGGTGCTTGCTGTGCCGCCGCCATGGCCGCCAGCCGCGCTTACGGCTGGGTTCTTCATGGCGTTTGCCGTGCCCGCTTTGCTTGCCATCTGACTTGCTTTCGGTGCGCAGCGCGCCCATCAGGCGTTCGTCGTAGTAGGCCTCCAGGCTGGCTAGTTTGTTTAGGTCATAGCGTTGCTTTTTGTCCAGTTCAAACAGGGTGATAGCTCCATAGGCGATGTGACGTACACGGTCTTCAACCTGGCGCAGGTGCACGCCGGGCAGCCGCCGGTTGTTGATATATTCCAGCCGCCCGCGTTCTTTTTCTAGCTGCCGGTGCAGCCAGCTACTGTACAACGTGACAAATAATTTCTGGTTTTCTGGCGTGCGTTCCAGTACAGAGCTGCCGTTGGCTTCAAATGTCTTGTTATTAAAGCGGACCTTCATGTTAGTAGCCAACATGCCAGTGTGCTCGTCAAAATATACGCCGGCTTGCCGTACGGCAAAGACGTCTGGTGCCAGGCTTTGCAGCCATAATGGGTTGATCGCCGTCACTTCGTTTACCAGGTTGAGCGTTTCCAGGCCGCGGGGCGTGGGGATTTCCAGGTCGAACGGAGTGCCCGATACCAGGCGGGTGTGCTTCACTACGGTGCCGCTGGACAGCTCGCGCTGCTGTTTGCTGGTGAGGTGTTCTGCTTTGCCGTCCGGCTCTACTAGCCACAGCTGGTGTAATTGGCCGGCTACGATGCAGCGCAGTAGCTGGTCTGTTTCGTTGGCGTCGCGTACGGGCGTCAGCTGGATATCCTCGATGCCCAGGTCGCGGTGCAACCGGTCGTTTACTTCTTCGGCTTTGCTGACGTTTTTTGTGATAATACCCAGCTCTTCGTGCATTTCTGGGTCGATACCGGGCATCGCCAGGAAAACGTCGTACTGGGCGAGCAGGTCGGACTGTGTTTGTTGGGTATATTTGCGCCAGCCGCTAAAACGGGGGCTGCCCTTCACAATACCACCGACTTCCTGAATAGCGATAATGCCGGCCAGTTTAGAACGGACTTCGTCATCACAATTTTCAGCCTCTACTAGCATACGCGCAAAGCTGGATTCTACCGGGAACTGTTCCATCTTACGGCCGGTTTCGGTCACATCGCCGTTGGTGGTCAGCGCGCCCAGGCTTATCAGGATGTGCTTAGCCAGCTTCATGGCCTTGCGGCTGGGTGAATGGTAAAACTCTAACGACTCTATATCGATGCCGATGTTGGCCAGGCGCAACACTAAACGGTCGAGGTGTTTGCGCATAATTTCTGGTACGCCATATGCCGGGCGCTCTGCCAGGGGTGCGCATGGCAATTGGTCTAGCTGTGCCAGTATGTACAGGCCTTTTTTGGTGCGGCCTGCGCGGCCGGCACGCTGCAGACAGTCGGCTTGCGACACTTGGGCGATAAAAAGCCCCTCCACACCGCTGCGTACTTCGGCTCGGCGTTCCAGCCCGGAGTCTATTACGACATCTATATCGTCAATGGTGATGCTGGTCTGCGCTACATTAGTACTTAGGATTACCTTGCCCTTTGGATAGTTAGCGAAGGCGCGCTGCTGCACTTCTGGCTCCAGCTGGCCGTGCAGTGGGATGACCGGCACGCCGTGCGCGACGGGTTCCAGTATCTGGGCAATGGCTTCTATCTCGGCCTTGCCGGGTAAAAATACCAGCATGTTACAAACGCGGCTTTCTAGTAATGTTGTAATTTCAGCAACAATATCCTGGCCTTGGCGTTTTTCAACAGGGAATGTGCGTCCTGGTACGGTGATCGCCGCCTTGGTGCCAAAGTAGGCGGCGAGCTTTTCGGCTTCGATGGTGGCGCTCATGATCACTACTTTAAAGTGCGGGTCTTCCTGGCAGCGCTTTTTAGCCCAGGCGATCAGTACTTCCATATTCTCATTCCATTCGTGGATTTCGTCGAGCACCAGTATCTGGCGGTCCAGCGTGCCGCTGCCGGTCAGCTCGCGCACCAGTTGTAGGCCGTCTGTGCAGTATAGGATGGTGTTGGCTTCGTTGTCGTCGCGCTCCGGGGATGTGCGGTAGCCTACCAGGTCGGTTGCATCAGTGCCTAGATGGTAAGAATATTCCTGACGCACGCGGTAGCACAGGTTGCGGGCCGCCAGGATGCGCGGCTGGGTAATGATTACTTTACGGTAGCCGTGTTCGGCCAAGAATTGTGGTACCTGGGTGCTTTTGCCAGCGCCCGTTTCGGCGGTGATGATCGTGACCTGGCTAGCGTCGACGGCGGCAAGAATTTCCTCGCGCCGGCTGTAGATGGGCAGGTCTTGGATGTGCGCGAACGGATCGGGTTGCATATGTGTATTGTACCCTATGCGGCCTTACCAGCCGCCTCCCCCGCCGCCACCGCCTCCGCCACCAGAGGAACCACCACCTCCACTGCCGCCCGATGACGAGCTGATGGGGTCGCTGTAGGCGGCAACGGTGTTTAGGCTGTTCATGAACGAGCTGAATACTATAGCGTTGAAGACAAAGTTGTTGCCGCCCATCCACGATGGCGATTCGTTGACACTTTCGTAATACTGGCCCAGGCGCTTGTTCCATTCTTTTTCCTGGCCCATCAGGATAGCGTACGGCAATACCCGTTCGTAGAGCTTTATCAGCTGGCGCTTGTCGTTAGTGTCGATGGGCGCGGGCAGCCTGGCGGCACCTTCCGGGCTTTGCAGCATCTTCAGGCGTTCCGACTCTGCCACTTTAATATACATTTCCAGGCCTTTCAGGTAGCGGGCCAGTGCCAGGCCTTTGCCGGTAAACGGATGGAGTGTGAGCGCACATATAAAAGCTACCACCCCAGCCACCAGTAATGCTGGCGACAGGGTTAACAATGCTGCCAGCAGTGTCCACTTGCCCAGGCGAGTGAACCATTTGGTCTGTACGCTGTCGCGGGCGCGCAGCCCGTAGGTACCGGTAATATTCGCCGTCAGTTTGGCGGGGTTGTCCATCAGCTTGCGGGCTACCGTAGTATTGTTGTGCAAGGTGGCCAGATCCAGCCGCACGCCAACCACCGGATTGTCAAAGATGTCACGGAACACCTCCTGCTCCTCATCTTTTAGGGTGGAGATGTCTTTAATAATTTCCAGCTCGTAATTAGCCTGGCGGAACCAGCGCTTCTCGCGCGTCTGGTAGATCTTTATGTAGTGGCGTACGGCAAAGTCTATCAGCTGGGCGCTAAATGCCAGGTTCGACTTATTGGCTATCTGGCTTGAAACGGCTACGCTGGTGTCGGGCGGCGGCAGGTATTCGGGGATAATTGTACGCATCTCGGCGGTGCGGTTAGAGCGTTTGTAGTACTGTACGATGATGTAAATACACAGCACGACGGCTGCGATGCTGGTAGCTATCTGCGCTACGACCCACAGGGCAGCCAGCTTTTCGCCGAGGCTTTGCTGGTATGGCAGAAAGGTGTGCGGCTTAAAGCCAATCGCCAGTGTCATGTTTTCGTATGGCGCCAGTTGGATAGTACCGGCGGCAAAGCCGTCACTGGCTGGAATTATCTTGCAGCTAGCGGTAGAACCTGCACGGCCCTGGTAACATGACTGTTTATCCGTTAGCGCTTGCCGCAGGCTTTCGTTTGTAATATGAAGGCGGGCCGACAGGTTTTGGATAGGCACCGCCCAGCCGGTACCGTTAGTATCCCAGTAAAATTCGTCATCATCAGAGTCTTTAAAGAATTTTGTGACGTCGTGCTGCGTGTAGGTAATCTTATAGGCCTGTGAGCCGTGCACGTAGGTAGAGGCGTTGCCGATGCGCAGGATAGTATTACCGTTTTCGGTGCGGGTTTGGTATTCCAATGCTTTACCGGCGGCATCTGTGACCGCATCTATATGTACGTTAGTTTTGTGGCCGTCGTAAGCGGCGGGGATGGCGCGCTCGATGCCGTGGTTTTGGTCGGTTTCAGGGAATACCGGGTTGATAATCTCAGTTGTCTTTAATGTGGAGCGGCCGTCCTGGTCTTTGCCCAGGTAAAAGTCCATTTGGTAGTCCTGGATTACGAAGTTATTGACGCTGGCGGCCATGGTGTGTGCCGGTGCGCCCAGGCCTGCAGCCGTACCAGCAAACATACATATGCCCACAATACTAAGGAGAAGTCTTTTCATACACACATCATAACCTTTTAGGCTTCGCGCTCTAAGCATTTTCTAAGAACTACCCTGTAGTATTCAAACCATGTTCTGGACGCGGGACATTATCATAAACCGTAAGGAGGGTACATACATATGCCATACAACGCACCACCACAAATTAACACTAACAACACTGCCGCACCGCAGTATAGCCACCAGCGGCAAAACCAGGAGTCGATAGACATGAAGGCCCGCTGGGCGGCATCACAGACAGAGTCTGGCGCTGCCGTGTTGGATATGAGCAGGGATAGTGACGGTTGCCCGCGCAAAGCACATATCCGCGACGCAAACGGACATGTAAAGACCGTAACATTCGACGGCAACCAAAATGTCACCCAGACGCAGGACGGCTACAACTAGGCCGTAGTCCCCGTACAGGCGCTGTTGCGCCGGCCCACAACCCTACCCGTATACTACTCAAACGCCCTGCCACCGCGGGGTGTTTGAGTAGTATATTAGTCGTTAGAGGTGCTGGACACTCTAGCTGCCTAAGGGGTTGCCGTGCGGGCCAAAATTGTACGCTTTCTGCAATAACATCGTCTGCGCATTGAAAAAAGTGCGTTTTTATCTTACAATCTACTCTTAGTTTCGTTAGTTTTTAATTGATTTATAAACTAACGAGCAAACAACCCGTTGGGGGTTGGCCAAGTGGTAAGGCACCAGGTTTTGGTCCTGGCATTCAGGGGTTCGAATCCCTTACCCCCAGCCAAGGATTTATCAACAGATAAGAAAACGTCACAGTGTGACGTTTTCTTTGTATTTTAGTCATATTTACCTCCAAAAAGTTTGGTTAAGTTCGATTCCTTTATCTCCTATAATAGAAAAATGCCATACAACACATATTTGTTTGATATCGATGGAACACTCTGCGATCCAGGACCATCTATCATTGACTCGGCACGCTATGCATTGGCCGAAATAGGCATTACCGTGACTGACGAAACAGAGCTGCGACGTTTTGTAGGCCCGCCCCTAGAACACGCTTTTCGGGACTATTATGACTTCGATCCAGTCAAGACTGCACATGCCGTAGACCTCTTTCGACAAAAATTGCAGCGCGACGGTATTAAACTCTACAAGCCCTATCCAGGCATCATTGAACTGCTTGAAGCGCTACAAAAGTCCGATAAGAACATTGCGGTTGTCACCTCTAAAATTGAACATATCGCCAGGGACGCACTCAAGAGCACGGCACTGTTAAAGTTCTTCGATATCATCGGGGCTCAACAGCCAAACGAAGTAGTCGATAAGAAAGTGGTACTTGCAAGGGTGTTGGATCGGCTAAAAGTAACTAATACATCGGGTATAGCCATGATTGGCGATCGCAAGCATGACATTGAAGCCGCAAAAGCGTGTAACGTCGAGTCCATTGGGGTCTTATGGGGGTACGGCTCTCGTGATGAGCTCGTAGATGAGAGTGCGACGCATATCGTCACTCATCCAAAAGAAATATTATCTCTTTGACTTCCTCGTCAGAGAGTGGAATAAAGGTTATATTCCAGAACATGCTCCCCAGCCATTTTCGATAACAGATACGAAATGCCTCGATTTTTCGGGGCATTTATCTTTGTCTGGAACCCCGAGCTTTTATTCCAACGCATTAGACCGATCAATGTCATAATATGTATATGTCAGAGATCCTCCTACCTTCTTCAGGTTCATCGCGAAACCAATTCCCTGGTTTTACAAAAGAGTTTGGCGTACCCCTGGATGTATATAGGGGACGATTTATTGATAGGAGCACAGAGACTCGTGCCATTGTCGACACTACTGACCACCCACAAGTAGAAGATGGAGAGCTGTACAGCAATACAGTACATGAAGTCAGTGTTTTTGAGATCGCAAGTGATGGTACAAAAAGAAGAATCCCTTCTCCCGACGCAGGACAGTATCCATTTAGCGAACGGTTTGACAACAGTAAATTTAGACTACCTCTTATAAAGCTTTTCGGAGCAGATATGGATATAGTAGTTCTACGGGGCCCGAATTGGCATGCAGACGATGAGTGAGAGCGTTTGTTAAATTCATGTCTTCTACGTTGCTTGCGGCTTAAGCATGGCTTGCTCACTCGAACTCAACCACTTCAGCTGTCAAGGCATGCTATAATAATGTTATGAAAACGACCAACGTTACAGTATACCCTGCAATCTTCAACCCCATTCCGGATGGTGGCTATGAGGTGTCGTTCCCCGACTTTCCCGGCTGTGTCACATTCGGCCGGACATTCGAAGAAGCTCAAGAAAAGGCTTCTGAAGTATTGAGTCTTTGGGTTGAGGAACTCGAGGCCGAACACAAAACGATTCCAGAGCGCAAAGAGCGTCCCATTATTACAGATGTAAAAATTGCTTTCGCTTGAGCCTACATGAAAGCACTTGCAGCTCGTCAGATTATTAAGATTCTTGAGGCAAATGGTTTCGTACTCGCCCGACAAAGAGGCAGCCATATGATCTTTCGGCACGGTCAAACGGGACAAATAGTACCAGTACCGCTTCATGGCGGCAATAAAGTCTTGCCGCTTGGGACGTTTTTGGCGATTGTGAAACAATCCGGGATAGATCCTCAGCAGTTCAAGAAGTAGCCTGAGCTTACGCATATATCGGTCCCTCGGACGGCTCTGTAGTTGTTACTTTGCCTCCATAATAGGTAAGGCCTAGTTTTTCTAACTTTTTCCGACCAGGATAAAATCTACCATCAAGGGGTTCGAAGCACTGGACTCATCTCCAGCCATGAGATTATTCTGCAATATAACCCCCCTCAAACGGGGTTATATTTTTTGCACATTTTTGTAAGGGGAAAGGACAACTAAACTTATTTTTATATAATTTAGCAAGCTAGGCTTAAGATGGCTGAAATACTACGGCTTGGGCTGTAGTCTTCTTATGTAAAATTTCGAGCCCTTTATTTTTTAAACGCCGTATACCGAAACATGCTAATACCCCTAAACTCCAAGGCGTCTGCCAGCTCTACCATACTTCTCTTAGTGTAGACCCCCAGCCAAATGCTATATTTGCTACCGTCATGCATAGTGAGTATTACTACCGGCACCGGAGAGCGACCATAGGGCATTAAAGTCAGCGATCCTTTTACAACTTCCTCAAGCTTAACAGTACGTGTGTGCGTAAATAATGTCCGTCGGACTCTACGCTTACTTTCCGGCCGGACAAGCCATGACTGCGTAACGATTCTTTGTTAGTAATCCGTATCGTAGACCGTATGAGGTTGTATAGCCATATCAGCGGCCAAACGATGAGAAGCAGGATTGCTCCGGTTATCATAGTGATAAACTTCCAATCGTCCGTCCATGTCAGTGATACTATTACGTAAACTCCTAAACTGATACCAATCGTACAAATAGCCAATACAACGACTACGTTGGCAAAGCCGGGCCGCACAGTGAACTGACGCACGCTACTCATGGCTATACTATACCAAAAAGATTCATACTCACCAGCTAACCCAAATCCACTTCTGAAGCAGGTACGATGGCTCAGGAGTAGTCATCGCTCTCGGCAAGCAGCTCTCGAATCGCCTGAACCTGTGCCGGCTTATCTTTCGCATCATCCAGGCCAACAAAAGTTTGGAATAGGTTCACTATCCCCAGCCAAGCATAAGCATTATGGAAGACTTCTTAGGAAGTCTTTTTGCTTTGCTATAATTCATGCATGATTCCAGATAAAACTATGATTGAAGAGATCCATCGCCGGTATGCTCAGAATGATTTTATTTTTAAGTTAATCTATGAGCATTGCGAGATTGTAGCCGAGATAGCCAATTGGTGTGTTGAGCAAAAGAATCTTTCAGTCGATAAAGACCTCTTAACGGCAAGCTGCTTGCTGCACGATATTGGAACATACGCATTATTTGATGGCAAAGGCCATGATGGAAATGAGCATAACTATAAACAACATGCCATATTCGGAGCAGCCTTAGCACTTGAGGAAGGTTTTGACCCTAGAATAGCTGATGCTATTCGTACACACGTATTAATGGGGCTAAGCAAAAAAGAAATCGAAGAAGGTCATTTTGGTATGCCACAAAAGGACTACTTCCCAGCTACATTAGAGGCCCGACTATTGTGCTACGCAGATCGATTTCACAGCAAGCACCCTACCTTCAACTCTTATGAACCATTTCTAAAAAAGCTAGGAAGTGGGCTTCCTGAACAAGCCAAAAAGCTGAAGCAGTCCGCAGAAGAGTTCGGCATACCCGATATTGAGGCGCTGGCTAAGAAATATGGCCATCCAATACGTTCCTAGCAGGCAAAACTACTACGAAGGATGGTTCTAACTTCGTCGATGATGCCCAGCCAAGAAAAATAGACCTACTTTAGCAGGTCTATTTTTCTTTTGTATAGCCGGGCGACAAGGTTTCGCCGCGCCAGCTTGAAGGTCGAGTCCCTCGCACTAATTCAATAGAACCCCTAGCTTTTCTTCTTCAGAAATAAGTCTATTGAGGATAGAGACATCTCAAATGGAGGCGTAAACGGATATACGAATTCCTTCTTATCGTTAAATACCTGTTTGCTCTGTTTTTCATCAAATGCCACTGGAAGTATCTTTACGCTACCGGACTTCTCAATTTGCAGGTCGATTTCAACACTTTCTTTTGGTAATAGTCTCAATAATTCAACTATCGCAAACTTCTGACCCGACACTTCGCCCCTGTACACAACTACACCGTAGTTAATGACGAGACTTTCTATTTCAATCTCTTTCTTTACCTTTTCAAGTTTAAATTCTAATCTCTGATTGCCATCATGCCAAAAGACAACTTGTATAGAAAAAACTGGAGCTTCCGTTTTATTCTGCACTATTACAGAGTTAGTAGAATCCCAATGACGCGATTTTGTTTCTATAAAGTTAGGCGTTATTGCTATTTTCTTAGTCAGCTTATTTTTTATAAAGCTAACGGTATCGGGAGCTAAACCTAATACCGAAGTTGCAATGCCAATGACCGCAGCAAAATCCATGCTCTATCTACTTGTGACTCAAGAACTTATCGGCGTAAGAGCTAAGTACGCCGTTAATCATAGTCTGATACTTAGCATTGTGCTTGTTTGCATACTTCTTAAATAGCTCAAGACTATTTTTGTCGATAGCGATAGTAATCTTTTCCTTTTCAGTCTTAAGGACAAGTTGTTCCGGTGAGGGCAGAAAATCTTCTAAAGCACCCACGTTTTCGAGTGCTTCAGCAATCTCAGCGGGCGCATCTGTGTAATTAACTTTGTTGGTCATATCGTTTTACTCCTTCTCGCCAATATCCTGCACCAATGATGCGAATATGGCCGTTTCTTTTAGTGAATCTGACTGTAGCAATGCCGCCGGTAGATGTCTTCCCTATACAAAAGTATCTCTTCTCCTCGGATGAATGTTTTGTGTCAGGAAGAATAATTCTTTTCTTATCGAGGAAGGCGGTCTGGGCTTCATAGAATGAAAGCTCATGCTTTTGTATATTAAGCGTATTCTTGCTGTCATCCCATTCAAATTGCATACATATAATTATACAGACTTTTATACATACTACAAGAAATCGTGGACAATAACTACTCTGCCTTGAGAGTAGATAAAACCAAGTTCTTCTAGTCTTTGACCAACAAGAATAAAATCCGCGATTAAGAGGTGCCAGTTGAGAGACTCATCCCCAGCCATGAGATTATTCTGCAATATAACCCCTCAAATGGGGTTATATTTTTTGCCGTTTTTCCCGAGGGGAGATAGGACGACCAAACTTCTAAGCTGGTATACTCTATCGTATGATTAAGCCGACTCTTGATGACCTTCTGGATCTTGTTAAGCAAATTGTTATTCCTTTCTATCAGGTGAAGCGCCATTCGCCTATAAGGGCTGAGGGCGGACGATATGAGAATGATGCCGAGCATTCATGGTCAGTTGCACTTGTAGCAGCCGCGCTCGCGCCACAAATTGATCCAAAGCTGGATGTCGGCAAAATATGCCAGTTCGCTATTGTACATGACCTGGTTGAGGTACATGCGGGAGACACATCTAACTTTGCCGAAGAAGCCGTCAAAGCAGGCAAGGACGCACGAGAAAATAAGGCGTTAGCTAAGCTTGCGGAAGATCTTACAGTTCTTCCCTGGATACCGGAAACCATTAAGGAATATGAATCGCAGGCTACAGCGGAAGCTCAATTTGTGAAATCCGTAGATAAACTTCTTCCGCTCATGTTCGACTACATTGAAGATGGTTTATTCTATCAGGAAAATAAGATTACCGTCGAGCATTGGCAACAACAGTTGCGCAAGCACCGCGAAAAAGCCAGTAAACACAGCGGCGCATTCGCCTACTACGATGAATTATGGAACCTTCTGCTGGCAAATCCCCATCTTTTTCATAAGCCGACTAGTAAGTCCTGAATTGCCTGGACATCTTCGTCAGAAAGTGGAATAAAGGTTATATTCCAGAACATGCTCCCCAGCCATATTTTGTACAATGCGTCAACTTTATCGTTGGCGTTTTTGTTAGCTTGAAAATCTTTATCCATTTCTTTGTTCCCTTTACTTTGCGTAATACTGGTATGATTGCTCTATGGCTTTATTTTTCATCTCTGCTGTGTCCGGTACTGGCAAGACCACTCTTATGCATGAGCTTCATCGTCGAGGTGAAGAGGCTCATGATACTGACACCGAATGTATTCGATGCTCTAAACAAACTGGGGAGCCCATATCCTATGAAGAGGCCAAGCAGGACGGATATGATTGGATATACCCATCTGATGCTCTGCAAAGGCTAAAAACAAGATCACTGGCCAAAAACATTTTTCTATTAGGGAGTATCGACAACTTTGACAAGGTGAAAGCTGCTGCCGATGAATTTATTTGGATGACTATTCCGCTACCAGTGTTGATCAGCAGGCTGGATACGAGAGAAAAGGAGTATGGCAAATCAGATAGTGAAAGACAGTTAATTGTAGATTTATACGAGAAAATGGAATCAGCCATTACGCCTTCAACTTTTACGCTTGATGCAACCAAGTCAGTAGGCGAAATCGCCGGCGATTTACTAGCGCACATTTCGAATCGATTAAAATAGACCCTCGTGCAGGTTGGAAAGTTTGGACTAGCAACCATCTCCCCAGTCAAATATTATGCAATTCGCCAAACATAAGTTTGACGTTTTGTTCTCTTCACTACTGTAACTCATGATTGCCCCTTGAATTTATTGACATAAGCGCTATTAGCTGATAAAATTACCTTATGGCTACATATACCAATAATTAAGTTGTCGCGCTCACCTTGCGTAGCTTTGCTATTGGTATCTCTTATTTTTTAATCTGAATCGAGCAGCGTGCGACAACGTGCATATACTGCTCGGTTTTTGATTGGAGAACATGCTATGACATTTAGAATTAACAAACGGCCAATACTATATATTTTTTGCGGCCTTCCCGGCGCCGGTAAGTCCACCATTGCACGAGAACTGGAAAAAACTACCGGTGCCATCAGGCTCAATGTTGACGAGTGGGTGGCTGCACTCGGCGTCGATTTCTGGGATGATGACTTTCGCCACAAACTTGATCGGCGCTTGTATAGCCATGGCCTTAGCCTATTAGAACACGGACAAAGTATTATCTACGAGGATAATACTTGGACACGGATCGAGCGCGACGAGCATCGCGAAATTGCGCGCAAGCTCGGCGTATCCATAGAATTGCACTATTTTGATGTGCCATTTGTAGAACTTTGGCGACGACTTCAGCATCGTAATGAAGTCGGGGCACATGGTACTGTGCCGATAACCAAAGAGCTCCTCAGAAAATGTAGTACGAAATTCGAACCTGTAAGCAATGAAGAGCGGGACTTATTTGACGCCTATGTAATTCACAGCTAGGATTACATGTTCGTCAGCTGGCGCGCGTATCATTTTGATGCCCGCGCCAGTGGGCAACACAAAAGTTTGGAACATGTCCATTTTCCCCAGCCAAAAAATAATTATTTGTCAAATTGAGGCTGCTTAAAGCCTCTTTTTGTTTGTCTACATTGTTGGCGTTTTTGTTTGGTCCATCTTTTTTATCTGTCATAACTTCTCTCCTGATATAATTACTTTATGAAGCTGTATCTATCGTCATACTTCCTCGGAGATGATCCCACGAAGTTCGCTGAACTTTTTGGCAAAAACAAGAAAGTGGCAATTATCATGAATGCCGCTGACATTTTTGGCCCTGCTAAACGACCTGACTACTTGAAGAAAGAAATTGCTTCTTTGGCCAAAATTGGTCTGGAAGGTGAAGAACTGGACTTGCGGGATTACTTTAATGATCCCATGGTCTTGGCAACAAAACTGCAACAATATGGGGGCGTCTGGGTAATGGGCGGCAATTCCTTTGCGCTCCGACGCGCAATGCGCCAAAGCGGCTTCGACCAAATCGCTCCCAAACTGGTGTTGAATAACCGTTTGGTCTACGGGGGATTTAGTGCTGGGGCGGTTGTTGCCACTAAAACCCTTGAGGGCATAGAAATCGTAGATGATCCTAAACAGTTGCCTGAAGGTTATGATTCTAAAATCATCTGGGAAGGCTTGGGCTTTTACGATGAATCGATTGCTCCGCACTTTAAGTCTGACCATCCTGAATCGGCTGCTATCGATAAAGTAGTCGCATATTTTGAAGAGAAAAAGATGCCATATGCTGCCCTTCCTGATGGCGAGGCGATTGTAGTAAAAACGTAGGTTGCGCTTCTCGAAAGTTTGGAACATGTTCACGAGCCCCAGCCGACATAAACGGTCTGGAAGCAAGCATGGCCATACGGTTAAGCCCGTACCACATTGTGCTAAAATATTTACATGAGTTTGTCATATGATGATTTACAGGCAATTCGCCAAATTGTAGAAGAAGTAGTAAATCCGATACGAGGTGACATCGAAGCACTTAGTAGCGACATCAAAGAAATCTATGAAATGATAGCCGAGCTTCAAAAGAAACCGACGAGCGAAGAATCATTTCAAAAGCTAAACATTGAGCAAAAATTACTTAAGCTAAACGCTGAGCTGCTTGCAGCCGCAAAGCAGGCGGGAATCAGCTTACCACGCTAATTTTGTAATTTTCATCAAAGATTTCATCCCGCTACAAGATTTTCCAAAGCAGAAACCCCAATGCCTATCTAGTCTTTGGTGCAAATCATTATTTTGTAGATATTTTAGACGATGAAGCATGTGAGCGCGTCCAAAAGCGATGTGACTACCTCCTTGGCAAAGCCTGGGTTACAGATGTAACGCTCAGAACTGCAACAAGCGAAGGTATCACACTGGACTAATACCGTAACTCATTTTTGCCAACGGCAAATGCGAGTTGTCACTTTTCTGATAGGAAAAGTGAGTTAGCCACCTCTCGATACGGTATCATTAGATACATGGATAACGACCCAGTTATAGCAACTACGCTAAAAGCACTCTCCAAGTTCAACCCTAAGTCTGTCTTCCTCTATGGCTCGCGTGGCCGTGGTGACGCTAAGCCTGACAGTGACTACGAAATAGGCGTTATCTTTGATGATGACAAGTACGTGCAACGCAGCGACATCCATGCGGCAATTGCTAACCCTAATGTGAAAGCATACCCCTTTAAGTGGGGCGAGCTATCCAGCGGCACGTTCGGGCACGTATTCCAGAAGTCGATATACCTGCGCGAGATTATCATGGGCGGCAAAACAATTGCAGGCGAACACCTCATTGAGCAGATTCCACCACCACTCATTACTACGCTCGATCTGATCCAGCGCCTACGCTTTGACATCGGCATGGCGCTAGCTGCTATCCTCTCGTATCGAACGGGCGATATGCAGACGAGCATGGAGGAGTTTAGTAAGTCTTGCTTCTTTGGCCTTCGCTGCCTGGAAATTCTGGAACTCAAAACCTTCCCGGTTGGCTACGAGGAAATCTACAATCTTTCCGCTAAGCTGGTGACTGAGCCGGATTATCGCGCAGTAATTGAAGCGGCGCATGCAGTCCGTGAAGCAGGTAAACCGGCAAGCATGGACATTTTGTTTGATAACATTTCACTGCTTGATACTTTGATCGAGCCGAAGGTTTTGGCGGCGTTCAAGGAACGAGGGAATGAGGATATTTTGTGAAACTCCTCCTCACCTCCCAATCTATCCACAACAAATCAATCGAGACCGCTTTGCGCAGCCTGTTAGATAAGCCATCCACAGATAGTACCCTAGTGTATATAACCACCTCACAAAACGCTGCCGTTGGCGATAAGTCCTGGCTCATTCAGAATCTAAATGATGCTTACAATGTCGGTTGGAAATCATTCGAAGTTATTGATCTGGCGGCTATGGTCGACTTACCAAAGGCTATGTGGTGGGAACGTATACTTGCTGCCGATGTGCTATTCGTAGGCGGCGGTGCCAATTTCTACATCGGTTATTGGCTTGAAAAATCCGGGCTGGCAGCGGCGTTACCAGAATTACTGAAGACTAAGGTATATGTCGGTGCGAGTGCCGGCAGTATGATAACGACCGCCAGTATTACCACTGCCTCTCAAGCACTTGAACAAATCGCCGAAGGTTTATCACCTGATATGGGAAACCTTGGAATTGCAGGCCAGAGTTCGCCGCACGCCCTTGGCCTGGTTAATGTTCTGCTGCGCCCACACTATACCGACCCGCATTACGCATATATTACCGATGACTTACTGCAAAAGGTTGCTACTATAAATGCCCGTACTTTGTACGCGCTCGATGATGATTCCGCCTTGAAAGTAGGGGACGACTCAATTGAGGTTGTCAGTGAAGGCCTATGGAAGAAGTTTGAGCCAGAGGCAAAGCCGTAATGCCCCTCATCATAGTTGCAAGCATAAAGAGATAGATCACGGAATCATATAATGCCGCAATTCACCATCGAACATTGGCCCGAAACAAACAGCCACGTCGAGTTTTTCCCAGTCACGGTAAAACCAGAGCTGCCGGTCACTGCTGTGAAAGTGTATGTCTTTCGGGGAGACACACTGCTACTGACAAACATAGTTAGTCGAGGCTGGGACATACCAGGCGGCCATATTGAACCAGGCGAAACGCCCGAGCAAGCACTTATCCGGGAGCTCCACGAGGAGGCTGGCGCGAAAGTGAGACGATTTGAGCTTATTGGCTATCTCAAAGTCACGAATGAGAAAGAGAATGACCGGAATAGAAAATATCCGAAAGTAAGCTGTATCTTAGTCTATAGAGGGTATGAGGCTACGCTTGACACTGACCACGACTTTCAACTTGAAGCGAGCGAGTGTAAATTTGTCCCATTAGATCAATTACCACAGGTTCATCACGGCTGGAACACGGCCAAGGCACAAGTAGTAGAGTATGCACTTAGGGGCAAACCCAAGGTAACGGGTTAGCTTATGGGTACTGCACATCAAATGCCCGCTACTCTAGACGGAATTATCCTGCTCATAGGAGCGCCTGCATCAGGTAAGTCCACGTTTGCCGCGCAGCTCATAAAGCAATATAACCTGGACGCTGCTGCTCACATCTCAAACGATGCTATCGCTAAAGAGCTGTTTGATGTGTCGATAGACCGTGGCGATAAGGACGGCGAAATCTTTGCGGAACAGGATAGGCGCATCGCGGAGCGTCTGGCCAGTGGCCGCGTGGCCATCGTTGATGCCACCAACGTAAAGCCGGAAGCTCGGGAGCGGCTCATTGCCATTGCGAAAAAATACGATCAGCCAGTGACGGCCTTTTGCTTCTGGCGTGACCTAGAAACATTGCTGAAGCATAACCGTATGCGCGAGGTCAAAGTGCCGGAAGCTATGGTGAGAGAGTATGCTGCGCTGATGGACGCGGTAAATGAAAAGCATTTGCACGGCGAGGGGGTGAGTGCGGTCTTTAGTGTTTAGGGGTTTCTTGTATTAGCTTCAGAACTTCGGAACTCGGCCGCACATCCCCATACACTCGGAAAAATGTTGCCAGGTGTGCTTCGCCCAGTCCATAAGATTGCCCCTGCATGGCATCTGACACCATTGTTACCTTGTAGCCGAGCGCAGCGCCGTCAATGGCCGTTGCATAGCAACATACGTTAGTGACTACTCCAACGATCAGGAGTGTGTCTATGCCTTTTTGCTTCAGCAATTCGTCTAGATTAGATTTGCCAGGAAAAAGAGCGCTGCTGCTACTTTTTGTAACGTGCATATCATCTGTCTTGGCGTCAAGTTCATGCCACAGCGTCGTACCCTCACCCCCGGTTTTGCCCTCGTCCTCGTACATATCGGCAGTTTTCTCACCAAAAATTGCCCGGAAATTAGCGCCAGCCTTTTGTATAGGGGTAGTTACCCAGGCGACGACGCCACCCGCCTTACGCAGCGCGGCCGCAACGTCATTTATCGGGGTGATGATATTCATAATGTCGGTATCCATCATGCGGCGAGTGGTGGCGCTGTCCATGTCCACCACTACCAAAGCAGTTTTTGCCGGCACTAACTCCTCAAACGCGTGCAGCCGGCCGCGACGGGCTACTACTTTGTCTACGATTCTTTGGTCTATGCCGCTAGGGTGTTTTAATTGCATGGCTATCTGCCGTGTGCCTTTCGTCGAATACTTTTATTGTGATGCTCTCTGCACCTACTATAGCTGCTTTTAACAGCCGGTGTATGCCGTCCATGATGATTATGCGGCCGCCAGCCTTACGCACTGTTAGCGGGTGGTGTAGATCGGCGCTCATGGTGCGCTGGTACTGTTCCGGGTATTTTTCGGGCTTCTGCCGCACTTGTGCCGGTGTCAGGCTGAATACTTGGCCGCCACACTCCCACCACGGCAAATCCAGGTGTCATAGTAACTTACTGACGGGTATTGTTTCTGTTGGTAGGTCAAGCTGGTGCAGCTTAGCCATATCCCACCAATAGTCGAGTATGTAGGGCTGGAGTGCGGGTGGCACTTTGTCTTTAAGCGGGAATGGCAACACGAGTACTACCCATTTCTAATTCTGCTACTCAGGTTTTGGCTGCCGGTAGTGCTTACGGATGCGGTGGTATTCTTCAGACGCGCCGCCATCTTTGAACGTCTCTAGAGGAAACTTCTTTTCGAGGTGCTGGAGTTTTTCATGCACGGCTTCGGAGATGTCGATATGCCGCTCAGAGGCAAACTCTAGGCAGCCAATCAGTACGTCGGCCAGCTCTTTCTTAATTTCGGCATCTACATTGGTTTCTTGCCACTTATTAAACTGAAATAGCTCAAGAAGTTCGTTAGACTCAACCGATATTGTTATCGCCATATCCTTTGGATTACGGTTCCATTTTCGAGCCGCACGAAATTGTACTACCTTTTCTTGTAATTCTTTTATGGTGACCTTATCGTCGGACATATGTGTACTATAGCAAATATGTATCGATAAGCTGGTAGAATCAAGATATGCGTGTACTTGTTTTCGGCGATAGCATCACTCAGGGTTATTGGGACACCAATGGTGGCTGGGTAGACAGGCTGCGCCAGCATTATGATGAACTACAAGTGCAGGACTTCGACGTAGATCAGCCGACCATCTTCAACCTTGGGATTTCAGCAGATAATTCTGGCAATATACTTGCTCGCGCACCAGCAGAAATAAAAGCCCGTACCAGACACGATATTCTACCCGTAGTGCTGGTTCAGATTGGCGTAAACGATTCTTGCGTCGAACCAAACGGCCATATGGTGCCGCTTGCGCAGTACAAGTCCAACCTCGAACAGATTATTGAAACGCTACAGCCTATTACTTCCAAGCTTATTTTTATTGGCTTATCGGCCTGTGACGAAACCAAGACAACTCCTGTTGTTTGGGGAGACTATCGTTACACCAATGCAGACATCAAAGCTTACGAAGATCAGATGAAAGCCGTCGCAGCAACAGCAAACGTTCCATTCCTACCAGTCTTTGATGCGTTTAGTAAAGCCATGCAATCCAGTGAGCTATTAGCTGATGGGCTGCATCCAAATAACGACGGGCATGAGGCGATCTTTGAAATTCTAAAGCCTGAGTTACTGCAAATGTTGGAAAGCAACATTAAGTAACTCTAGCTCCTACGTACGTTAAGTGCCGCTCTGCCCATAAGCCACAGGGAGCATACAAATACTAAGATTTCTCTAGGGATGTAAATCTTTACTACTGGGATACTTCGTACAAGCGGAAGAGTGCTGACGACGACTGTCGTGACAATCAAACTGATTAGTACATAGTCCAATAATGCTAGGCCTCCTCGTCTAGTCAGCCCTACTATTGCCCCGAGAATACAAACCGTAAGTGCAATGGCAAAACCCCAATGGATTGCGTAAACTGCGCTATTGACGGAATACGATGTCGCCGCGATACCAACCATACATGCAGTAAACGCCCAAAATGCGAGGCTTAGTTGTTTACGCCCCGCGCTCTGTAACTTCTTTGCAACCAAACCCGTAAATAAAATAGTAAGCGCAAACCCTAAATAATACGGTACCGCTGTAGCACCAACTGAGCCAAAATAGCTGACTCCATATTCATAGTGCCGAAAAATATCAGGGTAGATTAGCATACAGATTGCCGCCATACCAAGAAAACTTATACCGGCAAGCAAGAGGTAGTTTTTGAGAGACATGGCTTTTTGGTGATTTGGTATTCTGGTTTGCCGTCCATAGCTACTCCTACTATATCAGTTTATGAATCTGTTAATACCAATGAATTCAATCATTTGATTTGCAAGTTAACGCCGCACCGTTCGAGTCGGCGCAATAGTGGTAGTAAATGATTGAGTCGTTTCGGCGACAAAAACGGGGATTCAATAATTACTTCCTGATGCGCTTGAGCCAGGTCGCGTTCAAATGCTTGGTAGAAATCATCTTGGCTGTATAGGCGCGATGCCAGTAGGTCGTTATCATGCCGCAAATTTCGGAGGCCAAACATTATCACTCCTCCAAAGGTTCTAGCGGCAACACATTTCCCCGGTGAAATGTAAATCCCAGCTTCCCTAATTGCTGCGCAACAGATATGAAGTCAGCAAATAAGGGGTTCCCAGCGCCAGACTTACCCCCAGCCAAATTTGATAACGGAGATAAAAAATGCCCCGATTTTTCGGGGCATTTGTCTGCATCTGGCACTGCTCGTATTTTATGATACCGTTCGGCTAGTACTGGGCTATCTCATCTACTCATTCCCTGGCAATCGAGCTACTCCCAGGGAGCTTGGTGTTTAGTAGTAAAACCCGGGCAACAAATCAGTGCCACACGACAGCGAACCGATGCTGCCGCCAGTATCCGGCTGACTCGCCAGCCGGATATAGAATTCAACCATACACTCACCTTTTCCATAGTTCACGTCGACTATATAGGACGCAATAGCCGTAGCCCACTGTTTAGGTCCGCTTGCGGCTGATGAATTGCGAAAATCGTTATGAGCTATTTTCCAACTGTTTTTCGACATAATCGCGTCGAATTCCATAAGCTTTTGCGCTGCATCTTCGGCCGTGTCAAATGCCTGCGCTTGGCTAGGATTAATAAGGTCAACTCTGGTCCAGCAGCCATACTTATACAACGCAGGGTCTCCTTCGAAACATTGGCTCTTCGGTGCTGTCGGAATACCAAGGCCAAATGCTGCGAGTTGCGGTGACAGTAAGTGCATACTCTCTTTCATTTCCGCGTCCAAGCGCGTATTAGTCCGATCAATCAATGCTGTATCGCGAGAACGGTCACGGTACCGCTCAGCAGGGCTTTGCTTGTCGTTGAAATATAATAGCCCCACTACTACAGCGCAGCCGACCAATAAAATAATAAATGAAAATGTGAGTTGTTTTCGATGTCGCTTAGTCATGGTGTCAGTTTATATCAATCTACGGGCGTAGACTATCGCCACGTTAACCAAAATATTCTCCAGTTTAAGCAGTTAAAAACATTAGCTTGACAGTTAAACTATACAAAGTATATACTTTGTTATATGAAGACAGCTATCCTCAATGTCAAAGTAGACGAACAGGTAAAAAAGCGCGCTCAAGCCGTGGCCGGCTCTTTCGGCATTCCCTTAAGCACTCTAGTTAACGCTTATCTGATGGAGCTAGCTGAAACCGGCCAGATCCACTTTAGTGCCGTTGAAGTTATGACACCGAAAATGGAAGAGGTTATCGAATCTGCCGAAAAGGAAATAAAGGCAGGTGAAACTGTTGGGCCATTCAAAAGTACTGAAGAAGCGATCCATCATCTAAAAAACGCTTAAAAATGTTTTATCAGCAGATTGATTTTACTAAAAGCTTCGTAAAGCAGTTCAAAAAACTGCGCGAGCCACAAAAGCAGCAATTTTATGAACGGCTAGATCTCTTTAAGAAAAATCCTCATGATCGCACCCTGCGCGACCATGCCTTAAAAGGCAAATACACAGGCTACCGGAGTATTGATATAGAAAACGATCTGAGAGCTTTGTACTATTCCGAGGGCGATCGGATTGTCATCTTTGCGTTCATAGGCTCGCATTCTCAGTTATATTAATAGCATTGTATAATTTACATAATATGATATAATATTTCTTAATGTACGAGCAGAGTTCGTTCCCAGAACTACTTAATCGCTTTTCTCCTGAACTCTTAGCTACGATCGGGCAGTATTATGACATCCAAATTTACGGTATTGTCCACGGCAAACCACTTGAAGAAGTTGCCGGCACTCCAGAAGAAAACCAAGCCGCCACACCAATAGACCATCTCATTACACGGTCTCTGGTAGATGACTGCACTTCTCAAGATAGAGTGTATATAGAGGGTGCGGCCTATACGTCACAAACAACGCTACCTCCCCTCATTAAAAATCAGGGTGAGCGCCCGGAGGACAACCAGGTTGCAGCCGCATGGGATCAAAATCAAGCTCAGATCGAGGCTACACGTTCATTCTTGCATAACAAGATTGACGTACAGTCTCACACGATGTCCGCCATCGATACCGCCGCCGCTCACGCCCAGGTTGACGGTCACACGGTGCGCATCGCAGATGCCAGTAAGGAAGAATTGGACGCCGTCGGTGCGGCATACGGCTATGACGTCGATGCGGCAGATTCCGAAATTCACAAGTTCCGCAATGTCCGTGCCTTGATGACTATACTTAGCGATGCGGTCCGGAATCTACCGCCCGAAGGCACGCCGCCACCGAACCCCGCAGACCGGCCGAAATGGCTATTGCTCTTTGGTTCAGGCCATATAGAGGGCTTTAATGAACTTGTTGAGAGATTTAACCTGCCCGTTACTGTCGTAGATAGGCGCGATATGCAACTCCGGGCTGGAACAGCAATAATGCAGCTAGGACTCCTACTTGCCAACTATTGCACAGCGGACGTACAACAATGACACCTGTAATATAGCTATATAATACCAAAATGCTGTTACGCGCTAATTGGGAATTTAAACTTTAGTAGAAGTCTGTTCCAGTGTTACTTCACCCTTTTTGGCTTGCATGCCGCTGAGCGGTATCGTAAACCAGAAGGTTGTGCCCTTAGCCTCTTCGCTTTCAAACCATATTTTTCCACCACTAGATTCTACGATAGATTTTACAAGATATAGGCCTAAGCCGGTGCCGTCGGTTTCAACTTTAGTGATATTTTGAGCCCTGAAAAATTTTTGGAACATTCGTGCTTGTTCGGCTTGGGGAATGCCGTAGCCGTTATCGGTCACCTGAGACACAATCATATCGTCTTTCTTGGACACGAACACAGATATGTCACCGTTCTTGGGTGTGTATTTTATTGCGTTGGTGAGTAAGTTTAAATACACCTGACTTATAAGGCGCGGGTCAAGGTTAATCTTTGGCAAATCAGGATGGACGCTAACGACTACGTTCTGTTCGCGCTCTTTTATTTTAGCAGTTAAATCATTTATGATGCCTTGCACCAATTCAGTAAGGTCAGTCGGCTTAGGGTCTATCATGATCCGGCCAGATTCCATACGTGAAATATTTAACAGTGAATTTATTAGTTCTACCATTCGTGTAGTGGAGCCTGTGATATTTTGGGCGAACTCAGTCTGTTCGGCATTCAGTTTGCCAGCATCCCCGGCCAGCAGCATCTCGCTGAACCATTTAATAGCTGATAACGGCGTGCGCAATTGGTGTGAAGCCAACGAGATAAATTCGGTCTTCATACGGTCAACCTCTTTCTCTTTGGTTACATTGCGCAACAGCATGATGACGCCGGCAATCTTACCATTCAGCCTGAATGGGCTCGCGCCCAGAAAAATTTGCTCCTTTTTGCCTTCCTTCGAGGCGTATAGCACGACGGCGCTCGTCTGCTTGCCGGTTTTGAGAGTGATAGCGCTGGGCAACTGCACAGGAGCCAAGGCCGTGCCCCCTTGCTCCTGTAGAGATGCCACCACGCTAAAATCTTTGCCAATAGCCATTTGTCGGTCGTGTAGTTCTAGAATGCGGGCGGCGGCGGCATTTATTAATACTATGCGGCCATGTTCGTCGAGGGCGATCATACCTTCGTTCATGCTTTCTAGTAATGTAGTGTCGCGTTCGTTTTCAAAGGCCAGTCGGCCGTATGAATCCTGTAAGCTCGCAGACATCTGGTTGAAGGCCATCGCCAATTGACCTAATTCGTCTTTGGACTGAATGTCTATTTGCCGGCTAAAATCGCGTTGCGCAACGCGTATGGCGCCTTCCCGCAGGCGTTTTACCCGATGGGCAATACTTAGCGAAAAGAGTAGGCCTATAAATACCGCAAACATTCCCGCAAGCACCGACACCCATAATGTCCTGGTTCGTTGGTCATGCGCCTGCTTGTCTGCGAGCTGGCTCGCAGTATCAGTAGTGTTCATCTCCTGTTCTACGCCAACGCTAATAGCATTTTCCAGCGCAGCCTCGGCATTCGCCAACTCGTTCTCTTTTTCGACAATCAGATTGGCGGGTGCGCGCTGCTCTTTCATAGACACAAGTTCAAAAACTGCATTGACTGTCTCTTGTTTGGTCCTGGTTATAGCGGCCAGCACACCTGTCGTATCTTCTTTTTTGTCTCCGGGCTGTACAGTCTTAGATAGCTCAACATAGTCATTTTCCAGATCGGTCATTTTTTCCAGATCGGCGAGAAGCTGGTTCTTTTGCGTTTCAGTGCTAACAGCATCAGCTTGACCAGATCGATACACTGCTGTTTCTTTATCGAGCTTTACGGCCAACGCGCGCATATCCTGCAGCGTGCTAATGCGGGGCATATGCTCGTGGACAATTTCGCTAAAAGACCGGTGTACTACGTCAATGGTCTGCAGGTTCAGATAGCTCATTACCACAACGAGCGATGCAGTTACCAAAAAGGCACCCACAAGCTTCACTCGTAAAGAAAGTTTGCTAAACACTACTGCTTGCCATTTTTTAAGGCTTCTTTGCCTATATTAACCCCCAGCGTTTTCCCCACTTCACTGTCTATAGGAAAATGGATGCCACCAATGGTGCGCGAATTGCTGGCCTCATCTGCTAAGCGCTCCCATTCGGTAGTGTTCGCCGGCAATTGCGTGGCTAGTACTGTCGCGGCCGCCCACGAGATAGTAGCATGACCTGCAGGGTAGCTGGGGTGATTGGGAGTCGGCATAATTGTTATGATACTCGGATCAATCATGAATGGGCGCTTTGCCTGGTATGTATACTTCGCATCAAACACGCCTATGACAGCGTCCGCCATAGAAGTTGTGAGCAGTGAGCGCGTTTCCAGGTAAGTGCGAAGTGACACGGGATTAGCCTGCATATAATCGTCGGCAAGTGTCAGCCAAATACCCGGAGGCGTACGCGTGCCAGGCCCGCCGGCCCATTTGACTACTATAGACTTTTGCTCGTTGGTTGCGCCCGCGAGAGCTTTTTTAACCATAGCCAGTTGCTCGGCAAGCGCGGCGGAGCCGGGCGCAGGTGGCGGTGACGCTGGCCGGAATTGATCACCAGATGACATAAACCAGGGTTTAAACGATCCGGCGCTCAGCCCAATCTGCGGTGGCGCACCACTCCAATGGTTTGCGTCGCCTATCAAGGTATGTGCTTTAGTCTGTGCATTGTCGGCCGCAATGCGTTCTTTTACCTTTTGGAGCACAGTATCGGCAAGCTTTTTCGAGTAAGCGTCTTCGTCGCTCACCAGCAGCTGGCCGCAATCCTTCGGATAAAACACACACAGTACACTCTTAGACACTGATCCGATATCACCTACATAGGTGCCATGAGCCTTTTGCGACAATGCCACGGCGTCCATTTGCGCGACCGCCAAATAAGCGTAGAGCTTAGAAGCATCTACATCTAGAGCCAGGTTATTTTCAGCTAAATTGTAGGCTTTTGTTTGCCATCTTTGAATCGATGCCTGTGTCGTAGAGTGCTCACTATTGAGTGTTTTTAGCGCATCTATATCTTTTTGGGAATAGGTAAAGTAGGTACGTATTGCTTCACTCTGTGTTTCTGAAGGGCGCAGCGCCAAAAAATATATGACGCCGGCTACGGCTAGTGCTAAACATACCACTGCGGCAACTACTGCTAGCAGCCGGCTTTTGTGAGGCTTTGTAGTGGAGGGTACGGGTGCGCCCGGATGAGGTGAGGCGACAAGGGGTTGTGGTGTAGTAGGCGGCGCCACGTCAATTACAGCAGGCTCATTCGATGCCTGCGTTTGACCACTATCTATATTGTTTGACATGTACCCACCCCTTATTTCTATAATCACGCTTCAGCTTACTATAACTCTATAATAGTTGCTGGCAGCATATTTGCCAAGCGCTTCGGCACAACCCGTCCTACGACCACCTTTACGGCTGCGGTTCCCTTCACTACTGGCCTAACTGTCAGCGTGGCTGCAATTGACAGCTGAGTAGACACAAGCATGTTGACAATTGCATCCTTGCTGACGAATAATAGGCGGTAGTATTACAGATTTTATTAATAGGCTATCTGCCAGGAAGAATACTTATGAACGCTCCATTTGAAAGCCCTTTGCAACCTAAGAGCCAAGAAGATGGCCAGAACGGCGGCATTGTCGCTTCTATGGATCGCCCAGGCATCAAATCATTCCTTTCTAAAAAACCGGTCATCATACTGTTTGCTGTACTGTTCGCGCTGATTACCAGTATATTGATACTAAGGAGTTATGCTGCTACTACGACGCTAACTAAAACATGGAATACAAACGCTGACTGGACGGCTAATAGCCAATTGGATAACGTTGCTGTTTCGGACGATGCCGTAAGGTTGGCGGTTGCCAAGAGCGGTAGCACGCCAGTCAACAGTGGCACCGACTTGGCGCGCAAGCAGCCTGTAGTAGCTTCTTCTGTTGAGAGGGGCGGTAGTGCAACACTCAATGCAACTAAGGCCGTTGATGGCGACAGTAAGACTCGCTGGGCTAGCAGAATGAACGCTAACCCACAATGGATCTACGTAGATCTAGGTGCTAAATATAACGTGAATCGTGTAGTGCTTAACTGGGAAACGGCCTATGCCAAGACTTACAAGGTTCAGGTTTCTGACGACGCACAAAATTGGACAAATATTTATAGTACACAGGCAGGTGCTGCTGGTATTGCCGATCTGACCGGCCTCAAGGGCAGCGGTCGTTATGTTCGTATGTATGCAACAGTTCGTGGTACACAATGGGGCTATTCATTGTGGGACTTCCAAGTATATAGTGCCACTGCTTCGACTGCCTCAAATACTACCACCTACGAATCAACTGGCAAACTCGCGCTTACTTTTGACGCGGGTGTCGCCACACAGAGTGTCGACTGGTCGGCTATAGCCACTGACACTGATGTTCCAAGTGGCACAACGCTGGCACTGACCTATCAGACTAGCGCAGACAATCAAACTTGGAGCAGTGCCGTGTCGGATATTGGCAGTGCGGCGGATAGTCGATACCTGCGCATCAATGCTAGTCTGCAGACCACCAATACGGCAGTCACTCCTACGCTCAAGTCCGTGACACTGACTTACATTGTGACAACAACAGCCGCTAACGCAAGCTTCACGGCCAACAGTCTAACTGCAACAGTAAACGGTACTAGTGTAACCGCGACTGCAAATGTTAAGGCAAGTACCGCAGTAACGGTATCGAACTACGGCATATGTGCCCGTGATGCTGCAGATAATAATGTAGACTTTGGAACCAATACAGACGTGGCTATGACTACCTCTGGCGTAAGCTTTACTTCTACCAAGACCTTTGCGGCTGGCACCTACACCTACTTCGCATGCGTAAATTACAATGGCAGTTGGACGAAGCTGGGCACTAAAACATTCACAGTCACCACAGCAGGCACCTCCACTGGCGGTGGTACTTCCACGGATACTAACCCGCAGCCAGTCGGTGTTAGCGGCACCTGGAATCTGAAGTTCGATGACGAATTTAACGGCACGGCCGTAGATTACAGCAAGTGGGAGACTCAAGAGGGCTGGAGTATGAACAATATGACCATCCATGCCTCAAACTTAGCAGTGTCGGGTGGTAACTTGCTCATGACACTGGCATCATCGAACTCAGGTGCGCAGCTCTCCAGTGCCCCTTATGACAATACAGCGTCAAACCGCTACAAGTTACCGGTGGGTGGCTATGCAGAGGCTCGTGTATATTTCCCTGGGAACGGTACTACTATTTACAACTGGCCAGGCTTCTGGACTTCTGGGGCCGGCTGGCCGGCCGGTGGTGAGCACGATGTCGCCGAGGGTCTTGGTACATTGACGGTGAACTATCATTCATCATCGGGCGCCCACAACCAAGGAACGGTTTCGGGCACGTGGTCAAACGCTTTCCATACCTACGGTATTCACCGTAAAGCTAACTCAGCCGACGTGTACTATGATGGTAAGTTAGTGAAGTCATACCCCACCGATGACAACGGCGTATCTCACGCGCTGATCCTGACAATAGGGGCCGATAATACGCAGGTATATGGTGCAGCTGGACAGCTCAAGGTAGATTATGTCCGCGCTTGGGAGTAGCCTTAAAAGATTGACAACATAAGTGCCAAAGCTAATAATTAAGTGCAACAGGTGCTAAAACATAAAACCAGAATGTACTGAATTAGAAAGCAGAGGGATATGCAACCTTACGAGCCCGAATCCGGCAAACGTAGCAGCCAAGCGTCCAGCGCCGTACTAGTTAACGGGGTGGTCATATACGCCCCCAACTAGGCCAGCCCCGTATGTTTCCATCCAATGAGTCACTCCCCCATAAGAATATCGTCTTATTGCTTACACCTTCGCTATTAAGCGGCTGGTGCTGCGCACTGGGCAGTGCCAGCGTAGTAGGTGGGCTCGAGGCACTTTCCCGCCTTCGTAATAGCGAGTTGCTGGAGTTTGCGGTTTCGTGGCAATCTAACATGCTGCACCAATCGTATTTGGCCTCTATAGTGCAGGCTGGCAAAAGCGCCCGGTTCCAATCTACTGCCACTACCCTGTCGACTTTTTTGCTATGGCTCATAGTGGGTTTTATACTTTATTTTTTACTATATGCCGTATTCGACATCGTGTATGCGGTACATGAAGCAAAGCTTGAAATGGACTACGTGCATCTGCGCCGCCGCCAATTTATTGTCACGATGCTAGAACGCACTGGCGTACGCTTATTGGCGCTTGTGATGTTAATAGTAGCCGTGGGTGTACTGATGCGGCACACCATCCCCGGCCTGCTCTCGGCAGTACAAAGCAGTCAGGTAACAATCCAGGCCTACCTCCATTTGCTGCTTACGTGGGGTGAACTGGCGCTAATGCTCCATGTGGTCGTGGTGCTTGTAAGGCTGCTGGCACTACGCACGCGTTTTATCGGCGGCGTAGAGTAAACATAAAGTGTACGGCCCGCTGACATAGCGTCTGTATAATTTATATGTTATAATAAGTATTAATGGAGACAGTTACGGGCGAAAAAGCGCATAGGATTGCAGCTACTGCCCGCAAATACATCGGATCAACACGTTTCAGGCACCGCTACCGGCCAATTCGGCAGGAGGAGGCCATATTTGGCTGGGCTATCGTAGACGTAGCAAACGACGGCGACGACTCATGTGCCGCGTTTGCTTCCCACGTGTTGGCAGCCAACGGCCTTATGAAGCGCACCAGGTCCACTATCGGCACCATGGTAGAAGCCATGCAGGACAAAGGCTGGTACCCTGCCGAACAAGCTGCCGTCGGCGCAGTAGCGCTGTGGGGCTTCCGCTGCGACGTAACCCCCGATGAAACAGGCTATGGCCACTCAGGCATCGTTGTAGACACCCAAACAGACAGCGGCCTATACGTAAGCCACTCAAGCTTCGTACGCACACCTGTAGAACACTCAGCCCAGCTGCAGGACGGCCGCGAGCCGGCCGGATTCTTTGTGCATGACGCGCTATTTGCTTGTTAAGAGATTGAAACAGTCAGGCAATTTAAACTATAGCAATATACTATTTGCTAGTTAGCCTATATATTAACAATTATGAATTGGGAAATAGTTCTTAAGGTGTTAGAGGGTACAAGCTATGCCTGTGCTGTCCTGGTTGTGGTCATAGCTTACAAAGGCCTTAAGCAGATAAAGGTCGGACTTGAGCAAATCCAGACTACAAAAAAATCTATACGTTTAGAATCAAAGCGTGACGCTCTACGTTGTGCAAATTAGGCAATAGCTTCATTTTTCAACCTAATACTTCCTGCTCATGAAAAAGGGCAACATGCCCAAGGGGATTTTAGCTTGCTAGAATCATTAAAGCTAACGGATAATGGTAAAATCAATGCCCATGCACTTCCGGAAAGAATTAGGCAGAAGTATGATTTCTCGAAGGAATATGGGCTAGAAAAATATCGGCGAGATATTCTTGCTGCCTTTGAGGTGAAGCGAGAAGCATTTAACCTCACAGAAGCATTTGCTACTTCATTTACTTCTGGCCTCGCGGATGAGAAGACTGCATATTTAGCGATGGGTCAGGCTTATTGCCGTGAAATTGAACCATATGAAAATGTACTAATATATTTCAATCATGAAGGGTTTTATAAAAATACAGTGATTTTGTATACGCTCTGGGACAAGCGTTTGAATAAGGACAAGATCATCCAAGAAGTGACTACGGCAGATGCCGAAACCGAGAGTGCAAGAAAAGCGTTGAACAAAAAACAAGAGGCACTCGCAAAAATAAAAAAAGAAATTAGCAATATCGAGGACAAAGAGATAGTCTCGCTCGGTACTGACGACGAAGACAGCTAACCATCCCTAAGGCATTATGCTACTGTAAAACTATGAAAAAGAATTACTTCATCGTTGTCGGCGTCGCCCTACTGTTGTGCCTTGCAGGCGTAACAGCATACGCCCTTAACAACTCTAAAACCCCTGATAATCAGGCCGTTTCATCCCCTCCTGCAGCTTCCCAGACGTCGCCAAAGTCCGAAACGCCAACTGGTGAGCCGATTACCATAGAAGGCGTAATGACTTGCCTCCCATGGAAAGATACGACCGGCGTCCACGACATGAGCTGCGCAATCGGCCTAAAGACCGACGACGAGAAATACTACGCCCTAAATGCCAGCGACCCCACAACTACCGGCGGTGTCCCTACCGGCCAGCGGGTAAAAGTAACGGGCACGTTTACAGCCAAGACCACTAAATACACTATGGAAGGTGTAGTGCAAGTGGAAGCTCTCGAGCGTTTGTAGGCTAGCCTGTCTAAACCCTAAACCCTTTCTGCTATCATGAGTACATGTCTGAAATTGAACAAACCTACACTATTAACGCACCTGTTTCTAAAGTCTGGCAGGCCCTTACCGATGCTACTGTAGCCGAACAATGGGGCGCTGGTCCTGCAAAAGTTGAAGCCCGTGAAGGCGGCGAGTACAGCTATTGGGATGGCGAGATCCACGGCACCTTTACTAAAATTGTGTCCGAAAAACTAATTGAGCAGGACTGGTATGGCCACGACAACCCCACCTGGAAATACCATGTCGTGTTTAAGTTTGAAGGGAATGATACTGTAACTACTGTGCACATGGTGTTCTCCGGAGATATCCAGGACGAGCAAAAAGATATCAAAGACTGGCAGGATTATTACTTTACGCCTATAAAAGAGCTGCTGGAAAAGTAGATAGTTCATCCGATCGTAGTGCCTGTATATTCACCCGAACCCCTCAATCCCTACCCGCTGGATTTCCTTGCCCAGTCTACGTTGGACATGTGGGAAAAGCATGGCTATCCCAAGATATTTATCAACTATCGGAACGGCAGAGAGGATACGGAGGAGTCGTACTATGGTGATGTGTGGGCTTCGGTTATCCTGGATGAGTATCTGTCCGGATGGTTTGGCGTGGACGCGATTTTCCGGGCTACGCGGTCGGTGCCGCGCTGCCCGGGATATGGTACGCTGCTGCGCAAGGCCGTCGCGGAATGCCGGATTTTCTTGCCGGTTATTGGCGTAGGCTGGGAGCAGTCACTGGAACATCATCCATGGGTTGTGGAGGAATTCAGGCTTGCTATAGAGGCTGGCAAGACGATATTGCCGGTGATACTCCGGCAGGAGACGCCGCCGCCATTAGTAAACGCCGCCGGTGAGAACCTCGATCCGCTGGTGTCGCATATGCCAGGCTTGCCGCTTGGTTCGCGGCATACGCGGCAGGACGTATATGAAATCGCCCGCGAGATCGTCTCGCATGCGCCAGATATCCAGCTGCCGCGGCCATCGCAGACGCCTGGCCCTGGCTTGCGGGTGCTATTTAGCCGCTAGCTGCATAAACTAACGGGCCTTAGCGTTATACTACGAGTATCAATACAGTATCGAAAGAGTGGTTATGGCTGAGACTTCCAATATAACATCGTGGACATTACTTAATGAATGTCCGATTCCGGACGACGTAACTGACCTGCTGGTGCACGGCGAGAAAGCCGTGGCCGCCTACAAGACGTTCCGGGACAGTGCCATATTTACCACCAAGCGGCTGATTGTGCGCGACTCGCAAGGGCTCACCGGCAAAAAGGTAGAAATCTACTCCCTGCCCTATTCGTCTATCGTAATGTGGTCTAGCGAAAACGGCGGCAAGATTGACATCAATTCTGAAGTTGAATTGTGGACGCGTGCCGGCCATATCAAGATCAAGCTGCGCAAAGACGTCGACATACGTAAATTCGACAAAATAATCGCTACGGCACTGTTACGGTAACTAGCCTCCTATAATCGTATATTTATTGTCGTATGTAGGTGGATATTGTAAGTGTATTAAGCACTACAAGGTGTTTACCTATATACTGGGCTATATATGGATCTGACAGCATATGGTTGGACGGACGATTTCCGCCAAAAATGGGAGGCCTTGCAGTTGGACGGCACCGCACCCGCTCGCGTGGTGGCCGACTTTGGTACGTCGCTCAAAATTGTGACGCCAGAGGTTGTTACGGCCGAACTGTCCGGCAAGCTCGCCCACTACGGCAGCCGCCAGGATGTGCCGAAAGTAGGCGACTGGGTTGCGGTGCGGCTGTCTGACAATGGCAACGCCGTGGTCGAGGCGGTCATACCGCGCCGTAGTGAAATTGCCCGCAAAACCGCTGGCAAGCAGGCTGTAAAACAAGTGATCGCTACTAATGTAGATGTGGCGTTTGTATTACTGGCGCTGGACAATGATTTTAGTATCGACCGGCTCAAGCGTTTTCTGTATCAATTGTCTATCGACGCTGTCAGCCCGGTTATTGTACTCAATAAGGCGGACAAGACAGATGGCCTGGCGGGTTATGTAGACAGTATCCGCAGCCTCGGGCTGCCTATTGTTGTAACGACTGCCATCGAAGGTGTTGGCGTGGATGAGATGTTGGCACACATCCCAGCCGGTAAAACAGCCATTCTGTTGGGCTCATCAGGCGTGGGCAAATCAACGCTTACCAACCGGCTGTTGGGCCGCGAAGCGCAGGCCACCCGCGCCGTCCGCGAGTCGGACTCCACTGGTGTCCATACTACCGTGCACCGCGAGTTGTTTGTGCTGCCCGGCGGCGGACTGCTGATAGACACGCCAGGCGTGCGTGAGCTGCAGCTGTGGGGTACCGAGGAAGATCTGGCCGAAAACTTTGACGATATCACTGGGCTTATAGGCCAATGCCGATACAATACGTGTACACATCAGACAGAAACAGGCTGCGCCATTCGGGCTGCCCTGCACGACGGCACTCTTAACCGCGCCCATTACACTGGCTACCTCAAAATGAAGCACGAGCTAGCCGCCTTGAAAACCCGGCAGACGGCCCGCAGCCAGCGCACTAACCAACGTTCCAAAAAAAGTCTCCGCCGCCGCGACCAGGACAGCCTGGACGACAACTGGTAGAGTGATGGTTCTATGTAATTTGTGCCGATATCAGCGACGCCAGCTCGTACACGGCGCCAGTAAGCAGCAGCCCTAAGACAATACTCCCCCACGCTGTCACTCTGGCCTCGACTTTGTTTTTCAGTTTCTTGGACGCGGATAGCATTTCGCCGCGTTTGACGGTTAGGTAAATCAGCAGCAATACCGCCAAGATTACGGCCACCGCCAGCTTTACCCATTCTGCTTTTAAGAATGCGCTTACCAGCCCCAGTGAGGAGATAATTTGAAAAATATTGGGCATTTCGTTTACTAGCAGGTTGCCGTCAATTTTTAGATATGTCTTAATGCTTAACGCGCTCTGCCGTGCCCGCACTACAAAAAAGATACTGGCCACCGCTAGGGCGATACCAAATGCTACCCAGCGCATATCTGGCAACGGTATAGATAGCGGCACCGAATGCCAGCTGAATAATGGTAGTAATGCCCCTGCTGTGAGGGACACTGCGGTTGCCGATAGGGCCGTAGCAATGGAGGCGCCAGCAAGCCGTATATACTCATCCTTAGTACGTTTTACCTCTGCTTGGGCCATCTCTTTACTGAGTTCGGCACGCATTTTCCGCAATCGTATTAGCTCAACGTCGACATCTAACGCCACATCATTTTTTATGTCATCCATGCTGCAATAATACCATCCACACGTGTGTAAGCTGCTATAATTCGCTTATGGAAAAGCGCACGCTCCTTATCACTAGCAGGCTGTTCTTTGCGATGATTGCAACCGTAGCTATGGCTGTCCAATTTGTTATCCATGTGCGTAACGGCAGTAATGTCGTAAATTACTTTAGCTACTTTACTAACCTGTCTAATATAATCGCCGCCGGTACGCTGTTTTACGGTGCTGTGCATCTTATTAAGCGGCGTAAACCTTCGGTTGCGCTTGATGCGCTCCGGGGTGCGGCGTTTGTATATATGACTATTGTGGGTGTTGTGTTTTCTGTGCTGCTGCGCAATGCCGAGCTGGGTGCGTTACTGCCATGGGTTAACCAGGTACTGCACTACACTATGCCGGTATATGTATTCCTTGAGTTTTTCTACCAGCCGCCCAGCGGCAAGCTGTCTAAAGCAGTTATCCCTTATTGGCTCATCTTCCCGCTTGCTTATTTGGCCTACTCGCTTATACGCGGGCCGTTTGCACATTTCTATCCCTATCCCTTCCTAAGCCCCGGCCACGACGGCGGCTATTTGCGCGTGGCGCTGTACTCTATCGCTATATGTGTCATTTTTGTACTCGCCAGCTTGCTGGCCGTGCGCCTGGCGAATGCCCGCCGCGGTTCCGCAAGGGCGTAAAGCGGCCGTTTAGGATTTAGCTGGATTCTTCCAGTTTCTGTAATATATCCAAGAGTTTTGTAGTGGTGTTCCAGGTGCGGATGGTCATTGATTTGTATGCTGGCGTGCCTACGATCCGGCTTAGCCGGCTTTTGGTGCGCTCTGCCCCCAGGCGCTGCGAATATATCACGCCATTGCCGGGCCACACTTTGTCTACACCTTCGCGCGGGTTGAACACGGCCATGGCGTCTGATGCGTCAATCCCGATCAGGAAAATGGCATCGCTGTAATATTTGTCTGGTTCATCGCCGAAGCCTTTGGGCTTGTTGTCAACGGCTGCCTGGAGCTGCTGACGGGACAGTACAAGGACGTTGACGGTATCAAGTTCAAAAGCATCATGTATTGCCTGCTCGGTTTGCGCTTTGACTATGCTGGCAGGTTTGTCCGATTCCACGATAACGTTGCCGCTGTTGATGTACGTCAGTACATTAGAGAATCCCAGGCCTTCCAGGCATAGTTTCAGCGCTGCCATCGGCACCTTGCTTTTGCCACCGACATTGATGCCGCGGATCAGGATTACGTATGTATTCATTACTTTTATTGTACATCGCCGGGCAAAATCGTATAATCCCGCTTATGAAAAAGGCTATTATCTTCCACGGCACCGACGAGAATCCGCAAAAATACTGGTACCCATGGCTGGCCGGCCGCCTGGAGACGCGCGGGTACGAAGTGCAAGTGCCACATTACCCCGAACTCAACCGCGCCCCTATAGCTGAATTTATCGGGACTGTTCTGGGCCGCCATACGTTTGATGACGAGACAACTCTGGTAGGGCACTCCGCCGGTGCCCCGCTGCTATTGAGTATCTTGGAGCGTATCGATGTGGTGGTCCCGCAGGCAATCCTGGTTGCTGGTTTTACAGAGCCATTAGGGCCGGACGCCTCGGACCCGATCTTACAGGACACGTATAACTGGGAAAAAATTAAAGCCAACGCCGAAGATATTTATTTCATAAATTCTACCAACGACCCATGGGGCTGCGACGATAAGCAAGGGCGCATTATGCTTGAGCACCTCGGCGGGACGCAAATTGTCCGCAAGGAAGGCCATTTTGGCTCAGGGACGTACGGTCAGCCATATCCGGCCTTCGAGCTTGTAGACCGTCTGATCCCCTAATCTTCCGATAGCAGCCTACAATCCTTTATGTGACTGCTTGGCTGTTTGATCTAGTGCTGATGCGAAAACGCTAGTATTTGTTTATAAAGCCTTGCGCCGGAGCTGGCAGTGTCTGCTACAATACACGGGCATGAAAAAATTCCATATTAACCGGTCAAAAATCCATATGACGTCGCGTGACGTCCTAATGCTGATAGCGGGCGCCTTATTTGTTACGCTAGGTGTAATGGTTACCGCATATTTTAAGAATCATGTTACCGCCGTCCCCGTAGATAGCGCCAGTATCACCGTGCCGTGGGTGCCTGAACCAGTAAAGAGATGGCAAAACACCATTGTAGAGATGGGCAACAAATACAACGTCAGCCCGGACCTCATCGCCATTATCATTACACTGGAATCCGGTGGTGATCCAAAGGCACACAGCGAAGCTGACGCCCAGGGCCTGATGCAAGTCACGCCGCTGACCGCCGCTGACATCGCCTCTAAGCACCTTAAAAAGCCCGTAAAACAGTACGACCTCTACGACCCTAAGACGAATATCGAATTTGGCATAGCCTACCTGGCCTGGCTGCGCGGCCAATTTGGTACCGCCCACCAGGGCCCATCCTGGAATGAGACCGTAGAGCTTATGGCTGCTGGCTATAACGGCGGCCCTGGCGCAGCAAACGCCCTAGAAAAGGGTGAAGGCCTTAACGACACCCAGACAGTGATCTATTCGCGTGATGCGTTCAATATGTGGCGCGAGCGCCATTCCAGCACTAGCCCCACGTATAACCGCTGGCTGGAACGCGGCGGGCAAACGCTCGTCGATGCCGCTACACAGTAACTACCGGCCTTAGATTGTTTCGGTTGGGCGCAAGATGCTGTTGACGATCTTGTCTATCTGGTCGTTGGAGATGTTGGCTTTTACGATGTAGTTCACAATACCCAGTTCACGCAGGCCAGCGGGCGCATCGGCTTCGTTGAGGTTGGAGATAACCAACACTGGGATGTCCTTGCCCCAGTCGCTGGCGCGCATACGTTCCAGGATCTGGTCGCCGGCGATATCAGGCACCATAAGGTCTAACAGCACCAAATCGGGCATTTCTTTTTGGATGAAATACAGAGCGGCAATCCCATCGGAGGCTACCGTGCACTGATAACCTAGCGCGTCCAGGCGTATCTTGTATATCTCCGACAAGTCTGGGTTGTCCTCAACGATTACGATTTTTTCTGGCTGTGCAGATGCGCCTGCTGGCTGTGGTGTGTTGTCCATATATTGATAATAGCATTGCGGGTGGAAGTGGGCGGCATAAACGTAACGCCAACCCTATACATGGCAATTTGACGCTAAATTACCATTATTTTCAAATGTTGCTATTGCCGGGGCAATGCCATCTGTCGTACATTTTAAGGAGGTATGGTTAAACAAAAAGAAGAGCTGGACCCGGCGTCCTGTATTGTCCCCTTAAATATGAACGGCCTGCAAGGCCGCATGATGCGTTTGCCTGCACAAAAACCAAGCAATAAGGAATTGTTGGTAGTCTATGGGCACCACGCCAAATTGGAGCGCTGGTGGGGCCTGATGCAAAACTTCAACCAGTTTGGCAACGTCACTATGCCTGATCTTCCCGGGTTTGGCGGCATGGATAGCTTTTATAAAATCGGCAAAAAGCCGACTATCGACAACCTGGCAGACTATCTGGCCTCATTCATAAAACTGCGCTACAAACGCCGCCGTATCACAATCGTGGGTATTTCATTTGGCTTTGTTGTGGCTACCCGTATGCTACAGCGTTACCCGGAGCTGGCTAAAAAAGTCGACTTGGTAATCAGCTGTGTCGGCTTTGCCCACTACGACGACTTTACATTTACTAAGCTGCGTATGTTGCTGTACCGCGCCGCTGTGCGTGCTATTTGCCTGCCTGGTGTCACCAAGATATTCGGCCCGCTGTGCCTGAATCCGTTCGTGCTTAGGTATGCTTATACGCGCACCCACAACGCGCGCCATAAGTTTGAGGCGGCCGCCGCCGATGGTTTGGACATGTTCAATGCTGTGCTAGACGCCGAGATCGACCTTTGGCGTATCAATGACCTAAAAACCCATATGTTCACCACCCGTGAATTCCTGCATGTCGATAACTGTAAACACCAGGTGGACGTAGCCGTGTGGCATGTGTCGTCCAAGGGGGACTATTATTTTAATAACCAAGTTGTAGAGCAGCATTTGCGCGTGATATTTAAGGACTACAGAAACTTTGAACTTGATCTCCGTACCCATGCGCCAAGTGTGGTCGCCACCAAGAAGGAGGCCACTTCCTTCTTGCCATCCCGTCTACGGCGTAAGCTCTCTGAGCACTTCAGGTAACGGCCGTATGCTACAATGGGACGTATGAAAATCGGACTGATTTGCCCGTACAGTATCGCCAAAGGCGGTGGGGTACAAGAAATTGTATACGCCATGCAGGCAGAGCTTACCAAGCGTGGGCACGATGCTTACATCATTACGCCCCGTCCGCAAGACCATGAGGACGAGCCTCGAGAGAAAATGATATTCGTGGGCGGCGCTGCAGATTTTAACTCACCGCTGCACACTACCATCCAGGTTTCAGCCAGTGTCAGCGAATCCATCCAGCGGATGCTTGAAGACGAACAATTCGACATTTTACACTTCCACGAACCATGGGTACCGATGCTAAGTATGCAGATACTAAGCCGCAGCAATGCGGTCAATGTCGCCACCTTCCATGCCAAACTTCCCGAGACTATGATGAGCCGTACCATGGCCAAGGTTGTTACTCCGTATACTAAGCCCATCCTAAAATATATAGACGCCCTCACTGCCCCCTCGGACGCGGCGGCCGAGTATGTATGCAGCCTGACCGACCAGCCCGTTGCCATCATCCCTAACGGCATAGACCGCAATCGTTTCATGCCGCCAAAGAAATTCCACGACAACCGTAAGCAAAAGACCATACTGTACGTTGGCCGCCTTGAAGGCCGCAAAGGTGTAAACCATCTATTGCATGCTTTCAAACGCCTTACTCAGAACCGTCCCGACGTGCGGCTGGTTATCGCTGGCGACGGCAGCGACCGCGCCAAGACAGAAATGCTAGCCGATGACCTCGAGTTGCAGAATGTTGAGTTTCTTGGCTATGTAAGTGACGCTGAAAAGATAAAGCTACTCCAGACCAGTGACCTGTTCTGCGCTCCATCACTGTACGGCGAAAGTTTCGGCATTGTACTTATCGAAGCTATGGCGTGCGGGTTGGTGACTGTAGCTGGCGACAATGCCGGTTATGAATCAGTCATGAAGGGCTTAGGCGCCCTTAGCCTAGTAGCCCCAAAACACCACGCCGAACTTGCCCGCCGCCTTGAAGTATTGCTCTACCAGCCTGAGCTGCGCGCCTTATGGCGCGACTGGGCCGCAAAAGAAGTGCCCCAATACAGTTACGAGCGTATTGTCGACCAATATTTGGAAGTGTACGAAAGCGCCTTAGTTGAAAAGTTTGGCAACGGTTAGTAGGTAACGCACCATGAAAATAGGCATGGTATTTGATGACTCATTGGATAAGCCGGATGGCGTACAGCAGTTTGTACTTATTTTAGGCGCATGGCTCAGCACCAATGGCCATGAGGTGCACTACCTGTCCGGCCAAACCAAGCGGACCGACCTGCCGAACCTTCATTCATTGAGCCGGAATGTCAATGTGCGCTTCAACCAAAACCGTATGGCTATCCCGCTGCCAGCCAAGCGGGCGCCTCTACGTGCACTACTCCAAAAAGAACAGTTTGACGTGCTGCACGTGCAGGTGCCCTACAGCCCAGCATTAGCCGCGCGTATCATAAAGCTTGCCGGGCCACAGACGGCCGTAGTGGGTACCTTCCATATAGCGCCGCATTCCAGCCTGGTGACCATTGCTAACCGTTTACTAGGCATATATGTCCGTAGTACGCTCAAGCGTTTTGACGGCATGACGGCTACATCCGTACCGGCACAGGAGTTTGCCCGGCAGACATTCCGCATCCCCAGCGAAGTCGTGCCGCTGCCGCTAAAGCTGGATGCTTTTTATCATGCTGAACCTTTTGAAAAATATGCCGCCGGAAAAAACGTAGTGTTCCTGGGGCGCTTGGTGGAGCGCAAGGGTTGCCGTTATCTGCTGCAGGCAGTTGCCTATATGCACCAGTCCGGCGCCTGGCCAGATGGCACACGGGTTATTATTTGTGGCGGTGGCCCCCTGGAGGCCGATCTGCGCGCCTACGCCAAACAGCATGCGATAGACGGTATAACTGAGTTCACTGGCTATATTTCCGAAGTGGACAAGCCGCGATATCTGGCATCTGCCGATGTGGTAGCCTACCCCAGTACCGGCGGCGAAAGCTTTGGTATCGTATTGCTGGAAGCCATGGCAGCCAGCCGTGGCGCGGTATTGGGCGGCAACAACCCGGGTTATGCCAGTGTTATGGCGCCCCGTCCTGAAAGCTTATTCGACCCGCACGATACTGTCGCATTAGCCGATAAGATACATACTATGCTCACCGACGACGGCGCACGCCAGGCGGCGCATGATTGGCAACGCGAATATGTACGGCAGTTTGATGTGTCTGAAGTAGGCGCCCGGTTCCTTGATGTATATGCCAGGGCGTTGCAAAGCCGGCGACAGTAAGCCATACTTACTCTTGTAATGTTTAATTTGCGGCGCAAGAAATCTGCCAACACTCCCGAAATGATAGATCTCAACATACCGACTCGTGTTGTTGTGCGGGTGGTAGTTGTGGTGATACTGGCGCTTATGGCACTGACAGCCTTAAAGCAGGCACAGCATGCCTTGCTACTTATATTTACCAGCTTTTTCCTGGCCTTAGCCCTTAACGGCCCCGTACACTGGATCAGCCAGCGCTTACCTGGCAAGCGCCGTGGCAGCCGTGCGGCCGGCACAGCACTGTCATTTATGGTGGTCGTGCTGCTGCTGGGCGTTTTCCTGTTTAGCATAGTGCCGCCATTAATCCGGCAAACCAGTACGTTTATCACTAACGCGCCACAACTGGTTGAAGAGGTGCGCAACCCTAATACCGCCATCGGCCGTATTATTGACCGCTATAACCTGGAAGGCGAAGTCGACAAGCTCTCCAGCCAGCTGCGCGGCCGTGCCGGTGATATCGGCGGCGCAGCCGTCACTAGTATCACAAAGTTTGGCAGCAGTGTATTTAATGTGCTGACGATATTAGTGCTTACATTCATGATGCTGATTGAAGGCCCGGCATGGATCCGCTTCTTGCGTGACCTTATCCCTGATGAGCACCATGAGCGCACCGACCGTTTAGCCCGGGATATGTACCGAGTAGTAAAGGGGTATGTCAACGGCCAGGTGGTCCTGGCGGCAATAGCGGCGGCCATGATCCTCATCCCTTTGCTGATTATGGGCGTCAGTTATCCGGCGGCACTGATAGTAGTGGTGTTTATATGCGGGCTGATACCTTTAGTGGGGCATACGATTGGCGCGGTCATTGTCACTACAGTAGCTTTGTTTGAGTCGCCGCTGGCGGCTGTAGTCGTCCTGGCGTATTACATCCTGTACCAGCAAATTGAGAATTACATTATCCAGCCTCGCATACAGTCCAATAGCACTAATATGTCGCCACTCATGGTTTTCATATCGGTTATCGTCGGCGTGAGCTTTGGCGGCCTATTCGGCGGCCTGGTCGCTATCCCGGTGATGGGCTGTATCCGTATCGCTGTGCTGGATTACTTACACGCCAAAGGCGTCATCCGTGACGACACCTACGAAGACGCCACTGGCCACGACAAGCCGGGCGATGCTGGCGCCAGCGGCTAGACGGGCTAGCTTTGCCAAAATTCATTTATATTGAAAATAAAAGACCGGCTGTTACGCCGTCTTGTCCAGGTTGTGTGGCACGCCAATTTCGTTGAGGTATTTGGCTGCTGCTGTTTGTGACGCTTGCCGGTGGACCCCTATCTGCTGGGCCATTTCCAGCAGGTTTTCCATCAAGCCACCGATCGCGCTGAGCCGCATCAGTAGCTCCTGGCTCTGCTTTCGGGCGTCCATAGCTGCACCCATGGCTTGCTGGCCTTCGGCCAGTGCGACGTAGCCCAGCTCGTTAGTAGTGCCTTCCAGCGTGTCGTCCAGTAAGGCGATGGCTTCAGGATAGGCTCTAGCATTAAGCTCGGCATATATTCTGCCAGACTCTACCTCTTCAGCTAAGCGATGTACGCCTACGAGTAGGGTTCTAATTACTTCTACTGTACTGCAAGGAGGGGCGGGCATGCCAGCATAGGCTAGTTCTATATTTGTTCCGACCGCGCCCGGGTTAGACATGTAATAATTCTAACAGACTATCCGTGTTAATGTATAGCCCCACTGTGCGTATATTAACGCAATGGTTGGGTGTATTCGTCTATTTGCTGGACGGCGGCAGCCGCATGTCCTTCGCTTTCTTTGCGTGCTGCTTCTACAAGCTGTTGTGCTTGTAGAAATTCTACGACAGCCGCCCCGAGGCCTTGTATGTGCTCCAAGGCTTTGTCGAGCTGTTCTTCCATCGTCCGATAGCCCTCTACCATGGTTTCCCCTGCTTTGGTGACTGCTACAGTATGGGCATTGGCCTGCGATAGTTTGGGGTTGATGTCATCGATACCGCCCACCTCAAGCATAGCAGAAAACAGGTGGCTGCTGGCCTGTGTACCCCTAGTCGCAGACGTCTGGGCGTGGCCGTAATATTCAGGCATATGCTGTTTGGCGGCTGTAAGCCCCTGCTTGGTGTTTATTATGTGCTTAGACACGCCTGTCCCGACACTGGCTAGCAGCATAAGGTCTGCACCTATATCATGGCCAGGTACATGCTCCAGAATACCTTTTGCCTGGTCTAGCTCGTTAAATACTTCCTTCATGCTCATAGCGCTATAATCTCCCTCGGTAACGGTAATTAGTATATGCTCTGTACGAGTATAGCAAGAGACGCTTGCATTACAACTAGTACAAGCGGAACCATACCGGGCCAGCGGCAGTGTCACGCACGCCTAGCCCTTCTGCTAGTAGTGTGTCACGCATTTCGTCTGACCGCGCCCAGTTTTTTTCATTGCGGGCCTTCTGACGTTCGGCTAAGAGGTCTTTTTGCTCGTGGGTAATGTCCGTACGTTCGGACAACTGCAGGCCAAATACGCGGTCAATGACACGCAAGAGGGGCTGTATTTTGTCTGGCTCGACTGTTGTTTCGTCTGCCAGTCCGGCCAGGGCTTTCACGGCGGCAGGTGTATCGAGGTCATTAGCCATGGCATCCAGTATTTCCTGGAGGGCTTGTTTGTAGGACTGGCCTGCGGCCGAGTCCTGCGCCGCTTTCTGGTGCTTCAGGTCGGCCCAGGCGCGTACGCTCTGTAGCAGGTTTTGGGCAGCTTCCAATGAATCCCAGGTAAAGTTTACCTGGCTACGGTAGTGTGATTGCAGGATTTTCATGCGGAAAGCTAACGGCTCGTACCCTTTATCCTGTACGTCCTGTAGTGTGTAAAAGTTCTGGGCCGACTTACTCATCTTTTTGCCGTCTACTACTATGTGCTCGCTATGTACGAAAAACCGGGCCATCATAGGGTTGCTTTCTAGGGCGGTGCTTTGGGCAATCTCGTTTTCATGGTGCGGGAAGATGTGGTCGACCCCGCCGGAGTGTATATCAAATGGCTGGCCTAGTTCCTGGCGGCTCATGACCGAACATTCGATGTGCCAGCCGGGGCGTCCGGACATGTCCTGTCCGCCAAGGGTAAACTCCCATGCGGGTTCGCCGGGCTTTTGCTTTTTCCAGAGGGCAAAGTCGTGCACCGACTCCTTGTCGTATTCGTCGTTCTGGATACGTGCAGACGAAGTGTTGTCAGTGCTTATTTCGGATAGCTGGCCGTATACCTTGCCTGATTTGCGGTAGGCCTCAATGGAAAAATACACGCCGTCGTCGGCTATGTAGGCAAAACCGCCGGCATGCAACCGGGTGATCAGCTCTTTCATGGGCTCTATAGTGTCTGTGGCGGCTACGAATGTGAAGGCGCGGGTGTCATTGCCGATCTTGTCCATATCTTCGTTGAATATGGTGATATATTTCTCGGTAAGCTTGGCCAGGGCTTCGCGCGGTTCGTCATCAGGGAATTGTTCGCGGCTGCGGTTGATGGTCTTATCGTCGATGTCGGTATAGTTAATAACATGTTTGGTATCGAAGCCGGCAGCCCGTACGGCCCGGCGTAGTATGTCGGCGTACACGTAAGTGCTGAGGTTACCGATATGGGCATGGTCGTACACAGTAGGGCCACAAGAGTATATACGTGCGGTGGTGCCGTCTAAAGGCTTAAATTCGTCTATTTTCTTTGATGACAGGAGTGAGTTATATAGCTTCATGATGATCTCTTTATTTCATTAGTATACCGTACGCGGGGCGTTCGGTGTCAGTGTGATGTGTGGCGAGTGTAAACCGGGTTACAGAATACACCGCATGCCGGGCGATGGGATATTGGCTGAGGCCTTTTACCGTGTGCGGGTGGGCACTGAAACCTGGTGCTATCCGTTGCCAGCCGGGTTGCACTGTGCGTGATAGCATAAATTGGCTAACATGCATGGCTGCGGCGCTGTATATCCGGTGGGTTGACTCCGGTGACGCCGGTGCCACCCACTCCCCTTTGCCATCTGCCTGTAACTCCAACACCTCGATGCCTATATTTTCCTGCACTGCTAAGAGTGCGGCCGCACGCTGTGCCGCCCTTGCTGAGGCTGTGTGGTCGTCGTGGTCGCCTAAAGTGCCGAGTGTTATGAAGGTGTCAATCCCCTGCTGCTGCGCCCAGTTTGCGATTGCATACGTACTGAGGCTGGCGTTAATGGCATTGCTCAGCCCACCATCGGGCAGGTCTATATGCTGGCTGTTTATTATCCCCAGCACACCAGCGGCGCGTTCTCCTTCGTGGATGCGTTTACCCTGCCGTACGAACTCTTCCTCCGTTGGGGCGCGGAAATTGATAGTAGATTCCCGGCCATAGGTGAGCGTTAGTTCGGATACTGGTACGTCCAGCTGTACTGCCGTGGTAATGGCGTGGCCATGTATCAGGTGGTCGTCCGGATGTGCATCAACGATACCAACATGCCGGTGTCTTAAAAATTGTTCGATATGGTTCATAGCTATTCCCTGTTACTCAATAAAAAAAACGGGCCGGTGAGGCCTATTTTATGCAAACAAGAATAAGCCTCACCTATATACAGGAGGCGCAACAGAGCGTAAAACTGTGCGAAATGCTGCTCATATGCGGAAGTATACCATTCCTATTTCGCCGTTTCAATTTCGTCTAACAGCTGGGTGGCGTATTTGATGCAGTCGGCTTTTGTTTCGGTAAATGGCTTGCCGGCGTTCAGTTTAAAACCGCTGGCATAGGCGTGGCCGCCGCCGCCGAAGTGTTCGGCGAGTTTGTTGGCGATAGGATAGCCGTAGTTGCAGCGTATCTTGGCGGTTACATGGCCGTCGTTGTATAGCTTGAAGGCGATGGCTACCTGCGCGCCAATTGCGCTGCGCATTTCGTCTATTACTAACATCGACGGGTTGTACTGGGAGCTGTACTTTTCGATTTCTTTCCAGGAGATGCTGATAGTGGATACGCGGTTGTCCGCGTAAAATTCGATGCGTTCCAACAGCTGGCCCTTGTAACGGATAAGCTCCGGGCTTTTGCGCATCAGTTCGCGCCGTTTGTGCTCCAGGCCGGCGATGCTTACGCCGCCGTCAACCAATTCTGCAACGACATGGATGCTGCGGCCAGTGGTGGCTTCAGTGGTCAGGCCCATGCTGTCGGCCATAATGCTGCTGACAATCATGTCTTTTGCTGTCTGTGCCAGCGGCCAGTCTAACTGTGCGGCTAGCTCGAAAATAAGCTCGCCAGTAGACACAACTGGTTTGTTGCATACCACGGTAGCATATGGAATAGTGTTTGCAACGTCGTGGTGGTCCAGTACAATAACCGGCTTGGCGGCTACCCAGCCGCGCTGGCCGGATTTGTTAAGCTGGTCAAACAAGCTATCGGCCGAAGTGTCCACGATAATTGCGGCATCAAACTGGTTAGGCAGGTCTTTTGATACCCTATCCCAGCCGGTCATAAACGTCAGGTAGGATGGAATGTCTACGCCGCAATACAGTATTGGGTCTTTACCGAGGTCGTACAGTATTTGTTCCAGGGCTAGGGCGCTGCCCAGTGAGTCACCGTCGGGGTTGTCGGCTTGGAGTATTACAATGCGCTGCGCGCTGTCGATAATTTGCTTGATCTGTTCGGTTTCAGGATATGTCATTATCTACAGTATAGCAGTGCTGCTTCTATAATGCCTGGCGGCCTTCCAGGGCGCGTGTGAGGGTGATCTGGTCGGCGTATTCCAGGTCGACGCCTATTGGCAGGCCGCGGGCTAACCGGCTAACCGTTACCAGCCGGCCGCCGATCATTTTTTGGATGTAGAGTGCGGTAGACTCGCCTTCTACGCTGGCATTCGTAGCCAGGATAATCTCATGTACTTTGTCTTCGTCGATACGCGCCACTAGCTCGGCAATGCGTAATTGCTCCGGGCCAATGCCGTCTATCGGCGAAACCAGGCCGCCCAGCACATGGTAGGTGCCTTTAAAGCTGCCAGTCTTTTCCAGGGCGACGATGTCAAATGGCTCGGCCACCACGGCCACAACTGTCTTATCACGCTCCGGGTCGGTATACAGGTCGGACAGGTCTTGGCCGGCTGGCACGAGCGCGAACGTCTTTTTACAATAGCTAATGCCTGTGTGCAGGCTGGTGAGCGCGGTGGATAGCATCTGTGCTTTCGACGGGTCGGCACGTACCAAAAAGTATGCGTACCGTTCGGCGGTACGCATACCTACGCCAGGCAGTTTAGCCAGCGCTTCGATAACGTCGGTTAGTGCGGGTGGCAGGATGGCCATTGTAGTCGGTTAGAGGCCGAGGTCGCCCAGCATGCCCATCATAGGTTGCATCTTTTCAGCGGCCAGCTTCTGGCTTTCTGCGATAGCTTCTTTTACGGCGTCCTCAATCCAGCGTTCCAGCTGTCCGATGTCGTCGAGGTCTACAAATTCAGGGTCGATGTGGACCTTCTTGATCTTCTGTTCGCCAGTAATCTCTACTTTTACGGCACCATCACCCTTTTCGACGGTGATGATCTGCTTCTGCAACTCTTTTTGCAGCTTCTTAACTTTTAATAGCATCTTAGCCTGGTCAAAACGGCTCATATAAAACTCCTATTATTGTTTAATTGTACCAGATGGGGGTGCTGGCTGCAGGGCGTATACCGCGCGCGTTGCCTTGGCCGCGGGCCAAGCCACATAATAATGCCGGAATGAATACATACAGACGGCAGCTACCGCCATGCCGAGCATACCATATCCTACGCCCTGCGCAATACGGTTACGCGGGAAAACCTCCGTCCAGCGGTCCAGCATAAAGCCCATGCCTGATGCGGCAATCATGTAGATAAACGGCATAAGTATGGTAATAGTTACGCCGCCGCCTAACCCCACAAGCGCCACGCCCAGTATGCATACTGATGTCAGTAGCCAGAACCGTCCCAGCCGTGCGTGGCGTACGTATAAGTATGTGCCCAAGAAGAACATCGACATTGTAAAGAAATCGAGGATTGGCAGGCGGGCCAGCCATATTTGCGGGTCGGATGGGCCATGGATAAATAGATGGCCTGGCACTGAAGCGAGGTTGCGTATGGTATCTGTGCCACCTGGCCAACCTACTAATGGCAAGCCGGCATATACCTTAAGTAGGTCGGGTGAGTGGTATATGGACAGCGCGAATGGAACCAGCGCTAGCAGTAGTACAGCGCCGCCCGCAGTCACCGTCCAGAGGTTTTTCCTAAAAACGCGGTCGAGTGTTTTCCACTGCACAATAGCTCCCAGTACTATAAACCACACCATACCTGGTGTGTATAGAAGCAGCGCAGTCAGGATAAAGCCGGTCAGGAGCGCCCACTGGCTGCCGGTGTGCCGCAGCCATATGTAACAAGCAACTAACGCTAACAGGCCAAACAGTAATATTTCCGGAGACCCAAACCGGGCAATATGCAGGAACCATGCCGACGTGCCAAACAATGCTGTCCCGAAGACGGCGACCCGTTCTCCGTGCCAATACTTGGTGAGGCCGTAAAACAGTGCTACTGTGGCCAGCCCACAGTCGGCAGCGACAACGCGCGCTGCCAGCATGGTGTTATCCATACCGTATGCCAGCATCCGGACCGCAACCAGAAATGGTGCATACACCGGTGCGTCAAAAATGTTCTTCCAGCCATTGGCCAGTAAGGATGTGGCCATCTCTGTACCACTATAGCCGCCGGTCAGGGATGGTAGCCTAAAAAACAGGAGTGCGCCTAAAGCTACGAACAATACCGCATAGAGTGTCAGACGCTGCCAGTGCCTGGTGGCTATATCTTGTAATTTGCTCAGCGGCTGCATAGTAGTTTTATTATAGCAGCTACTCGTCAAATGGGTTGGAGTGCTTGGTATCTAGCGAGCGGAATTTTTGCTTGTCACGGTCAAAGAACAGATCGACATTCTCAGTGGCACCATGACGGTGTTTCTTGATAAGGATAGTGGTGATGTTCTTGTTCTCTGTTTCAGGGTTGTAGTAGTCTTCGCGGTAGATAAAGGCCACGACGTCGGCGTCCTGCTCGATGGACCCTGATTCACGGAGGTCGGCCAGCTGCGGGATTTGCGGCGTACGGTTTTCCACGGAACGGCTTAACTGTGACAGGGCGATGACCGGTACGTTCAGCTCGCGGGCGACCCCTTTTAATCCACGGGAAATCTCCGAAATTTCCTGCACACGGTTGTCACTGCTGGCAAACCGGCTACCGCCACTCATCAGCTGCAAGTAGTCTACGATGATCAGCCCCAGGCCGTGTTGGTGTGCTTGGCGGCGGGCTTTGGTGCGCAGGTCGCTAATGCTGACACCAGGTGTGTCATCAATGAAAATCTTGGCTTCAGACAAGCGCCCCAGCGCTTCACCTAGCCGTTCAAAGTCTTGGTCGGTCAAGTTGCCGGTGCGCAACGCCCATGCGTCAACGCCTGATTCCATGGACAGCAAACGGTCTACTAGCTGCTCTTTGGACATTTCCAGGCTAAAGAACAATACCGATTCCCTTGCCCCAATGGCGACGTTATGGGCTAGGTTTAGCACAAAGGCGGTCTTACCCATTGCCGGGCGGGCGGCCAGGATCAAGAGGTCGCTGCGCTGTAATCCGGCTAATGTGTTGTCGATATCGCGGAAACCAGTCGGGATGCCACGGATTTTGCCTTTATCTTTGTGTAGTTCGTCTAAGCGGTCAAAACTTTCGGCTAGGATGTTTTCCAGCGATACCACTGATTGTTTCACATGCTGCTGGCTTACCTGGAACAGGCGCGTCTCAGCTTCTTCGATCAGTTCTTTCAGGGCTTTTGATTCGTCGTAGCCGAGATCAGTCAGCTCTTGGCTAGTGCGTATCAGCCGTCGGCGCATGGCCTTTTGGGCAACGATGTCGGCATATTGTTCGACGTGGGTGGCAGTCGGTACGAAGTTAGTAAGCTCGGTTAGGTATGACGGGCCGCCAATCATATCCAGGAAGCCAACCGTTTTTAACTGGTCGGATAGCGTGAGGACGTCAATCGGGCTGCGCCGCTCATACAATGCAACGACAGCTTCATAAATGCGCTGGTGCTTTGGGTCAAAGAAGTCATCCACCGATACGGCGTCTGCGATTTTTACCAATGCCTCGGCGTCAATAAGGATAGCACCCAGCAATGAAGCCTCTGCCTCATAGTTATGGGGCTGTTTGCTTACTGTGTTTCCCTCGTCCATGTCTTACGATTCTAGCACTTCGGCACCGCCGAAAATATTGCTAATGTTAGAAACCACCGGGTCATCTGGTGCTGGCGTGGGCGCAGCTACTGTAGCAGGCATAGATGCTGCCGCTGGAGTGCCGCCAACGGAATGGATTACGGCACTATCTTCAGGCGGCAATGCTGGCAGCCCTGGCTTTGGCATGTTGTTGGGGTCCTGGCCTTGGCCGAGCGTACATATGATGTTGAGCTTTTCGCCGGTCACCTTTTTGATGATCTCGGACATAGCCTGTTTGTTGCGGGCTTCCTGAAGGCGCTTTTGGTGGAATGCGAACCCGCATTCCAGTGTCACGGTCCCTGGCTCGAAGTGTGGCCTGACCGTACGGACAATACTGAATAAGGTATTGTGGTGTGCTTTGACGGCAACTAAAATAGCTGGCCATACGTCATCGGTAAGTGTAGCGTCTGAGGCCGGGCCGAGGTCTTCTGCTGTCTCAGGCTTGGCTTGTTTGGCTTGCTTGCGGAGAGTGCTGGGGTGAGGTTCGATCTGGACGGCGGGTTTGATCTGGATTGATTCGGACATTACACGGGGGCGGTCTTCTTCGGCTTCTTCCTTGGCTTGCGGGTCATGTCTGCTCGCCTGTTTTTCAGCGTGCGGGTCCTGCCGGGTAACTTGCCCCTCCACAGGACTTTGTCCTGCGGGGGTGCTGCCCCGTCGCCCGTCACCCGCAGCCTGTGGTTTGGTGCCCGTGCTAGGACTCGAACCCCCGGTTTTGGGGTGCGGATACCCGTGCACCGTGCTCTGTTGTGGGGTGGCGGTGGCGAAGGACGAGGGGATGGGGGCGGCAGAGAGGGCGGCGTCTAATAGTGTTATTTCGAGGTGGGCACGGGGGTTATTGGAGGCCGGCACTTCAATCAGTTTGCCAAGTACTTGCAGTAATAGCGGGCTATCCAACAGTGGCTGGCCGTTAAGCAGGCCAGTGCGTAACACATGCCCAAGCTGCCGTGCAGCCTGTGCCGGGTCATGGCCGCCTACCTGCAGTGTATGCAGCTGGCGCACAACACCGGCGGCATCGTGGATGGACACTGCCTGCAATAGCTGCTCTATGGTTTCTTTGGGTGCGATACCTAGTACGCCCTGGACGTCGCTCAGGCGTACCTTGTCGCCGGTATTGCGTACTTGGTCTAGTAGGCTAATGCTGTCGCGGAATGAGCCGTCACCATGGGCGGCAATAAGCTCCAGAGCCTCGCGGTCAATGTCGATCTTTTCGGCATCGGCCAGCGTCTGCAGATGGTCGGCGACCTTTGGCAGGTCTACGGGCTTGAAGGCGAAGCGCTGCGTACGGCTGATGATGGTTTCCGGCAGCTTATGCACCTCAGTGGTGGCCAGGATAAATACAACATGCGCCGGTGGTTCTTCAAGTGTCTTTAGGAGTGCGTTGAACGCTTCTTTTGTCAGCATGTGCACTTCGTCGATGATATACACTTTATACTTCGAACTGCTGGGGGCGACATGTACTTTGTCACGCAAGTCGCGGATTTCGTCGATACGGCGGTTACTGGCAGCGTCAATCTCAATAATGTCGAGGTGTTGGCGGTCGTCCTCGTATGGCAGGCCATTGATTTCATGTGCCAAGATACGGGCAATACTGGTCTTGCCTACGCCGCGTGGCCCGGTGAACAGATAGGCGTGGCTGATAGTGCCTTTTTGCAAAGCGCGGTCAAGCGCTGTGGTGATGTGTTCCTGCCCTACTACTTCGCTTAGTTTTTGTGGCCGGTACGTCCTGTAGAGTGCGCGCGCCATTACAAAGAGACCCTCATGTTCATGCCCTTATTGTAACAAAGCTTTCAGGCTCCGCACGTTGTGATATGTGCTTCCAATAAATACACCCCTGTGGCAGGGGTGTTGTGATTTAATGCTGTATCGTTTTGAGTGGATAGCTAGAGTGCCGCTTCGAGGGCTGCCCACTCGACGGTCGTGTCGTCCTCGGGGAGGTTAACACTTACCTGGTCGCCTGGCTTCGCCTTGAAGTACGTAACGCTGGCTAACAGTACACGGAAATCTTTGTCTCCGACGCTTACAAAGTAGTGGCCGTTTTCTAGCTTCAGAGTGCCTACTACCTGTTTGCGTGGGATTGGCCCAATCTGTTTGTACAGGAATGCGCCGTCGTCGGCAATGGTAAGTTTCAGGATGTCGCCTTGTACGAGCTTTGACTTGCTAGCGTAGTTAGCTGGGACCGGGTATGTCTTGCCGTCAGAACCCACCATGTTCTGTCCGTCAAAAACACCCTCGATAACTTTGCCGAGGTTGTCGTCTTTAGTTATAGGCTGTACACGCTCGTCATCGCCTAGCAGGCTGATGAGCAGCTCGTTTGCTGCACCCAGGTTAGTCTCTGCCTCCTGAATCAACGCCCTCAGCCGTTTAATTTGTTTGTCTGGTACGTCTGCCATTTTTCTGATTGTCTCTCTATGTCTCTCTAGAAGTGTTTGTATTGCTACACTTACACATAACCCTATCACGAAGGCGAAGTCAAGTCAAAATAATTATATGACCTGTGGATAAGGTAGGCTACCTAACGAAAATAGGCGGGTAATCCAAAGCGGCCAGCTTGCTTGGCGAGCGCCTCGTATGTTGCACGTGCCTTGTCTGGCAACTCTTCAGGATTGACCTTTCTACCCCGGCCTGTAGTGCGTTCTATACGCTGCCATTCAAGACGGGCAACGTTTACTGGCAAAGTGTCATCCAGCTCGCCGAACATAGCACGGCGCACGCGGGCGATGAGCATCATAAAACCTGCTTTGTTTTGTTCGGCGTTGTCCGTAATTCTGGACAATTCTACAGTGTGAAGTTCTATAAGTGTCTCGCGCATGTTAGGGGTGATATCAACACCTTCCGGGATATTGAATTCGCGGCGGATGCGGGCGGTTTGCGCGTCGCGCATATTTATCACATTTTTCCTGGCTTGTTCGGCGGTGAGGCCTTGGCTATGGACAGTGCCGCGGGCTATAGCGGCCATCCAACGCCGCAATTCTGAGGTGGCAGCAAATTCTTCAGCCGTTACAGGTTGGCCTGCTGCAATGCGTTGCGGCACCCTGTTATCTAGAAGCTGTTGGAAAGCCCTCAAACCTATAGTATCTTCGTTTTTAGCTATGAGCAGTTCGCCCTCGGTAGGCTTTGTGTTGCTGGCATGCCGGCGGATACGGACCGCGGTAAATAATTCTGCCCATCGGTTGTAGGCGCCCGGTGATTTGGCGGCTGTGTTAATAGTATTTTCAAGGTTGGTTATCAGCATGAGTGCGAGTGGCTGTGGCGCGGTCACTGCTGCTGGCAGTGGCGTTTCAATCCGGCGTCCGCCGGGAGTGGCTGCCATACGTGGCCGTGCAGGCTGGCCGGTAGCGGCTGCCGGGCGGCCTTGGGCGCCTGCTGCAGAACGCTCACTTGCGGCTTCACCCTGGCCCTGGGTAGGGGCTGCTGGCTGCGCCTTTTTCTCAGCGCCTTTCAACCTGCTGGGGTCAATGCCACCGCCAGTTCGGGTACCTACGCGCTGTGTAAATTGGCCTGGCTCGGTGAATTCTTTTGGATTTTCAGGTGTTGTAGGTGCTGCGGCGCCACCTCGAGGGCGTGCGTCAGCTACCCTGACGGTAGTTTTCTCACGGAAGCCGCGGATGCTTTTTACCGCTTGGGCGGCGCCGTCTACGAGCCCGTGACGTGTGCGGTATTTTACGCCAGAGTCCTCAAGGAGGGCTTTAGCTATTTTGTAGTGTTCAAGCCAGTCGGGCCGGCCGAGCGCCGAGACGATACCTTGGTCGCCTTGCCCGCTGCGAATGCGGTGGGCGGCGGTTACAAAGTCCTCTACCTGACGGAGGGCTATCTGTTTATCGCTGCCTCTGCCGGAGTAGGCCCGCCGGATAGCACCAGTGCGTAGCATGACTGCGCCATAGCCACCGGCCAGTGTGGTAGGAGTATCTGGCGTGCTAATGCCGTATTCACGGCCAAGGTATGCCTTCAGGAAGCTTTCGGCGTCACCGTCGGCGCGCGATGACCAATGTTCGGCTTTGCTGTTTTCGGAACCTGTATCCCTGCCGCTAAAGAAACGGCTGGCGACCCGGGTAGCTGGCGGCGTTTTCCAAATAGAAAAATCCGGGCTGTCGTCTGCTGCGTTTGTGGCAAGATAGACGCCGATGATACTACCTGCGCCGTCGGCTTCCGTTGCCAGGGTACTTGTCATAAAGCGGAGCAGGCCGCCGCCCCTGGCTGCGGCTATCTGTGCAATGGCGTCCTTCCGTGCCTTAAATTCTTGTTGTGCACCGGGAAAGTCGGCTTCGGCACGCAGGATCATTGCGCCAATGGAGGCGCCAGTGCGCAATGCCGGGTTTAGGCCTTCCTTGTCTATGCCCTGCCCGTGCCGTACTGCAGCACGGATGTTCCGGTCGAATGTTTCTGCTGCGCCGCCTTGGGCGGCCATGGTGAGGAAATTTATATCAAGGGCGCTCATGTCCCTTTGGTACAAGTAGTTATTACAAACTGAGAGGTCAATTGGTTGCTGTTCTGCCATAACCGATATACTACCCTACTCACCTGGTAATGCAAAACAAAAAAAGAGCACGTTCAGTAACGTGCTCTTTCATAATGTTGTATGGCTTACAATTAGGCCAGTTCAACAGTAGCGCCGGCTTCTTCCAAAGCCTTCTTTGCCTTTTCAGCGTCGTCTTTAGCTGCCTTTTCAAGAACAGTCTTAGGAGCGCCGTCAACAAGAGCCTTAGCTTCGCCGAGGCCCAAACCTGTCAGGTCCTTAACGGCCTTGATAACAGCTACTTTCTGGGCGCCTGCGTCCTTCAGGACTACGTCGAATTCGGTCTTAGCGTCTTCAGCAGGGCCTGCTTCTGCAGCAGGGCCAGCAACAGCTACAGCTGCGGCAGCTGGCTCGATGCCGTATTCATCCTTCAGGATGTTCTTAAGTTCGTTTACTTCCAGGACAGTCAACTTAGTCAAGTCTTCTGCCATCTTCTTCAAATCTGCCATATCAGTAGATCCTTTCTAAATTACGATTAGCTAGCTTTCGCTTCGATACCATCAAGTAACGCGTGCAAATTGCCGGAAAGGCCATTTGTAATATCGTTGACTGGTGACAGCAAGGTTGCGATAACCGAGCCGATAAGCTCGTTCTTGCCTGGCAGGGCTGCCAGTGCCTTAACTTCGTCGGCGCTTACAAACGTACCTTCAGGGGTAATAGCGCCTACGAATACGATGGTTGGGTTGAGTTTTGCAAACGTTGCCAACGCCTTGGCAGGGGCTACTTCGTCTTCGGTGTTGAAGGCGTAGAGCAGCTGGCCCTTCAGGGCGGAGGTATCAACGCCCTTTAAGGCGTCGTTGTCCTGCAAAGCTTTAACAACCAAACGGTTTTTGATGACGCGCAGTTTTGTGCCGCCATCGCGGGCGTCACGGCGTAGTTGCTGCAGGGCCTTTACGGTTGTGCCCTGGTATTGGGCGACAACGGTCATCTTGGAAGATGACAGGGCTGCAGAAACGTCACCGACGACAACCTGCTTCTTGTCTTTGCTTAAAGCCATTGTAGTATTCCTCTTAGTTTTAAATCTTCGACCTAGATTGTTAAGGACTGCCAAGGTGCCTTTCGAAAGAAAAATCCCTTGGCGACATAACCAAAGGATGCTGAGAAACGAGTTTTACACTGTTCCATTTGCCTCGGTAGCGGATTAAGCCTTTCGGCAGCTACGGTCTTCGGTAATGTTCAGAGGTAATTGTACACCACCGTAACAGTTTCTGTCAACAGGGGTAGTGTGGACGCCTCTATGGCTTGCCTTTCTTGCCTGTAGCGGTTTGCTGGGCGACATAGCGCATGAGGATGTCATACGACTGGTGGAATGCGGTTTTGTCGAGCCATTCGTCTGCACTATGATGGCCGCCGCCCAGAGGGTAATAAGAAATACACGGTATACCTTTAGCTATTAGGAACCGTAAGTCGCTTGTCCCCATAGTACGTGAACCGGTAATGTTAAGCCCTGTAACATCACTGACAATACTGACAAAATCGGCAATGTGCGGCTCCGTAATGTCAACTTCTACTGTCACACCTTGACTGACAAGCGTTAGCTGCACATTGTGGCGTTCGCAAATATCTTCAATCGAGCGTAGCAGTGCCGCTTTACGGGCTTCGTTGATAACGCGTACGTCGACAAGCGCTTCGGCATGGCCAGCTATCTGGTTGATCGTATTGCCGCCGCTAATCTTGCCGAAGTTAAATGTGTCGGTTTCAGGTGTCGGTTTTGGGAATAAGGCCTTGATATCCTGAAGCGCGCCCATCATCATTTCAATTGCACTTTTGCCGTCCCAGGGCCGTGAAGCATGTGTTGCCTTGCCTTCTGCTGCCAGTGACAGGAACAGGTAGCCTTTTGCATGTGTCTGTACTTGCCAGTCGTCGCCGCCGTCAGGTATGACGCATACGTCAGCCAGATAGCCCTGGTCGGCCAGATACCCTACGCCGGCATCGCCGCCTGCTTCTTCGTCGCTGCTTATCATTAGGCCAAAGTCGTAGGCTTTAAGGTCTCCGCTAAGGCTGTCTACCACCTGCATAAACGCTGCAATCGAGCATTTCATGTCCAAAACGCCACGCCCGTAAAATTTGCCAGCTTCTTCACGAAGGGTAAACATCCGAGATGGGCCGGACACGACGTCCAGGTGGCCTGCCAGGAATAGCTTTGGCTTTTTGGTGCGTCTAGTTGTGGCAATGAGTGATTCAGTACTGTCGTGTTCGATCCGTTTACAGTACATACCGCGTTCGGTGAGGTAGGCTTCTATATAGCCGAAGGCATCATGGATAGCTTCGGTGTTGCCTGTAACGGTCGGGTAGCTGACCAGCTGCGCCAGTATAGCTTCCATGGCTGCATGGCGTTCTGTCTGCTTGGCAGGGGCTTCCGGTGCAGTAGGCAGCGTACGTAGACGCCACTTGGCTGAAAGCCGGGCGGTAAAGTCCGATAACGCCAGTTTGCTTGAGTATGTTCTGATTTTTTTGGTCATAGTGTACCCATTGTACCAAACGCTGTGCCCCGACGGCCTACATTGTGCTGGCGTCTGTAGCGAATACCATGGCTTCAGCGAGTAACGGATGCGCGCCGCTCAGTTTTCTGTGTAATTGTTCTACGAAGGCGCGAAGGCGAGGGTTTGTATTGGCGGTCGTATGCAGCTCGTGAATGTGGAACGCTTCCCGGGCGTTGTATGTTACCTGCCAGCGCTGTTTGTGGCCTCGGAGCGTAGCGTATTGGGCGGCTTGGGCATGGCCGGCCTGCTGCAGGATACTGTATAGTTTTAAGCTGATATCGAAACATGCTTCAAAATCGTCACTGAGGCCAGCGGCTTCTATAGCGGCTGGGACTTCGTAGCCGTACCGTGGCGTAAGCAGTTGCGATGCCGGGTTGTCTACAATGCGGTGCCGTTTCAGCTCGTGCATGATAGCGTAGTCACACACTATATCCCATGTGTACTTTGCCTTCTCTAGGGCACGGCCGGGGCGCATGCTCCGGTTTTCGCGGGCGCCAATGTAAGCCTCGAACGTGTCGAGCTTACGGCCATATGGCCAGGTGTCTACTTCGTGCTGGATGGTAGCTAGTGGTAAGCCGCTGTGCTCGTAAAGCATGTCGGCAACCAGGTCCAGCTCGTTGCGCGGCCATACATGCAGGAGCTGGATAGATTCGGTTTCGCCGGCATGGGCGGCTGGCAGGTGGCTGTCGGCGATCTGTGTGATAGCGGCACCTATTGATTGCCGGTAGGCAGCCTTGGTTTCGGTTTCCGCGGCAGCGTTGTCGTCCAGGAACGCGGGGATAGTCTGCAGTAACTGCTCGCGGATACTGGCGCCGGCAGCTTTAGACTCGGGCAGTGCACTGGCGTGTAGGCGCACGAACATATTCTGGAACGATTGTGCTGATGCGTAGACAGCAACGGTAGTAGTCGCGGCTAGGGGTAGCACTGCCTGCAATACTTCCCTGGCCTCGTATTCCATTGCGGCTTGCCAGTCGCGGCTTTGCCCTTGGATAGGTACGCCGCTTTCCTGCTGCATGTGTGCCGTAAGTTGCGGCAACATCGTTGTGTATAGTGTAAAAACCTGGTCCAGATGTGCGCGGTAGCTGATAGCTGTGTCTTCGTCCAGGTCTGCCGGCAGGAAGTAACGATATAGGCCATTGCTGTCCTTTTGCTCGTAGCGCAGATGGCGGACGCGCGGCTCTACGTAGGCAGCCATACGGCCTTCTTCTATAATGCTGGCCAGCAGGCCACTGGTGCCCGCGATTACGACGTGGCTATTTACTAGCTGACGGACCGATTCGTCACCGTAATAGCTGATGGTGCGCCGCAGGACGTTATTGTCCTGGCGGGCGGCCTCGGCAAATTCCTGTAACACGCGGATGCTCAGCTCTCCGCCGCCTTGCCCCAGGCTGGCGACTACTGCCGCTACAATTGCCGGGTCAAGGACGGATGTAAAGGCGTATATGCCGCCGTCAGGGTTGGTTACAGCCGCAGCCGGGTCGTGGCTAACTTCTGTAAGTGCGGCTTCTTCGGCCGGTGTCGCGCTGCTGGCTCCGACGCTGCCAGCTGAGGGGATGGCACTGTTGACTGTTGCTGTAGCAACGTCGATGGCTGGTGTTGGCATAGGCATCTCCAGCTGTGCTGGCTGCGGCAGTAACGGCAATACCTTTTCCCAAAGCATGGCATGTATTGTGTCTATATCTAATAGTTTTTCGCTGCGTACGCAGTCTATGCGCTGGAAATCTTTAGGAAACAGCTGTGCTAGATCCTCATAGACTGCAACGGCGCGTTCCTGGTGTTTACTGTCTACTTCGTGGATATCACGTTTGCGGCCTGCGTCGTCTTTTTCGCGCTGTAATGCCAGCTGCCGGGCGATGGTGGCCGGCACGTGCAATATAAAGCTGATGTCCGGCCGGGGGATGTGCAGCATTTCAAATTCCAGGTTGTCGAGCCATATAAAGTAGCCCCGGCGTTCTTCGGCACTGTCGAACTTGGTGCCCTGATGGGCCATACTGGAACCGGTAAACCGGTTGCTAATGATAATCTTGCCTTCGTCGAGCGCCTTCCGGATACGGACAGCAGCTTCGTACCGGTCAAGGGCATAGAAAAGCGATGACGTGTACGGCCCTACCTCGTCCAGGGAACCATACGCCCCGGCTAGGTATTGGCGCACGAAGTGGCTGGACGGTTCGTCGTACCGCGGGAAGTCGAAAGCCTCTACCTGGTAACCGGACTGCGTCAGCCGGTTGCGCAGCAGCTCAAATTGCGTGCCCTTGCCAGAGCCGTCAGTCCCCTCGATAACGATAAATGCACCCCGTCTGGTCGCCATACTTCCCTCTCCTCCTGTTACAGATACAGCATCTCTTGCTGCGTGTATGCTGACATTTAGCCACAGCATGGCGGAATATGCAATATTAGGCTGTTGTAATAAAGCTTAAGATAAGGCAATGGTTACATGACGTTGTAGTGCAGGAGGATGGTTTCGTTGTTGAGTTTTTCGGTGCCTAACAGATGCAGATCTACTTCCAGCTCGCCGCTGAACAGTGGTACGCCCGACCCGAATACGATCGGCTCCACGGTAATGTACAGCTCATCTACGATGCCAGCCGCCATAAACTGCGCATATACGCTGGCGCCGCCGCAGACAGCCAAAACTTCCACGCCTTCTGCCTCTAGGCGGTCCAGCAGCTCTGGGGCGGATTCACTAGTAGCTTCCACGCCTTCAGCAGTAATGCTGTCCGGGTTAGAAGTGAGTACGATGGTGCGGCGGCCAGGCAGGGCCTTGCCGATGGTGGCGAAGGTGCGCGACCCCATCACGATGGTACCGGCCTCTTTGGTGAGGCGTACAAATAATTTCTTGTCTTCGGCGCTGGTCCATTCCAGGCTGGTGTGCCCGCTGTTGCGGCCGATAAAGCCGTCTACGCTGATGGCGGCGATGATAAATGTCCTCATAGTACTACTCTCCTTACTTTTTTGCCGGCGGCTTCCAGCATTTTTACGGCGTATCCATCTGAGTGGTCGATGCTATACACGAATTCCTCAATATCTGTCTCGCTTAGCATCCGGGCACATGACGGGCAGGGCATCAGGTTAATGAATAGTGTGGTGCCTTTAAGGCTGGCTCTGGGGTTGCCTGCGGCTTTAGCGCTTTCGATCAGTAACTGCACCTCGGCATGTACGGTGTCGTAGTGGTTGAGGTCGTTGGGGGGTGAAAAGTGCGTTTCACGCGTTGCGCCATGGTGCATGGCATAGGTCTGGTAGGGCACGACTTTATTGAATGTAGAGATAACTAGCTGGTATTCGCCCGGCTTGCCTTTTACAGGGCGTCCGAGGGCTGTACCAGTCTGGAAGCTATAGTCGTATGACCGCGAAGCGCCTAGTTCGGCTATCCGCAGCAGGTCAGTTTCACTATATGTTTTTTGGTTGAGCAGGCCTGCGCTGTCGAGGCGCTTAAATATTTGGCGGTCGGTTTTTTGTTCGTAGTCCTTGGCTTCGTCTTCGCCGGCAAATGGCGACACCATGTCGTATGTCGTATGGTTGTTGGCTAGGAAAAAGTAGGCTGGTGAGGTGTGGAATACATATTTCCACGACCCGTTTACCAGTACTACGTGCTTAAAGGCTAGTTTTTCCAGGATAAATGGCAGCTCGCGCTGGAAATAGCTGAGGATATATATACGGCGCGTTTTGCTGGCGGCGTTAACCTGCCCTACTATGTTCTGGATGGCTTTTAGCTGAAGTGTACGGAACTGCGGCTGGCCGTCGAATCCGCTTACGTATGGTTCTTTCGCCAGCCCAAGTATGATGTTGCCTTTTGGTAGATATGCTTTTACCAGCTGTTTGAAACGCTCTTCACTAATCTCACGCGGCGCGGCTATGTATGTGGCTTTCAGTTCGCGCAATGGTTTTTTGCTGCTAAAGGCTAGCTCCGACCAGTCAAATGCGTAGGCTGGCAGCGTGCTTTCATTTTTTGTGCCTGCAGTGAGACTCATCGGGACACCTTCTGTAATATTTCACGGACGCCAGGCGAGATACGCGGGTGGGCCAAGGCTTCGCCGATACCCAGCCAGACTACGCCGGCACAGTCATCTGCCGGAGTAAACTGAGTGTTTTTGGGTATATTGTCGATGAGGTACGTGTTCCACAGGAAATGCATGTCTACCGGATACGTGGCGTCAATGTGTGGCTCGGTGTGGCTATGGGTGATGGCGCCAGGGCGTGAGTCCAGCAGCCGGGTGGGCGACTGGCTGATATCTAGGCCGGTCTCTTCGCGGATTTCCCTGGCTAATTCTATCTCCAGGCGGTGGTCAAAACTGTCCACGCCGCCGCCGGGCAGCGTCAGCCAGTCGGGTTCGAGCTTGAAGCCAGGCTGGCGTTCCTGGAACAGCACTTCGCCTAATTCATTACGGATGACAGCGTCACACACCACGCGCGTAGAGCGCGGCGAGCTGTATTTTTCGTCGAACTTGCGGTCCAGTTTTACGATTTTCTTGCTGGCCTGCTTGTAGAGCTGGGCGTTTTCCAAGGGTGTGTATTGCAGCTTGCGGTAGTTCCAGGTGCACAGGTCAGGTGCGTCGAACGGTATGCAGTGGAAATGCAAATGCTGGTCTACGGTGCTTTGTGCCTCAGAGCCGTCCTTTTGCACTAGCTGCATGCCCCGTACACCATGGACGTCCTTGATGAGTTTTTTGGCGATGTACGTAAACTTGCGTACGGTGTCCCATTCGGATTGTGTCAGTTCTTTGGCCGAGCGGATATGCCGCCGAGGCACGATCATAAAATGCCCGTCGATGTAGGCATATAAGCTGACTGTCATCACGACGTTATTCTCTTCAAAGAATATGTATTTTTCGCGGAGGTCGCAGAACACGCACTTGCCGACCGATTTCCAGATACCGTCATATTGCTTCGTGAAGCGGGCGTCACGGTACATAACCTGTTTTTGTTCTTCGTCTGGCGTCAACTGCGTCATAGGGGTATTACTTCTCCTTGAGGGGGTCTTTGCGCAATTCCATGAAGTCTTTAAAGACGCTGCTCAGGTGGCCGCCGATGGCGCGCTGGATGATCTTGGTAGTGGATATGGCCGTAGACTGGCGGTCGACTACTTTTACTTCGCCACCGTATTTGGTGACGGTCTTGTATTCTTTAGAGTTGAGGTACTCTTCGGTCCAGTCTTCTTTAACTGTAATGAAGATGTCGGGCTTTAACAGCCCGAGTGATGGCGCGCAGCTTGGCTCCGGAAGGATAGTTACGAAGTCTACCGGCCGCAGATAGGTAAGCATTTCGGCACGGATTTTTTCGTCCAAGATTGGCTTGTTCGAGCCTTTTACCTTGCGGATAGCTTCATTACTGCTGACGCCTACTACCAATATGTCGCCATTTGCCTTGGCTTCTTCCAGGTACCGGCACTGCCCTACGTGCAGCAAATCCCACGACCCAGCTGTGAAGACAATTTTCTTGTCTTTCTCTTTCAGCTTCTCATGTAATGTCATTAAGTCACTTTGCGATATAAGCCGTTTTTTCCATGCAGACGCCATTGTAGTGCTATCTCCCCTTATTCTCGTTACCGATATTATGGTAGTTTTTCTTGAGCTTATCAAGAGCCGCAGTAGTTTGGATCATATTTTATGGATGATGCCGCGTTGCAGTAGGATGTGGCGGGTGCGGGTGTAGTGCTCGTTTTGGTTGAGATATTCGTAGGGGGTATGACACAGGAACTTATAGAAGTCATAGAGTAGGAACATTGTTGTTAATTCTTTCAGTAGTGCTGTATGCCAGGCATTGAGCTTGAACGGCGACTGGCTGTATTTGTGGTAGCCGGAATGTAGGAAATATTTACGGACCTTATCCTCGGATTTGTATTTGCAGTCTACTAATAGGAAACTGTACGTGCGTGCAATGTCAAATACTGGATGGCCAGTGGCGACTTTTTCAAAATCAAGCACCCCAGTAATACGGGGCGGCTCCATATTACCCAGGCCATCCGGGCCGGGTGTTTGTGTAAACAATATATTGCCGCGTACAAAATCCATATGTAATGGCTGCTGGCCTGGCAAGCGGGTACACACTTCTTCTACCAGGCGCGTAAGTGTCTTAATAATGCCTTTATCTAATTGTACGCTTAGTTTTGCGCTCATTGCCTGCCGCACGGCAGTATCATCAAAGTAACGCTGCATGCGCCGTAGTATAGCGCTGTACTCGTCAGTTACAGTAGGTATTTCCGGGCTGCTGGAAGCGGATTGTAGCTTGGCATGCATATCGCCCATGGTCTTGCCTAGTAACTTCAGGTGTTTCATGGTATAGGCCTCCCATGGGATGGTTTCGCCCGGCAGATACTGGTACAGTCCGGCGTATGTAGGGTTTATCCTGGTTTTGCCTGTTTGTAACTGCAGTATACGATTGTCATATGTCTGGCGTGCCGGAAAATCTTGTGCCGCCAAGATGTCACCGATCTGGTTGATGCGGCGGATGCGTTCCAGAATACCTGGCTCGCTTTTATAGACAATAAGGTTCAAGTGCTCGCCGTTATCGGTAACAATATGGTGTGAGCTGTTACGGTAGCCTTTCTGTACGCCAAAAAACTGCGCACCGGCTATGCCATATGCAGCAAGTATTTTCTGAAGGGTTGCATCGTCCATACCTGCTGACATTTTACACTGTCAGCAGGCGTGTATCTTTGTAAATGCCTGAAACTGTCTTCTGTAGCGGCGGTAGTATCACTAAAATATACAAATCGCCATTGTTATAACCCTCTGTTGCCGTTTATACTACGTAGTAAGGATTAGCGTTTTATAGGTATGCCGCGGTGGTTTTTTAGGAAAAGTATAAAAGTCCAGCTCACAACAGTATTGTTCGGGCTGACTGCTGTTTCTATTGTGGCGGTTGGATTTATAGGCATCCATGCCGTGCTTGTTTCCGGCGGCCGTACCGAGCAACTGACATCGGCGTCTATGCAGGCCCGCGTGGAGCAGTTCCTGGTACAGACCACCGATGCTACCGCTACCCGCAACAGCGTAATTTTCAAAAATATCCAGTACAAGACCACAAGTGCCAGCCAGTATATGGTTAACATATTGGACAACCCTACCCGTTTCCCTGCGCCTTTGAGCCAGTTTGACGCTACTATCAGCCGCGATAGCGCGGGCTACCTTACCTCAAAACCTTCAGACCCGGGTACGGTATATATCGATGAAAAGGTCAGTGTGTCCAGCCAGGTGAAGCGGAATGTGGTAGCTTCCGCCTATCTCGATTACATGTTCCCTAGTATTTTGCAGAATGAACCAAATGCGGTGGCTATATATTACACCGGCGCAAGCGGCGAGACGCGCTACTACCCTAATATTAACCTGCCATCCATCGTGCCCCCGGACTATAAGGTTACCGAGGACGTATTTTTTGCCCCTGTGAACCCGCAGAATAACCCGGAGCGTGCCGTTAAATGGTCGCCTGTGTACGACGACCCGGCGGGGCATGGTCTGCTCGTCTCATCGTCCGGACCTTTGTACGACAAAAGCAACACGTTCCAGGGTATTGTCGGCATGGATGTGAGCCTTAGTGACATAGCCAAAAACATAGAGTCGTACAGTCCTATCGAGAGTTCGTACGCATTCCTTATAGATACGAGTGGCCGGGCCGTGGCTCTCCCCGAAAAAGGCTACAATGATATCCTGGGCCGCAGCCCTAAAAAGGACGAGTTCGGCCCCGACCTGAAAAGCACGAAAGGCGATTTTGCCGCGGTTATCCAGAGAATGCGCACAGGCCAGAAGGGTTACACGTCTGTTGGCGAAGGTGATGCTGCTCGCTATATAGCGTATGCCCCGGTATCTGGTACGCCGTTCAGCTTCGCTATTGTTGCCAAACGGTCGACGCTGCTGCAGGTGGTAGGCGATTTACGCACTGACGTGCATTCGTTTACATCACACGTGCTGTATTACCAGATTATACCCATTGCCAGCCTTATTCTTTTATTGGTCTGGATATTCGGGTTCTTTTATATCCACCTGATAACCCGGCCGATTATTTTGCTTACTAATAGGACCAAGCAGATTATGCAGGGTGATTTCCGCCAAGCAAATATTGCCGCTACTTCTAAAGAAGTGGGCAAGCTGGCCGCGGCCTTCAACCAAATGGCCCGCGAGCTGGCCGGGCTATATAAGGACCTTGAACAAAAAATGGCCGCCCACACGAAAGTACTAAGCCAAAGGGTGCGCGAGCTCAGTACTGCCAAAGCGAAAGACGAGGCTATTCTGGACAGTATTGGCGAGGGCCTGATGCTGAGTGACAAAAACGGCCGTATATCGATGATTAACGACAGTGCGGCCTTATTGCTTGGCGTACCCCAGACAGACGCTGTGGGTATGAAGATAATTGATATCGCAATCAATGACGAATTTGGCAAGCCGATCGCAGACAAAGACCGCCCTATCACAGAAGCACTGGGTGTCGGCCATAAAGTAAGCCGTGTCGTTACTATCCGCCACAAGGACAAGAAGCAAAAGACGCTGAGTATTACGATTACGCCAGTACGCCAAAAAGACGAGATCATTGGCACTATCGAGATATTGCGTGATATCACCAAAGAAAAAGAAATTGACCGCATGAAGACAGAGTTCCTGTCTATCGCATCCCACCAGCTGCGTACGCCCCTTTCGGCTATCAAGTGGTATAGCGAGATGCTACTCAGCGAGGACGTAGGCAAGCTGACCGGCCAGCAGATAGAGCTTATGCGGTACATTTCCGGCTCTACCGAGCGTATGATCGAACTAGTCGGGTCATTACTGAATATTTCGCGCCTGGAATCAGGCCGCATTATCATCGACCCTAAGCCAACTGACCTTTCCCAGCTAGTGCATACGGTTGTCCGTGACCTCGAGAGTAAGATTGCCGATCGTAAGCAAAAGGTAACGCTGCAAGTTGACGCTTCCCTACAGAGCGTTAGCTTGGACCCTAAGCTGATCAGCCAGGTGTATATGAACCTTTTAAGCAACGCCATTAAGTACACGCCCCACAACGGCCGTATTACCATTACTGTCACCGTGAAAGGCAAAGACATAGTGACATCGATAGCCGACAATGGCTATGGCATCCCACGCGAGGAGCAGCGTAACGTATTCAAGAAATTCTTCCGGGCGTCCAATATCGTTAAAGCCGAGTCGGATGGCACTGGCCTGGGCATGTACCTGGTAAAGGCGATCGTGACCACGGCGGGCGGGAAGATATGGTTTGAGAGCAAAGAAAATAAAGGCACGACGTTCTGGTTTACTATCCCCGTCCAAGGTATGCAGGCAAAATCAGGCGAAGTCGAAATTACTTAGCCGGTATACGCTATATATAGCGTGCTAAATAGGAAGCGAAGTGTATTTCACAATAGCGCCCTGGCCGCTACTAACTTATAATGCTTAGCACATGGCGAATGGCGAATTACAGTATCTGAAACTAATGGTAGACATCATGAAGGACGGCCGGTCAAAGCCGACCCGTGGTGTGCATGGCATCAAGTCGCTCTTTGGCTACCAGATCCGTTTTGATATGCGCCAGGGCTTTCCTCTTTTGACTACCAAGAAGATGCCTTTCAAATTGCTATTGCACGAACTGTTTTGGTTTGTCGAGGGCACTTCAAAGGTAGATTACCTGCACGAGCACAATATAAAATACTGGGACGGCTTTCTGGACGAACGTAACGACCTCGGCCGCGTATACGGCGTACAGTGGCGTCATTGGCGCCGCCCTGACGGCACGGAGTTCGACCAGCTGCAATGGGCCATCAACGAAATCAAAAACAACCCGGACTCCAAGGCCATTATTGTCAACGCCTGGAATGCGGGCGAGCTGGAAGAAATGCGCTTGCCGCCTTGCCATACGATGTTCCAGTTCGATGTCACCAAAGGCAAGCTCCGTTTGCAGCTGTACCAGCGTTCGTCGGACGTATTTCTGGGGCTGCCCTTCAATATTGCACAATATTCTATGCTGCTGCACATGGTGGCGCACCTCACCGGCACCGAGGCCCGTGAGCTTATCATCAGTATCGGCAATGCCCACCTCTATAACAATCACATCGAGGCCGCTAAAGAGCAGATCCGGCGCAAGCCTACGCCATTCCCTACCTTAAAGATCGCCGGTGACGTACCAAATATCGACAGTTTCACCGAAGAACATTTCATCCTCGAGAACTACAACCCGCAGGGCCGTATCAAGGCGCCACTCGTCGTCCTGTAGTATTTTGCCTGAAGGTGATGTAAATAAGTAACAATGGCTGTATTGCTGGTGATGCTTTTGCTATACTTCGTGGCTATGAGCACAACTAATATACAAGAACTTGTTACCGTAATTAATACTGCCACCAGTAGCCTGGATCTTGCACCTGCCGAGAGCCTCGCAAGTGCCTTGGATGAGGTAGATCCGAGTGAGGTGCAGACTGAGCTAGGGCTGGTCATGGACCGTGTGCGCGCCATCATCGGCGCATTACCCGGTGTATGTGACCTGGCGCGGCAAACGCACGTGGGGGCAATGCAGGCCGACCATGCCTATTATGATATATTCAACGGCGATACTAACACCAACCCTGTACTTGGAGGTTTAATGGATGCGGCACAGGCCGCCAATTTAAAGAGTGCTACAACTGAACATGATATCGATGTCATGTCAAAAAAATTTGGCGAGGCATTCTCACTGCTCGTAGGCGCGAGTACGCTCATTGCAGAAAGTGTTAACGCCTACGACTCGGCAGCGCTGTCCGCCGAGAGTGCTTCTGTGCACAAAACCGCTGCCCTCGAAGCGGCCAGTGCCTATACTGCGAGCATCAAGGAATAGCGGGTTACTAATGGCTAATGTAGAAGAAATTACCCGTTCTATCGCTAAGGGGGATGAGCAAGTCCGCAAGGCGCCGACGGATGCCGCCCTGGAAGCCGTACGGGCACTGGAGACGCGCAGCGTGCTGTCTGCGATAGGCCGCATGGTTGCCATTTTGCAAGGCACCGCCCAAGACGCTCCAAGGGCTGTTGAGCTAACGGTCGCAGTATGCGAGCGCATGGAAACAGCCGACACATTTTATGGTGCCGCATTGCACGGTTCTGACTCATTGGATGTACTTGATATACAGATGGGAACGCTTACTGCGCGCGAAAGCAGTACGACAGCACACCGGGGCGTAGTACAGCTGAACGACAAAATAAGCCGTGCCGTAACGCATCTAATGGCGGCGGCAGATATCCTGCAAGAGTGCGGTACTGTGTACGCCTCTGCAGTTTCGGCAGTAGGTTCAGCTGCCGAAGCCCAGCCTGGCATATTACACGCATCTGAGACGTACCGTACGAAACTGGCCGCATAACTAGATTAGGGGGATATATGAGTGTTGAAGGCGTTATCGAAACTATACGAGCGGGTGACAGGCATATCTCTGAGGCGCCCTTAGAGAATACCGAAGATGCTGTGCGCAGCCTGGATGTGAATGAACTGATAGTACGGGCCGCACGGCTATTGAGTGACCTGAACACTATACGAAATACTATTACTGCGACCCTTGAGCTGGGCGGTGAATCGGATGTCCAGGTCAGCTCGGCCATACTGGAGTATTCTGAGGCGGTGATGTCCAGTGATAAGCCTGCGGCACTACGGCTGCAGAAAAGTACAGGTATCCTGCACAAGTCCATAGCAGATATGCAGCGCGAAGTGCAATTTTTGATACCGAATATTGAAGACGCTATGAAAGCAGTCGGTTCGGCCAGTATGTTGCTTACTGCGTGCGAAGGCCATTATGTAGAGGCAATAGCACATGCCGAGGCGGCAACTGCTGTGAGGCCTGTAATTGTCGAAGCGTCTAACGAATACAAACAGCAAATCATGGGTGACAGCCCCGGCTAATTACACTAGCGAACGGTATGCCGCCATATGTTCCTGACACATCCGGTTTGTGGTAAAGCGGGCGTCAAAATCATTCCGGCAGGCTTCGCGGCTGATAGCCGGGATACGACTGATAGCATCTGCCAGCGCCTGGATAGTGCCCTGCTCTTCTGGCTGTTTGGCGGCCACATAGCCGGTCTTGCCGTGTTGTATGACTTCGGGTATTGCCCCGGAATCCAGGCCAATTACCGGCGTGCCGCAGGCTAAGGCCTCGATACTCACCATGCCAAATGGTTCCTCGAATGTGGACGGAATTATAAGCGCCTGCGCATTCCCTAGGAATGCTTGCTTTTCCTGAGTGGTCCTGATGAATCCCTCATATGTAATGAATGGGTCCGCCAGTAACGGCTGGATGGTGTCGCGCCAATATGAGTCTTTAGCGCCTGCATAGTGTTTGCCGGCGATTTTCAATGTAAGTTCGTTACCCGCATGGCTGCGGTTGTATGCCTGTACGGCCTGGATTGCCAAATGTGTGCCTTTAGGCTGAATGATGCGGCCTAAATAGGCTATATATGGCGTGCGTTCTGTATTTTCAGGCACAAGCACCGGTGTAAACCGGCCAGAGGGAACGCCGTGATAAATAGTAGCGGCCCAGTTGGTATTGCTGGGCATGCCATGCCGCTGGGCTAAAGATATAGATATCCAGGGCAAGTGGGCATATTTAGGGAAGACATTTTTGTACTTCACCATAAAATTAAACGGATCGTGATGTGTGAATACGACTGGCTTGGTGCAGAGGGCGGCAAACGGCAAGGCAATGTCTTCTTCATTGGTATAAATATGCACGATGTCCAGCTGGCCAGCGTTGGCGCGTGCAAAGGCTTCTGCAACTAGCTCTGCCTGCACTTGCCGTGCTAGGCTGATAAACGTCATCGGGTGTTTCTTGAGTAGGCCAATATAGGTATCGCCGCGCACATCCAGCTCTTGCCGGAATAAACTCAGGTCGGCAGTTACGTTGGCTACGTGCGTATCAACCGGGCCAGGTGTGAATAGTGTTACTTCTGCCCCGCTTGCCTGCAAGCCTTCAGCCAGCTCGAGTGCCAGTGGCGCCGGCGAAAAGATAACATGCGGTAAAATGTCCCGCTGCATAAATATGTGCGGGACAACAATACCTATTTTCATACAGATCCAAGCGGCCTGGCTACTTCTTGGCGTCTTCGTTTTCGTCTTTGTCGTCGTCCAGGAAGCTCAGGTCGAGCTCATCTGCGCCCATATCGTCTTCAGCGTAGTAGCCGTCTGCTTGTGGTTCGTCAGTTGCCATGTGTGTACCCTCTTAGTCAGTTATTCTGTTATTTATTTTGCCACGTAACAGGGGTATTTGTAAAGTGCTACCCCTGTTAGGGCCTATACGGCTATAACGGTCCGTTTTTTAGTGTGCGCAAGCATGCCGGGCAGCCAGGCGTAGCGTGCTGCTACGATGCTGGCAAAGCGCCAGGTATCTGCCTGCTTTTTCAAGAGTTCCAGGCAGACGGGCCCTACCTTATAGCTAAGTTCCAATAATTTTTCGTTTACGTTGCCGCCGAATTCATGTGTGCGCATGGCGGCCACCGCCGCTTCAGCCGATACGCTGATAGCGCCATACTCGTGTGCAATATGTAAAGCGGTAAACCCGACGGCTAGTGGATTGCTGGGCATACTGCGGCTGTGCTCCGGGGGTTTTGCCCGGTGGGAGTTGATCTCCTCCATAGCCTCTACGACATCGGCCGGTATCTCAGGCAGGATTGCCTGGTAGACGGTGCGACGGATTTTTTCTTCGTCGGCACGCTGGGCGGGAGTTTTCTTTCCGTGGGTTATATCGCCGGGCGGTTCAGAAACTCCGGCCAGCAATGTTGTTTCCTCGTGGGTTGTCTCGCCGGTGTCGTGGTGGTTGGCGGTAAGCCGCACTAGTGCGATAAGGCCGGGCGTGAAATAGCAAGCGTCGGTAGCTGCTATCTGCTGGAATGTGTCGTGGGTGTAGTCCATATGTCCTATAGGATGGGTGTCCGGATGCAGGCGCAATAGCAGATCGGCTGGTACCTCCTCGCAGCCATGGCCAGCATAAAAACGTGGCGGCTGAGTAGCCTGGTGCTTGCCCGCCGGGCTGTCTGCATATGTTGCGAACATAGTGTCATAGCTGGCATAGGTGCCGTCCTCTAGTGGTACAAGCGGGCAATCAGCGCGCCATATCGCCTCTTCTATCGCCTGAGGCATCGCTGTTTCGGATTTCGAGATAGTAAGGCCTGTCATCACTTTATAATAGCAAACAGCGCCTCTGGAGAGGCGCTGTTATTTTTACTATACTAGGTGAGTACCTAATTAGTTGCTGGCTTCGCTTACTTCAACGGTGATTGATGGCCCCATAGTGGTGGCCAGGTGGATAGCCTTAACATAGTTGCCCTTTACGCTGGCTGGCTTGTTGCCCTTGATGCTTGCAAGCAATGCACGGGCATTGTCTTCCAGCTTCTTGGCGCCAAAGCTTACCTTGCCAATGGCGACGTGTACAATACCGGTTGAGTCAACACGGTATTCAACGCGGCCAGCCTTGGCTTCGGCGACAGCTTTGTGTATGTCGGTAGTTACAGTGCCGCTCTTAGGGTTTGGCATCAAACCGCGTGGGCCAAGTACGCGGGCGTACTTACCAAGCTTAGCCATCTGCTGAGGGGTAGCGATCAGGATGTCAAAGTTAATGATGCCCTTATCGAGGTCCTTTAGGATTGTTTCCACGCCGCTAATGTCGGCGTTGTCGGCGGCTGCGTCGTCGAATACGGCAACACGTACCTTTTTCCCTGTACCGGCCGGCAACACGAGGTTGTCGCGGATGTTCTGGTCGGCGTGGCGTGGGTCTACGCCCAGGTTAATGTGCATTTCGACAGAAGCGTCGAATTTGGTTGGGTTAGTCTTGGTAGCCAGCTCTAAAGCTGTTGCCAGGGTGTATGCCTTGTCCTTTTCGATCTGTTCTGCTGCCTTGCGAAAGTTCTTGCCCTGGCGCTGCAGGCGGCTGCGGGTAGGGTTGGCGTGTTGCTTTGGCTTTTCGGCTTCTTCAGCGTCCGCTTCAGCTTTTGCAGCCTTGCGTTCTTCCTTGGCTTGCTTTTCGTCGGCTTCTTCGAGGGCCTTGGCGCTGCGCTTGCCAGCCTTGGCTGTCTTTACTTCTGGTGCAGGGGTTTCTTCTGCTACTTCAGTAGCTTGCATTTCCTGTTCTTCTGTTGGATTTTTGGCTTCGTCTGCCATGGTTATTCTCCTTACGTGGTATTGGCGGCGGGTTAGGCCTCCCACATGTTATTTGCTAGGCTTCTACTTCTACGCCCATGCTGCGGGCAGTGCCGGCAACCATCTTCTTTACGGCATCGACATCATCTGTGTTCATGTCGTGGGCTTTTTCGGTAGCGATCTTTGTCAGCTGTGCATCGGACAGCTTCTTGGCGATCTTTTCGCTGTTAGGGCGGCCAGAGCCTTTCTGGATGCCCAGCTCAGCACGGATGCGGTCGTCAGTAGGCATGCCCACGACGCGCCATGCCATGGTGCGGTCATCAAAGATAGTGATGTGCACGGTCACGATCTGGCCGTTGAGTTCCTTGGTGGCGTCGTTGAACGGGTTGATGAAATCCATCATGTTCACGCCGTGCTGGCCAAGGCTGCTGCCTACTGGCGGCGCAGCGGATGCGCGGCCTGCAGGGATTTTCATTTTCAAGTTTGCTTTTACGGCTTTTGCCATAATTATTCTCCTTTTTTCGAGCATACAGGTTAGAAGCCCTGTTTGCTCTCCTACCTTTTAGTAGTTAAGTCGTGCGTAACAGATGTATTTTACGCTTTTTTAAGCGTTTTGTCTAGCGTGTGTACTGGGGTCTTGGCTAACCTGGGTATGTAGCTTTATGCAGGCAGCATCCGGCCACTGTTACGTTCGGTTATCGAAGAATGGTGGAATGACGATCGGTACGCCTGTTTCTCTGCGGTACTGCTTCATATCCGACGTTATAGGTATGACGTCACCGATAACTGATGGCCCAAGCGGCGGGCGATTTTTCTCTACGATAAACTGGGCCAGGCCGCGTGCCGCAGTGAGCTTTTTGTTTAATTGGGCGGCTAGGCTGCCGATTTCCTCTAAGTGGGCGACGAGTGCAGTGCTGGCCTCAAGCGGTGTTTGTGTGGTGGTATCTGATGAGCTGCCCACGCGGCTGGCTAAGTCATCCAGGCGTTGCTTGCTGCGGACTACATCGGGATTTGTCGTATGGGTAGTGGCATGCAAAAAATCATTTTTGCCTGCTTCTATGGTTGGAGTTGCTGCAGCAATCCCCTTTGCGACTCTAGCAGCGAGCTCGAGCGCCCCTGCGTTAGTGGCTTGGAACTCAGTTACCTGTGCCGCCTGTGCACTGGTAACTTCTGAAATATTCAACCCTCCATGTGTCAGTGTGCAAGCGGCATCAAAAGCTATCACGCCTTCGGCTACTGTTTCGAGGGATTGGCTTATATTGTAGCCTAGTTCGTTGATCATCCTGTCTCCTTATACTGTTTTGAGTGACTGTAGACTATTATGCAGCGCCAATAAAAGCAGTGTCTAGTATTTTACACAAAAGCATCTTAGCGGCGATATGAGTGCCGGTATAGTGGCTGACGCCGCGGCAGTGTGCCGTAGTACACGGTGCTCGCTAGCTTTGCTGTATGATGTCGGGGACTACGATATCTATGCCGAGCTGCTGCCCGTAGATGCGCATGGACGCGCCTGCCACCTCGAGGTACGACTGAACTCTTGTTTGGTGGTTGTCGTCCCTGTTGCCGCACAATTGCTCCGCCAGACCTTGGACGGCCAGAAGCTCTGCGTGTACAGCCTGGAGAAGGTCGTCTATTCTCTCGGTTTTTTCCATTATCAGGCCGGCTATTGTCGCCCCGGATTCTGCAGGTTGTGCAACTTGGCGGGTCGCCGCGGAGACGGCATGGCGTGCCGTGTTGACATGTGGCGATTGGGAGTCGGCAACTGCCATCATAAAATCTTGCTTGCCTACTGAAACTTTTCCGGCAGCCTCTTCTATGTGCTCGCCAATTTGCTCTGCCAGTGCGCCCAGGGCGCCTCCTGCCGTGTGCTGCAGGGTGTTAACGGCACTAATATTGCTTGCCGCAAGGGCGCGGATGTCCAGTCCGGACTCAGGATCTGTAATGGCCAATGCGGCGCCGTACGCCACACTTCCTGCGGCCAGCTCTTCTAACGATGCGGTTACGCTTGCCCCGAATTCTTGTGTATTTGCCATGTTCCCCCTAAACCTATAATTACTGTAAATTGCCAGGTGCTGCCAACGGCATGCCTATGGTGAAAGACTGTATTATGCGGCTGTAGTACCTTGTTTTGCAACATCCGGATGCGGCGGCAGACCTTGGGCGCCGATTTTCTCGGCATAGGCATAGATGCCGTCGAGGGCATTGCCGGAATACACTACAGAGGTATTGATATGTCCTTCGGCTTTTGCGTTGTTTTGGCCGGCTACGCGCAAAGCCTTTACTGCTTCGTTTATATGCTCCTGTGCGATGGTCAGCTGGGCAGTTGAGGTTCGCCGTGCGGCAAGTGCGGCATACAGGCCATTGTTCCGAGTACCACGATGGTCGTTATAGCCTCTTGCCAGGCTTAGTTGGCCGCATACTTCGGTGGTAGCTTCATCATTAATGCCAAGCGCGTGCACCCCATCAGAGACTTCGGTGAATTTCTTTATGCTTTCTTGCAGCCTTGCTTCAGATCCCTCATTAATGAGGGATTGTAGGTCATGGCCGCTTATCTCTGCCAGCGTTATGCCGAGTGCTGCAATCCGTTCACCGGCGAGTGCACGTTCTTCAGCATCTGCCAGGACTAGAGTGGCTCCTTCAACTGTTACGTTGATAATATCCGTTAACTCTTTGCTGATACCCTCAACTGACATTTTATCTCCTATGAAATTAATAGATTCGAACGTTCCCGTGCAATACCGTACCATGGCGTTTATGCTATGTGGCATGTATTGTAGCAGGTCTGTCCAGCAAAATGTTGGATTTTTTGGAACTGTATGCGGCTATACACCATCGCCGTTAATTAAAACAATACTGCACGATGTGTGCAGTATTGTACAGTGTTTACCTGGGAGTATACGCCAGCTATACGCGCTTAACTTGCAGGCTGTCGAGTTCGACAGGTGTTTCACGGCCAAACATGTTTACTAGGACTTTCAGCTTGCCTTTGGCGGCGTCAATTTCGTTGATGCTGCCGTCGAAGCCCTTGAACGGGCCGTCGATAATAGATACGACTTCGCCAAGGCGGTAGTCGATCTTGTGCTTTGGCTGCTCCAGACCCATGCGCTTCTGGATTTTTTCGATCTCATCGTCACTTACAGGGGTTGGTTCGGAGCCGGAACCCACGAAGCCAGTTACGCTGGGAGTATTGCGGACAATGTACCATGCGTCTTCGCTCATCTTCATTTGCACTAGTACGTACCCCTGGAAGATGCGCTTTTCAACAACGCGGCGCTTGCCGTTCTTGATTTCAATCATTTTCTCTTTGGGTACGAGTACCTCGAAGATCTTGTCTGCCATGTCCAGTGAATCTGCACGCTGGCGGATGCTTTCAGCGACCTTTTCTTCATAGCCACTGTACGTGTGGATTGCGTACCACTGCTTTGATGCGTCGTAACGTTTCGTCATTACTTTAATAATACCTCTTTAAATACTTTGTCTAAACCGAAGTCTACGAGGGCCACGAGGCCGCCGAAGATAACTGAGAAGATGATCACGGCCGTGGTGAGCTGGAGTGATTCACGGCGCTTTGGCCATGTAACCTGCTTTAACTCAACCCAACTGTTCCGGAAATAGCGCGGCAACAGGATGAGGCCGATTATCCGGAAGACCTTGAACTTCCCCAGTTTTTTGAATGGACGGGCGATGGCCTTGAATGGCTTGGCTATGTAGCTGCCTGCAAGACGGAATACACCGAACCGTTTTGGTTTGTCTGTTTGGTTCCTGGTTTTTTCTGCTTTTTCGCGTACCGTTTCCGCCTTTTTGACGATGCGGCGCGTTGGCTTCTCTGGTTGTGTTGCCACGTTGATTGTCTCCCCTATATGTAAAAAGCCTACTAGTACAGTAGGCCTCAACATGTCAAGCATACCTCAGTTACAGGCAAGCAGTCAAGCTGTTTATTGTGCGCGTACCAGCTGCCTGGCGCGCTGCACTGCTATGCGGCCAGCAGCTGCGGTTGTTTCGCAGACAGTTAGCATGCCATCTACGAAACCATGCTCTATCTCTTCTAGGCGTGGCTGCTCGTACGGTTCGCTCATCAGCAGGTCCAGCATAGATATGTCGTTATACACAGGTGTACGTTCAGCTATCGGTACCCCTTGCGATGCTGCGGTATGGCGGCCTGCGTTGGCAACGGGCCAGACATTGTCCGGGACTTCCAGGAACAGGGCGTGCCATTGGGTACTGGCATACTCTTTAATCTCTTTAGTTTTAGCTGACGCTACCATGCTTATTTGCTCTCCGGCAGACATGACGTGCTGGAGGGCGCGCTTGCCGAGACCTTTCAATGTCAACGGCTCAGGGCGTTGGTGTCGGGCATTGAAGTTTTCTGGCCGGACATAGCTGGAACGGTATACGGTACTACTCATATGCATATTTTATAATAAATAATACTATTTACGCAAGTATAGGTCGGTGTACAGTGGTCCTGACCACAACTGTTGTATGTCATGCGCCATGCTGTAGCCAACGCCTAATGACATGGCCGCCGTTGCCAGGTTTACCCAAATCTGGGTGTGCTGGCCTTCTAGTATATGCTGTAGTGCCGGTATGCGTTCAGGTGCGTGCAGCTCCGAGCTAAATATTGCAGCTTTTGTACTTATTGTTTCGGTGATAGTCTGGGCGGTACCAGTAACCGCGCCCATGCCCACGGTAATAAATCCCAGGCCGCAAAAAATGCGGCGGCTGCGCGATAAGTGCGGAAGTTTTAAACGTTCCATTATTGACAGTATAGCAAATGGAGGGCTTTGATTTCGTTTCGGCGGATAACACACGTGCGGTATAGTAACAATATGATGATTATGCTTTCCCTGCTTGGCGTAAGCGTGCTGCTGGAGCTAGTGTTGCTGTACACACCTGCATGGCGGTCGCGGCGGCTTATGCCGGTAGTAGTGTTCTGTATAGATGGTTTTGTGGCTGGCTTCGTAGCGCTATATGCGCCAATATCAGTGTTTAGCGTCGTGTTTGGCCTGTTGTGCCTGTACCGTGCCGGCAATAGTATCCGTATCCTGGAGCAGCGCATGCACGAGAAATATTTACAGCGTGCCGTGCGGCGCACGGCACGCTGGCTGCTAGGTATGCAGCTGATAGTCGGCTTATGTTGGTGGCTGTGGCTGCACATCATAGCCGCGCCGGCATTTGTATGGGTTGTTGTGGCCGCATTGCAATTGGTATTCGCGTCTATCATGCTGCTCACGACGGTGCGCCGCATGCAGCGTACGGCTTGGCCACCGGCCACCGGCCATTATAGTGACACTGAGCTACCGACGTTGACTGTTGCAGTACCCGCACGTAATGAAACTGAGGATTTGCAGCAATGCTTGGAGATGCTCGTTGCCTGCAATTACCCGAAACTGGAAATAATTGTACTAGATGACTGTTCGCAAACGCGCCGTACCCCGGAAATTATCCGTGGTTTCGCACATGATGGCGTGCGGTTCATCAAGGGCGATGAGCCTGATGGCACCTGGCTGCCGAAAAACCAGGCTTACGATCGCCTAGCCCAAGAGGCTACCGGAGCATACATCCTGTTCTGCGGCGTTGACATACGCTTCGGTCCGATGGCGTTAAAAGAAATCGTCGGCACATTGCTGGCTCGGAAAAAGCGCATGATGAGTATTTTGCCAGAACGCGCGCCTGCAGTCCGTGGCGAACACGCGTTGGCGCAAGTGATGCGCTATATGTGGGAATTGGTGCCGCCGCGACGCCTATTCCACCGGCCGCCGGTGCTGAGTAGCTGCTGGATTATAGAAAAGTCTGCGCTTATGCAGGCTGGCCAATTCAGCGCTGTCCGCCGGTCTATTGTACCTGAGGCGCACTTTGCGCGTTTTGCCGCAGTTACTGATACGTATAGTTTCATGCGGGCCGGGGCTAACCTGGGCGTACAAAGTACAAAAGGCGCCCAGGAACAGCGCGACACGGCAGTGCGCATGCGCTATCCGCAGCTCCATCGCCGTCCGGAAAATGTCGTGCTGCTGGCAGCTGGCGAGATAGGTTTTGTACTACTGCCATTTGTGATGCTGGCGGCCGGACACTGGCTGCATGTGGGTGGTGTGGCATTTCTGTTGGCTGTAGTTACGGTGGCCTTACTACTCGCGACATACACCATTGTGGCCGTGGCTACTAAGCTGGGCAGTGGCCTGGCAACAGTACTGCTGCTGCCAGTGGCCATAGGGTATGACCTATTATTGTTGCACCGTTCCATGGCGCAGTATGAGTTTTCTGAAGTTGACTGGAAAGGCCGTAACGTGTGTGTGCCCGCCATGCATGTGATCCCGCATTTGCCAAAGCTATAAGGCGGACTACTCCAGGTTGGGAATGTAAATAGTAAATTTGGACCCCTTATTCAGCTCGCTGGACACGTCGATATCGGCGTGTAAGAGGCGGGCTAATTTTAGGGTTACGTACAGTCCCAGACCAGTACCATTTGTCTCGCGGGTACGGTAGTCTTCGCTGCGGAAGAATTTATCAAACAGTTTTTCCTGGTCTGCTTTGCTGATGCCAATGCCCGTATCCTGCACGGTAAACAGTATGCCCTTGTGGAACTGTTCCGCTTGCAGGCGGACACTGCCCTTCCGGGTATATTTGAGGGCGTTGGTTATAAAGTTCTGTAGTATTTCGCGTACATACAGTCTGCTTGATCGCAGCTCGACGGCATCTTCCTTTAAGGAGAGGGTTAATTCCAGGCCCTTCGCTTTGGCCTGTGGTGAGTAATTTTTTACTAGGTCGCTAAGCAGTTGGGGGATATGTATGGCCTCGATTTCCAGGGCTAATTTGCCACGTTCAGCGCGCGACAATGTGGATAGGTCGTTTACCAGGCCAGATAGGAACATGACTTGGTCATGCGCCTGACGGAGGGCATCCTTAACTTGTTTAATATCGCCGGATTTGTCGGTGATGAACTGGGCATTGCTGATGTTGCCTTCGGCGATAGCGATAGGTGTCCGCAACTCGTGGCTGACGACGCTAATAAACTCGTCACGCTCCTCTTCGAGTGACTTTTCGTGGGTGATATCACGTAACAACAATACGAAGCCCTGCTGTCCTTGCCTGCCATACCCCAGGTGCACCGGCGCGATGCTCAGGTATAGGTTCATAGTGCTGCCGTCCTGATACGGTAGCAGCAAATCGCGGCTACTGGAGGGGGTTTTGGTGTCCCGTACTAATGTTTCGATTTGTACGGGCTGGTTATTGTTGTCGCGCAAAGGCAAGACATCACCTAAGCGCCGTCCTCGTAATGAACTGTTGACATCCAGGATATTTAGCGCTGCGCCATTGCTGAGTACGATGCCCATTTGCTTGTCGACGGCCAGGACGCCGTCGGCCATGCTGTTTACGAGGCTTGTCAGCCGTTCGTGATCTATCTTGGCCTGGCGTGACGACATACGCCGCGCGAGTATACCTTTAACCAGTTTTGCCATAAGCTTTATTATGCCACACTGGACGGCAATGTATCTAATACCGGATGGTATCCGCCTATCTCTTTGCGGAGCCGTTTGGCGCCGGGTGTATGGCGCTCTAATTCCTGCCAGAATGCCGGCCCGTGGTCCATCACTTTGGTGTGTGTCAGCTCGTGCATGATGACGTAGTCTATGAGATGCCATGGCAGCTGCATAAGATACAGGTTGAGTGTAATGTCCTGGTTTGAGGTGCAGCTGCCCCACCGGCTTTTGAGCTGTTTTATGCTTATGCTTTTGTAGGTAAACTCATCGCGTTCGGCAATTTGCCGCAGCCGGTATGGCAGGAGCTGCCCGGCCTCTTTGCGGAGTGCCCGGATAGCGCCGCCGTGAGCTGCCTGCTGCACCGACTGGTCTGCTGGCGAAATATGTACGGGGTAGGTTATCTCTATTTGGCTTTGTTTGAGACGGGCAGTTACTCGCGTAGCCTGGGCAGATGTCTGGAATGATAAATGGTGGGCCTTGCCGATACGCTGGCCATGCTGGAGCGCACCTGGTGCGGGTGTGCGGTGTGCGGCAATCCAATCCGCACGGGAGATGGCAAATTGTTCGCCCGCTGAGTATGTCAGCCAGTATGGCATAGAGACACGTATTTCACCGCGCGAAGACACGCTCAGGCGCAAACTGCGGTTCCCCCGGCGTTTATAAATGGTTACCGTGCCTATGCCCGGTATATCAACTTGTTTTGTAGCCACCCTGCGGTGCTCCTATCTAATCATGATATTGCGGCGGGACATATCGACGCGGCCATTTGGCGGCAGAATAGGCGGGACGAGGTTTACCAGGCCGGGCTTTACCACTTTGGAATTGACTTCATTGGTGGATGCTACCAGGCCCAGCTCGCGCAGGCGCTTCATGATAGCGCTGAGCTGGGTATTAAAGGCGTGTTTGCCGCTGATGACGATATAATCTTCGTTTTGCGGGTTTTGCATGCCGCCAGCGATGCGTTCGAATGTGCTGCGGTCGTTAGGGCCGGCAAATTTGTCGTCGGAACGGCGGCGGTCGCGGGCCTGTGTACGGGCAAAGGCGCTTTCGGCATCAATCTGCAGCCATAGCTGGATAGGTGTGACGCGGTGTTTGCGGGCCATGTCGCGCAGCAAGCGCCGCTGGGTTGCACGCATAGCGTTGGTATCGTAGATAACGCTCAGGCCAGCGTTCAGGAATTCACCGGTCATGTAGTCCATCAACTGGGCGATTACTTCGTTTTCTTCACGGTCGTAGCGCGGGTTGTCGAATAGTTCGCCACGGATACGGTCGCCGTGGACGTGCGCTGCCTGTACGTGCTCGGTAAGCTGGCGCGCAAAATAGGTCTTACCCGAACCCGGGTATCCGTACAAGAGAATTAGGAATGGCTTAGTAGGTACTACTTTAGACATGTGTAGTAATAGGTATACCATATCCGCGGCTGATCTGTGAAGGCTTGAAGTGGATGGCCAGTACTGCTACTCCTGGAATGGGTTGGTGCGGTCTTGCTCAAACAGGGTCTGCACATTCGTGCTGTTGTCCTTTAGGGATTGTAATTGCTTAGCCGCATTCGCATCGATACGCAACGACGGTGAGGCGGTTGTAGTATCCGTGGATGTGACAGGCGCACTAGAGAGCATATTGATACGCAGGACGATAAACCCATATGATACGGCAAACATCATAAATGTTATAACAGCCGCGTAGCGCTTGATGGCATGGCCAAACATGTGCAGCTCATGGACTATAGAATGGAGGTCGAGGTCTTTGTTTTTCATGGCTTTACATACTCACTTACATTTAAGGTAAACCCGAGCGTGCCGGGATTGTCTGCATTTGGCTGTAATGTAATGCCATTCACTAATGCAGTGCGCCGGTTGTGCTCCAGTCCATCAAGGAAATTGAGGAAATTAGCGTATTTGACGGGTGATGCCGTATCGGATTGGATGGCTATTTCCAGGCTGAAGACACCAGGGATGTTTTTGACGGCTTTTAGCTGGGACTGACTGGCGCTCGTCTTGCCGCCAAGTGTGGAACTGGGGAATGTGATAGCCCCGAGCTTTATGCCGTTCGCCTCGGCAAGCTTTACGATTTCTCGTACTGTTTGGGCCTGGTCTTTATCCTGGGGCACGATGTTTTTAGCGATGTCAGCCAGCGACTGATACTTGGCGATGTCCGTACGCGCCTTGGACAGTTGTAATTGCTTGTCGTCGAGGGCCTGGCTATGCGCCTTGGCGTCATTAAGGCGTTTCGCCTGTGACTGCAGCACGGTATTGGCGCCGTATGTGCCGCCAGCTAGCAGTAGCACTGACACGCCGATAACACCTAGCAATACATAATTAAGGCGTTTTGCGTCCATACTAGGCGCCCGCCTTGCTATTGCTTATGAACAAATAGGGGTTATTTTTGGCAAACAAGGCCCGGATAACGACTGTACATGGATAACGTGACCCGTTGACTGGTGATGTGCAGGTGATGCTGACGATGTCAGCCTTATCGAAAATCTTATTATTAGCGTCTGCCAGGTTGACCTGGAGCTGGGTAGCGGCATTGTAGTCCGCAGTATTGGCAGTGATGTCTACCCCGCCCTGCAGCTCGCTGATGCTTAGGTTGCTGAGCGTGGCATTGCTAGGGGTGCTGGCGCCGAGCTGCTTTAATAGCTTAGAAAATAATACTTCCTTAGACAGAACTTGTACCGCCAGCTTCAGGCTGTTGCTCATTTCTTTTACTTTGGCTTCGGTTTCGGTCTGTTTCTGCACATCTAGCGATGTTTGTGTGGCGGCCGCCTGTTTCGTGTAGGTGCTAGCAGCCTGGTTGAGGTACCACACGCCCGCTGCACTGATGACGACAATACCGACCAGTCCAATACCAAACATGCTTACGATGCGCAGTAGCGACGAGTTACGGCGGGCATACCGGTAGTCTTGCTGTATCTCGGGCGGAAGCAGGTTGATCATGAATAGACCTCTTTGGACGGTACGAGCGCCAAGCCAGCCACAGTAACATACATCAGCCGGTCGGCGGTTAGCGGCAGCTTAAGGTCGGCATGGTCGAATACAGCCCACGGGTGGTTGTGGGTACGGACAGGGATTTTCAAGGTATCAGTGAGCCACGTGCCAAGGCCCGGGATGTTGGCCCCGCCACCCAGCATTACGATCTGGCCGATCTGTTTGTTTGGCCCGTAATGCTCTTCGTAGTAGCGCATTACGCGCCGGATTTCTGTGACAAGCTTGGCGAGTGCCGGCTCGAGGGCTTTGAGTACGTCTTTTTGGACGATGCTGACGTCAAGGCCAAACTTAGTCTTGATGTCGCCGGCTTCATCAATGGAAATATTCAGTTTGTCGCGGATAGCCTCAGTAAATACCAGGCCGCCCGCTGGTACGGTACTGGTGGTAAGGATTGTCTTGTCGACAATACTGATGTCGGCAGTCAATGAGCCGAAGTCGATGATAATACTGGTGATGTCGCTCTGTTTGTCTTTAGTGAATAAACGGGCGCACGATGCCATAGTAGGCTCGATAAGTACGGCTTCCAGGTCGAGCATCTTAGCAAGCGCCAGGTACGAATCAACGATATTCTTGGGTACGGCCACTACGAACGTCTCGCTGATATCGGCAGTAATGCGGCTTGTAGCGTAGTCCAGGTATAAATCCTGAAGCGGTACAGGTACGTACTGTTCCACTTCCAACTGGACGGCATTGTGCAATTCGCTGGCGTTGAGCTTCGGCAGGCGCATCGAGCGCGAAAAGGTGCGGTATGTAGGGATGGCAATAGCCACGCGCCGGGTGGTGATCTGGCCAATCAGGTGTTGGTCGAACAGGCTGTGCATGGCTTTTGCAATAATGGCCGGGTCAGTAATGACGCCGTTGTCTAGTGCGCGGTAGTCGAATGTGGCCGTACCGTAGCCAGTAATGGACGCGCCTTTTTTGGTGCCTCCCAGCTGCATGACTTTTATGGAGCCATGTCCAATATCAAGCCCGAAGAGTGGCTTGTCTTTATAGAAGAACGTCTGCTTGTCTTTGCTCATGTGATTGAAATTAACAGCACCTGCTTTTATATAAGCATACCATAAGCAAAATGCTATACTAAGAATAATTATGGGTGTGAAGAAGGATTTTGAAAGCGGCTTCACAGTTGTTGAACTGTCAGTAGCGATGGTTGTCTTTGCTATTGTGGCGATCAGCGTCTACGGATTGTTCATTTCACTAGTGCGCGGCACGATATTAGCCAAGCGCCAGGCAGTAGCTACCACGCTAGCCACAAACCAAATGGAATACCTCAAGTCCCTGCCGTATGATAGCCTTGCCATTAGCGGCGGCAGTATTGTTGCGGCTAACCCCTTGCCTAGCACGGTCACTAAAACACTAAATGGTGTGCAATATACGATCAAGTCCAGTATTAACTATGTAGACGACGCATATGACGGCTGTGCCAACTATGGCTCTGTTGCCCAGGCCCAGATATATTGCCGCAATTATCCGGCCCCTACCGGCTCACCGAACCCTGATACGAACCCGCAGGACTACAAGATCGCCCACGTGACCGTCACAGATAAAGCCGGCACTAAATATGCCCAGGTCGATACGCAGATTTCCTCACGCGTTTCCGAAACGGCCAGTACTACGGGCGCGCTGTTTATTACGGTTATCGACAGTAACGGCAATAAGGTCTCTGGCGCTACTGTCAGCGTGGCCAACACTACACTGTCGCCGGTCGTAAACGTATCAGATACTACTGATAGCAACGGCACGGCGATTTTCTATGGCCTGCCACCGGATAGCGGTACTGATTATATTGTTACTGCTGCCAAGACAGGCTACTCTACGCTTACGACGGCAAGCATTTCAGGGACATTGCAACCCACATATCCCAGCCAGAAGATTTTGACGCAGCAATCATCATTTGCAACGCTTGTCATTAAGCCTATGGGCGCCAATAGTCTCATCGTAGAAACGACTGATGCGGCTGGCACGGCACTTGGCAATGTAAAGGTGAACCTGAAGGGCGGCTACAAGAAGTACACTCTTACTACCGACACTACGTATTACTATGATGCACTATCGCCGACGGATACCCGGCAAACCACCAACGCCAGCGGTCTTGCTACATTGCAAAACTTAGTGCCTGGACCCTATATATTCTGTGGCGATAACGGCGCTACTAGCTGTACAGTGGGCGCTACTACGTACTACTTGGCTGCGGCCGTGCCATATGGCGGCACAAACCCCTTCAACCCGGTTACAATACCTACCTACGATGCGTCACTGCCGCCTGCGCAGACGTTTGACTACAGCGGTACTGCCTATCTCCAAAAAGTACGCCTGATGCTTACTACTAGCTCAGCATTTCCCCGTATCAAAGCCCTCACGCCTTCCAGCGTCAGCAAGGCCAGCGGCACTATCAGCGCTTTCCCCTTCACGGTCAACGGTGTCAATTTGCCGTGTAGTGCCACCGCCAGCGCCTGTGGCACTACAGTACGTTTCCTGCAGGACAGCAATACATTTACCGCTTCCTGTACCGGCACGAACGGCACCGACCTGAGCTGTACTGTCAATTTGTCAGCCGCCGTAAGCGGCAACACCCAGATGCAGGTTGTGGCCAACGGCAATACGCTGACAATGCCAGCCAGCCCGCTGATAGGAGGCGTCGTTGTTACAGATTAAGCCGCCTACTACCTCCAATGAACGTGGCGTTACCTTAGTAGAACTGGTAATCGTACTGTCGCTAACCCTGGTAATCGGTACAGCATTTTACACATTCTTCAAGACAAACTTATTTACCTATCTGAACCTGCAAAAAGACGCCAGCAACTTTACTGACCTGGCTGGCCAATCACAGCGCATCGGCAACGTACTGCGCGGCCTGACGGATATTACAGATGTCCAGGATGACGAGATGACATTATATGGATACTTTTTCCCTACCGACACATATGTGTCGCTGATCCGCTATTACAAAAGTACAGATGGCAAAAAGGTATACGCCGATGTTACGCAGATGACATCTAACCCGCCTCTGGGCACTACGATACCGTCCTCCAAAAAGACCTACACGATCATTAGTAATTTCAAGAATGTCTCCGGCGTAAAGCTATTTGAATATCTGGACTCTAGCGGTGCTGCGCAGACATTGCCGATTTCTGACCTGCATAGTATCAAGGGGCTTAAAGTAAACTTGGCGGTCAGCACTGCCACGAACACGACAAACCAGGCCGTGAGTGTGCAGGTGAGCCTGCGCAACAGAAAGACAAACCTATGAGCAGTTTCCTACAGACTATCCGTCATCATGTCTGCAAGCAAAATGGTTTCCTGATGCCTGCGGTCGTGTCGGTAATTGTAGCGGCTGCCATCTTGTCGACGGCAGTGTTAACGGTAATCCTCAATAATTTCTTTGTGGTTGGCAATAATATGAAAAGCCAGCAGGCCTTTAATATCGCTGAGGCTGGCATCAACTATTACCTATGGCACCTTAGCCATAACTCTGCAGACTACAAAGACGGCAAGACAACGCCCACTACGCCTGACGCCACGCTGGGCTACGGTCCGTACGTCCATAACTATATAGATGATGACGCGAAAACGACTGGGACGTATACATTATGGATAAAGCCGCAAGGCAACGGCTCGACAATCGTAGACATTCGGTCTATTGGTAAAGTAAATGGTACAAATATTAGCCGCACAGTGCAGGCACAGATTGGCGCATCGTCGTTTGCTAGTTACTCTTTGGCTGCCGATAGCGCATTGTGGTTTGGCAGTACCGAAAGCTCCTCCGGCCCGGTACATTCTAATGTTGGTATCCGCATGGACGGTGCCAGCGACAGTGACATTACTAGCGCCAATGGCACATATGTGCCGTCAGGTTCGCTTGGCGGTGACGGCAGCTCGCATGCGGGCGTATGGTGCAGCACATCTGTTACTACGCCTGTAAACTGCAATAGCCGTTCAAAAATAGACTGGCGTTTCCCCGTGACCGCAGTTGATTTCAACCAGGTTGGCAGTAGCCTCTGTACGATGAAAAAGGTGGCCTTTGCCTCCAGTAGTACCACGTCTGCACTTGCCACCCAGTCTAACGCCTGTTCGCAGGTGCCCACCACCCGCACGACTGCCTATCTACCTCAGCGGGCCACTAGCTTTAGCATCTCAAGCGGTTATCTGGTGCAGCTTAATACGAACGGCACATACGACCTATATAACGTCAATGGCGAGAATGACCGCCTCACGCCTTACACTAGCGCACTGACGCTTACGTCTGTTGCAACCAATATTGCAGTGCCATCGTCGGGTGTCATCTATGCAGAAGACAATGTGTGGGTACGCACCAACCCTACGTTTCATGGCCGCGTGAGTATCGCAGCTGGCCGTTTGGCTACGTCTAACAATGCTAATATTGTTGTGGCGGACGACGTACTGTACAGCACGAAGAATGGCCAGGATGCAATTGGCCTGGTAGCCGAAAATGATATCCTTGTTGCGCCATACGCACCGCCATCAACGGGCAACTTTACATTCGAAATTGACGCTGCCGCGCTGGCCCAATCTGGATCTGTAACCTATCCTAGTGTGTACCGGACCGACACTAACCGCTGTACGCGCGGCTGGGTGGGGGCAAGCCAGAAGTTTGTGTACTACGGATCGGTAGCCACCCGCCAAAGCTGGACCTGGACCTGGCAACGCGGCAGTTCATGTGCTGACGCAGTGAGCGATGGCTCGTACTATATCTCCGGCATCCTGAATAATGCTACACAATACGACAATTACCTACTGTATGCACCACCGCCCAGCTACCCTATTACGGGTGGCTACAATATCCTGAGCTGGCGCGAAGTACTGACGAAACCATAGAGTAAAGAGAGGCGTATGCGCCTCTCTTTACTGTGCTAGCGGTGACTGTCTAAGTCTACTTCCATTCGCTGAGCTTTTCGGTTACTTTTGCTTGTAGGTCCTGTATGGCGGGCTGTACTCCATCTGCTTTGGCTTTGGCAGCGGCTGCCTGCTGCGCAGCTGTGCGGCCAAGAGGTTGGCCGGCATATGATAGTGACGGTGTCTCTTCTACCAGGTGCTTTAAAAGCCCCAGCATCATACCTATTTCAGTATGCATTTTTTTGGCGCCGCGTTCGCCACGGCTAAAATCGGCCGCTTCACCTGCGGCGCGGTTCTGTAGGTCTCTGAATCTTTGAGCCGTACCATCGGCGGCGCTCTGTAGTCGTGCGGCAGCAGGCTCGTCTTCGCCGGTGGCTAAAGTAATGAGCTCACCGGCTGAGGTGGCGCATGATCCAACGGCAAAGAATTCATTGGCAGTGCGCTCGGCGGCAGTGCGCATCGCGCTGCCCGCTTCGCTGCCGTCATGCTGTGCTTCTACAAACAAGCCTAGCTTGGCGTAACTCTCTGTCAGTAATTGCAACGCTTGGGCGCCAAGGTCATTGGCCCGGCCTGTCGCTTCGCTCAGCTGTACAGAGCTGGCGCAGGTTTCGACGGCCTGTCTTTCTCCTTCTGTGGCGAATGTGCCGGCAAGGATAAGCTCTTGCTCTGCTTTATTCATATTCTCGATTATTTCACCCATCATAGTTTGCCGTTCCTCCGAATTATCCCCTTGATTGTAGGTATAAGTGATCGTTTAGACAAGTAAAAAGAGAGGGTCGGCGCCCTCTCTTTTAGGTTGCTAGCGGTGAACTAGTTGCTTTGCTTGGAGTACGTGCCGCCGCCTTCAAGCGTTGCGGTCAGTGTGTACTTCGCACAGGTTGTTTCGTCCGAGCTACAGTCGCCACCGGTGTCGGTAGTCACTGCGTAGACGTAACTATTGGCTGTGGTTGTTGCCACCAGCGTCTGGGCGGAACCCTTGGGGTCCTTCAATGCTGCAGGGTCAAGACCCTTGGTGTTAGTGCTACGCCATGTAGCGTCGTTCATGTGCGCCAGTGTTGGGTAATAGCCGTTGGATGCGTAAAATGCCTCTACGTGGCTGCTTACAGCGTTGATGTCCGTCTGGCGCTTTGTGTTGCGCGCCTTCTGCTGGATACCGCTGAACGTTACGATTACCAAAGTTGCCAAAATGCCGATGACAACGATGACGATCAAGAGTTCAACAATCGTGAAACCCTTCTGTTTTTTCAATGAGTACATCTGGACTCATCCCCCGCTTAATGGTTTATATGGATCTTGAGCTACATAGCTGCAATATCTACTCCTGATTATAACCGTTAGCGTTTTAGGGTCAAGCTAAAAACGGACGCACGCTAGCCTCCCATCTGATAGCAGAATGTTGTTTTAGGCAGATGCTAGCTGGATAGTGCTAGTTGTTGCCGATATTTTGGCTGAGTGAGGCGATAGGACCCATGACGCTGGCAGCGATAAGGCCTACGATACTGCCTAATACGATAATCATCACTGGCTCCAAGATAGAGCTTAAGCTGTCGATGACGGTGTCAACTTCTTCATCGTAAAAGTCTGCCACCTTGATAAGAATAGTGTCTATCTGGCCAGTCTCTTCACCGACGGCTAGCATCTGGAACACAATGGGCGGGAAATGCTGGCTTTTTTCCAGGGCAACGGATAAGGCCTTGCCATTGCGTACCTCTTTGGCGGCCTCCACTAACTCGGCCTGGATAACCTTATTACCGATGGCGCCTCCGGTAACTTCCAGTGCGTCCAACACACCCACTCCGGCTGAAGCCAGCGAGGCGAACGTACGCGCAAAACGCGAGATAGCTACTTTAATGATAATAGTTTTCAACACAGGCACTCGTAGTAGCACCTGGTGGAAGGCGTACTTGCCTACTGGTGTGCGTATATATTTAAGAAGGTAAAAGCCGCCAGCAAATAACAGGCCAAATATAAATACGATATTGGGTATCGGCACCGAAGGAATTATGTGGCCGAGCATAAAGTTCGTCATACCCAGCAGTGCCCGCGTGTAGATGGGCAGCTTGGCGTCAGGGCCGCCTAAATCGGTCAGAATTTTGCCGATTTTAGGGATCACAAAGATCATCAGGCCAAAGAATGCAAAGAATGTCACCGACATAATAACGGTTGGGTACGTCATTGCGCCCTTTACCTTTTTGCGAATGGTGGCGTCTTTTTCGGTCTGTACGGCCAGGCGTTTGAGGATGTCGTCCAGGATACCGCCGGCTTCACCGGCTTTCACCATGCTGGTATATACTTCCGAGAACACGTCGGGGTGTTTCTCGAAGGCTTCACCTAAGGGCTGGCCGGATTCGATCTCTTTGCCAATATCGCCGATGACTTCTTTAAAGTATTTGTTTTCGGACTGCTCGGCGAGGGTGTTGAGCGCCCGTGGCAACGGCACGCCGGCCGACACCATCGTAGACAGCTGCCGGGTAAAAATAACCAGGTCGTGCGACTTTACTTTCGGCTTGAAAAAGCCTTTTTTGGCAGTGCCAGGCTTTTTACCGCTGTCACCGGCCTCGGTGATAACTAGCGGCCGTGCGCCTTGCTTGGCGAGTGCGGATATCAGAGCCTCTTTGCTGGATGCTTCCGATGTGCCGGATATTGTCTTGCCTCCGGAGCCTTGTGCTTTGTATGTATACCGCATGGCTTATTCCTCGCTGGTTACCCGTAAGATTTCTTCAATAGTGGTTTCACCGCGCAGCGCTTTTATGAAGCCGTCGACCTGCATAGTGACCATATTTTCGCCGATTGCGGTCTGCTGCATAGCCTCGCTAGTACCGTTACCGACAATGAGTTTCTGGATAGCCAGCGAGTTGCGCATAACCTCGTAAATGCCGATACGGCCTTTGAAGCCGGTGTGGTTGCATGAGGCGCAGCCACCTTCGTGCGCCTTCCATAGGCGGTGTATAGACGTCTTTGTGGTGCTGAGGTCTGCCTCTTTGATATGTTCAGTGCCCAAGGCTCCCACTTTACCTATGCCACTCTCCAGGGCGGCACCCTCCAGCTCATGGATTTTAGGCATAACGCCAGCGGTGAGATGGAATGATTTTGCTATGCGGTTCAGCTGTGTCTCGTCGGGGGTAAAATGCTCACGGCAGTGGACACACAGGCGGCGTACTAGGCGTTGTCCGATTACGACGCGTACGGTAGACGCGATCAGGAACGGCTCTATACCCATGTCCAACAGACGGGGCAATGTAGTGGCGGCGTTGTTAGTGTGCAGCGTACTAAATACCAGGTGGCCGGTTAACGCGGCCTGTACGCCCAGCTCGGCAGTTTCGCCATCGCGGATCTCCCCTACCATGATAATGTTGGGGTCTTGGCGGAGTAGTGCGCGCAGCCCGTTGGTGAATGTCATGCCAGCTATAGGGTTTACCTGGGTCTGGTTGACACCGGGTATACGGTATTCTACAGGGTCTTCTACAGTGGATATGTTGACAGCGGGTGTATTTAGCATGCTAAGCACACTAAATAAGGTAGTCGACTTACCAGAGCCGGTCGGGCCTGTCACCAGCACCATGCCATGCGGCTGTACGATAGCCTTTTTAAGGATGTCACGGGCATCACCCCAAAAGCCCAGCTCTTCAAAGTCGGAAGCCTTGCTGGATTCGTTTAGGATACGCAGCACTGCCTTTTCTCCGTCTACGATCGGCAGTGTAGACACACGCAGGGCGTACATTTGTTCGTTAACCTGTACTTTAAAGCGGCCATCCTGCGGCGCGCGGTGCTCGTCAATCTTTAGGTTGGCCAAAATCTTGATGCGTGAGATAAGTGCGCCCAGTACCTTACGCGGTAATTTGTCTACTTCGCGCAGCATGCCATCGATACGGTACCGTGTGATAACGATATCTTCGCGTGGCTCGATATGGATGTCGCTGGCACCGGACTTAATGCCGTACTCGATAATCAGGTTAACCGTTTGAGCAATTGGTGAGTCTTCGGCAAGGTTGTCTTCGTCGACATCGTCTACTTCGTCAGTGTCTACGGTTGGGATAACCTTAGTAAGTTCGCTTGAAGCATTATCGTGGTAGCCGTCTAATACTGATTGCAGCTGAGCCGTTGAAACGATATGAATACGGATGTTAGTACCTAGCTCGTGCTGCAGGAAGTTACGGGCCTGTACGTCGTCTGGGTCTTCCATGGCAACCAGTTTGGCGCCGGCGTCATCTATACCGAATACCACGGCGCGGTATTGCCGGGCCAGACGTTCGGGTAGTATTTTCAGTACGTCTTTTTTAATTTCCTGAGGATTGAACTCGGCCATCGGCACTTCGATCTCGTTGGCGTAGAGCTTGATGAGTTCTTTTTCGGCTATCAGGCTGTTCTTGATGGCCAGCTCGTGCATAGTCTTGCTGCTACTGAGGGCGGCATCATGCAAGGCGGTCAGTTGTGCATCCTGCACGCCATGCTGCCGGAGCAGTTTTTCAATAAGGGAATCGCCTATATGCATATGTATTCCCTATAAGCCGCCGTTCGTGTCGGTGTTGTCGCGCCCCATGTCATTCTATGGATAATTTTAACAGCAATACAGGAAAAGCAGAAGCGTGTTAGTAACTTTACCGCCGCTAGCGGATGGTGAGTATGTATAGCTGTAACGCTTCTATACTGGCAGTGACTTTTTGGGTTTCACCAGTTTGCGCCGCCATAATTTGCTGTAACTGCATATAAAGCTCAAGGCCGCCTGCGTCAGTACTGCCAGCCAACGCCCGCAGTACCATCTGCATTGCATTGCCTACAGCCGTTGCCGCTTCCTGGGTGTGCGCCTGTACGTTTTGCAGATGGGATATGCCAGCACGCAGCTGGGTAATTACGCCGCCTGCGGCGCTCTCATACAGGGCGGCGCTGCCTGTATGCGCTGCTGTAGCTGTAGGATTTTCGGGGTGGGTAAATGCGTCTGATATTTCCGGCATGTCACCATACAGTTCACGGTATAGGAGGTACACGGGTACAAAGTGCTGGTCTTTTATGCGGCACTTACCTTCGCGGTATACACTTAGGACATATGCGCGTAATACCGGCTCAAACTCAGGCTTGGCAGATATGAAGAGCGCCTCGGCGATGAGGTCAGCTGGACGGCAATGCGGTACTTTCGCAAATGCTGAGTCTTCGTTAAGGACCTGTACGAGCATCCTCAACATGCATTCTTGCAGGTTAGTTAAAGCAGCGTGCTTTGCAGGGTTATCCTGCTGTTGCTGTAGCTGCAGCGTGTGCTCAGGTAAAATACGGAATACTGTGCGCAGTACGTGTGTAGCGTAGGTGTCGGAAACATTTTCATCAAATGCCAGGCATTTTATAAACAGTTCTGTTACGGCCGGACTGTCAGTGCAATGCAGCGCCCCAATATAGCCCATGAGCTGTTCACTGGCAGGAGCCTGCGGATTGGCAGCGGCCAGCCCGGTATTGGCGATTAATAAAGCCAGGGCTTCAGGGTCTTTTTGCAGTGCAATGCCCAGTGGTACCCGCGAGGCGGCATGGTTCATAGTAATTTTAGTATTTGCTTCTATTTCGTTGAGTAATTGCTTCAATGCATATGGGTCGCCCAGCTTGGCCAGTATCAGGCGCGGATCCTCTTCAGGCAAGCGCCCGCCCCAGTACTCTTTTTCTGTGCCAAAATTTGCTGCTTCTCGCAGGAAACTAATAATTTTCTCACGGGTTGCTTCATCGGGCATACCGCTTTCAATCGCCCCATCCGTTCCACCCGCCATAATCTGCATGGTATTACGCAGCCACTGGGTCTGGCTTTCGCCATCTTCTCCATAGCCGTCTAGCCTGTAGCCACCGCCCAGTGCCTCGGCCAGATATCCAGTCGCTTGTGTCGCGACGCTGTCATCGATGGCTGGAGTAAGTTCCTCTGTAGGTTTGCGCTGTCGGACCATTTTTTCTTGCAGCTTGCCCCAGTAACCTTGTACGTCTTCAGTGCGTGGCGGCGTAAACGTTTCCCATCCCCGGTAGCAAATAGCACTGTTCTCGATATCGAACACCTTTATCACTACTTCCAGGCCAGTATCCTGTGCCAGCCGTTCCAGGCGTGCATAGTAATCGGACGATACTACAACCACGTCATCCGGCACGAGCAACGTGGTAATCGTGCTTCCCTCCGTGGCTGCCTCATCCAATAGTGTCTGCGTTTCCTGCAGCATGATATCGTAATTATCATCTGCCTGTCTTTCCATGTCATCAAATGAGCTGGCAAAGCCTCCAAGACCTTTGCGGTCTATGCCGTTGCCAGTGTCCAGTGTTTGGCTGGGGTCTGGCAATGTGTCCGGGTCATCCCAAGGTTCACGATATATAAATTTATTGCTCTTGGGCCCACCTACCAGGGGCGGTATGTGCGGCATTACCAGCATATGCTGCGGGCTGGCTTCAGGGTTTTCGTCGAGGTAGGCCCTAGCTTCTGGCAGTAGCACGCTGGGCTGTTCAGGAAATGGCGGCTGGTCCTCTGGCGATAGCATAATTTTTTATATTTTATAACATTTTACAAGTGAACGTAAGTGGGGCACAATTTCAATAGAGTCTTCTATTATTTTTCTGTCCGCGCTTCGGGTCGTTTACGAACGTCTTAACCGCAATAGTGTGCGAGGCGCGGCTGGTAACCCGTGCAGCCTGCATGCGCTGGCTGTGTACTCATATGGCCTCTCCCGTTGCGCTGCGTAGCTTTGCGGAACGGAATGTAACGCGTTCCACTACACCGCCCATATGCGGAAAAGGTTCTACTACTACATGATCGCCAACGTCGTACTAATGTTCAGCAAACATAATAAAACCGTATGTTATATCGCGCAGTAATGGCGCCAATGTGGCGCCGGCAAACACTACAAAGAGCGTTCCCACCCCCCCACCAGGGCGAATGGCGCACTATCCGGGTTAACTAAACGCCATGCATAAAACAATACGGCTGTCACGACTACCGCACGCAATACCGTAACACCAATTCCCAGGACTGTCTGGATACAACGGATGTGCACGTAGTTTTCACTATTACTGTAGGTGTCGGCACGTTTAGTGACTGACTCTGACACTTTTGGCGTCAGTGCCCGTACCGCCTGGTTAAACAGATATAAGCGGTTCGGGTTTAGGGGTTCTCCTGTAGATGCTATGGCTAATAGTTAGGCAACCGGCGCAAATCCATACGCATTCCTTCAAAAATATGGTGGAACTGGTCAGCGTCTTCAACGCTCATGTAGCTGCCCGGGTTGCTATGCGCCTCACGTAAGCGCTGTTGCATAACTTTAATCGCACCTTCCAAGTCGCGCGGGTTTTTGTTGGTCTTAAGGTCGCTTATAAGGTCTTGTATGTCCCGTTCCAGTGCTTTCGCGGTTGGATGGTTGTGGTTATCCATGCAGTCGTGGATGCGGAACTTTAGGTTCCCGTCTAGCTGTTTCAGAAAAGATTCGTATTCAGGGTTCATATGCAATCTTCTTCTCTACTATTTAAGCACATCTGCCTCTATGATACTGCACGCACCGTAAGAATTGCTGAGAAACAGCTTAATTACGAAACCTCTCAGTGTGCTGGGCAGGGTTAATGGTGTTGCCTACAGGCATATGCGACCGCATCCGGTAGCGTAACCGCATATATGTCGGCATTTCGGACACCGGCATGGCCGTCACCTCGATATCATGGGTTTCAGTACGGTCGACCTGTGCGATGGTAGGGTCGTAACATATCACCATGTCCCTGCCTTCGGCATCTGTGTAGTACACGCCGTATAGTGTATGGCCAGCAGTTACCGGGACGAGCCCTGTGCGTTTGCGGTCGCCTGGCACCTCGCGGCGGCTTGGCTCTTCAAACTGGATGCCTTTTATGTGGTCTTTCAGATGCGGGTGCAATTCGAGTGTCGCACCCATAGCTTGCCATGAACAGGTGCTGCAGTTACCCTCAGCGGCAACGACATGTGTGTTTCGTTGCAGCCACGGCTGTACTACCGTGCCGGCAAGGCCTATCAGTTCTTCGGTTGGCACACCATGCACTGTAGACGGCAATTTTTGCATTTCGTCGTCGCCACTGGCAATGGTCATTTCACTGCCGTCCGGCTCTACGAGAAACGTATAGCGGTGTACGTCCGGCAGGATGCGCGGCAGCATTTCAGTGCCAAAGTAGCGGAACAGGTGTGACGATATGCCGTTGTATTCATCAAGGAAACGGTTGCCGAGTTTTTCGGCTTCATCACACAACTTTTTAAAGTCTTCTAGGGTGCATTGTTCGGGAAGCGTATTCAGTAGTCCCTCAAATATTTCGTGGACTATGTCGTGGTTGAACCGGTCGGTGTTTTCTACAGGAAGAATATCTTTACCGGCAAATGCTGCGGCTAACGGGGCGCTTACGCCCGGCACGGCCTCAAAGCCTATTTGATGCATGTAGTCTACTAAGTGAGTGTCCCCTGTAGCGAGGCATGCCTGCACGGTACGCAGCTGTTCTTCGGCTGCCGCAAGTACAGACACTATGGAAGCTAATTCAGCGGTGTCGGCAGCAACGCTCTCCACGCCTTCCCTGCCCAACATAGTATATAAAGACGCCGCACTCACATTCTCATGCGGAAGTGAGTCCATCCCAGCTGCCACTTTGTGGTGGACTTTTTCGATGCCTGACATAATAGCGCCAATTGTACCAGTGATCTACGGACTGCAAAAGTGCTTATAGCTGTTTTGGCTGCTCGGCGTGTGTAATACCAAACCGTTCCTGGGTCATATCATTTAGCTGCGTACGGCTAAAGGTACGTACTTGTTCATTGGTAACAAGATAATCTTCCAAGGATTGATACACACTGGTTAAGCGTGCATTTTCTTCAGCGGTGTATGGCCTGCCAGCTTCATGGGAGGCGGTAACGCCGCGCAGGTTTTCGAGGATGGGCTCGATTTCACGGGGTTTTGACGCCAGTGATGCAAGCAGCATTATGCTGCCGATCAGCGGGTTGTCGCTGCTTTCCTGGCGGTTTGTAATGGCGATTTTATTAAAAGTGTAGGCTGCAACAAGGTTGCTAATATTAGTGACTATAAATGAGCTGGTAATGGCGTCGGCAGTTAGCCAGCGGGGGTATACAATGTAGTCGAATCCCAGTATAAGGCACGCTGACACGAAGGCGGTGACCATTGCTACTAAGCTCCATATCATTGAAGCTGCATAACGATAGCTGGCAACTTGTCGTATTTGCCAGGCAAGCTGGGCGCAGAAAATATAAAATACTGCTTCTATCGCCGCGAACCCTCGCCCCAGGTCGAATGCAGATTCGTTTTGTGCGGCGCCAGGATTGTGCGGTGCGAATACTGCGAGCGCCACCGCGCCGATGGTTACCCCGCCTACAAGCCATAGCTTCGTGAATAACGCATCGTGCTGTAATAGTTTGGCAAACCGGTAGAAGCCGTAATATACGAATATAATGCCAATAGCCAGCGGAATTTCGCCTTCGACGCGTGACGCATCACTTGCCAACGTGCCTTGGTATACGTTGTAGACATAGGCGAAACTGCCAAATACCTGTATTACAAAACCAGCAGTGATCCAATAGTAACAACGCCGGAAGGCGCTGCTGAAGCCTTGCCGCGTGCCCAGCAGGAACAAGGCAGCGACACCAAGACCCAGGCTAGCGCTGAAATTAAGGAATGCCAGCGAACTTTGAAATTCGCTTTTGCTGTTAATGAGCGACTCGATGAGGTACTCATACTTAGGGACTGGCAATAGGTAAGAAACGCCGGCGAATGCGATCGAACTGATGATAATGCCCGCTGTCAGTAGCTTGGCTTTTTGCATATGTTTATCATATACGCCTGTGCGGTTCTGTACAACGCCAAAGCAGCCCATTCCTGCTTTCTATCCATAAAATGCTAATGCTATAATGACAGCAACTATTAATACTTAAAGGTATATACATGATAAAGAAACAGTCTGACGACCCTGACGTTGCTATTGCAGCCGAAGAAGCCGCGCACATAGTACGGGATATAGTAGGGCGTCTGCCCAAGCCATACACCTTCGACTACGGCGGCCATAACCTCAAGCTGGATGAATATGGCATGTGTACGCGCTGCACAACCCCGATTGCAGAAGCCCAGCAGGCTGCACATGCGCTTCAGGAAAAGGCAGAGTCCACCGATGACCCCACGGTTGCCGAGCATCTGCTGCTGGCTGCCGAGCTTATGCGGCTGGAAGCGCAGGCAGCGGTTATCCGTGCGGAACTGCACAGCGGGCAGCAATCCGAGCAGATAGTAAATGACCTGTTGGGCTTTATATACCACCGGTCTATCCACGACACGTATGACCATTCACATAATGGGAGGTGCCAGTAATGGACAGTCCAGTAGACCAGCAAGCCATCATTACCCGCCACCTGCATAACCTACATCAGTTGCTTACGCCTAAGGGATTGTTCTTAGCGTCGTCGCATTCGGTTTCTACCGGCTATGACAAGGCGTGGCTGCGCGACAACGTCTACGAGGCGATCGCCTTTGAGTACGCCGGTCAGTGGGATGTAGTGTCCAAGACATACCACACCCTTCTTGACATATTCGACAAGCACATCGACAAGATCAACTGGGCTATCACCAATAAACCGTTTGAAAGCTGGCAGTTTATCCATGCCCGCTACAACCCTGAGACCCTCGAAGAGTTTTGGGAATCGTGGGGCAACAAGCAACACGACGCCGTGGGTGCGGTACTTTTTAAGCTGGCCGACTTTGAGTCAAAAGGCCATAGTATGTTACGTAACGAAAAGGACCGTAAAACAGTCCAGACGCTCATATATTACATATGTAACGTCGAATATTGGCACGATGCTGACAGCGGCATGTGGGAAGAGGCTGAAGAAATCCACGCCAGCTCAATTGGCGCTGTGCTTGCAGCCCTAAAGAAGTGGCAGGCCGTAGGCGGTATGGACGTCGACCAAGACGCTATCGACCGTGGGCAGGCAGCCTTGAATGCCCTGCTGCCACGTGAATCAGAAAGCAAGTTTACCGACCTTGCACTCCTGTCGCTGATCTACCCATATGCCGTAGTGACGCCAGAGATGGCTAAACAGATAATAGAAAACCTAGTCTACCATCTAGCTAAAGAAAAAGGCGTTATGCGCTACAAGTTCGACCGGTACTATAACAAGAATGCCGATGGTTACTCTGAGGAAGCTGAATGGTGTTTTGGACTGTCATGGCTTGCGATTGCCTATAAATGGCTCGGCGATGACATCCAGGCATTTGCTTACCTCGACAAGGCTACTGCTACTATTACGAAAGACGGCAAAATACCAGAGTTGTACTTGTCCAATTCCGACAAACCTAACGAGAATACCCCGCTTGGCTGGTCTGAAAGCATGTATGTGGCAGCATTATACGAAGTGAACGGCGCCGAGCCGTTACAGTAAAAGCCCAATACTACCACCTACCAGCAGTACGAATACGGGATTTAATTGCCATTTGAGCGTGACACCTAAGGCAGTCACTGCAACAGCAACCTGCCACAGGTGTATGTTCGTCTGGTGCCCCAGTACGCCAATTGCTGTGGCTGCAACTAGCCCGGCTACACCCAGCCCGACGCCTTTTATGAACGAACTGGCATGCGGGTTGTCTAAAAGGTGCCCAAAATACCGCACGGCCACCAGTGACAGCACGAAAGGTACGATAAATACTCCGATAGTACCGATAGCGGCGCCGCCAATACCTCCAAGCTTATAACCGATGAACGTGGCTGTCCCAAATACTGCCGGCCCCGGGGTGGCATAGCCAAACGCCAATACCGCAGAAAGGTCAGTCCGGGTAATCCAGTGCGTTTGCAGCACGCCCATCTGATAAAACAATGCTTGTGCGCCACCCCCAAATGTCGACAGGCTTACTAGCATTGAACCTACGAATAGATACAGTAGCTCGGTGGTCATACTGCAGGCGCTTTCTTGCGTTCAGAATAGAAGGACAACAATACGCTGCCTGCGCCAAATACTACCAAAACCAGTAGTGCATGCACATGCGCAAACAGGATGGCAATGCCCGATAGCAATACAAACAGCCACAAGATACGCCGGGTAGCGTGCGTATGGCCAATCCGGTATGCATTGGCCATGATTACGCCAGCCAGCGCGGCAATCAGGCCGTCCAGCCGGTCTGCAAGATGGGGCGTGTTACGTAATGAATGGAAATATATTGCGGAAAACAACGTCACCAGACATATGGCCGGCAGTAGGTAGCTAGCCGTAGCCGCTACCGCCCCGCGGACGCCCCGCAATAGGTATCCGGCATGGGCTACAATGGCTACCTGTGTAGCACCGGGTACGATTTGGGCATATGTGACAGCACCTTTAATTGCTTCGGCAGACAGTAATGCGTGGTGTGTCACTAACTCTTTTTCCAACTGCACCGCCGTACTCGACCAACCTCCAAATGAGCTGCTGCCTGCTTTTAAAAATATCCGCATGATTTCACGGTAGCGTATAGTGGGCCGTGCCATAGATTCTCCTACTTTATGTATAAATATAGCATATGCGCCATGCCGTTTGAGGCACTTGGTGGCTGGCCGGCACTTCAAAGTGGATATGCTTAGCGGCGGTCAGATAAAACTGGCGTTTCAATATATTCTATTTCGCTGCGTTCCACAATAACACCACCCTCCCGCTCCTGCCAGCGGCCGCGCTTGTCCAGCCAGGCCAGGTTAGAAAAATAGTAGTACATAGGCCCTTCTGGCGAATACCTGCTGAGTTGGTCGGCAGTACCCGAAAATACTGCTCCGCTTTTGAGTTTCACAACCACGCTGTTGTTATCCGGGTCGGTAGCGTCAATACGCAGCAGCTGTGTCTTTACAAACTCATGCGGTGAGCCGATGTCAAACTTTTCTGCGATGGTACGGATAGGCCAGCGTAATCGCAGTTGCGCAAAAATAACACCAGAAACTACGGCGGTAGCCAGTACAGTACAGGTGTATAGTACATCCAACGCTGTCACGGCAGGCTTACCCAGTATGTGCCCCCAGAAGATGTTGGCTATTGCTACTAGCGGCAAGCTAAAAATAACACTTTCAATAACCAGCCGCGAAAAGTCACGGTCGCGCTGGGGATATATTAGTGAATAGGCTTGTATTGCGAAATAGCCCGGTGCAACAAATACGACGATATTGGCAACGTCGGAAAGCGATACAATTCCATCCATGGTAAAACCTAGCTAATGCGTGGTGCTGGTTTCGGGCGCGTAGTGGGCTTGGCGGCACGCGGCATGATAAGTACATTGCCCTTAATGGTCGCTCGTGATGCGCTTGTTGTGTTGCTCATTTTGCCCCCTGCCTTACCTTTTTATCTACATATAGTATAGCATAGCGGGCAGTTTTGCGGAGTGCCTTAGGCTATCTATGTAGCTTGCCAGAACGGTATTTTTCGTATAGGTACAGTCCGGCAAGCATGACACTGTCGTTGAACGTACCGGCAGCTATCATAGCTTCCAGCTCTGCCGGTGTGAGCCGTACTGTATTAGCGATGCCATCCTCGGCGGTCTTCCCTGTCTCGTCCTCAGTGAGCCCTTCTGCTAGGAAGACGGTACAGAGGTGGGGATTTACTGTTTCGCCTAACTTCGTCCAGGTAGTGGCCACCAATCCGGCTTCTTCCAGCAGTTCACGCTGGGCGGTTTCTAGCGGTTCTTCACCTTCTTCTAGTGCGCCAGCCGGAAACTCAGTGGTGACCCTTTTTATCGGGTAGCGGTATTGCCGCACCAATACAAAACGTGCGCCATCCCATACCAGTACTAATACGAACGGTTTGTTGACTGTATAGGTGTACGTGCTGGGCCGTCCGGCGGGGTTAATGACGTTGTCCTGGATAACCGTTAGCCAGGGCGTCTGTACTACAACTTTAGAGTCAATGGTTTCCCAATGGTTCTCGGGATCGTCCATAGCTTATGCAGACTTTACGGGTTGTACTTTAGCTGTGCAAAATTTACAGCGTGAGGCGGCTTTAGGGATATCGCTGAGGCACTCCGGGCATTTACGGTCGGTGGGTTCTTCTGGTGCCTTGCGCGCGGCGATTCGGCTTTGCAGATGGTTGATTGGCTGCACGACCAGGAAGAATAAAGCGGTTGCCACCAACAAGAACGAAATGACGTTGTTAATGAAGTCTCCGTACATAAATTTGCTGCTATTGAGCGTGAACACCAGGTTGGAGAAGTCGTGCTGTCCGCCAACAGCTGCCAGTAACGGCGTTATAAGGTCTTTTACTAATGCAGTTACTACCGCTCCAAACGCAGCACCCACTACGACTGCAACGGCAAGGTCTACGACGTTGCCACGTAATATAAATTTCTTGAATTCATTTAGCATAATGCCCCCATAATAGCATTACTTTAGCTGGTTATGTAACTGCCACTGACCGCAGACGTATCCAGGCAAGTGTATCCAGGCGCTATTGTTTGTTTTCTGCTACACTGCGCATATGAAAATAAACAAAAAAGCAGTACTCATTACCATTACTATCCCGGTGTTATTGGCTATGGTCGTCATAGGGTTTTTCCTGGTGTCGTATGTATGGGCGAAGATGCACCAGATATCACAAGCGCAAGCCAGCCAAATATGCCAGGACTTTTATAATGACGTCCGTTCGCAGCTTGCTAGCGCACCGGCATACACCATTGATAAAAGCGCCAAACAGTGCCTGTCGGAGCCTGATGAGTCCGGTTTTACTGACTATATACTGGTAACACAATTCAAGGTTGCTCTGCCCGATAAAGCCAACGCCCAAGACATAAAAGGCAGCCTCGAAGACCTAGCCAGCCATATTCCCAAAAAAAATTACCCGGTGACAATCCAAAACATGCAAGACAGCCAATACGCCTGCGTATCCGCCAGCCGATACATAGATGACAACGGCAAAGACGTACCGCAGGGCGACGCAACCGGCCCACAGGTGTCATATATAGATCCTGCAGCAGCAGAACGCACGACAGTGTGTGACCAGCTATAAAGCGTAGGTCTTCTACCAGGCTTTAGATACAAACCTACCATACTGTTAAAGCTGTTAAAATTCTTACGCTTTTCCGTAGTCGATTCTACTATAGGCAATCACCGGATGCATTGCTATCCTAAGTCCTTGTGTATAGGCGCTCGCTACGCCGATCAGACGTAGCAGTGCTTTTTAATTGTGTCAAAAATAGGGGGGTCATATGGATTGGTTAGCATCGTTAGCATGGGTTGGTGCGGGTATTTCTCTGTGGGGTACCATGCGGTATATGGCCAGCATAGCCCAGGGCAACACCCAGCCCCGCCTTGCCTCATGGATTGCGTGGGGTACCGCTAACGGCGTACTAATGTATGTCGCCATCGCCCATACTATGCATACAGCGGCTATATTTAACGGTATTGCCGCATTAGGTAATGTAGGTGTACTGGTACTTAGTGCAATAAAGCGTGCTGGAGAACGGCCGAATGGCGTCACTGACTGGACATGCCTGGTTGCTAGTGCGTTATGTCTTGGGGCCATACTGTGCATGCCTGGCATGGCTATCCTGGACGCAATACTGGCTATGTCGGCCAATGTTATCGCCACCTGGCCTACAATCCAGCACGCCTGGCAAAAACCACGCGAAGAAGCCTGGCAATTATTTGCTGCAAATGGCGGCGCAAATGCACTGGGCCTGGTAAGTGTATTTGCTTCGGCAGGTGCCAGCCTCACCAACATCGCCGGGCCGTTAATTAGCATGACGGGCAATGTGTCGTTAGTGCTTATTACTGCCGGCCGCAGCTGGCTGACTCGCACCGTGCACGACGTAGAAGAAACCGCCGAAGAAGTACTAGTGGGGATGGCCGAAGAAGTGGAAGTACTGCGCGAGGCTATCAACGATACAGTAGATGAAACGTTGGATGTAGTAGACACGCTTGCAGCGCCGAAGGCCACTAATGGCGCGCAGGAGCGCAAACGGCGGTTGATACGGACATATTAGACTCTCAGCGCCCACCAGTCAGTGCCGTCAGAGACAAATATTGAACCTTCCCCACTGGCTAGCGTGATCTGGCCAGTGCCATTCACATTGCCGCCCAGTGCATTTACGTTAGCAGTAGCGGCATTGATATTTTTAATGAGAAACTGTTTACCGGCGCCCATATCGGTACCCGACGGCAAGCTGATAGTGACACTGGCGCCATTGGCAAAAATAGAGCCATCAGTGCTTACGATGGTGTAGTTTGAAGCCGCGGTATGGCCAGCCTTCAGAATCGCTTCGGCACCTCGTTCATGCAGCAGTATCCAGTTGGTACCGTCAGAGACATAGGTTTGGGTGACATTGGGCGAAATGTTTACCGAGAAACCACCGTCAATAGTCCCTCCTAGTGCATTGGCAAATACGATACCAGAGCTGGCATTTTTAAGCGTAAATTGTTTACCGGCCCCTGAATCAGTGCCGGAAGGCAGGCTGAGCGTAATGCCTGCGGTAGTGGCTATAATGACGCCATCGTCTTGCGTGAGCGTATAGTTGGCGGACTTGTTGGCGGCATTGTGGCTGACTGCTGGGGCACTGCCGCCGCTAATAGTCACCCAGTCAGTGCCGTCAGAGACAAAAGTAACAGCTGTCGTGCCCGCAGTAGTCTGGGCCGAGCCGTCGATATTGCCGCCCAAGGCATTGACAGAGCATACGCCGCTGCCAATAGATTTAACAACAAACTGTTTGCCAGCTCCAGAGTTAGTGGCTGATGGGAGGCTGACAGTGATGTTTGATCCGGCGTTTGCTACTATCACGCCGTCTGCTGCGGTAATAGTGTAGTTTGCTGTAACCGTCTTGAGGGCGGCTGACAGTGGCATAATGCCGGTATCTACTTTGGACTTGTTAGTGGCGTCGCCAATGAAAACCGCTGCTCCGGCCGGGAGTGCATCGTCGTCTACATGGCGGATACGTAAAGCTCCGGCATACGGAATAGTGACAGTGCCAGAAGATGGGACAAATACCCCCTTAGCATTTGAGCCAAGGTTTGGCCCGTAGACTTTAATACTCTCTACCTTGCCGCGTACCGTACCGCCGCTAGCGCTGGCTAGATCTACGCCCGTGACCTGTTCGATAGTAGGAAAATCGACGTACAGGCGGACGTTATTGATGTCTACATCGACATTGCCGTTGATCTGGATAGCAGACAGCGCGATGCCGGCAGTAGCGCCAATACCCTTTGAACCCCGGAAGCGTACATCAAGATTTGAGATTGTGATGCGGGTACGTATGGAAGTAAGGTCATCCACATAGACAATCTGCGCGGCCTGGCTGCCCGCCCCGGAGAGTACGGCACCTACAGCTTCGTAGTGGCCGCCATTCAGCGTCAGGCTTTCTATCGAGCCTTTTACGGATACAAGGTCTCCGGCGATGGGGTTGGTACCTAGGTCGGGGGCTGTGGCGGCCCGGTAATGGGCGATATTTTCGAGTGTGAAATGTCCGTTCGGCAACCCGGGAGTAGTACGGATGCCCACGACGGATGAAGACGACGCCTGCGTCTGGCCAGTGGTACGGTAGCCTACTACATCACGGACATAGGCATGCTGGGCCAGGTATTGCCGCGGGGCGTGGTAATTAGTAAGGGCGATTGCAAAACCCATGTAGTTTTCAGCGGCCACGTTTGAGATGCGCGGATTCATGGCGGCGTCTACCTCCACTGCAACATCACGGCTGCCCTTGCCCCAGACGTCATCAATAATAATGTTATCGCCATAGCCCAGTGAGCTGACATGGACATGCGAAGTATAGTCAAAGGCTGTAGGGTCGGTGAGCATGTCATGGCGGATATGCCGGATGACTATATCATCGAAGCGGATAGAAGGGTCACCACTCCACGACCCGGCTTTGTTGCCGTAAATGGTAACACCATGATTGCCGCCAGACATATCAACGTTTTCTATGAGGATGTGTTCGCCATAGTTTTCAGGCAGGCCAGATGTGCTTTGGTGGATCCCTATGAATACACACAGGAAGTGGGCAGTGCCGGAGTTCGCTACGCGGACATTGCGGGCGCGGACATTGCGCAGCACCAGGTAGGAGAAGTTTACATTAGTGCCGGTAGCTACGCCGTCATTGGGGCGGTATGTCCCCAAAATGATATGTTGGGTTCCAGTCCAGCTACTCAAGGCCGACGCCTCTATAGTAAAGCCGTCGATATTGAGATACCGGAAGGTGTCGCCATCGGCTTGCTTGCCGAAGTCAAGGAAACGGTTGCCGGCGGTCGTAAGGTTGATGGTAGCGTCGTTGCCGAGGATAGTCAGCCAGTCGGTGAGGTTTGGCGGCAAGGCCGGAGTGGTAGACCAGGTATAGCTACCGGGCTGAAAGACGATAGTCGCTCCACCTGTCCCGGCGGCCGTTATGGCCGCAGTAAGGGCGGCCCCACCATCAGCCCCGCTATACAGGGAAACGCCGTCAATTGTACGTATTGCTATGATATTCGCACCGCTATGGCCGATAACGATCGTAGTGGCCTGCGGCACAATGGTACCGCCACCACCAGGTGCGGCTGGCTGCCATTTGCCGCTGCCTGAAGAGAAAGCCAATACTTGGTTATTAGTAGCGCCGGCGGTAACAACGTCAGAAAGCCCGGCCAAGCTACTGGCTGCGCCCACATCGGCAGCGCTAAGGGTTACAGCCCCTCCGCTGGGAGTCTTACCATTTACGCTCGTGACTCCGCCGGCAGATGCTATCGCGCCAGATTTGACCGTCCCATCTGTGTTGTGGGAAATAGCCAGGAAATCATTAAGGATGTCTCCCCATGTCCCGTCATCGGCACCCGGGTTAGGTAACCGGCTCATACCCAGACCCCTTTAAGCGGAACGCTGCTCATGCTTACAATAATAGCTGCTGTAGGCGTTAACGGCAATAGCTACAAGATACCATGCCGCTGTGCAGCGTTAATGGTTGCATGTGCAAGTACTTCAAGGTTCGTACTGCCATCGCCGAGCGTATCTACATGGGCCGGGCATTTCATTTTAGCGTTTGGCAGTTGGCGCACGCGGCTATAGGTGTTACGCCGCTTGCGTGGCGTACCTTCAGGGAATGCTACCCCGTGCACGCCAGTCTTTTCATCCTGGACGATCTTGCCTTTATATTTAGAAAATCCATCAGCCAGTGAGGTGAATAATTCAAGCCCATGCAGACTAGCCGTGCTTGTCATAACATATAAAAGTTCGTGCGCAGCCGCAGTGCGCTTTTCTGCAGGAGCTTTGTATTTCCTTACAAAACCCAAGTATGCACCCATAAAACTTGAGAGGGCCGGTGTACGCAGTGAATCATGCAAATCACGTCCTTCAATAGGGATATTTGCTATACGGCTCACAGAAAGGCCTGTCTTACTGAAGTACCACTTATTAGGGGCTTCGGCTAGTGCTATTTTACCAAGGGCAACATGCCTGCGTTGTGCAACGGGCAGCCAGGTATGTTCAGGATCATCGCCACATGCAAATTTGTCTTCTACCCGGACTGCAGCACTAAGCATGGTCTGTTCCAACCCATCTCTAAATATGCGGAGACGTCCTTTACCTGAAAATATTTTCGGTGTTACGTATTTGAAGTCTTTAAACTCGGCTTCATTGCCCGTCCCTTCAACTAAGTCCTCACGCAATTCTTGGATAAGAAAACCCGCCAAGGCCTGTCGTTCGACCTTGTTGTAATTTGCTTCTGGGACTTGCTCTGGATTAAGCCCGCGCGACTCTAATACGCCTGCGATAGCAGTGCGTATTACGGTTTGATTTTCTTCAAGCTGGGGTGCGAGCGTAGGGACTTGAGGTATAATTTCAGCCCTTGCGCAGCGCATCAGGCCTGCATGGGCCCCTACTGGATACATATCTATATTATAGCATATTTAACGCTGATAAGCAATGTTACCTACAGTTCTAGGTGATGCTTATAACCGAGAATGTCCTTTGTATCGTTGGCGTAGTTCATGAACGTAATCTCGATCACTGTTTGCAGGCCTCAAGTGCAGCGGCATCGGTCAGCTGCATTGCTCTACCCTCATACTGAACAGTTTCCGTGTCGCCGAGATTAAGACCAAACACAAGTGAGACGTAGGGGTTCATTTTTAAGTTTGCAGCCTTCCTCGTGTGCTTGCCGGTTTGAAAATAGAGGCACAGCTCTTCGCCCTCGGCAAATTGCGCCTTGTGGCGCGATCAGAGCCCTCTTAAAGAAAATTGACGATAATAGTGACAGCAAAGGGTAGAATGAATCTATGAAACTATATCTATCTTCAATCGACATACCAACACCTAGCGACCTTTCAGGTCTGCTTGGTAAAGCATTAGCTGAGACAACAGTAGCACTAATCCCAAATGCAAAAGATTACTATGCGGGACGAGCATGGGATTTTACTATTGGACAGCGCGTTTCTTTATTTGAGTCCCTTGGCATGAAAGTTAAGGTCGTGGATCTGCGCGACTACAATTCAGCAGATGTCTTAAAGCAGCAATTTGAGCCGTGTGATTTGATCTGGGCTATGGGCGGCAATACTTTCATGCTCCGCCATCAAATGCATAGAAGCGGTTTCGATGACATTATAGAAGATCTCGCTGAAAGAGGCGTTATATATGGCGGAGACAGTGCCGGCGCATTAGTGGCAGGTGCATCCATAGGAGGCATTAATTTAGAGTCTTCTGATGAGCCGCAATTTGCGGAAGAAATCATGGAGGATGGCCTCGGTCTTGTGCCTTACATTATTGTTCCGCACGTTGATAACGCTGAGTTCACTGAGGTAATGAAAATGGTCGATGCTCGACCTGATCAAGACAAGATCATTAGATTAAAAGATTCTCAGGCAGTAATTTTTAATGATAAAGGCTATAAAGTTGTCGAGGCGAAGTAAAAAAGTTTGGACTAACTGGCAGGACTTTCAGGACTCGACTAGCAGGTTTTTTTGTAGTTGTTAAAGTCCCATGTTTTAAGGAATTTGGTTGCGCCCGTTTGGCCGTTTTGGTAGAGAAAATGCTGTTGCTCAGGTGTGATATCGAAGTTGGTGGCTGTGATTTTACCAGTATCGACAAATATCGTGCGACGCAGGGTGCAGGGGTCGTCAATGTGCAGTTGGTCGTGAGCACCCGTGGCAGTAGACAATATTGCTTTGGAATAACTGACAATATCGTGCGCGGGGTTAGGTATAACATCTGACTCTGGCTTAGCTGAGAGCTTAATGCCGAACGTCGGCCAGTCGGCCGTAGTATCGAACAGATCTATGGGGAAATTAGATAGCAAACCACCATCAACAAGATAACTGTCCTTTAGGTGGGCTGGCTGGTAGAAGAATGGGATAGACATAGAGCCACGCACTGCTTCGGCAACCAACTGTTGGTCGGGATCAAGCCCGTATTTTGCATAGTCCCATGGCAAACGCAACATCCGACCCTCCGATATATCTGATACGACCACTACAAGTTTGTAGCGTTGCTCTGGTGGCAACTGTTTGGCCCAAGGTTCATCTAACTTTAGGTCTGCAAATGTCCGGACGCCTAAACGTTCCAGCTGCTGGGTGAGCCACGTGCGCAGATAGTCACCTTTATAAATGCCCTTTGTGAGTGCTACAGATGCGGCTTCACCTACTTTACCAAATTGTGCTAAAAAGCTTTTGTCTCGGAATTGGGTATAATTCAGGTTCCGCATAGTCTCGGTTAGTTTGTCGGCTGGCATACCGGCGGCTACTAGTGACCCGACAATTGCGCCAGCACTGGTACCGGCGATCCGGCGAATGCCGTATCCTTTTTGGGTTAAAACCTCGATGGCACCCACTAGCCCGATGCCCTTCACGCCACCGCCTTCAAGCACTATATCGCACCAGGTTATATGTTCATCCATGATGCTTTGATTGTACTGTGTAAAACCTACGCCGGCAAATGGCTGAAAAAGATCATAGTCTTTGCAGTGACTCGTGCAATCCCGGCGTTAGCGGAAACTCTAGAGCCTCACTAAGTTCTTTCCAGCCCACAATCTCCTGCTCCTCATCCGGTGGCTCGGAGAATGAGCCATCTTCACTGATAAACTTAAAGCCATGACATTCAAGCCTATGATCATGATCGATAAAGATTGCGAGGGGAATGAGAGCGTAGCCCTTAATTCTGGTCTCTTCCTCCAACTCTCTTCGCGCGGCTTCCTCATACGATTCACCCCTCTCCTTATGTCCACCCGGGATGCTGTACATACCGGCAAATGGCTCGGACTGGCGATGGATAAGCAAAACCTTGCCCTGCCAGACCGGCATCACCGTGACAAGCTGCAGATAATCGGGTCTGATACAGTTTTCGGTGCCGCTTTCTATAAATTCATACGACATGCATCTAGCATACCAAAAGTTTCTCAAGTAGCTCTAAAAGTATGCAAGATGGTACCCACCCTAGGCTGTATAAATCAAACTTTCTGTGAACTGAACTACTGCGTAAGATAAAACTATTAAGGTAAAGCGTGTAAATTCGCGCCGTCATAAAACAATAAAAGACTTCATTATGAAGTCTTTTGAGCATAAGTATTGGCAGGGGTGTATGCCACTTAAGATAACTCTCGGTGAACTCGAGAAAGTACAGGTCCAAGCAATTGCTAGGATAGCTTTAAAACTTTTGTATAAAAAAGTCAATAGAGTTATAATTAACAGTTATGCGCCAGTTACAAAACGTCCTGACAGCGATTTCAGGCCCAGATTACTATTCCCAGCTTCCGGCATTGGCAGCAAACAACCTGGAAGAGGTTTTAGCGGCATTGCCGCGTATTGACTCGCTGCCTACGGCCAGCGAGTTGCAACACTTTGAGCCGGGCGCCGTGCTGGTTGTCGAGGAGGACATTACTATTGCGTCTCTCCGAAGACATTTGCATAGTGCAACCGCTAAAACACCCGAGATAGAGTTGGAAATGTTTGAAAACGGTGCTCAGGTACTGGAGGTGGGCACAATTGCAAGGGTGCGAAGCAGCAGTGATTGGCGGCCTTTTCGAAGACGCCGTGTCGCGGATCTTCACACTCATCCTTACCCTGAAGACCCCGAACATATGCGACTGCCAAGTATAGATGATGTTGACGTCAATTCCGATATAGGCTTTTTTACTATCGGCTCACCCGATGGCTTCACCTATGTTCCCCGTCACGAAGGAGTCAAAACTCTGGATGGCGTACATGAACTGTATTGGTCTTATGCGAAAGACCGAGATCTCGATTTTAAGGGTATAGAAAATTACGGCGCCGGAAAGTTTGCAGTTGAATTCATCAAAGATGTAATAAAACCCCAGTTTACACCCTGGGAGTTACTCGACCCTAGGATTTCAATAGCCCAGATCGCGCTTGATTTTGCAAAACAATAAATTCATGGCATGGGTGGCAGGCCGGGAATCAAACCTGCAGAAAATACTTTACGCTTGCGGCCGCGATTGAACCGACAGGCCCAAGATCTGGAGAATTATGGTTAAGCCTTGGCAGTAGCTGGTACCTTGAGTTCAGGACAAGCGACTGCAGTCTCGGCAATACCTTAATAACTGGCTGGGCGCCATTTTCACCCGCTAGCAGCAAAGTATTCGCATGAATGTTCCGATATAAGCTACCGTCGGAGTCGGCGCGAGCTGTTTCGCGTATTTCTGCTGGTGTCGTGGGCATAAGGGCGCGCATTTCTTGGCCGGATTCGCCGCGCAGCAACAAAAAGGCCAGCAAATATAGCAGCGGTTTTGGCCAGGTACGACAACGAGGCCCGGGCCGCTGCCAGTCACAGTGTAGCTGATGGTAGTGCCGTCTTTCGAAGCAATAGTGTTTATAGCGGTCACCACGGCTTTGTTCATTTCTGAATTATATAGCAAGACGAATTTCCGCCGCTTTACTCCTACCTGACAAGGGCGGGCGGAAGAGTTCCAAACCCTAGACGACCCGCAATCTGTTAATCTTTCGCCAGAGGATGGGGTGGGAATTAAACAGCTACTTGACAATGACGCGTGCTAGAATAGCCCTATGATTAAACACTCCATAGTTTTCAACCCCGCAACAGATTACAGATTTGATTTTGGCAAAGCCGAGGGAAGTTTTATATGGGACGCTCAGGGGAAGAAATATATTGATTTCAGTAGCGGCTGGAACACCACAAACTTAGGGTGGAATAACCCTGAAGTAAATGAGGCCGTTATCAAAGCGGCCAAGGACAACGTGTACGCGCCGATGTGGACTGCCGACAAAACGCAGATTGCATATGCGGAAGAACTACTTGCATGTTTCCCATCAGGGCTAAACGTAGTATGCCGTGCGACGGGCGGTACCGAAGCCAATGAGCTAGCGTTAAAGATTGCTCGAGCAGTCACCGGGCGGAAAAAGATTATTAGCTTTGCACACACGTACCATGGCCAGTCGTTTGGTACACTTGCGCTTGGCTATATTCCCGATTATGTGGAGGCTATCGCGCCACTCGTTCCTGATTTTATCCAGATGGAATACCCAACAGATTCGCTTGACGCTTTCCTAGTAAGACTTGAAGTGTACCTAAAAACCGAAGAAATCGCAGCCGTATTTACCGAAGCCGGAATGATTACTGGTTGGGGTTCAATGCTGATTGCTCCTAAAGGTTATCTGAAGGCTGTACGCAAGCTAACCGAAAAGTACGGCACATTACTAGTCGTTGATGAGGTGGGGACGGGTTTTAGTAGAACCGGCAAATTATTCGCAATCGAGCATGAGGGCGTTACGCCTGATATAGTTACGCTCGCTAAAGGCATCTCAAACGGCGCAGCTCCAATAGGTGCAGTCGTTGCCAAGAAAGATATGATCGAAGAACACGTCGGCGAGTTTAAGCCAACTTCTACATTTGGCTGGACGCCGCTGGCTTGCGCTGCAGTACTACGGACACTGCAAATTCATAAAAGGGACAAAGTATGGGAACAAGCCGAGGCTAAGGGTGTGTTCGTCAAAGACTTTCTAGCTAAACACCTTACGAAGGAGACCCAGATACGCGACCTCCGCGGTCTTGGTCTGGAAATCGCTTTTGATATCTCCAGTCTCGACAGACCGGGAGAAAATAACGGTGAACTCTCAACACAAATCGTCAACACAGCTTTAAAGCGTGGCCTCCATTTAGCCGATGCAGGTGGGTGTATTCAGATTATGCCACCACTTACTATCGACGAAAGAACATTAGAAGAAGGCCTGGGTATTCTCGTAGAGACTGTAAAAGATGTGCGGTGAAAATAAAAATATTTGAACTCACCAGGACACATTTGTAAAATGCCATCCATGCGTAGCGGCATTCAAGTCATAATTGCGGATAGCATGAAACCTCGGCCGTTAGAAGGCATGACGACAAGCAGTTACTAGATATAGCAGCAAGGCTCCAGCTTTCGAACGGCTTACTAACTTAGACCTTCCTCATTTGCAAATTGAGTCTCTTAGGTAGTAAAAATTTTTCACGCCCTGCGTCATATTTTCGCAAACAATCATTGTTAACTACTGGCTCGGATATGCGTGTAACAGTGAAACCCGCGCTGCTAAAAATATCTACATACCTTTCAATGCTCCTATGAATCATCATATCGTAAATGCCATATTTGCCAATCTGCTGCCGATACTTGGCTTCTTCCCAGTAGTTAGACACCTGCTTTGTTGTATATGCTGGATGAGGCACTGACACAATCAGAGAACCAGTTGGTGTTAGTATTTTACTGACGGTGACCGCCCATCTGCCTAAATCTTCTATAAATTGCACAGTAAGTTTAGAGATTACTGCATCGTATTTTTCGAGATCCTTTGGTGGCTCATCATGGAAATCCCATTCAAAAAAGTAAGTTTCAGGATGATTAGCATTAGCTATACCAAGCATCGCGGGTGAACTGTCACATCCGTCGATTGTATAATCACTAGCCAGCGACGCGGTAAAATCTCCAGGGCCGCAGCCAAAATCCAAGACTCTCTTAGTGCCGTCAGGAATCAACGATTTTACTGATGGCCCGTTGATTTCATGCTCATACCAGCCTAGCGCTGCGTCGCCCGAGTCATGTGCGTACTGCTGCGCGAACACTGCATCTTGCCACGGATTTTCTACACTCATTACTTACCTTAATTTGAAAGAAATATAGTCTCAATGATAACAACTTTTGACAGGGGCGTCATTAATAAATAAGAACCGTATTGTACGGTCTTTAAGCATAAGCGTATTGGCAGGGCTTAGTTGACGTATTTCGAACGTCGGCTGTTGCGAACGACGCAAATCAACGCTTGCAATTATTAGCAACGTCATTTAACCTAGCGGGTAACCTAATAGAGGAGGTATAATGCAGGTATGAGCGCATATGCTACAAAACAGGAAGTGCAAGAAATTGTAGATAAAGCCGTTACTGATTTATCTGAGATTATTTCCACCTTTGCGCAACAGGTGGATACACGCTTTAATAGACTCGAGACAAAAGTAGATGCTACTGATGCACGCTTAGAGAACGTGGAAATTAAAGTAGTTAACCTTGAAAGTCGCTTAGAACGAATGGAAAAAGAGCTAATCGACCTTCGTGAATCACATCTGCGACTACTTAACACCATAGACGGCTTTGTGACCCGCATCGACCACTACGAAACCGAGCAACTTATGCGCGACAACCAGTTTAAGCGTTTACTGGAATGGGCTCGTAAAGTTTCTGAGAAAACCGGCATTCCATTAGAAAATCTATAGGTGCTTCTAATCAACAAGACCTTTGGAGTGTAAGGCGGGCAGTACTTTGCCGCCAAATATTGAACCTACTTGAATATCGCCTGGTATCTCAGAAGTTAGCCAGCGAAGCTCTTCAATCTCGGCGCTTGGCTTGATTTCGCCTTGCCACTTTTTAACTATAAATGCCTTCATGTGAACTGTCTTGCCTTTATGATTAGCCGCTTCGGCGACATATTCGCCAAAGAACTCTAAGTCAGATTCCGCAGCATCGATAGACAGTTCTTCTTTTAGCTCACGAATAAGAGCTTGCTCGGCTGTTTCACCTTTCTCAATCTTACCACCTGGATCAATAAAGAATTCCATTCCCTCAGCACGCGTAAAAAGTAGCTTATGGTCTTGAATAATAATGCCTGCTGATTTATAGATATCGTCCATGGAGATATTGTAACAAAAATAAAGGCCTCCGTAGAAGCCTTTAAGCGTAAGCGTATTGGCAGGAGTGGCAGTACGCTAATAGAACTTTTGATGAAGAGCTAGATGAAGTTGATGTTGAAGAAGTCCGGACCCTGCTGAATAGCGATATAATAGGCAGCATGATAAAAGCAGTTATCTTCGATGCGGATGGTCCTCTCTATCACCGAACGGCCGAGGTTGATGAGCAAAAACAATTATTATTAGCTAAGTTCGGCTTCTCGGGAGCGCTTCATCGTTTTGCAGAAGCCTATGAAAAGGAGAAATTCAAAGGTTACACCAGAGACGAGACTGTCGCTGAAATGTTCCAGCAGATTTTGGGCGTTCTGGGTGTCGATATACCACTTGAGACGGCCGAGCGATTTGCTAAGTCGTTCGATGCTATTCAGCGACAAGTAACGGCGACACCGGATGCAGTACCTGCACTTAAAGAATTAAAATCTGAAGGCTATAAAACCTGCGTTCTTACCGATAGCTTTTTCTCTGCCAAGGATAAGTGGCCATGGTTTAGGCAGATGGGCATGGACGCCTATCTGGATGAAGTCGTGAGCTCCTACGATATTCGGAATCTCAAAGACACACCCGAGGCATACCGAGCTTGTCTCGACTGCTTGAATATTAATTCAAGTGAAGCAATATTTGTAGGACATCAAGAGTATGAGATGACGGGAGCTCGAGCAGCTCAAGTTTCTTCAGTTGCGGTTATGCCGATAGCGCCTGACGACATTAACGCAGACTACAAGATCGATAATCTCTCGGAGCTGCCTAAGCTGCTACGCCAGATTAATAGTCACAAATAAAAGGAAGCATTTGAGCATATGCTTCCTTTACAAAGAGCTTGCGGCGGTCGACGAGGAGATTCGAGAAATACGCGACTTTCTCGGTTTGGACAAAGGATAGATGTTACAATTAGTTTGTTCTTTGTGCCACTACATACCGAAATATAGTGAGATTGGGTGACTTATGGCAGTATCTATTACCGACTACTTCAAAATTAACAAAGAAACATTCGCCGCCACTGGCGCCGTCGATACTATTCTGGATGTTGACTCTCTTTACTTCCTTGACCCCAAGTCTCTAAAGACTACCCAAGTGCCCGAATTCGTCGGCTCGTATTCAAGGCTAGAAACAAACTTTGAAAATATTCTTAAACTCTTAAAGAAAAGTGATGGCAAGGACATCTTTTGGAATGAGGCATGGAAGTTGCTGCCCCGTGGTGAACTAAAAGGCCTAAATCTAGGATATTCCATAGGTGGCACTGATGGCTCTGGCTTTGGACCGAAGCATAAACTAATCACATTACGAACAGCAAAACAAATCGTTGATGCTGGCGTAGAAGATCCAACTTTCTTTGAGCTCCTTGGTGTATTTCAAAAGGGCATTGGATCGGATAGGATTAGCGATCTCGTCAGCCTTATAATTGCCGAAGATATCATAAAGTACAGCGAGCGTGTCTTCCGCACCGTGGGCGTAAATCAGAAAAGACTGTTCCGAGGCCAGCTCAGAGATCTGCCAAGCAGTCCATTCAAGCCAGAGCCCGTACTGGTTCTGCCGCAAGACTTACTCAGAGATCTGCCTGTAGCCCGGGATTGGAGTGAGGTTGATACAGTCTGTGCTCAAAATGAAGAGCTCCGTAAAGAGGTCAACAGTATTATCGGTAGTACTTGGAAAAGAGCTGCCAAAAAAGACAAGGACATACTGAAACGCGCCCTTCTTACTCACCCTGACTTGCTAAAAGACCTTATGAGAGTTTACCAGTCGAAAGAGGCTAAAGTTTATGACTTTAGCCGTGATCCTGCGGGCGAGCTAAGCTGGTACGAGACGACCAAACGTCTAGTGAGGGAATATCCACTCGCACTAGATAAAACACCTCAAACCCCAGAAGAACTGATCAAGTTAGTGCGAACTATCGCACTTCACTTTAAGCAATTAGTAGAGAACAATGGACAATATGAACTCTTATACCGAGACAATGCATGTCGACATCATAAGCCTGAGCGTGCGGCACAAAAGTTATTCTTCGCCATAGCCGACGCTTATTGCAAAGCAAACGATATCGACATTTCACCAGAGACACACTCAGGTAGAGGCTCGGTCGACTTCAAACTAAGCAGAGGCTACAGTATGCGTGTAATAGTTGAGACCAAATTGAGCACCAGCAGCGCTCTAGTGCATGGATATGAAACGCAGGTTGAGGAATATACCAAAGCCGAAAAGATCCCCCTGGCCCAAGCCTTCTACTTACCTATACTCGTAACCGCATCACCTCTGGACAGACTTAAAGTCATAACTCAGGCTCGAAGCGATATGCTCGCGAAGAAATTATCATGTCCAGAGTTGATTGAGATAAATGCTCAATATAAAGAAACTGCAAGCGTACTAAAGCCTAAATCTAAATAGGAAGCGCACTATGTTTCTACGGCAGCAAGTAACTATACCCAGACTATGATGGATGTTTCTATATTACGACGCTTAGTTTTGGCTAAGACTTTTCTGCTCAAAGCCAAGGACGCCATGGGCAGAGCATACGATGAGAACTCTCTAGCGGTTGCCATTGTTATGCTCCATGATGCTACAGATAACTTACTCGGAGCAGTAGCATCGTATAAATCGACTAAGCTAAAGAAAACCTACATGAGGGACATCTACGATGCTATTGTCAGCCAAGGCACTTCACTATCACACGACAAAGAAATCGCCCAGCTAAACACGTACAGGAATAATGTAAAACATCAAGGCTTAATGCCAAATTTGAAAGATATTATTTTGCTGCTATCTAAAATTACTGATTTTTGCGAGCAAACATGTACGAACATTTTTGGGTTACCGTTATCTAAGATTTCCGTAAAGGAGCAGATAGAGGACCAGCCCGCAAAAACAGCCGTTGAAGAAATCGAGAAAGACATTGATGAGCAAAACTATAAAGAGGCAATGCTAAATGCGGCGACAGCAATGTTTACTTACTTCACAGATAAACACCTGAGCACATGGCGCTTAACATCAGCCTTGACAGACTTAACAAATGTTATGAGCGGAAAGGCTAAGGTCTCTGCCTACAACACCGCCTTTCCAAATGGCATAGCACGAGACCTAAATCTTGATTTAATGCAGATTGGCATTGACCCATACCTTTTTTATCGCTTTAGAAATCTCACTCCAGATATAGGATACACAGATTATCAAACAAAGAAGTTGATCTACAAAAAGGATGCATCAACTTGGCACGAGGGTAATTGGACGGAAGAGAATGCACTCTTCTGTCTCAACTTCCTTATTGAAGCTTTAGTGAGCCAACAACGACAATACAATGGATACACAATAAAAACGCGAGACGTAAGTCACAAGATACAATTCCTGCATGATGCTCGAATTTTCGATTACCTTCAAAAGCCCGCGCTAAGCTTTAAGAAAGGTGCACAGTTGGAAGGTAAACTACTAAGCTATGCGGGCGGCGCTATACAACCAAGCCGACACACGGAACGTGGCTATACTGACATAATGATCGAGATTGACGGCAAACATGACATCTTTCTACTACAGCCGGGCGATTTTACTGTGTTAGAAGAAAAATCTAAAACCACAAATGGATGGTATTAATAAAAAATCGAACTATACAATAGTTCGATTAATCGTCAAATGGCAGGGGAGACAGGGATCGAACCTGCGACACCCGGTTTTGGAGACCGGTGCTCTACCAGCTGAGCTACTCCCCTATAGTTCCGTCATAGTGCTTTTATCTCTATAAGCATCGCTGATGGATCCACCAAATAATACTGTAAAATAGCTGAAATGTCACGCGCTTATTGCTTAAGATAGCACATGCACCCCTACTACGATGCCTGTGCTAGGGACCACCACATATAGTATGCCAACATTTCACTATACCGCTAAACCTATGACCAGGCGTATACTATAACCATTATTGAGCGAGGGCAACGATGAATACGATGTTGGAAACGGCGCAGGCCGCCATACGCACTGCTGCTAAAAAACTTGGATATGACGACCACACGATTGAGGCATTCCTGACGCCAGAAAAGGCACATATATTTACAGTAACTGCCGGAGGCAAGACATACCCTGCGTACCGCACCCAACACAGTAGCAAGCTTGGCCCGCATAAGGGCGGCATCCGGTTCCATCCCAATGTCTCATCCGACGAAGTACAGGCGCTCGCCACATTGATGAGCGTAAAGACGGCTGCTGTCGGCTTGCCGCTGGGTGGCGGCAAAGGCGGCATTGCCGTTGATCCGCGCTTGCTTACACCTGCAGAGCTGGAGGAAGTCTCACGCAGCTACGCCCGGCAGCTGGCACCGCATATAGGCTCTAACAAGGACATCCCTGCCCCGGATGTAAACACTAATGCCCGGGTAATAGACTGGATGCTTGATGAATTTGAGCAAACGATCGGTCGGCAGGATCCCGGCGCATTTACCGGCAAGTCAATGGGCAATGGCGGCTCAGCTGGGCGCGAGGCGGCTACGGGGCGCGGTGGTGTCATCGTATTGCTGGAATATCTGAAATCAAAAGGGGCCTTAGGTAAACCATTTACAGTAGCGTTGCAAGGCTTCGGCAATGTCGGATACTTCTTTGCCAAGGTCCTGCAGGAAGAATGCCCGCAAGCTAAGCTGGTAGCCATCAGTAACAGCAGGCACACCTGGGCTAACGGGAATGGCATCGACATCACTAAAACCTCCAACAATTTTACTGGTACGCCCCGCCCTGACGACCTGGCTGATATTGCCAGCTCACAGGTCATGGATAGTGGCGCCATTATAGGTATCCATGCCGACGTCCTGGTGCTGGCGGCGTTAGAAGACGCCGTTACGGAAGCCAACGCCCCAGACGTCCATGCAACGACTGTTGTTGAGTTAGCTAACGGACCGGTTACCAAGCCGGCCGCCACTGCGCTACAGTCGCGCCATATTGCAGTACTGCCGGACATTATCGCCAACGCGGGCGGTGTTATTGTTTCGTACCTGGAATGGCGCCAAAATCTCCTGCACGAGCAATGGAATGAAGAAGAAGTTAACAATCGTCTGGCGGGTATTTTAGTGCCGGCTGCAACTGCAATGTTTGAGCGTGCCGCACGTGACACCGTACCATTCAAGCAAGCAGCCTTTGAGCTGGCGCTTGAGCGTTTGCTCAGTTAAAATTTTCACAAAAAGTGGTTGTGCTTAAGTGGCTTACTCATTTATAATTAGCGTGAACATCATAACAACAGAAGACTAGAGGGATATGCGAATCTTGATGCTTGGTTGGGAGTTACCCCCCAACAACAGTGGTGGACTGGGAATAGCATGCTATCAACTCTGCAAAGCCCTCGCAAAAAAGGGCGCGGACATAGATTTTGTCCTGCCGTACACCGCAGAGCATCCAGGCATTGATTTTATGCGCATCAACGCCGCACACCCGCAAGACGTCCAAACGGTCCTTAAGGCCGGTATTGCCTACGATAGTTTTAAGTACGTGAAAGACACGGGCGAGGTACAAAATGTCGACATAATCGGCCAGTCTATGATCTACGAAGAAGCAGTCGGGCGCATTGTTGCAATGGGTTCTTTTGATATTATCCACGCCCACGACTGGCTGACATGCCGCGCCGCACTGCGCGCCAAAATGATGTCCGGCAAGCCGCTGATAGTACACTTGCACTCCATCGAATCCGACCGTGCCGGCAAAGAGTTTGGTGGCAACCCCATGGTGCGCGAGATTGAAGCCTTAGCCTTAATGGTTGCCGACAAAGTCATTACCGTTAGCCAGCACACCAAAAACGCTGTTATGCGTGAATACGGCATCCCCGAAGAAAAGATAGAAGTCGTACACAACCACTTCGACGCCAGTAGCCTAGAGCCATCCAGCGGTGACAACATCTATGTGTATCTGCAGCGCATGAAAGAATTAGGCTACCGCGTAGTGGTGAATGTTGGCCGTCTGACTATCCAAAAAGGCCTGCCTAACCTTTTGCACGCATTCCGCGAAGTAGTAAAACGCCAGCCGAACACCTTCCTGTTGCTGGTAGGCGACGGCGAGCAGAAATTCGAACTCATAGACCTCGCCGCTCAACTTGGCATTGCCGATAAAGTATTCTTTGCTGGTTTCCAGCGAGGCAAGGCCTACCGCGACGCATACACTGTGGCCGATTTATTCGTTATGCCGTCTATATCCGAACCATTCGGGCTCGTAGCCCTGGAATCCATCGGCTACGGTACGCCCATATTGGTCAGCCGTCAGTCTGGTGTTTCTGAAATGATCCAAAATTGCCTGAAGGTAGACTTTTGGGATACCCAGGAAATGGCTAACCAGATCGCTGCAGTCGTAAAAAACGACGCTCTGCGCGATGAACTCCATAAAAATTCACACCGTGAATATATAAGCCATAGCTGGGATAAGTCTGCAGATAAATTATGGGACGTATACTTCCGCCACACCGAAGGAGCTGTAACATGAACAAAGCTATCGTATTGTACTTGCACGTCCACCAACCGTTCCGTGTACGCCACTACACTATCTTTGATGCTGGCGTAGACCATCGCTACTTTACGGCGCCCTATGAAGACCGTACCAGCAACGAGCGCATCATGCATAAGGTCGCCGAGAAGTCATACCTGCCCACCAACCGCCGCCTGCTGCAGCTCTTGAACAGTCATCCTGAATTCAAATTGTCATTGAGCATTACCGGTACCGCTATAGAACAGATGGAAATGTGGTCCCCGGAATCACTGCAATCATTTAAAGACTTATGTGCTACCGGCCGCGTGGAGATTGTCGCTGAAACATACCACCACAGCCTGGCCTTCTTCTATTCACGTAGCGAGTTTGAAGCCCAGGTGAAGATGCACGAACGCAAGATCCAGGAAGTGTTTGGCCAAACACCAAAAGTCTTCCGTAACACCGAACTGGCCTACAACAACGACCTGGCCTATTGGGCCGACAAAGCTGGTTACAAAGGCATTCTAGCTGAGGGCTGGGACGCCGTACTGGGCTGGCGCAAACCAAACTTCGTATACGAACCTACCTATACCAAGAACATCCGCTTATTAATGAAGAACTACAAGCTCAGCGACGACATCGCCTTCCGTTTTGGCGACCAGAACTGGTCTGAATGGCCATTGACTGCCGACAAGTTCGCACACTGGCTCAACGAAAGCGGTGATGCCACTAACTTCAACCTGTTTATGGACTACGAGACATTCGGCGAACACCAATGGGATGAATCTGGCATCTTTAGCTTCTTAGAGCACTTGCCGCGCCACTGGCTACAGGGCGAGGGCAACAGTTTTATGACCGTTTCTGAGGTAATCGACACCTATGCTCCGGTAGACCGCGTCGATATGCCTAATACCGTAACCTGGGCTGACACTGAGCGTGACTTGTCGGCATGGCTGGGTAATGGCATGCAGAGTTCTGCTATCCACGCGCTCTATGCACTAGAGCAGACGATCCTCAATACCAACGACCTGAAACTTATTGACGATTGGCGCAAGCTGCAGACATCTGACCATTTTTACTATATGTGTACCAAGTATTTCAATGATGGCGACATCCATGCCTACTTCAGCCCCTACGCTAACCCGTACGACGCATTTATCGCCTTCATGAACTCGTACCACGACATGCGCTTCCGCTTGAGTGAGAAAGGCATCGCCGTTTAATGGGCAGGCCGGTGGTGCTCAGCAATGGGCAGTTGTTTGTAGGATTGGACGAGCATGGCTTAGTGCACGATTTCTATTACCCGTACGTAGGGCTGGAAAACCTTACGAACGCGCGCCGCGTGGAACACAAGATCGGGGTATGGGCAGATGGTGCATTCCGATGGGTCGGTGACGGCAATTGGGATGTCAGTATCAATTCCGAGACAGATGCGCTTATCAGTGACATAAGTCTGCACTGCCCGGACCTACAGATAACCATCAAAAGCCAAGATTTTATTGACCCTGAATACAATGCCTTTATACGCCGGATGACTATCGTAAACCACGCCAGCGGCGAGCGTGATGTGCGGTTATTTATGCACCAGGTGTTCCAGATTTCGCGTGACGGCCGCGCCGACACCGCGCTCTATGTGCCTGACGATGACTATATCCTTGATTACAAAGGACGCTGTTGCCTGCTGGTTGCCGGGCGGTATGTAGACGACGGCAGTTTCGACCAATTTGCCATTGGCAACTATGGCATCGAAGGTAAAGCCGGCACCTACCGTGACGCCGAAGACGGCGAGTTATCCGGCAACGCCGTAGAGCACGGCGGCGTTGACAGCGTCATACGCTTCCGTAGGGTATTGCCTCCGGAAAGCGAATACAAAGTAGATTACTGGGTCGTAGCAGCCGACAACCAGTCCGACGCCCAAGTCATCCATACGCACCTCAAATACTATTCATTAGATGAACGCATCAGGCGGGCACGCGAGGAATGGCGTGAATGGAGTCAGGATTCTGACGGCGCAATTGCCGACATCCAGGAAAGCGCCCGTGCTGCAGTTAAAAAAAGCGCGCTTATCATCAAAGCCCACTGTGACGACCGCGGCTCTATCCTTGCCAGCGGCGACTCTAGCATCTTCAACTTTGGCCGTGACTACTATTGCTACTGTTGGCCGCGGGACGCTTCATACGCAATTTGGCCGCTAATCCGCCTGGGTCTGTACAGTGAGGCGCGTAACTTCTTTGAGTTTGCCCGCGACACTATGCACAGTGACGGCTACCTGATGCATAAATACCAGCCCGACCGCGCCATCGGCAGTACCTGGCACCCCTTACTGCATGGTAAAAATAAAGAGCTGGCCATCCAGGAGGACGAAACTGCTTCGGTGGTATTTATGATTGGTGAATACTACAAGGCCAGCAATGACAGCACGATGGTGGAGTCATTCTACGAGAGTTTTATCGCCCCCTGTGCCAGCTTTATGGCTAGTTTTATAGACGAAGCCACTGGCCTGCCGCACGCCAGCTATGACCTATGGGAGCAAAAGTTCCTTACATCTACGTATACGGTATGTACTGTTATCGCCGCCTTGGAGACCGCTGCCGAGCTAGCGATTGTAGCCGGCCATAGTGGCGACGCTGTGGAATGGAAAAAGTCTGCCGACAGCATGCGTGTGGGGCTTGATGCCTTATATCACCCTAACGGATACTTCCGTAAGGGTTTGCTGCTGACGCCCGAGGGCAACCTGGAGTTTGACGACAGTATAGACATCTCCAGCCTATATGGGCCATTTAAGTATGCCAAGCTGCCCCTTGACGACCCGCGTATGGTATCCACATTCGAGACTATGAAACGGGAGCTATGGAATAAAAGCCCTGTTGGCGGTGTTATCCGTTACCCTGGTGATGGCTACTTCCTTGCCAAACAGCAATACCCGGGCAACCCATGGATAGTCTGCACGTTATGGCTAGCGCAATACTTTAATGCCCTTGGTGACCGCCCGCAGGCCGAAGAATTGTTCGACTGGGCGATGGCCCGCAGCCTGCCAAGCAGCTCCATGAGCGAGCAATTCGACCCCGAAACCGGCGCCGCAATCAGCGTCACCCCGCTCGTATGGAGTCACGCCGAGTTTATCATCACGGCTTTAGACTTAGCTAAAACCAAATAATAAAAAAGCCGGGTGCATTACCGGCTCTTTTAACAAATTTGGGGGAAGATTACTTCTTGCGAGGTTTGACTTCGTTGCGGCCCAAGTTCTTCTTGGTTTCCGTAAACACTACATGCTTACGAAGCTTTGGGCTATACTTCTTGAGAGAAAGCTTCTCAGGAGTGTTCATAGTGTTCTTGGTTGTGTAATAAATACGCTCACCAGACTCTTCACTTACGAGCCCGATCAGTTTGCGTTTTTCACCTTTTTTGGCCATCTTTATAAAACCTCTAAATTCTTCAACAATTCCTATCGATTTTAACAGATGAATACGCTTTTGTAAACAGCTTCCTTCCTCGGCAGACACCCGAACCAAAATAGTTAACATTTACAATTAATAATGTTTATGGTATAATATTAATCAACGTATGGAACGCGGCCCAATTCCTGCACAGGAGATCAGTTATATCGTGCCTGACGGCACCCCTCAGGAAGGGGTGTTTTCAAGCGAAGCGTTGGAAGAGGCACCTACCGAAGTACACGCAGTTGCCGCATCCGAGCAAGCAGAAGCAATTATCGCACTGCCAGCTGCGGCCGCACATACCGAAATGGCTCCGGTACCGCCCCGCAAGCTGCTGCATAAGATAGGCCTGGGCGTAGCAAGTGTGACGGCAATCGGCGTAGCTCTTAGCGGTGGGCTCATCCTGCCCGGTGCCACCAGCGCCAATGATGCACCCCGCCCTGCATCCGAACGATACCCAAATACACCTTTCCCAGAAGGGCAGACAAAAGCCGTACCCGTATCCCCTGATGCATTGGGAATGGTAGATTTTCTGCTGGCGCAACCCGAAAACCCACAGGTGACATCACTGGAAAGGATTATAAGCGATAGGATTAAGGCCGTTACTGGTACCGCTGAACTGAGTGACCGTAATACAGTAGAAACTATTAAGGACGAAGAGAATTTTAAAGTCCGCCAGCCAGCCGCAAGAAAGCTTGATCTGCATGTATTCGACCCGACAGCCACTAAAAAAGTGCTGCGCGAAAACCTCGATCCGGCCAAGCCAGGCGTATTGCCGCCAGCAAAGTATATAGCAGTAGCGAACGAATTCTTAGCTAAAGAGGATGTGCAACTAGCTGTAGATCCCACTGTTACATATGTAGAAGGAAAGCAGTACGCACGTAACAAAACCCTCAATACCCGCCAAAGCCGTGAATTTGTACTGACCTTCGTAGACAATATTGCCAGCCAGCCCAAAGAATACGCTGATGCGCTGGGCATCAAACGGTACCTGCTCACCGAACCGATACCAAAGGTTGAACAGAAAGCTGCCGCCTATATATTTGCAAATTTCGGCGGCCCGGAGGGCGAGGCCGTAGTAATGGACATTACAACTATGTATGGCGCTGTTGTTAACGATGACACGAACCACGAACAAGGCCATCGTCTGGATTACCTCACTGAAGGCGGCGGCGGGAGCTCCGACCCCGGCTTCGAAGCTGCGGCCACCAAGATCCCCTACGGCGCGGCCGGCAAAGAACCCGGCAAAGGCAAGCCTGATAACCGGCCCTCGGTCGCAGAAAAGGCCGGCTACTATACGCTTGACAGGTATGAGGATGAGAAACGGAGAGCTTCATATGAAATGAGCCCCCATTACGAAGCATCTGACTGCCTGGCCGTAGCTGAAAAATTAGAAAAGCGCATGGACACTATTGGTAAAAAAACTGTGCTCACTACCACGTATGCGGGCAAAGCTAATGTAGACGAACGCAAGGCCGAAGGTATACGCGATATAGCACAGGGCGATAACTACCCACGCGTCCTTAATGCGCAAACACCGCATATACGTGACCAGTTCCGTTACCTTCTGGCCAACCTCTACCAGTACCGCCCGCGCCTGGTCCGTTATTTTATCGATATGAGCCGCCGCCCAAACCCGGATATGAACCCATACCAAAATAACCCGCATTATATGTCGGAAAACTGCACCTACGTAGCAACCCACCCTAACGAAACGCACGGCAAATAAGCTATATCCAGCTATATAAAAATAAACCGCCTGTTTTAGACGGTTTTTTTGCAATCTGGAGCCGTTTGTGGGATTTGAACCCACGACCCCATCCTTACCATGGATGTGCTCTACCCCTGAGCTAAAACGGCATATTTCTGATGAATTTTACCGTATTTGCGCAAATATCACAAGAGCTATGGTTTACTCACAACCCACTTACGGTTTATACTTGCCTGTGACCATGGGGCTAAACGAGTTAAGTAAATATTGAGAATGCACAAAAGCGGCGTATTAATCCACGTACATCATCTGGAGACAGCGGGGTGGCAAGAACTGCTTTGGGGTGACCCGGCAAGCGGCGCGTTTGGCAGCTTGCCGACATTACTATGGCTGTTACTCACCCGCCCTGAGGGCGAACACATTGATACCATCATACTGGGCTGCGGCCCTTCGCAGCGGGACGGCTTATCCGAAGGCGCCTACACTAAACGGTGCATGCTCAAATATGCACGCCTCGCCCGGCAGTTCAGCCGCCTCAAGCCGCTCCTAGACATATTAGAACCATCACAAGCGGCCCGCCTGCAATTACAGTTGGAAAACATCGTTGTGACGCCGCAGATACGCAACACGCGGGAGGAAATAGCGGCTGCCGCTGCAATCTTCAAGGAGCAAGGCGTAACCACCGCCTATGAAATCAGCTCTGCCAGCCATGCCCCACGCTGCATGCAGATAGTAGCCACGCACCGCGCTGCAGGTATACTCCCCCCATCCCTGCTATGGCTAAGCATACCAACAGATATTTGTTTTTCAGGCAGCGTGCCAGATGACACCATCATAGTAGAGCCGCCACACCGTGGCGATGACCCGCAGGCCGCCAGCCAGCATAGTATGTCGCAAGCGCTGAAGCCCTCAGTCTATATGCCCGCAGACCTGCAGCAAGAACTTATAGGGCTGATATATGGTTTCACCCACGATAATATCGAGCATGCAGGCAAAGGACGCTTGGCAACTACAGACGATGCTGTAACGAAAGCTTAAGTCTTTTGCCGGCTCATGTGCATGTAGCCAACGCCGGAACTAGCCAACCCTAGCCCGCCAAGGCCGAATACGGTATGCATGACGACATTTGCAAGTGCGCTTGCCTCAACATGACCGGTCGTCTCGCCCACGATTAATGCAGCCTCCGCTATGAGCATGCCCGCACCTACTATAGTCTGACGCCGTGCCCATACCTGGGTGTGCTCGGTAAGTTGTTGTTCCTGTGGCGTCTGTTCGCCTGATTCGTTTTCCATAGTATTAGTCTTGTAACTCAAGTTTTCGCTTCAAGAACGCGAGCAACTCAGGGAATTCAAGTACTGAATTATGCCCGGTACCAAAGTACGACTTTAAAACGTCTGGCTAAACAAAGTCGCCGAGGCCAGTCGCAGGGCTAGGACCGCCGCTCCCGCTAACCGCGGAATAGTATTGGTCGAGGGCGCCAACTGCGCTCTGGTTAGCATTTACAGCTTCATGCACGTGAGCACGGAACGAGCTATCAGTTTCAATAAGCTGGTCGATGTTATGTATAACTGCGTTGAGGCCAGCTACAATTTTTACCTGGAGTTCGGCCATTTCAGGTACTTCTGCGTCTAATACGTCAAGCGTATTGCCATAAAGCCCCATGGCTAGGCGCGCATCCTCGCTGCCTTCGCTATCGCCTGCAACTTGATTAAGGGTCTCGTTTCCATGTAGCTGGTTATCATTCAGCGCGCCGTAGTTGTTTACGATGGCGGTTAGACGGGTTGCAAGAACACCGACTATTAACGCCCCCGCTTCCCGAACCTTTTCCTTTGCGCGCAATGCAGGCTCGTCTACATAAGTATCCGGCCCTGATAGCACATGAGGTGTAGGTCTGCTTATTTTATTCCTAGCTTCAAGTACTCCCTGAGCGACATCACCAACTGACATGATTGAATTCCATCTTTCTTAAATAATCACTAGCGCTTAACTGTAGCACACTTTAATATTTTTTATCAATTAATCAGAAATAAGTCCGCCTCCTGGCCTCCGCTATAGTGGCTCTTGAAGAACCGTTCAATTCTAGCTTTCAGAATGGCAAACAGCAGAGCAATCGACGGGTTTTAACTCCTTAAGTTCCAGATCTATCGTATAATTATATTTTATTGTAAGGAGGGGACATGACACACACGAAAGAAGCAATGATCACTCGGCCCATAAGATGGCAGCTATTCCGCGGGCTTGCAGCCACTCTGCTCGTTGCTGGGTGTAGCTCTCCTGGTTCCGCCGCCGAGGCTTCGTCCTCACCCAGCAGCGAATCTTCCACTCAGCCTGGTATCACTGTCTACGAGGATCCGGCCTTCACTCACGCAGTTGGCCAAATAAGTCATTTTGCCGTTGAATGCGCAGACTATAAAGACCCGGACAAACAAAGCTTGCAGCCTGAGTTTGTGAATTACTATAAGATCCATGAGGATTCGGGCGAGCATACTCCTGCGCTCGTAGGCTATGTTGATCCAACTAAGCAGCGTTTGTTGGTCGGCGGCATCGCCCAGCAGTGTACAGATTAGCATGTAATGAGGTGATCTATAGTTGGTGCCTCATACCTGAAATATTTGGAACTCAAATGGAAGCAACTAGTGCTATCACCCAAGAGTTGGAAATCTCCACCGACTACCTGGGAAGCACCCTATAGATTTAGGTTTTTGTTTTAATGGGAAAAAGGCTGACATTACTGGCACATGCATCAATCGCACGGGATAGTTTAGCTTGATCGTATTGCATGATAGCTTTCATCCTATCAGGAATAACTAAATCTGATTAAAAAAGAAGCCTTGCGGTAGGAACATACTGCTCCGTGCTTGGCTTCTAAAATAAGGTTCTGAACCTGTGCATTACAGCACTGCCGAGCCTTCAATGCTTACATTTTACATCTTCTACTTTGATAATTCAACAATACGCTTAGCTTTATCAATAAGCACAAGCCGTTTGATAGCCTTTGTGAATTTAAAATGTCGCTGAACATCGCTGCGTATCTTAGTCATGTGCATTTTAGATTTGCGGACATCAAGTATGATGTTGCATGATTGCCTAGCCGCAGATTTTATCTGATGCTGGATGTTATATTTTCCGTCACCTATCGGACTTTTCAATTCCCAGTTAATACCCTTAATGAGAAAGTCGGGTGTTTTATGATTTGAACGAGGAATAAATTCTACGTCAGCTTTAAAGTAATGAGCGAGTAGAGCTGCTGCCGATAGCTCGTATTGAGCTGGTGACGGTTTTAAATCGACTGGAATGATGACCTTGTATTTTGACATGCGCAGCCTATTGTAGCAAAAGTTGCTTAGATATTTTTGGAATTTTTCGATACCCCTTACAGATGTATAGGAATCGCTATTTTAAAGACCGCTTAATTACAGCTTTCAGAACATTAGCTAACAGGGCGGCCCCCATGAATTACTTCCTTATATTCCGCACCAGACTAAACAAAAACACCCATCTTTCGATGAGTGCCTATGTTTGGTGCAGGGAGAGGGATTCGAACCCCCGAACTCAGAGAGGGCAGATTTACAGTCTGCTGTGTTTAACCACTTCACTATCCCTGCAAGTTTTTATTAGTACCAATGTACCATGCTAATGTGCTTCGTCCTATCAGTAGGACTATGGAGCCGCTTGTCGGATTCGAACCGACGACCCTCAGTTTACAAAACTGATGCTCTAACCAGCTGAGCTAAAGCGGCACAACAGGTGTAATTTTAGCAAAAATAGCCTTGACGCACAATATGTGTATTGCATGTTACTGGGCGTACTATAAAAAAGGCCCTATTCGGGCCTAGACTACAACGCGTTTTGCCGGTCGCACAATGCGCTTTGGCTTGCCAGATGGTACTATTAGCTTTTTTAGTTTTTGTTCGATCATGTCGGCTTCAGCCTGCAAGCCACGGTCGGAGTATGCCTTGTGCAACAGCGTGAGTGTCTCTTTATTCATCTCTAGTTCGGCGGACTTCTCAAGTGATGCAAACATTTGCTTGTCGTTGCCTAGTTTTTCCTGGACCTTTGCGTAGGCTACGTGGCGTGCAGCCAGGCCGTCTTCAAGCTTTAATGCTTGTTCGAAAGCGATTGCTGCCTTTTCGTAGTTTTCTGTTTCATAATAAATCAGCCCTAAGTTATGCAAACTTGACGGGCTGGCTTCAATGCTGCTGGCGATTTCAAAACAGTCGATGGCGTCGCGGTATTCTTTTTGCTTGGCGTACAAAATGCCAAGGCGGTTGTATGCTGCTGCGTTGCGTTCGTCAATCTTGAGGATTGTCAGGAGGGCTTTTTCTGCACGCAGCAGGCGGTTCTCGCGCATGCCTTGATGTGCAATATCCCAAAGCTTTCCCATACGGTCACCGATCTTACGCGATGCGCCGAGAAACTCGTCGTCGTGGACCTTCGTATTGTGAAATGCTAGTATTCCGAAAACGCTTACAATCGCTAACTCAAACATAGTTATCTTTTATATTAAGAGCCTGTGGTTATAAATGCAAGAACAAATTGCTCAAGGCTAATTTTGTATTAACGCTGTGGTCGAGCGCTTCGCCAGTAGTGAGGGCCGCCTTACGGATGCGATGCCACTGCCCTACGCGGGCTTCATCGCCTTTAGTGGCCGCCTGGGCTAGCATAGCCTCCGCAATGCGCTGCAGGGCCGCTACGAGCATCTTAGCGCTATCTTTTTGTTTGCTCAGTGCGTCGACCATCGCCAAACGCTCAAACGGTGTTTTCTGCAATACTGCCTTAGCGTCAGTGACACTGGTAATAAGCGGGTGTGTCTCGTCACCGCGTATAAGCGCACACAGCAGTCCTGGCAAACCACCGCTAAGGAAATACGCCTGGCGAAGTGTGGCTTCGTCTTTACCCGAGGCGGCCATTATGGGCTGTAATTGCTCTTCGGATGGTATATGCACCGTCACCGCCTGGACGCGCGACATAATAGTGGGCAGCAGCGACCGTGGCGAGTCGGCCGTAAGTACCAGCAGCGTATCTGCGGGCGGTTCCTCTAATAATTTTAAGAAGGCGTTTTGTGCTTCTGTGGTCATACCTTGGGCATGTTCAATCACTATTGCACGGCGCAGTGCCTTGGTGCCGATGGTTTTTAGCTGAAGGAATTTCTGCAGTTCCCGGACCGTCTCAATAGATACAGTGCCGGTAGCGGCCGTACTGGCAATTTCTGAATAGTGCGGATACGCTGCAAGCTTGTCCTGGGACACGTCCAGCAGTGCACACACCAGCGCCCGGGCTATAGCGGTCTTGCCGATGCCATCAGGCCCAGTCAGTAACAATGCATGTACGGGATTGGCAATAAAATTACGCACTTGGTCAAGTGTGGAGTCATGCAGTACCAGGTCGTCTATCATATTCCAAACTATACAATACTTTACATCGAGCAGCCAGGCACACGAATCATAAACTTTGTTGATAGCTAGTAATTTGCTGCACTACCTCAGAGGCGCGGTCGGCATTGTCGTCACGGGTTTCCTCTAGTGCAGCAGCACGTTGATGTATTCTATCGATTGCCTCTGCAGCACTTGTTAAATGGCTATGCAAATCCTCATATAATGAGACAATCTGCGCATCACCTCGTACTGCCGCTTGGGATGATTCAATGATGGTACGCAGCAGCGTCTGAGTCCCATCTAACTTCTCTGTGCCGGCTGCAATCTCTCCTAAATGGGCATGCACCTCTCCTAATACTGCAGCATTACGTTCACCGGTAGCTGCGAGGAGTGTATGCTCAAACCGAAATCTAGATATCTGTTCAAGCGTGGCTTCGTTCGTAATTCTACGTTGGATTAATAAGCTCCCAAGCAACCCAAGCCTCTCGGCAGTTCGCAACTCATTTGTGCGAAATTCTTCCACCGCTCCCACGCATGTATCTAGTTCTTCATGTACGCCCACAATAGCCATATCTACATCTCCTTCAATTCTGGATAACTATATCAGATAACAGGTTACAATCAACAAAATGAGGTCGTCTATCATTGCATAATCTCGTCAAATTCGGGCGGCAGTGGCGCTTCAAAGGTGCGCTGTTGCTCATCAGGTAAGGTTATTTCCAGCTTATATGCATGGAGGTATAGGCGGTCACCGTATTTGCCCTTGCCATACAAGGGGTCGCCGACAATAGGGTTGCCGATATGCGCCAGGTGTACGCGCAGCTGGTGTGTGCGGCCCGTTTCCGGATGTAGCTCTAATAATGAATATTTGTCATTTTGCTGTAACACTTTATATCCGGTGATGGCGTGCTTGCCATTGGCGTGAACGCGATGAGTAGCAGGGGCCTTCGGATTGCGCTCGATGGGCATATCGATGATAGCTTCTGGCTGTTTCATATGGCCCTGTACTACAGCTATATATGTCTTCTTGGCGGTGCGGCGGGCAAACTGCTGTTGTAGCCAGGACAGGGCGTGCTGGGTACGGGCGCCTATGATAACACCACTGGTGGCGCGGTCCAGGCGGTGCACTATGCCTGCACGCTCACCTACTACATCTTTGCCGCGCTTTTTGAGGAAGCTGGCAACAGTCGCCTCGGGGTTAAATTCGCCTTGTACATGGGTCAGCACGCCTGCTGGTTTGTTCATGACGATACAGTCCGCATCTTCATATAACACTGGCAGATCAATATCGGGGACGGTTTCCAGGATGGCTTCGTCATAGTCGACGGTCACGTCGTCGTTTTCTTTCAGTTTTAAGCCGGCTTTGGCAGGTTTGCCGTTTACCAGGATTTTACCGTCGTCACAAAGCTTCTGTATAAATGCCCGGCTGAGGCGCGGGCGCTGACTTACTACATACTGGTCCAGTCGCTGGCGGGCTTTGGTCTTCAGCTTGAAGCCAGTGACTTCGGCAGTGTTGTATTCGCCGCCCATAGCTTCCAGAAGAAGTTTACGGGGCACGCGACGGGCTTCATGTGGTGGTAGTCCTGGGTCGTGTACTATGTAGCTGCCCTGCTCGCGGCCGATAACCACTACTGCATGCGCCGCGTAGCCGTCCTGGGCATTCAACACCTTAGAGTTGACCGTTACGAATACCAAACGCCCATCTGTAAGCATGGCATCAATATCTTGTGTAGTGGCGTTGCGGTTTTCCCATTTTACGGTGCGCAAAAACGCCGGGATGTCCTGCCGGATGTCCAGAATATTACTGTGGGCGAGCTGCCACTCCAGTTGCTCTGCTGGCAAAGCGACTTCCAGGTAGCGGCGGCCCTGGTTGGCATATTTACGGTAGTCAAATGGCTCAATAGTGCGGATATCGTATGGTCCCGCAGCCATTTTAGTGAGAGCTGTCAGAGTCCAAACCGCCTTCCCTGGCGTATAGCTGGTAAACTCATCCATCGTTTCCCAACTGAATTTCTCACCTTCGAAATACTCACGTATCGAGCGGTACGCGGCAACCATGCAAGACATATTGTCATCACGGTTGGAATAAAACGGCACAGCTGGAATAGTCATAGTAGTATGCGCCCTAGCGCAGGCCAACGGCCTTTTGTGCACGTAACAGAGTTGCGCTGGCGGTTTCGTTCATCTGCGCTTCACTTGCCCGGAGCTTAGAAAGTATTGCTGCGTCATCTGTTTCAGCTAGCGTAGAGTGAAAATTACTTAGGAAAGTGAAAACCACTTCTGCTACAGCTTTCTTCAGGTCTCCGTACTTAGTCTTGCCTTCCCACTCGGCATTTACATCGGCCTGCGGGCGGCCGCTGAGCAGTGCCAGGATCTGCAGTAAATTAGTGACGCCTGGGCGTTCCTTCGGGTCAAACTTGATTTCGCCGAAGCTATCGGTTGTGGCGCCCATGACTTTCTTAGATGCTGCCTCTGGCGTATCACTCATGAATATAACACCACGGCCAGTTTCGTCGCTCTTACTCATCTTCTTGGCGGGGTCAATGAGGTCTTTGATACGCAGGCCTTGGTCTTTGCCGAAAAATGCGTGCTGCTTCTGGACTGGCTCCGGTACCGTAAACAGGCCGTTGAATTGGTTATTCATACGAGTGGCGATATCGCGGGTAAACTCAAGGTGTTGGGTCTGGTCTTCGCCTACTGGGATATATAGGGCGTTATACATCAATATGTCTGCGGCCATCAGTACAGGGTAGTTAAAGAGGCCTACACTGATGCGGTCTTCGTTAAGCTTGGCAGATTTGTCCTTGAATTGTGTCATACGGTTCATTTCACCAAACCCTGTAAAGCAGTCCAGTATCCAGGTTAGCTCTGAATGGGCTGGGATGTAGCTTTGGCGGTAGATATGCACGTCCGGGTTGTCCAGGGGTAGGCCGGCCGCTACAAACACCCGGAGGTTCTGCATGATCTGGGCCTGCAGCTGAGAGTGGTCGATCGGTGTCGTAAAGCTATGCAGGTCAGGCACGAACAGGTTTACTTGGTATTCACCGGCACGTTGCTTTGCCATGTCGACAATTGGCAGCAGCGCACCAAGGTAGTTGCCGATAGTGAGATCGTTGTTAGCACGGATGCCGGTTAGAATGACTGGTTTCATAAGTGTTATTGTACCATTTTTTGTCATATATCCCCTATAGCAGGCTGTCTGCTACCTCTTCCAGTACATACCGGAGCTGGCGCGGATTAAGCTGGGGGTCTACGCCGCCTGGATGCGTTGGAAGCTGCCCGGGCTCGTCGGTACATTCCAGACGGGCATTATCCGGCTGGGTCTCCAGGTGTACGCCGTGCAGCTTCAGCCCGGCTTCGCGGCATACGGCGGCAGTTGTGCGGATGTCTTCGATGATGTCACCGGTATAGCGGATCTTCTCACCGGTCGGCGCCGTCTTGGTAACACCATGGATGTCATACATTAGGATAGCATCTGGCGCGTTGTCGCGGATAGCGGCAACAACTGACCGCATAGTATCAGTATGTTCCAGTCCCATGCGCAGCATGAACACCAATTTGCCTGCTTTACCTTGGGGGTTTAGCTTTTGCTGGAGATCGGCAATATGCTCTGGCGTAGAATCAGGCCCAATTTTCACACCAATAGGATTCTCAACCTCGGCCAGCATAGCTACATGCGGCCCGTCTATGCCATTGGTGCGTTTGCCAATCCATAGTATATCGCCCGACAATGAGTACTTTTTGCCTGTCTCTTGGTCGGTACGGATGAAGCTTTGCTCATATGGCAATGACAGTGCCTCGTGTGCTGCCGGGACATGGTACCCCATAGCTAGTGTCAGTCCTGCTTCTAGGTCACGGGACTGGAGTGCTCCAGCAACCAGCCGTGTAGGGTCTGGCGTACGATGGTCAGGATCGGTGCTATTTATGCCATCGCCCATGTATGTCGTGACTATCCGGCCATCAGGCAGCTGCTCGGTCGCCACTGTACGTGGCTTTATAATCTGGCCGCAGTTACGCTTGATTACCAGCGCGCGAGGCAGCACGCTGAGTATGAGCTCATGCTCAGCCTTTGATGTAGCTACAAGTGTTTCAATTGGTGTGTTCAGGTCTACAGGTTCAGCGCACCGTTCAGTAATGGTAATAGGACGCTCTATTTCGCCAAGCGCTATTTGCGCCAACGTACGCTGTAATGCATCAACCTGGCGTGGAGTGGTAACCGCCTCGGTGGCATGCAGTTCAATCATTGCATCCAGTAATGCGTTGGCATCCGGGTAGTGCGGCTGGTAATTTTTCTCGTAATCGCCTGGCGGCGGCAGGCTGTACAGGATGTTCGCTGCCGCTTGCTGGGTTGTTACTTGTTCGAGTGGTGTGTGCATGATAGCTCCTCATTATCTGAAATTAAAAAACCGCCGATGTGGCGGTCTCTTCTATATTTTCGCGGGTATTTTTAGGCAAACACACGGAACAAACCGCCACGGATGGTGTCGGTAAACCAAAAATAGGTTGCTGTGTGTATGTGTGCAATCATAACTTTGTCGAACTATATCATGTACTGGTCGTCTGTGGCAACCTTTTTAAGCTTACACACAAAGAATGCTTCCACATCCTGGCTAGGCTTCAGGCGCAGGCACCCCTCAATGGCCGGGCTGAACGCCTTGCCGTTCCACGACTGCAAAGCCGGGACTTTATTGCCGATATCTACACTAAACGGGTCGACGACAGCATCCGGATGGGTGCGTAATACATAATCTACTACCGCTTCGTTTTCTTCGGGTGCCATTGTGCATGTGCTGTATACCAGCGTACCTCCGGACTCCAGAAGCTGCCAGGCTTGTGTCAGTATACGTTTCTGAAGCTGTTGTAACCTCTTTACATGGGCCACTGACCACGTCGCAAAATCTTTGTCGCGGTCATAACGCATCAGACCTTCCCCGCTGCAGGGTGCGTCCAGTAATATTTTGTCAAATGTCGTACCTTTTAGCTTACGGGATAGCTGTGTGGCATCATATAATGTACTATCTTTTACGAGCACGCCCAGCCGCTTTAAGTTTGCCTGCATCTTTAACAGCCGCGGCCGGGAATTATCGTTGACCCACAGACGGGACTGGTTGCCGGTTATCGCGGCGATGTGGCTGCTTTTGCCACCAGGTGCGGCACATACATCTAATATACGCTCACCGGGCTTCGGCGATAACGCTAATACCGGCAGCCAGCTAGCAGCGTTCTGGACGAACACTGCGCCACTATCTACCAATTGGCTATCCCTGATAGCGAGCGCTCCATCCTCAATGGTATAGCAATGCTCTATCCAGGAATAGGCATGTCCGCTCCAGCCTAATGCCGGCAGCTGCGCGGCAGTTTCCTCCGGATTGGCAATGAGCGGGTTTAGCCGGATACTTTGCCGGCGTTCCTGACTCAGCAGTTCACGCGCCTCGGCGACACGTATATCAAGTGCTTTGGAAGTACGCATCAGCCATGCTTCGCGCTTCGTTTCTAGCTTTTGTTCGGGCGAGCCTTTCATGTACTTAACTATACAACATTCTCTGATATAATGATGTCCGACCTCTGTACCGACATGGAACAAACACCTCCACCCCACGAATATGAAACTATTACGGTATCACAGCATATTGGCAACTTTGACGTACCACATCTGCCGCAGGCTCATGGTGTAATCCGCATAAATAAAAATAGGCAATTATATACTTGACGTTACCAAGTCCAAAAAGAGGCTATTTATCCTTTTTCTTGGGGGGCGGAGTTTGGGCGATTTTTTTAACAGCCTTCTTAAAGGGCATGTTTAATTTAACCCGCTTCTCCGCCGGATTTGTTTTGGACTGATCGTGCTTAATTTCCTCTGCTAGTTTCTCTAGCTGCTCTTTGCTGGGCTTGTTGCTTGGCATAGGGTCTCCTGCCATCATTATAGTCCATACGCAAAAAGCGCCCCAAACAAGCTAGGCGACCGGCTGAAGCTTCCTTTCGAACGCGCGCCGAACAATAGGCGCGGTGATGGGGTCAACCACGACTTTACGCTTGCCATCTACCGTTGTAGCCATATACCCAAATGGTGGCTCTGGCTCAACCAACTCCACGAGCGATTTAATGAATGGAGCTATTGATTCTTCATAGCCGACCTCTGGGCGAAAGTACCAAAGGCTTTTACCGTAGTAAAGCTCAATTACATCCTGAATACGTTGCTTGAGTGTGATTTCTTCGCGCAAGCTGCCGAGAATATACATACAATCTTCATCGGTGGGGTTTAGGGCTTTTGCCATCTCTGCGATCTTATCAATGAGCGTGACAACTCCTCCCTTCTCAATGGCATCCATATAGGCCAGATGCATACCTGTTCTGCTTGCAAGTTCTTGCAGGGTTATTCCTTTCTGCAGTCTCACGTTTTTAAGACGTTTGCCGAGTTCTGCGTCTAGCGAATCCGGCTTGCTATATTTTGCCAAGTCGCACGTCCAATCTTTATCGTGCTCGATTTCGCCCTTGAGCATCCGAGCTAGGTCGCGTACAAAAGATTTGGTTCCGTCGTAATAATCAACATCATCTCTAAATGAGGACAAATGCTCGCCATAGTGCTCTCTAATAACTTTTCTGATCTGTTGCGTAAGGGTTCTGCCCATTTCTGCAACTCCTTTCGGTTAGATTTATTATTGCCGCCAAAGTGCAACATTAACAAACCCTCCATTGTATAAGTTCGCCTGGGTCGGCAAGCCAAATTAAATACTATCTGGTGCTACTTGACCACTCACTACAAGTACAAGTTTCAGGCGTAGATCACTACGACACTATTTTTCGGCAACCAGCTTGTCAGCATATGTATCTTTTCTCTTTCAACAGGGCATGTGATATATACCGTCGGGCATACTGGTGGTATTTTCACGAAATCATCAGCGGTCGCAAATGTCACGTCGGCCACCAGTAGATCGTCCGGCGCTCTGGCGGCAAATTCAAGGCCATGCATGTAGCTAATTTGTCGCATGAGTTCCAATATGCGGGTAGCATTAAGTGTACTCGCTTGTTCTCTCTGCGCTCGCCGCAGTATTTTAAGCCATTGTTTGCGCGTAGCAGAAAGCAATTCAATGGGCTTATCAGTCACTACGGCAATTTTGCCCCGCAAGGAACGGGCGTACATGTGATGCGCCAAATCCCAAGAAAGCGAGCCGTGACCATTTAGTGAGCGTTCTTCAACGTAAAGCCCATGCATCCGCCGCCCCAGCATATTCCTGCTTTAGTCGTTCGGCGGCCATGAAGTCGGCTAGGCCGATTATAAACTTGCCGACATCCCAGAAGTGACCGTTGCATGTAAAGGCCAGATTGCCGTCGGCATCATGAAGGCTTGCCGAAGCCTCAGTAAGCGTTATCTGTTTACGGCAAATGATGCATATTACCATGTCTCCGACAACAATGTTATCTGGAAATTGAAATATACTCATGCTTTTGTACAACCTTAACAATATGTAAAACCTTCATCTGTAGAAATGATACAAAAAGTCCAAAAGTTTGACAAGTTGTTTGTGTAACAAACTGTCAACATTACCTACGCTAGAGGTATGAATCCGCAAGAAAAGAAGTATCTACAAGCATTTGGCAAACGATTGGCTGAGGTTCGCAAGAGTCGCGGCCTGACACAAGAAGGTCTGGCCGAAATGCTAGATATTAGCTCGGTTTCCATAACCTATCTTGAAACGGGTAGGCGGTGGCCGCGATTGCTGACACTTCACCGAATTGCGAAGTGCCTAAAGGTAAACGTAGCCGATTTGTTTACTGGCCTGAAGAACTAAAAAATGTCAGCCTAAGCCTATCTGTTGTTCTCTCGTAGCTAATCAGGTACGATTAACTTGTAAAACAATAGAAAAGTGTTGTGGTTATGCTTACTGTTACGGCTTCGTTTGCGCCCGTTGATCTCTTCACCCGCTTTCTAGGCGATACGCCATTTGAGATTCTTGTTAATAGCGCCCTCCTGGGGCTTATTGGATATTTGGCCTACCGCTGGATACTTGAGCCGGTTTACGATGCGCTTAGAGGCATGGTTAATTTTTGGAAGCTACGCAAAACCAAAGCGGCGTATTTAGAAATCACACCACCGCAGCAATCCGAAAAGTCGCCGATTGCCACAGAGCAGCTTGTTACGATCTTGCAACGGCTTATTGGTAAGTACGGCACGATGTCGCTAGAAATGGTTGCAACACACAAAGAAGGCATTCGTTATCTTATCCGTACCAATCCTAGCGACGTAGCAACGCTACAACGTCAGCTTGCAGCCTATCTGCCGGATGCCCGCTTTCGGGTGCTTGGCGACGATACAGAGCTGCCGGGTGCTACTGCCGACGCCATGTATTGCCATGTGCATGAAGTAAAGCTGTCGCGACATTATGCCTATCCGCTGCAAGGTCAAGATGATCTAAGCCACGGCGACCCTGTAGCTTTTATCGTAGGCTCAATGACCAAACTAGAGCCAGGCGAGGCGGTAGCAATGCAAATGGTGCTCGCACCGCATAGTTCCTACTGGACGAACAAGCTACACAGCAAGATCATGAGCAAAGGCCACGCGATCATCGACCAAAAGTTGAGTTACCTCTTGCGCCGCTTTTGGCTAGTATGGGTGATTACAGCCTTTATAGGCTACTACTCTAATGATATTAAGCTGACACTTTCGTGGGCGGCTATTCTGTTATTTATCTTCTGGATTGTACCGAAGGTTCGAGGTGAGGAGCCGGAGCTGACGACGGCCGAGCAAGAGCTATATGCAACCGTTCTTAATAAACTTGGCCAGCCGTTATTCAAAACTGACATCCGCGTGTTGCTGGTAGCTGATTCGGGCGAACGGCTTAGTGAGTTATCACATGGCATTACAAGCTCGCTCGCGCCTTTGTCTTCGACTTTCCAAGAGCTGTATGTTCCTCGGCTATATCCCGACTGGCTCGGTCAAAAGGTCGGCATGTTCAAGGTTCAACACCGCATGCCGTCTTTCCTAGTCATGGATTCCAATATCCTCTCGGCCTCTGAGCTGGCAAGTATCTACCATTTCCCATACGGCACCATTACCACCGAGGGCATGGTGCGCTCGCATAGCCGTACTTTGGCCGCGCCGCTTGGCATCAAAAGCGGCGAATTTGATATTGTACTTGGCCGCAACCACCATCACGGCACGAGTACGGATATTGGTTTGACCGCTGCCGAGCGTGAGCGCCACGTTTATATCATCGGCGGCACCGGCAATGGTAAGACGACCATGCTGCAATACGCTCTCGTACAGGATATTCAAAACGGCAAAGGTGTGGCCGTGATCGACCCGCACGGTGACATGGCCGAAACACTACTGCGTTATGTGCCTAAAGACCGCATTAAGGACGTTATCTACTTTAATCCCGACGACCTCTCGCATCCCATCGCCCTTAACCTGCTTGAACTGCGCCCAGGCTTGAGTGACGACGATCTGCTGCGCGAGAAAGACCTTGTGACTGAGGCCGTTATATCGGTATTCCGCAAAATCTTCTCAGAGGACGACAGCGGCGGCCACCGCATCGAGTATGTGCTGCGTAACACTATACAAACCGCACTCACCACCGAAAATCCGACGCTGTTTACAATTTTCGACCTACTGAATGACCCGGCTTACCGCAAGAAAGTCTTGAGCAAGCTAGAAGATAAAGACCTCAAGAATTTTTGGAAAAATGAGCTTGGCAAAGCCGGTGGCTTCCAGCAAGTCAAAATGGTGGCCGGTATTACGGCGAAGATCGGACGCTTCTTGTTTTCTGCTTCGGCTAAACGTATCCTTGAGCAGTCAAAATCGTCCATTGATTTTGACGACATCCTAAACGGCAAAATCCTGATCTGCAATTTCTCAAAAGGTTTACTTGGCGAGGACACCTCGCAGCTTTTTGGCATTACCGCACTGGCAAAACTACAGATCGCCGCTTTGCGACGCGCCCGTGTGAAGCAGGGCGAGCGTATGCCGTTCTACCTATACGTTGACGAGTTCCAAAACTTCGCTACACCAACGTTCGTACAAATGCTATCCGAAGCTCGTAAGTACAAACTATTCCTCACGATGGCCGAACAATCCACCTCACAGCAAGATGAGCTGCAAACAGTAAATATCATTCTGGCAAATGTCGGCACGGTGATTTGTTTCCGCACCGGCAATCCAGCCGATGAGAAGCTGGTATTGCCGCTGTTCGAGCCACACATTAGCGAAGGCGAGATTGCTAACTTACCGTCCTACAACTTCTATATGCGAATATCGGCTGTTAAGTCGCAAGAGCCGTTTTCAGGCGAAACTGTTTTGCTAGAAGATGGTGGCAGCGAAGAGGTGGCCGAGAAAGCTATTACCGCTTCGCGTAATAACTATGCGTCGAAGCGCGCTACGAAGGTTACCGCTAAGAAAACCAAGGCCAGCCAAAAGCAAGACGATCAAAAAGCGCCAGAGGGCGAGGCAGAACTACTACCGACAGTCGACTAACTTTTGTTTTCTTCGGCCTTAATCTTTTTCAAAAGCGGCTGGCCGTTCTTCAAATCTTCCTGAATCGCATCGACTATTACGTTCGCCAAAAACTCTATCCGTTCCTGAGTAGTCATGTTGACAGTATGAGGCACCGAGCTGGTTTTGTTTTTTGAGCCTTTGGGCCTTGCCATACGTTACCCTTCCACGCGCCGAACGACATCATTAAGCACGTAGTGGACAAACTCTTTACCTAATTCGGTCAATACGTAGGGCTTACTATCTTCAAAAGCAGACTCGGTAGTTTGGCTACCGTAGCCTTTAGGAGTGTAAGCGGGGTGCTTTTTCATAAACTGACCGTCGGAGTTTACATCTTTGGATTGTCTAATAACGCCGCCTAAGCTTAAATCTCTAACTAGGTAGCGGAACAAGTCGGCCTCAGCAGAATCCTCACGTGGCCGCTCGGTATGTACTTTGTCCCAAATAGAGCCGCGCGTGGTGCCGGGGTTCTGATATATTTCCTTGATAACTACAAAGTGTGATTCGTGATAAGTATCAATCCAACCAATAAAAAGCCGCACCAGGTCGTCAGGGCAAAGTTTGGTTGCACCGGCATTGCTTATCAGTCGTTTGATATACTCTCTTTTTTCCGCTGTCTCAGCGTCATCCCATGACTTAAAAGCTCTTCTTACGAGGGAAAGGTACTCTGGTGATTCAATCCGTTCTTGGATTTCTTCACCCAATCCCTCCATGCGATCAGTAATGTCGCCAAGTGTCGTCTTTAATTCTTCGAGCTTCGGTTGATGTTCTTGGAGCCAAAGTTTTAGCAAGTTGTTGATTTTATCTTGATCGACTTCGCCGCTCAATCCTGCAATGGCACCTAGTATGCTTAGGTAGCTACCGACCCAGGGGACGCTACCGAGCGCCGCCATAATAAAGCGTACATACTTTTTACCTTTTCCTTTGCTTAGTTCCTCAATGAGAGCATCACCGGCCGACTTTGGTGCTAATATTTCGCCTTCATGGGCTCTTTCAGCAGGAGTGTCGGTAGGTGATACCTGTAATTCATCAGTCATAATTAGCCGAGCGTCCCGTCTATCCAGTCGCGCAGCTCTCGGTTAAGGTCGTCCGGCGCAACAAAAGTCATCATCGGAAAATCTTCGACGCTTGTTTTACGCACGTCATCCATCACCGCTTCTTTGTGCTTGTCTGTGGTATAGGTCATGATGGTTACATATTCCATGTTTTCAATCTTGCCTTTCCAGAGAAAACGAGCTGGGGCGACGAGGAATTGGCCGCCAGTTACAAGCTTCTTTTCGAGCAGTGAGTTTAAAATCGTATCTGCTTGTTCTTGATTCTCGGCGCTGATTTTGACTTCGTAATAGGTGGTCATGACTTGGGTTCCAATTTACTTTCGACAGTTTCAGCCAGACACGAGTTGTTGGTCAATTTTTGGTAGCGCAGCAGCTGCACGCCTTGGTCGTGCCGTCCTTCATAAAGTGCTTCGCAGCATTCTTCTAGTACATACGGGCGAAAGCCTAGATCAAAGGCGCTCATGGCGGTCGCAAAGACACAGTCGTTGGTTTCGGTGCCCACAAGATGCACTTCCTCGATGCCAAGGCCGCGCAGATATGCCGCAACATCTTGATTACCCATAAACACTGAGCGCGAGGTTTTGGTGACTTGCAGCGGATTATATGGAGCTAACAGCTTATGAATCGCGTCTACCGTGTGGGTAGTATCGTCCTGTGGATGATCTATATTCATCATTTCACCCCATAGCGAACCGTCGCCCGAATGCCAGACTGCTTCCACATAGCCATCGTACGGAACCTGCTCGATCAATGACGCTATTCTCGACACGATGTGGTCGTTGTGGGGTTTTAGCATAGCTGGCTGTAGATCAACGACGATGAGAGCTTTCTTGCGTTTGGTGTGGGGTATTTTCATAGTCCTGTACCATCCTTAACCCTGCGAAAATGCCAAACACCACCTGAGCTCTTGTTGCCATGTTGTTTAATGGCATCAAGGAGTAAAGCAGGCTCGACAAGTCGCCATTTTGGGTGTTTCCAACTGGCGTCTACGATCCGCACCTTGTCATCAATAACTCGATCAAAGACTACGACGTGTCCGGAGTTGGGCTGATATTTGCCGCGTATGACGCCGTGGTTGAAACATAGCAGGGCGTCGGTGTCATCGCCTTCTACTTTCCGCAACTCATTAAGAAGGTCGTCTTCGGTTTGTAGTTCGTCCGCCAGCTTTTTATCGAACGCCAACGGAATACCGAGTTTCTTAAATACTTTATTCGGTTCATAGTCGGGGTTGTAGATCTGCGTGCCATAGCCAGCAGTTGAAGGCGGTGTGTCTGAAATGCGGGGCTTAAAGAAAAGATTGGCCACGTCAGGCGGTACGGTAAGTCCTAAGTGGTAGCCTAATTCCTCCGCTGGAATAAGCGGTATGCCGTTGCGGTACATAATCATTTGAATACTTGTAGGCACGCAGCAATAATCTTGCTGGGTGAATGGAATGTAGCGAGAGTCGTTGGGTGCGGCTTTATTATCGGCCTCTAACCCCTCAAGCACACTCTTTAACTTCTCTAAAGGCTCCATAGTGAATGGCACCAACAGCTCGTCTTTGTCAGTCCACTCGTAGTACTCCAGCTCAGTTTTATCTTCGGCGAGAGGCGTAAAGGTATAGCGAACGTTATAACTGCCATCCTTTTTACTAAGAGTAAACCGTTTATAGGGATCGTACTCGGCGAGTGTGAGCTCTGACCATTCGACGTCACTGTCACCCCTGTTGCGGTAGGTCGTTCCTAATTTTACCGGCCATTCATTCGTTTCTTCAACGGCAATAAAGTCTATCCATTTAGGCGTATCTTTCGGGTTAAGCGTGAATTCAAATATATCTTTGGCGGGCCTATTAATCTCTATTGTTAGTTTTAGGTCTTTCATGTCTCTGCCTCCTGACGTACATCAATATATTGCCCATCCTTTTCGCCGTCAGCATTCATCCAGACTTTTTGCGGCGTGGCCTTAAAAAGATGAACAGGTTTGTCGGCTTGGACCTCTTCGAGTTTCCAGTACGGGTTAGGCCGCCGGTCTTGAATGAGTTTATGGGCGGCGGCTATCTCTGTACGGTTGGTTATCTCGTTGCAGGTTGCTTGGATATAGACACCTGAGCCTAAGCCGGGCGCAACAGTGGAGTCGTATACGACAATAAAAGCCCTGCCGTTGGCGCGGATATTTTGAGAGTGTTGGCTGTCAACATGTGAACCCCAGTACACATTGTAATCTTGGTCGTAGGCGCAATAGACTGGCGAGTTCCAGGGCTGGCCATCACCGCCTACTGTGGCAAGTGTTGCGTAATTTATTCGGTCAAGGATGGCTTGTGCTTTAGCGTTTGGTTTTGGCATTCTAAATATCCTTCCAGTAGCATGTATAATCACCACCGCGATTAAAACTCAACTCGGTATAGCGGCCGTGCAGTCGCTCGTCGCCAACGGGAGTATAAACAAGCACTTGGTCGTGACCTTTGGCTTTTAGGGCTTCGAGGGCTTTATCGCATAGCGCCTTTGTAACAGCAGACTCATCTGCGCCTTGTTGTACTGCAAATCTGAAGAGCCAAGCAACGCGCCCGTCTTCAATTAACGACACCGTGCCAACAATTCTGTCGTCTTGCTCGGCAATAAAAATAGCGTCAGGGTCGGCTTCGGTTCGTTTTCGTAGGCGCGCCTCACTGTCACGATTTTCGTCGAATTGGCCGCCGTAAAGATCGCTTTGTTTGTAGAGGGTGGCCACCTGAGCGTGGTCTTTGGGCTCATACCTTCTCACATTCATGCTTTGGCCTCCAGCAATTCCTTGGCCTCCACCGGAACTCGCGCCTCACTAACCATCAAGCCATTCTCATCGCGCACAGCGCTGTAAACTTCAATCTTAGCAATATCAATGCTATACATTCTTTGCGAGGGTTTAGGCGCTTGGTAGTAGCCTATGTCTATAGGTTGGCTGTTGTGCTTGGCACGAAAGGTATTGTGCACACGCAGTGCTTCAACCAATTCGTCGCCTTCACACTCATGGGCGTTGGTGCCGGTAATGTAGACGCCGCCTTGTCCTTTAGTGAAAGAATCAAACAGCACCACAAATGCTCGGCCTGTCCGCGCGAAGTTTTTGCAGTGCAGCGATTCGCTATAGGAGCCAACGTAGAGCTTTGTTAAATTTTCGTTGTAGATCAGCATGAGGGGTGAGTTGTGGGGTGTGCCATCTTCGTTGATCGTGGCGTAAGCAGCGTGCCGTACGATCTTTAGGAGCTTTTTGGCGAGTTCGCTTTGCCTGGAATGTTGAGAGTTGTCATTCATATTAGATATAACCTTTTTCCCTATGAGTTCCAGAAGCCGGGGGAACTGCTTGTACTCCGGGCTCTGCTCCAGGTTGAAGTGACCCTGGCCAGGGAGGACGACCATCTCAGCTTCGCAGTTATCAGCCACATACTTAGCTTGGTCGAGTGGCACATACGGGTCTGTATCAGAGTGGATGAACAGTAGCTTGCCGGACTTTGCTTTAATAGCGGGCCAGTCAAAGTCAACATCAAACAGCTTGGCGTTCTTTTCCCAGCCTAATGAGTTGTCGTGGAATACCGAAACCGCTACAATGCCGCCTAGCGAGACGGAGTTGGATTGCGCCAGGATTAAAGCCAGAATTGCGCCGCTGGAGTGCCCTACAACCAGCGTGTTTGCATTAATCGGGAATGGGCAATTCGCTAACAGGAAATTAGTATTTGCCTTCAAGCTAGGCAGGTCAGGGTTCGGCAAAGCAGGCAGCCATACTTGTAGGCCCTTGGCTTCCAGCTCAGCTTTAAGCCATCGGAACCAGTTACTATCTGGTGAACCGCCGGTGCCGTGGAGGATTATGGCGCTTTTCACCTTCGCTTCTCCCATACGACTAGCTCAGGAAAGCCCGTCTCTTCGTCCAGCTCACGTGTGTACTTAGCTTGCTCATCTTCACCGATCACCACCTCTGCTGTCGGGTGGATGATCGTACCCTCCTTCAGATGACCGCCAAAGCTTTTACCGTCTTTATCCGAGATAGCCATATGCAAATGCACGCCGTTTACACTGACAGTGCCTACAAGCGATGTTATTTCAAAATCGCCTTCATAGGTTCGGATGTCTTGCTTGTCTGGTACGGCACCAGCCATACGCATTGTTGCTTGGCTGAGGCCGCCAACGCAGGTGACAATGAAACCAGCTTGGATGTTTTTAGCCTTAACAAACTTTTCCAGCTCCGCCTTTAGATCATTGTCTGGTTTAATTCGGAAGGTATAAATCTTCATGTTATGGCCTCCAACTTTGCCATTTCTTCATTGGTGAGTTTTAGATCAGTAGCTTTCAGGTTTTCGTCGATGTGCGCTTTGTTTGTCGCTTTGGGAATCGGCAAAGCCCCTACTTGCAGTAGCCAAGCAAGTGCGACTTGCGCTGGCGTAGCGTTATGAGCGGCAGCGATAGCTTGTACTGTTTCGTTACTAAGCACTTCCTGCCGCTTGATGGGTTGGTAAGCGACAATCTGAATATCGTGCTGTTTGCAAAAATCACGGAATGTTTGATTGACTTCGTCTTTGTGCAGCACATTGAAGTTCATTTGGTTGGCGACGATTGGATGCTTGGCAATCTTCTCAGCTTCTTGCATATTCTCGATGGTGAAGTTGCTGACGCCAAAATATCTGACAACGCCCTCATCAATCAGGTCGTCGATTTGCGGGATGGCTTCTTGCCAGGCTATACCCTCCCAAGGTGCATGGATATACAGCAGGTCGATGTAGTTAGTGTCGAGTTTCTTCAGCATTTGCTCTACGGTGGGGCGTACTTGGCCCTTGCCGACGCTCGTCTTCCAGAGCTTATCAGCTATAAATAAATCTTCGCGCGGGAAACCCGCAATAGCACGGCCAACCACTTCATCAGTATAAAAAGCACCGTAAAGCTCGGCGCAGTCTACATGGTTCTGGCCTTTGCTGAGTGAGTAGCGCAGCGCCTCGATCTCGGTTTCTTCGTTACCATGAACAGCCCGTGTGCCTTTATATTTTTCAGAGGGGTTAGCCTCAAATACGCTACTAATATTCCAGGTGCCGATGCCAATGGGGTGTAGTCGTTTGCCGGATTTAGTCTCTAATTTCATACTCCTTATCATATCAAGAAAAACCTATTTGCCCTGGCAAACAGGTGACTTCTCATTTGAGTACAAATGAGAAGTTCTAATTGTTCACTCGTGGTAGCTTGGTTAGTGTTACGGGTCTTAACGGCTCATCCGGGTCATCCCCGTCCTCATCAATGGAGAACCAGACTTGACCTTTGTAATCAGGATTTAAGATATGCTCCAGTCTTGTTGTGGCAAAGGTTAGGTCTTCGTAACTCTCGCGTAGCTCTTTGGCTAGACGCTTTCTAAGTCGTTTATGCACACTCTTATTCTGGACAACCAGTAAGACGGTGGGCAATTCGTTATCTTCGTCATACCGTGCCCATTCGCCACTACCAGCATAATCTAAGTACTTCTTAATACGACGAATGAGCACAAAGAACGGCTGGCTATCCTCGAATATGTCCAAGAAGAAGTGTCGTTCACTCTTACTCGTTTTAATACGAATGTAGGCATCTTGAAGCGGAGCAGGAAAGAAATCGTACTTTTCGTAGCCTAGTTGGGTTTTGGTGAAATAGTTGAATTTGCCTTGTGTCGGATAGAGCGCTTTGAGCGCCAGGTAGACACTCATTACGTTTAAGCAGTGCTCCATAAAGCCTTCTGATACATCTTTATCTTTGTAGATACGCTTGATGTTAATTGGTTCGTCGGGCTTGCGGTTAATGTTTGCTTCGAGCGCTCGCGCGCCTTTTGATGTCAGATAGTAAGCTGCTGGTTTGCCTTTGAGCTTGTAGGACTTGTCGTAGCGTTTAGCGATCAGGCCTTGGTCTTCGAGTATTTTGAGTCGTTTTTGGATAAACTTACTGCCTTTCTTGTCTTGGTGTTTAGCTATCTGCTCACTACTGGCAAATCTGAATCGGTATAGAAGTTGTAATACTGCTACTTGTTCTTGGTTTAGCTTCTTACGGTATTTTGGCTCTGGTTTATTAGTAGTTAGGTTATTGTCTGTCATGTAGGTTTGTAGGTATTACTGGTTATTGGATTTAGGTTAGCTAGTTTTTTGGATTGGCTGTGTAGGTATATGTATTGTGCCTACCCCTCCTACTCCTATATTTATATAGAAAGAATAGGATACTGCATTGTTATTTTAACAGATATATAGCCACTAAGTAGATTGGGTATCGGGGGAGTACTTTTATTTACCTTCTTGGAAGGCAATAATCCAATCCGCCAGCTCGTCTTTGCCGATTAAAACGCAGTCGTTGCTGTCGGCAAGAACTCTAGCCGGGCGGCTAAAGGTGCTGTTGGTGACGACCATTGAGCGCTGGCAGTTGTATTTATTTAAGGCGGTTACGACTTGGCGCACGGCCTCGGCTTTGACCATGTTGCTATAGCGTTTTACTTGCACACCCCACCGGATGCCGCCTTTTAACGCAATAATATCGATGCCGTAGTCGTAGCGTTCGGTGAGCGTTACTTTTGCGTAGCCTTGGCCTTTCAATAGTTCGGCTACATATTTCTCAAAGGCTAGGCCGTCCATGTAGTCGGTGTCGATTAAATTAAGCGCCCGCAGTTTTTGCTTTTCGTGTTGTGTGCGTTTGAAGTGAATGAACAAGACGAGGGCAATAATTACGCCAGTTAGCACCAAGCCGCCGTCAATGATGAGGTTGATCGTTTCGGCGGAGAGCTTATTATAGAGCGCGACAACAGCAACAATGCCTATCAGCAATAGCATTCCTGATAAGCCATCATTCTTGCGGCGTCGGCGATAGTAGCGGCGTGCCATGTGCATTACTATAACAATGTGTAAAGGTTTTTTGGAAGCCTGCTACAATGAAAGCATGAGTTTACCTACAATTCCTATTCCCAAAAACGACAAAAGCAAACCAGCGCAATTACTGCGAAAAATCGACGCCCAAGCCAAAGAGCAAGGCAAATCCGGTTGGCTAGAGTTGATGGTTGAGCAATCGCCAGACATGGCTGATATTTTTAAGCGGATGGTAGAAGCCGAGCTTGCAGCCAAAAAGGAAGGGCGCAAAATGCCAGGCTGTGAATTGTGTGAGCCTAACGCCACAGCCTCTTAATTAGCCCTAGGATCTATTTGCCCCATAATGTAGCGGCTCCTTGGCATAGTTAAATATACCTCGCATGGAAAAACATAAGCGCAATGGATAATTGCATTTGTCAACCGCTACGAGGTAAAATGTTGGCAAATGACCCGCAAAGAAATCCAACAACTACTCGAAAGCCTTAACGCAGAGTTAAAGGCTGAAATTGAGTCTTCTCGCGGTAGCCTCAAGGAAGCAAAATCTATCACGACCCAGCTAAGTAACCTGCTGGCAAAGGTTACGGGGTGGTTGGCGAAGTTAGAAGACCCGCAAACAGGCGTTGATGTACGGCTGAGCGAAAGCGCTGCCGCCTCTCTAAAAATCACTGATGCTGCGACTCAGGCCGAAACAACCTTGGCCACCGTGCAACAGAATCTGGCCACCGTGCAACAGAACATTGCAACCATGCAGGCTGCCTACACCGAGTTCGAGGCGACCAAGGCCAAGATCGACGATCCCGATACCGGCCTCGAAGCGCTGCTACAAACTGCCAGGCAGTACAAAGCCCAAGTACAGGCCTCTGCTACTGAAGCTGCAAACTTAGAGGCAAAAATAAAGGCGAATCTGGCCACCGTGCAACAGAACATTGCAACCATGCAGGCTGCCTACACCGAGTTCGAGGCGACCAAGGCCAAGATCGACGATCCCGATACCGGCCTCGAAGCGATATTAGAAAGCTCGCAGGGCTTGAAGGACGATCTGGCGGCCATAAGCAAAGAAAGCGAAACGATCTACAAGGAGATTTCGCGCTACAAGGATTCCGCTGCCAAACATATTGCGAGCATCGAGGCCATTAAAGACAGCTCGCAGCAAGCGTTTGACAACATACAAGAGAATGAAACCGCAAGCGAAAGCCTGAAAGAAAAAATATCTAAGATTTTCGAGCTGGTGTCGCAGAGCGGTCACGCCAACTACTTTGACAAGCGCAGAAAAAAGCTCGTTATTGCGAGCTGGCTATGGTTAGCATTTGCCACTATATGTTTCCTGATCGCAGTTAAGCTTGGCTTAGATCACATCGCACCTCTCGTAAATACTACGGTTACCAAACAAGGCGACCCCTCGCAAATAGCAATAGAAGCCCTGATCGTCAGAACCGCTCTCATCACCCCTCTGTTGGCGCTTGGAGTATTCGGCATCAGAAATTACAGCAAAGAGCGGCGACTTGCAGAACAATATGCGTTTAAGGCTGTTTCGGCTTCAACGGTAGAGGGGTCAATCACCCTTCTTGAGCGCTCACTCGATAAAGTACCGAATGAACTCAAACACGAGAAGATTACCGACTTTGCGATTGAAACAATTCGCTGCATCCACCTTGAGCCGCAGGAGCTGACGAAGACAAGCCGCTTCAAGTTCAATGCTGGCAACAATATTATGAAGCTTGGCGGCGAGTTAAGCGACAACATCGAGCAACTCAACAAAAATATTCAGACTATCGCTGGGGATAAGCCTAAGTAGGTGCGTTACAGAGCCTTCTTAATGAGCGTCTTGTAAGCTAGTCTTTTGCCGTTCAGATTGCCAAACCACTCCTCAAACCGTTCGCCATCGGTCATTTCGCGCGTGTTCCAGCGGTAGCTATACTCGTCACAGTATTTCTGTAAGTGCTTTGGGCTGACATGGTGGTAGATGCCGTTAATACCACGCTTGAGATGCGACCAAAACGATTCGGCCGTGTTAGTGCTTGCCATGCCGTTTACGAACTCTTTAACGCCGTGATTGACGCTTTCATGCTTGTAGCCAATCTTCGGCAAAGTGCGGTAAGGCATGTGCTCGTCGGTATATACCGTAGCATCAATGTCTACATGCTTACGAACTAGATTCATGAGGGTTGCGCTGCCGGTGTCACTTGTGACAACAGCATGCAGGCTGCCCCCACGCTCTACCATGCCGACAACTGGCGTTTTACTATTCTTGCTGCCGAAGCCTTGAGCACCCTTGCCGGTCAGAGCTTTCGTGCGCTTATGGGCGTGTTTGTTACTGTCTTTACCGCCAATGTAGGCTTCGTCCATTTCTACAGCGTCTTTGAGTTTTTCAAAGGTGCCATTCTCGAAGACGTAGCGGATGCGCTGGAGCATAAACCAAGCTGTCTTTTGAGTGACGTTTAGATATTTGGCAAGTTGGATTGATGAGATGCCTTTCTTTAGGCTTGTGCAAAGATAGATAGCCAGGAGCCATTTCTGCAAGGGAATCATACTATCTTCAAAGATGGTGCCCATACGGACAGTGAAGGGTTTGCGGCATTCAGCGCATTTGAGGCGGCCGCTGGCGAGCTTGTACGCTTTGATGCCGACAACGCCACACTTCGGGCAGACAATCTCATTTCCCCAACGCTGCTGTGCGATAAACTCTGCACATTTTGCTTCTGAGGCAAATTGATTGAAGAAGTCGATGAGATTACCCGCATTCATACTCTTATTTTACAGGAGTAGTTTGGTAACGTCAAGTATATAATTGCCTAAAAATATGTCCATCGTTACTAGTGATGTAGCCGACACACGGCCGTTGTTCTTTGACGACGACAACCGGCAATCATCAATGTATCCAGTTGAAGTAGCTACCGGCCCAATCATGGAGGCGTTTATATCGAAAGCTGATGCCGTTGACGAAGTGTTTGGTAATGTGCTGCGCAAGCAAAGCCCTACTGTGCCCCATTTTGTAACGACGTATGCGTCTCGTGACCCCGGCGCACAGACCCCACTACTAGAACACTACAAAGGTGTAGGCACGGTAGAAGATCCATACGATTACAGCCTGCATGTTTCAGAACAAAGTAACATTAGCCTGTCAGCTTCACATACGATCCTCGCTTTTGCAAATACGGCGGCGGCAGAACAACGCCCGGCATACTGTCTAATAAACAACTGGACAGTTATACTAGAGCCTGCTTTCGAAAACGGGCAGCAAATTGTTAAGCTATCAGTAGAAGAGACAGCCAAGATACCTCGCAGCTTTGCAGCCATTGCAGCTGACATTGATGCCGACAGGCCAATACCAATGTCTGAAGCAAGGTACTACGAACACTGTCTTGACAAGCCCGCTAATGCAATGAGCCCAGAAACCTGGATAAAGCAAAGACTACAAGGTGCTAAGGCGGTAAGGGTATGGTTTGATAGGGCTCAGGATATCGTTGCGGAAATGACACCTACGCTTGCACATGATGGAGCGCCAGAACGTTCCAGCCCAAATACACAACCCCCAGTAGGACGGCCGGCCATCGCCTCTACAGTAGAGATAGTTATATCTCACGTAGAGCTGGCTCTAGTTGAACTGCCCGGTGAAATTGTGCCGGTGAATACGCTTATTGGCATATTGGCGACGCTCGAAGAAGCCGCTAATGGCAGCCCGGATGGGCAATTGCAAGCAGCATTGGAAGCGCTCAGAGAAGTTAAAACCAGGTCGGTGGCGGCAAATCTATTACTTGGCACCGCACGCAGCGACCTGGAATTATTTATACGCGCTATTGGCTGATTTCTTCGGCATACATATGTAATGCTATGTTCGCCTCACTTGTTCGCAAGACGTAGTCCGAAGCTTGCTGTGCCATGGCATACGTAGCTCCAGCCGCATCTTCGAGCTGCTCAATTATATCTGTCAGCATGTTCCTCTGGTTTGCTACAGTCATACTCATCGTTACCAGTAGGCTGCCAAAATCACCCGCATCATCCGAAACGCGTTCTAGTTCGTTTGCGGCAAGTTGCAAGCCTTTGTTCTCAGTACCGTCAGAAACCACGCTCAACCTCATACTTGCCGTGCCGATTTTTTGGGCGGCGGCAGGCTGAGCTGCCACATGCTTGTCTAATTCATCAGCACAACACATGACGTCGCTTAATACTTCGCCGAGCACCATAGATAATGCCTGCTGTGTACGGGATAATTTATCAAGCATTCTCGCGGTAGGACGCTGGGTTTCTAAGTAATCATCACTTTCGGCCGTCGCTTGCTGTACGGCACTTGCTATTTCACCTACGGAACTCATGGTCTCTCCTCTTATTTAGCTTTTAGCGTGTAACAGTACAAGTTTTAATAACGGTTTGCCGTCTCTTCGATATGTATCTTGGCGGTAAGTGATTCGGTAATATTTTTACCCGCCACCTGTCCAACGCCATTTAGCCGGGTAACCAACGACCCCATATACACGGCCATCTTTTCTATATCACGCCTAACTGTCGGTAGTTGCTCTGCAAAAACACCAGTTGTGTCAATAACCAGCTGTGACCCTTTGCTTACTGCATTTAACAAGCTGATCGGGCGGTCTAATACCGACGTACCGTTGGCGGCTGTCGTCACCCATGAGATTGATTCGTCAATTTTAGATTTCGCCGCCACTTGTTGCCCGGTATTGTCTCTTAAAATTTCTTCACATGCAGCCAGTTGCTCCCCAAGTGAAGCCAGATTATCTCTGATGCCCGCACTCAGCTGTCCTAGTTCCACCATTCTGTCATTCACTACATGCTGATGCTCTACGGCTACGCCAATCGCACTTGCAGAGTCATATAATTGTTCCCGGATTTCGCCCGCGCTCATCTGTTGCTCCTGTAGGTTATTTCAGTATCCGTCTACTATACCAGAACATCGTAAAATGACTAGTGTTAAAGCATGGAGCTATATGCACGCGTATGCTCAGCCGCCGACGCAGAAGCGACAGCCTGGTAGTTGAACTCTGATCCCATTTGCGCCGATGTAGATGCCAGCTCGCCAAGGAACTGTAGCACACCTTGCAGGCGCGTTTCGCAGTCTGGCATCTGTTCTTTTAGCCTGCGCAGGCCATTAATAAGCGCCTCATTGCCCGCACTGGCTATCTGAAGCTGTGCGATAGGCTCACGGAGCCTATCCGTACCTACAGCCGTAGGCAGGATCATACCGAGTGCATCATCCATGTCACGGCCTGCATGCTGCTGGCCCGCAATCCGCTGATCCACGTCTACACTAATGGCATGCAATAAACCTGCCAAATGGCGTATGCCTTCACTGGCGCGTATAGCGGCACTACCGACTGTTTCAATTTCTGAGGCTGCTGTTATTTGGGCCTGGCGGAAGTCATCCGCTTTTTGTGCCCCACGATCAAGTGCACTCTTTACTTCGGCTGTTATCATAGCAAATCCCCTATTACAGCTTATTGACATACGTATTGACAGCAATATTAGCCTGGGTAGTCTCTTGCACACTGTCGTCAATGCCCTTAAGTATCTGGCCGGTAGTACCAGTGACGCATTCCAGGTATCCGCCCATCTCCGCGGTCTTCGCTGCCAGCTCTTCTACTATTTCACCTAGCTGGCCAGTGTAGCCCAGCACTATGTCAGTATTACCGTACGCGACAGACAGGTGCCCCAGAGGTAAACTAAGGGCAGCTGAACCGCCCGCTACATCAGATACTTCCTGGAGCGCATCCAATAGACTTTCTTTAGCCTGCTGTTGAGCGGCCATATTAGCTTCGTGCTCTGCTTTAATCTGATCGGCTGCCGCCTCAAGCGCTTCTAATGCCCGTTTTGCAGTTGCAGCAAGCTGGCCTAACCTCGCGATGCCCAACCGGGAGTCAAGCTGTGTAATCACCGTCTTTTCCGCAGCGGTGTATGCGTTACTCAATTGCGTTCGTACTTCCCCTATCATACACCTCCGTTATAAGTGTTAGCGGTACCTACATCGAGATTACGATTAACTGCAAATATACCATATAAAAAGGTGCCGGGCAATTCCGGCACCTTTTGTCGCTTCGGTAATAGTACCTAGCGCTTTGTGAACTGACGCTGCTTGCGGGCGCCCTTCAAACCGAACTTCTTGCGTTCGCGAACACGAGAGTCACGGCTTAAGAGGTCGGCACGCTTCAGTGTACTCTTCAGCTCTTCGTTCATAGCGGTCAGGGCTTTTGCAATACCAAGACGGATTGCGTCAACCTGGCCAGCGTGGCCGCCACCATTCACGTGGACGGAAACGTCGAACTTGTTTTCCTGCTCAAGAACAGTGAACGGCTTGTTCAGCTCTGCAAGCAGGGTTTGGCTGTTAGCAAAATATTCTTCAGCAGGCTTTTCGTTAACCAGGATACTGCCTTTGCCACCGGTTAGGCGGACGCGTGCAGTAGCTGCCTTACGACGGCCCAATGCGTAGAAATAGTCATTCCGGGCCATTGTTACTTATCTCCTTTTACGTTTTCGGCGTTTGCCGAGGGCTTTACGGAAATTACTTCCGGCTTCTGTGCTTCGTGGTTGTGCTCGGCACCTGCGTAAATCTTCAGGCGCTTCAAGCGTTCGTCGCGAAGCTTGTTTACGGGCAGCATGCCGCGTACGGCCTGGAAGATAGCAGCAGTCGGGTCACGATCCAGCTTTTCACGCATAGTGAGCTCGGTCAGGCCACCAGGGAAACCGCTGTGCTTGTAATACATTTTCTTGTCAAGCTTACCGCCTGTTACGTTGACGATACCGGCATTGATAACAATAACGTAGTCACCAGTGTCGATGTGGTGTGTAAACATAGGCTTGCCCTTGCCGGTCAGCAAAGTGGCAATATGGGTAGCTACGCGGCCCAGAGGTGCCTGGCTAGCGTCAATGACGTACCACTTGCGGGTAACATCGCTTGGCTTTGCGCTATAGGTCTTCATTATTTAGTCTCCTTTTCGTCGGCCTTCTTGGCGGCTTTCTTTACAGGAGTTTTTGCTTCTGCTGCAGGCTCAGCCTTGGCTGTAACAGCCTTCTCGCTAGCGCCCGCTGCCTTTTTTGCAGGTTTGGCAACAGGTGCTTCCTTGAGGTCGTCAACAAAGCTAATACGTGCCAACTGTGCGTTGTCGCCCCGGCGCGTACGAGTTTTCTCGATGCGCAGGTGGCCACTGACGCGGCCCTTTAGCTTTGGTGCGATTTCATCAACCAGCTTGTGTGCTGCCTCCAGAGTCTGGAGGTCAGCGATCACCATGCGGCGGTTGTGCAGGTCACCCTTTTTTGCCTTGGTAATTAGTTTTTCAACATAAGGCACCACTTCTTTGGCCTTTGGAAGGGTAGTCTCAATAGATTCGTACTTTACGAGTGAATCGGCGAGGCCCTTCACTAGCGCTACACGTTGGTCGCGCTCGCGGTGCAATTTACGGCCTTGGTATCCGTGACGATGCATATTACAGCTCCAGCTCCGCTAACTTTTCTTTAACTTCGTCCAAAGCCTTGCTCCCGAAGCCCTTGAGGTCACGCAGTTCAGCATCGCTCAAAGAGAATAAGTCCTTGATTGTATGGATGTCGTTGTTGACCAGGGCGTTCGTAGTACGCGCGCTAAGGTTCAAGTCTTCAATAGGTGTATTAAGTGCCGCAGGTTCGTCACCGCCGTCGTCTGCGCGGGCACTTGCAGCGCCAGTAGCGCTTACAGCCTCGGCAGTTTCAACGCGGGTCTTGCCTGCAAGTGACGTGTACTGGTTAACCAGGATGGCTGCAGCTTCTTCGAAAGCGTCACGTGGCGTGATAGTACCATCGGTTTCGACAGTCAGTAGCAGCTTGTCAAGGTCAGTCATCTGGCCAACGCGGGTGTTCTCAACCTTGTAGCGTACACGGAGTACTGGAGTGAACACTGCGTCGAGCGCAACGTAATCAGTTGCCTTCTTAGCCGTACCTTCTTCAACAGTGCGGTAGCCACGGCCGGTTTCAACAACCAGGTCCATAACAAACTTAGCTTTGTCGTCATCGACTGTTGCGATAACGTGGTCGGGGTTTACTACCTCAACATCGGCGTTAACCTGGATGTCCTTAGCAGTAACTACGCCCTTGCCGCTTTTAACGATGCGGATCTGTTGTGGTTCCTCGCCGTAAACGCGGAAGCGTACGCCCTTCAGGTTGAGCATAATGTCGACGACGTCTTCTTTTACACCCTTGATGGTTGTAAATTCGTGTGTTGCGCCTTCTACCTTGAAGCTGGTAACAGCAGCGCCGGCAATGCTCGAAAGCAGCACGCGGCGAAGCGAGTTACCAAGGGTCATGCCGTAGCCACTGTGCAGCGGCTCGATGACAAAGGTACTGCTTGCAGCACTGTGGTCGTCTACTTGCACTAACCCTGGTGTGTGAATCATTTTTGACATAGTTCTTACACAGCCTCCTTAGCGTGAGTAGTATTCTACAATTAATTGCTCATTGATGTCGGGTTCAGCATCTTCGCGGGTGGGAGTACCAGCAACGGTGAAGCTTACTTTCTTGCGGTTGACCTTGATCCACTCTGGGTGGGTCGCTGGTGCCGGGCTAACATCGTCCAATTTCTTGAAATATTCGGTGCCTGTGCTGTGAGCGCGGACGATAATTTCGTCGCCAGCCTTCAGGCGGATAGAAGGAATGTCTACGCGTACGCCGTTCAGCATGAAGTGACCGTGGGTCACTAGCTGGCGGGCAGCGCGGCGGGACGGAGCGAAACCTGCGCGGTATACAGCGTTGTCCAGGCGTTGTTCCAGAAGGATCAACAGTGTCTGGCCACTCTGGCCTTCGCGGCGGGTAGCTTCCTTCATTAAGTTAGAGAATTGCTTCTCTAATAGGCCGTACAAGCGCTTTACCTTCTGCTTCTCACGAAGCTGCAGGGAGTACTGACTAGCCTTTTGCGGGCGGCCGCCACGGCTGTTGCCGTGCTGACCTGGAATGGTCGGGCGCTTAACCAAAGCCTTGTGGGCCTTAGGGTGAAGGGCGTAGCCTTCGCGGCGGGACATTTTTACGATTGAGTGAGTATCTCGTGCCATATCTTTATCTCCTCACCCTAGATCCTACGTGCCTTGCGTGGGCGCACACCACCGTGCGGCACGCCAGTTACGTCTGTTATTGTTTCTACTTGCATGCTGAGGCCTTGTAATGTGCGTACTGCGGCGTCGCGGCCGAGGCCTACACCCTTCAGGAACACGTCAACTTTGTTCATACCGTGCTGTTGCTTTGCGGCGTTGCCGGCTTTTTCGGTAGCAACCTGGGCTGCGTATGCAGTACCCTTCTTGGAACCACGGAAGCCACATGCGCCTGCACTGGAAGCAGTAAGTACGCCACCCTTAGCATCTGTAAAGGTGATTATAGTGTTGTTAAACGTAGCCAGAATGTGCACTTGGCCCGTAGGGACACTGCGCTTGGCTTTCTTTTTCTTGGCCGGTGCGGCCTTTGTTGTCGAAGTATTTTCTGCCATATCTAATTCCTCATCCTAAGTCTTCGAAGCAACCTTCTTAGCAGTACCGCCAACGGTAGTCTTTTTGCCACGGCGGGTGCGGGCATTAGTCTTGGTGCGCTGGCCACGTGAAGGTAAGTTGTTCTTGTGGCGCAAGCCACGGTACGCGTTAATGTCTTTCAGGCGCTTGATGTTGCCTGCAACAATACGCTGCAATTCACCTTCAACGGTGTACTTATCATTGATAACTTCTTGGATGCGACTGATTTCTTCGTCAGTCAGGTCCTTAACGCGTACGGTGCGTTCTACCTTAGCTACAGCGAGGATGTCTTCACTGCTCTTCGGGCCAACGCCATATACGTAGGTAAGGGCAACCCAAACTTGCTTTTCGCTCGGAATCGTAACTCCTGAGATTCGTGCCATACTACTACCCTAACCCTGCCGCTGCTTGTGCTTTGGCTTAAGTTTGTTAATAACGTACAACTTGGCCTTCGACTGTTTGCCGCGGCCTTTGCGCCATACGAGTTTATCGTCTGGGCTAATCTTTTTGACACTTGCACGCACTTTCATGCGGATCATGCTCCCTTCCAGGTTCATAACACACTGCTTAATTTGATATTACGATTTGCGGTACGTGATTCTGCCCTTAGTAAGATCGTAAGGGGTCAACTCAACAGTAACGCTATCGCCAGGTACAATACGGATGTAATGTTTCCGCATCTTGCCAGCGACATGAGCTATGATTTGATGGCCGTTTTCGAGTTCAACACGAAATTGAGTACCCGGAAGGGTCTCAATAATAGTTCCTGTTAACTCGATAACCTGCTTATTGCTCGCCATAAATATAACTTTATTGATTATATCAAGTTACAGTGTCAATTACAACAGCTATCTCCGTACCCGCAGCCAGCACGCACTATGTTGCAAATAGTGGGCACTGCGTTGTAGACTGGCCGGTGAGTTAAATCAGATCCTGATGGAGGCCATAGTTTGGCGGCCCATCGGCAATAGAGATGTACTCAGTACCTTCAGCTAGCGGAACGCCAAGAGTTGTAAGATAATTCTTCACATGGTCACGGATCTGACGGTTAGCCTCTGCGATTGCGTCAAAAGCCTGGGCTTGCATATTATATAAAGCTGATACTTCCTGCCATACTTCGTGGCCAGCACCAGTAGCATCCATCAGTGCCGCATCAAGTGTATTCATACCCTGTTGCACTGCTTCATGTCCTATATGTATAGCACGGTCTACGCGCGGCACATGTATATCGACAGCATTGCTCAATCTGTTCGCTGTATATTCGATAGAAGAATTACCATCTGTCATATATGCTACTGCTTTTTACGGCGAAATGGCAGGCGGCTAAAGAAACGCTTCTTAGGGCTCAATTCGTCGTTCTTGTCTACATCGTGGAAAAAGTCTGGCTGTGCGTACTGGTCGTAGGTCACCATCAAGGCCCGGGACTCTACCGCGCGCAGCGTCTCAAGTGATACAGATACCAGGATCAATACGCTCGTGCCGCCAATAGCCAAGTTCGCTGCCTGCGGCCATACAATCTGTGCTATTACCGGTGCCAGAGCCAACAGCCCAAGGCTTAAGGCGCCAAACAAGGTAAGGCGGCTGACTGTCTTGCTGAGATATTTTTCGGTTTGCAGACCGGTGCGTACGCCCTCTATAAAGCCACCTTGCTTCTGCAAGTTCTCAGCAATTTCCTTGCTGTTGAATGTGACACTGGTGTAGAAGAACGTAAATAGGAATACGAGCAAGAAATAAACTACCGGATAGATGTACGCTTGCCATCCATATGACGCAAACGTGGTGGCAGTAGGCGTCTGGAACCATTGTACAAGGTCTGCACCCAGCTTGCGGAGGTGCTCGCTGCTGTTACCTGTCATAAGCTGTCCCACGAAACTCGGGACGCTCAAGAACGCTACGGCAAAGATAATTGGCACCACGCCGGCACTAATAAGCTTTACGGGCAAGACAGTAGTAACGCCACCGTAGGTGCGGTTGCCCTGGACACGCTTGGCATAGTTCACCGTAATGCGGCGTGCTGCTTCGTTTACTTTTACCACTAGCCATGTCACCACCAGCACCGCCAAAGCGATTAATGCGCCTACACCTAGTGCGCTGGCATTGACCGGCAGTGAGAAGCCCAGGATATTCCAGTGGCTGGAGCCATCAAATATACCGCTTATAAGCGAGCTTATCGTACCTGGCAAACCACTAACGATACCGACTGTAATAAGCAACGATATACCGTTACCGACACTGCGTTCGGTGATCTGTTCACCGAGCCACATCAGTAACATTGAACCGCCGGTCAGGGCTGAAACCATCAGTATCCAGTTCCATATAGAAGCACCTGCAGTGATGTCGCCAATACCGCCAACCTGTGTCGCCAGCTGGCGAACCATATAAATTGCACCGATGGATTGTAGGATAGCCAAGGGGAACGTAAGCAGACGGGTGTACTGGTTTATCTTGCGTTGGCCATATTCGCCTTCTTTGCGGAGAGCTTCAAGCTTAGGGATAGCCTTTGTAAGCAGCTGCATGATAATGGACGCGTTAATGTACGGTCCCATACCGGCAATCATGATACTGAAGTTGGCTAATGCACCGCCGGAGAAGATATTTATAATGCTCAGGAACTGTGGGGTGTTCTGTGAGCTGAATAAGTTATTAAGTACTTGCTTTAAGGTTTCTGGATCCGTCAGCGGCACTGGAATGTGCGCCAAAATGCGGAAGACAAGCAAAATACCAAGTACGGCCAGAATACGCTTACGCATCTCTGGATGGCCGAGCGATTTACCAATAATTTTCCAGTTCATGAACTAACTACTAACCCCTTCTACTTCTAGAGAATTTCATCCTAATAGGGTAATTATAGCAGCTTTACACTGTAAAGCTATAGGCCTTCTTGATAGTCCCTAGCGAGTTCTATAGCTTGCTCTACTCCTTGAACTGATGCAAGTGCACTCCACACGAGACCATTACCCTCGGTGGTTATTACACCTAAAGTTCCAAGATAGCGGGACATAGCCTGCCGGTATGAAGTATGCGCGCGGATTACCTCCTCGAGCATGTCTTCTGCGCAAACCACCTTCGGCGGAAGCGCAGCTTCCCCCTCACTGCCATGAATTCCAAGAATCTCTACTGCCCGTACCATCCGAGGATCATCCGTTTCAATACCAGCGAACTTTTGGTGTGCATCGTCTATACCGGCAGTAAGTCTACTGGCCAGTTCTCCAGCGCCTTCAAGCACACGCTTCGCTTCACTTAGCAAAGGGCCGTGGCTGCGAAGGTTCGCTGCAATATGCCTCAAATCAAGCAATGGCGAAACCACACCTGACTGTGGCTCTATCAAGTTAAGCACACCACGCGGCTTTTCATCAGCCACTAAATCCTGGATACCTGATAACACTTGCCGTTTGACTTCTCCGACGTCTGACATGCTGATTACTCCGTTTATTGTTGGCTATTATACGTAAACTTCAGCAGGATCTGCAATACGCCATTATAAGTCTGTCATATATCTCGTTTTTAATATCTTCGACGGCCATGTCGACTTCTTCGGTAATAATCAGCCGCTAGTATAGTAACTATAAAAAGGTCTGGACAAATATCAGGCCTCTTATAATTAGAGATAAGTACCAGTGGGATTACAGTCCTTTTATGTATTCGCTTGCACTTTGGATTGCCCGCGTCGCGGCATCCTCGTTATTGCGTGCTTCTAGGGCTGCCAACCCTAAGGCGCCATTGTATTGGTCCAGTGCGGCTTCATATTCTGTCCGAGCGGCTTCCATGCGGCCAAGTGCATCCACTGCAACACCGAGCCGGCCGTGGGTCTTTTCGCCATTTTCGGTGATCTGCTGTGCAGCAGCGGTTGCATCAACCATATCTTTATTATCAGATTCGATCCCCGCAAAGGTCAGATAGGCAGTCTCACTCTTACGGTCAACAGTACCGCTCAACGCTGCGGCAGCGAGCGCAGCTTCTTTTGCGGCACTGATCCTAGCACCTTGATCTACTAATGCCGACCGTATGTCACGCAAGTCAAGTTTGTCAGCTCCGCCAGTACGTACGTCTACCTCCCGCACTAACGTGCTAGTGTTTGGCTCTTTCTGGAGGAGACCGATACCCCTGTTTACTTCTGCTACCACATATTCGACATTTGCCATGAATATCCTCCGGTTGGTTATGTTACTGAGAGTATAGCATAACAAAAGAGCCCGGCTGTAAGCGCGGGCTCTTTTATCGGATGCGGATAGATTTAGGCTTTAGCCTTAGCTTTTGCTTTGGTTTCAGCTTTTGCAACCTTAGTTGCTTCGATCTTTTCCTTCTTTTCAGTCTTCTTTGCAGATGACGGACGGGCGTTTACGGCAACCTTTTCAAAGTCACCGCCAGCCTTCTGGATTGCAGCCAACGCGCTAGCGCTTACGCCCTGGGCTTGGACGGTTACCTTCTTGGTTACTTCACCCTTCAGGATCACTTTTACCTTAACGTAAGGGCTGGTGATCAGGCCGGCTGTAGCAAATGCTTCAGCGTTAGCTGTCTTGCCTGCAAAAGCGTCGAGCTGGCCAGTGTAGATTACTTCAGCACGTACCTTGTGACTGGTAAAACCAGGCAACTTCGGCAAACGCTGCATAATCGGGTTCTGACCACCTTCGAAACCAGGCTTGCGGCTGGAACCGGTACGGGACAGCTGTCCCTTAGTACCACGGCCGGCAGTTTTACCTTGTCCGGCAGCGATACCACGGCCAACGCGTTTTGGCGCCTTGTTCTTGGATACGTTCAGTTCGTTGATTTTCATAGATTAGGCCTCACTCTTCTTGGCGGCTGCCTTCTTTGCGGCAGGTTTTGCCTCGGCTGCGGGTTTTACAGCCTTAGGCGCCTTAGCGGCAGAGCCAGTTTTCTTAGTGATCCACTGGCTGGCAGGGACAACTGACTGCAATGCAGCGATAGTTGCGTATGCAGCGTTAGTCTTGTTCGTCGAACCGAGCGACTTGCTTAACGCGTTCTTGATGCCAGCTACTTCTAGGATAGTGCGTACGACACCCCCGGCAATAAGGCCGGTACCAGCGCTAGCTGGCATGATCAGGATGCGCGCACCACTGACCTTTGACTGGGCTTCGTGGGCGATAGTACCATTTTGGTTAGGTACAGTAATAAAGTGCTTCTTGGCAATTTCAGTTGCCTTGGTAACAGCTGCTGTTACGTCTGCACCCTTAGCAGTACCGACACCTACGCGGTTCTTGCGGTCACCAACAACTACGAGGGCGCGGAAACGGAAGCGGCGGCCACCCTTTACCACGCGTGCCACGCGGTCAATGTGGATGACGCGTTCGTCGAATTGCTTTTCTTCAGGTGCTATTTCGGGGCGGCGGCCACGAGGGCCACCTTGACCGCGGCCTTGACCACGACCACCAGGACCGCGACGGTCACCACGTTGGTCGTTCTGAGGCTGGGCGGGAGCAGTAGTCTGTGCAGCTTTTTCGGCTGCGGCCGCTGCGGCTTGTGTATTCTCAGCCATGTTAGAACTCCAGTCCTGCTTTACGGGCAGCGTCAGCCAAAGCGGCTACGCGGCCATGATAAATGCGGCTACCGCGGTCAAATACAACAGTACTAACCTTAGCGGCCTTTGCCTTCTTGGCAACTTCTTCGCCAACCCAAGCGGCACGTTCGCTCATAGTGCCCTTAGCAGCCTTGCTGCTGACAGTAGTAGCGGATGCGATTGTCTTGTGCTGGACGTCGTCGATGATCTGTGCAGTGATGTGCTTATTAGAAATAAACACACTCAAGCGAGGACGTTCAGTAGTACCAGAAACAGTAGCGCGTACGCGGTGCTTGCGCTGTGCTACGTTATGTAGTTTTTGTGCTAGTGAATTCATGTCTACTTGTCCTTCCCACTCTTGCCACTCTTACGGAGGATGCGTTCACCAACATACTTGATACCCTTGCCCTTGTAAGGCTCAGGCTTCTTGAGCGCGCGGATTTCTGCAGCCACCTGGCCAACCTGCTGCTTGTCGATGCCAGACACGGTAATGGTGTTGCCTTCGGTAGCGGCGGTTATGCCTTGAGGCAGTTTATAAATTACATCGTGGCTGAAACCCAGGTTGAACTTCAGGTCAGCACCTTGCATATTTACACGGTAACCAACACCAACGATTTCAAGCTTCTTTTCAAAGCCTTTGCTTACACCTTGCACCATGTTGGCAACAAGCGTACGCATCAGGCCGTGCTTGGACCGGTTGACTGCTTCGTCGTTGTCGCGCGTAACAGTAGCTACGCCGTCGGCAACGGTTACAGTAACACCCGGCATCGTAAACTGCTTCAGCGTGCCCTTAGAGCCAGCAACAGTTACGAAATCGGGGTCGACAGTAATTGTCACACCGGATGGGACCTGGATAGGTAGTTTTCCTATACGACTCATCGATTTCTCCTACTTTAGTAAACCTTACAAATTAATTCGCCACCGACGCCGCTTTTCTTGGCGTCGTTGCCAGTCATCATACCACGTGAAGTGGAAACGATAACTAACCCACGGCCGCGCTTGACGGTTGGGATGTCGGCACTGCGTACGTATTCACGGCGGCCCGGCTTGCTTAAGCGGGTGATTTCAGTGATACGGGCGTTTTCGCCTTCATTGTTGATGACAATCTTCATGCTCTTGCCGACTGTAGCGTCAGCAACAGTTACTTCCGACACAAAGCCGTTTACCTTCAAAAGTTCAGCAACGGATTGCTTTACTTTTGAGTGAGGCATAACAACTTCTGTCTTACGTACGTTGATAGCGTTGCGGATACGGGTCAGCATATCAGCGATTGGGTCTGTAGATACCATGCTCATTACTTCATCCTTCCTTTCTACCAACTGGCCTTTGTTACGCCTGGGATTTCACCCTTTGAGGCATGCTCGCGGAATGACAGGCGGGATAGGCCAAATGTACGCATGTATGCGTGCGGACGGCCAGTTTCAAAACAGCGGTTCTTCAAGCGGGTCGGGCTGGAGTTGCGAGGCAGCTTAGCCAAGCCTTCCAGGTCACCCAAAGCTTTAAGTTCAGCGCGCTTTGCGGCGAACTTGGCGTGCATCTTGCGGCGCTTTAAATCGCGTGCAACGTTAGATTTACGGGCCATGTTATTTTGCCTCCTTTTCGAATGGCATGCCGAATTTCTCGAGCAATGCCTTAGCGTGTGCAGGCTCCTGACACTTGATAGTGAATACGGCCTGCAAACCATGCGCCGTAGTAGTTTCTTCAAAGGTAAGTTCTGGGAATACCGACTGGTCGGTCATGCCCAGGCTAAAATTGCCCTGGCGGTCAAAGGCCTTGTTGGAAACACCATGGAAGTCACGCAAACGTGGCAATACCACCGTGATAAGGCGGTCCATGAATTCGTACATGCGGTCGCCGCGGAGGGTAACCTTAATGCCGATCATGTTGCCTTCACGCAGCTTGAAGCTAGCGATAGACTTCTTGGCGATAGTTTCAACAGGCAGCTGGCCAGTGATCTTGACCAGTGTATTCTTTGCGGCTTCGATGACCTTTTTGTCGTCCTTGGCTTTGCCAAGCCCAACGTTCAGAGTAATCTTCTCCAGCTTTGGAACCTGGTGTGGGTTGTTGAGCTTCAGTTCTTTCAGCAGGTCAGCAGCAATACTTGTGCTGTACTGTTCACGGAGACGTGCAGTATTGGTTTTCTTAGGTGCAGTTGCCATTACTTAATCTCCTTTCCAGTAGTCTTAAATACGCGGACTTTACTGCCATCCTTAGCGGTTTCGTAGCCAATACGGCTAGCCTTCTTGGTAGTCGGCTCTACGATTGCTAATTTGCTTACCCACATTGGCTTCGTAATTTCGATAATGCCACCCTGGGGGTTTGCGCGGTTCGGCTTAATAGCCTTCTTTACGATGTTGATGCCTTCTACCGTCACCTTGTTTTCGCGGGGGTGGGTAGCGGTGATCTTGCCAGTCTTACCCTTGTACTTGCCGGTGGTAACTACAACGGTGTCACCCTTCTTCAGACGGATCTTGTAGATCTTGTCTTCAATCTTGTTCTTGATGCCCATTATAGTACCTCCGGTGCAAGGCTAATGATCTTAGCGTAGCCGAGGTCACGCAGTTCGCGTGGCACTGGCCCGAAGATACGGGTAGCCTTAGGCAATTTATCTTCGCCCACAATAACGGCAGCGTTGTCGTCAAACTTGATAGTAGAGCCGTCCTTGCGGCGGATCTTCTCGGAAGTACGTACTACAACAGCGCGTACGACGCTCTTCTTTTTGACGGTGCCGTTTGGTGCGGCTTCCTTTACGGTAGCAACAATGACGTCGCCAACGCGTGCGTACCGGCGGCGTGTGCCACCAAGCACGCGGATACACAGGATTTCTTTAGCGCCGGAATTGTCACAGACAACGAGGCGGGTTTCTTGCTGAATCATTACGCCTGCTCCTCTTTCGCTTCGTCCTTCTGGACTACGGCTGGAGCTTCTTCTACGTGTTTGATGCCAGCCTTTTCAACGATACGGTCCAACTTGAAGTGCTTGCGGGCACTAATTGGACGCGTCTCGCTGATCACAACTTTGTCGCCTTCGGCGGCTTCGTTGTTCTCATCGTGCGCCATAAACTTCTTAGTAACCGTATACTGTTTGCGGTACAGCGGGTGCGTCAAACGCACGTGCTCGGTAACGACAATGGTCTTATCGGTCTTCTTAGAAGAAACAACGCCGGTAATTGTCTTGGCCATTATTTCGTCTCCTTTGCGAGCTGTTCGCCAAGTACGGTCAGCATCCGGGCGAGGTCTTTACGCTTGCCGCGGATAACGCGGACGTTCTGGACTTCGCCGGTGCTTAAGCGACGCTTCAGCTCAATTATTTCTTCACGTAGCTTTGTACTTTCAGTAGTCAGCTCTTCCGTGGTCAGTTTACGGATATCAACAATTTTCATACTAGCGCTCCTCCCTCACCAAGAATTTGGTCTTTACAGGTAACTTGTGGGCTGCAAGACGCATCGCTTCGCGTGCGGTCTCTTCACTCACACCCTGCATTTCAAACATAATGGTGCCAGGCTTTACCTTGGCTGCGAAGTATTCTGGGCTACCTTTACCGGAACCCATCTTTACGTCTAACGGCTTCTTGGTAACTGGCGTGTGTGGGAAAATACGGATCCAGATCTTACCACCGCGCTTGATGTAGCGGGTCATAGCCTGACGAGCAGACTCGATCTGGCGGGAGGTGATGCGGTCATGGCCCTGGGCCTGCAACGCAAATTCGCCGTGGGCAATGTAGTTACCGGAGGTTGCAACACCACGGATTTTGCCCTTGCGAACCTTACGGAACTTTGTACGGTTAGGAACTAACATATCGTTATGCCTCCCCCTTGAAGATCCATACCTTTACGCCGATGATACCGGCCTGGGTCTTGGCAGTAACCTGGGCGTAGTCAATGTTAGCGCGCAGGGTGTGCAGTGGTACCGAACCTTGCACTTCTTTTTCTGTACGGGACATTTCTGCACCGTTCAAACGGCCAGCAACCTGGATACGGATACCGGCAGCACCGGAGCGCATCGTTGCAGCGGCACTGCTCTTGATAGCGCGGCGGAAGCTCATGCGGCGTTCCAACTGATGGGCGATGTTCTCGGCAACCAGTTTTGCGTATAGTTCAGGTTTTTTGATTTCTTCGATGTTTACGCGGGCTGGCACACCATAGATCTTCTCGATGGTTTGCTTCAGCTCGGTAGCACCGCTACCACCGCGGCCGATAACGACACCAGCCTTAGCAGTGGTGATGGTTACGGTTACGAGGTTTGGTGAACGCTCAATGTCAACTTTGTTGATTGCAGCGCGGCTGCCCAACTTAGTGTGGATCATGCGGCGTACTTTCAAGTCTTGTTCGAGATATGTTGCGTATTCACGCTTGCCTGCGAACCACTTGCTGCGCCAGTCTTTATTGACCTGGAGGCGCATGCTAATAGGATTAACTTTCTGGCCCATACTATTTTGCCTCCTTCTCAGCCTTAACCGGCTTCTTTGCAGCACGTACTTCGCCTTCAACAACCACACGGATGTGGCTGGTGCGGCGCTGGAACGGCAATGCACGGCCGTGTGCAGCAGGGCGGAAACGCTTGATGCGTGCGCCCGGGCTGACACTAATTTCAACAATTTTCAGGGTGTCCGGCTTGTAGCCGTGGTTGTGGTCAGCGTTGGCCTGTGCGCTCTGGATAGTCTTAAGGACTGGTAGAGCGGCGCGGCGCGGAACGTGAGACAAGATAACCAGGGCGTCAGCAACAGTACGGCCACGGACCAAAGCGGCTACAACACCAACCTTGCGGGGGCTCATACGGACGCCTTTAGCGATCGCTTTTACACTCATGACTACCTACCGCCCTTTGCTAACTTACCACCATGGCTGCGGAACTTGCGTGTTGGAGCAAATTCGCCCAGCTTGTGGCCGACCATGTTCTCGGTAACAAACACTGGCACGTGGACTTTACCGTTGTGTACTGCAAAAGTACGGCCAACAAATTCCGGTGCGATAGTGCTGGAACGAGCCCAGGTCTTGATGATCGTACGGTCATCGCTCCCCAATGCGGCTGCTTTTTTGGCAAGCTTGGGGTCGATAAATGGTCCCTTCTTCAATGAACGACTCATATCTTACCTACTTCCTCTTAGCCGCATGACGGCTCTTAACAATAAACTTAGTAGTCGACTTGCGACGGCGGGTCTTGTAACCCAACGTCTTCTGGCCCCAAGGCGTACGAGGCGCCTTTGCCATACGGTGACGGCCACCGTCACCACCACCATGCGGGTGGTCTACGGCGTTCATAACAACACCACGTACTGACGGGCGGCGGCCCATCTTACGGGCGCGGCCAGCTTTACCGATCTTTACGTTCTGGTGCTGCTCGTTGCCGACGACACCGATGCTGGCAGTACATTCCTGGCGGACCAGGCGTACTTCACCTGAAGGCAAGCGCACTTGCGCGTAGTCGCCTTCTTTAGCCATCAGCTGCGCACCGTTACCGGCAGAGCGTACCATCTGGGCACCCTTGCCTGGTGTCATTTCGATAGCGTGGATAGTGCTACCGACAGGGATGTTCTTGATAGGCAGACGGTTGCCGTTCTCGATAGGGGCTTCTTCACCGCTGGTGATAGTCTGGCCTACCTTCATGTCCTTAGCGGCAATGATGTAGTGGTAGGTATTCTTGTCGTCCTTGATACGGGCAATGCGCGCACTACGGTTAGGGTCGTATTCGATTTCCTCAATAGTAGCGGTCAGGCCAGCCATCAGGTTGAAGTCAACCAGACGGTAGAAGCGGCGAACACCACCGCCCTTGTGGCGGGTAGTGATACGGCCTTGGTTGTTACGGCCGTTCTGGACGCGCTTGGCAACAATCAGGGAACGCAGTGGCTTGCGGGTGGTAATTTCGGACGTGTCCTGGCTGGTCATGCCACGGCGGCCAGGAGTAGTCGGCTTGTATGCTTTAATAGCCATTACTTACTCTCCTTGTCGGCCTTCTTAGCGGCCTTCTTCTCAGCCTTTGCTGGCTTTTCTTCTTCAGGCTCGTCAAAGAATGGTAGCTTGTGTCCTTCAGCAAGGGTTACGTAAGCCTTCTTAATGTCAGAACGGCGGCCCATTACCGGGCGGCCACCCTTACGGATCAGGCGGGTTACCTTGCCCTTGATGTTGGTGATATTTACGCTCTTAACAATCACTTCGTACTGAGCTGCAACAGCTTCAGCTACCGTGTGCTTGTTTGCATCACCTGGCACTTCGAAAATGTATACGTTCTTGGTGATACCAAGGCCGTAGGACTTTTCGCTGAGACGAGGCTTGAGCAAAGTGGTCTTACTCATTACTTAGTACCTCCCAGCCATTCGTTAATGATTGCCAGGGATTTCTCGCTGATAACAATAACGTCGGCGTTCATTACGTCAAATACATTCAAGTAGCTGGCGTGTGAAACTTTAACGTCAGTCAGGTTACGGGTAGCACGGTCAGCCAAGCTGTCCTTGTAGTCAGTGACGAGCAGGGCACGGCCCTTGGCGTCAATCTTTTCCAGCATCTTTACGACAGGCGCAACCTTGCCGTCCTTGAAATCGATAATCTCGATAACACGGATACGGCCTTCGTTGGCAGCCAGGCTTAAAGCTTGGCGCAGTGCCAGGCGCTTCGCGCTGACGTTAACCTTAATAGAATAGTTCTCTTCGCCGGTTGGCCCGAATGCGATACCACCGCCACGCCAGATAGGGTTACGGGTAGAACCGAAACGTGCCCGTCCTGTGCCCTTCTGTTTCCATGGCTTGCGGCCGCCACCGCTTACAAGACCACGAGTCTTAGTAACAGCCAGATTGTCGCGGCCATTAGCGAGGTATGCGTTGTACGCGAGCTTCAGAAGCTCGTTGTTCTCGGGCATAACAGCGAAGATGGTTGCATCTAGCTTGGCGGCAGTGGTAGCTTTCGCGCCACTTTTAGTGAAGGTAGGTACGGTTGAAACAGTAGCCATTACTTCGCCTCCTTAATGATTACGATGCCCTTTTTTGGACCAGGAACTGCGCCGGTAACACCGATGATGCCGAGGTCCTTGTCGTAGAAGGCGACCTTCAGGCCCTTGACGGTAACTTGTTCGTGGCCCATTTGACCGGCCATTTTCTTACCCTTGAAGATCCTCTGAGGGTACATTGAGCCGATCGAACCAGGACGGCGGTAACTGCCGCCACCGTGGGTCTTGCGGCCGCGGTGGAAGTTGTGGCGCTTGATAGTGCCTGCCCAACCCTTACCCTTGCTGGTGCCGGTCACGTCAATTTCGTCACCAATTGAAAAGACCTCGGGGTCGATGGTTTCACCTACCTTGAGGTCTTCTGTGATTTCGTCAACGCGGAACTCACGGACAATCTTTGGCATAACGCCGTCGCCGGCCTTTGCAAAGTGGCCCTGCTGTGCCTTGTTAACGTTTTGCTTCTTGGCTTCCTCAAAACCGATCTGAACAGCTGTATAGCCATCCGGATCTGCGGCTTTGACCTGCGTAATGACGCAGGGACTAGCGGAAAGCAAGGTAACAGCAGTAACAACACCGTCATCGGAGATGGTGCTGGTCATGCCTACCTTTCGAGTAATTAATGCTTTCATAGTGACTCCATGACGGCACTTGGTGGCCGTACATCCCTTATCCTGTCCGCCTCAGATCTTTATGTTTGACATAAAAATGCTCGGCTCCAGGCGGTTTCCCCATCTGTTAGGACGAAGACCTTCCCAAATAACCAAGTACAGGAATTTGTTATACCGGTACATCTTACCAGATATCTCTACCCCTTGTCAATGTGTAGACAATTCTACATTGTTTAGACGTACGGGAGGAAGCGTTCGCCTTCCTGAAGTGCGGTTTCACAAGCTGCGTTACCCTGTTCTGAATCCTCTTTAGACGCCGTAAGCAACACTTGCAGCTCTTGGGCGGCGACACGGGCACCTACCAGATGGTCAAAGTACGTCCTCCACTGTTCTTTGACAGCCGGGTCGCGCTCCGCTATGTGCGCTATGGCGCCAGCAGCCAGTGAAGAAGCCTCTGCGGCTGCCAGCAGATGTTCATTGCCGGAGCCTTCAGCTATACCTTGGAGGGCAGTGCCAGCCTCTTCCATAGGCTCCTTTGCAATCTTGGAACCTTCAGCGGCTGCAACACTAACATCTACATGGCCGATTATCTCGCGCAGCAGCTGTTCCTGTTCGTGCAGGCCGAGTATGGTATCGCCATAATAGGTAGGATTAAAGTACCGTTGTTCCCTATAAACGATACTGAGCGCACCCCTTGCCCGTTCGTTGATCTCCCCTGAATTTGTCATTTATTTTCCCCTGGATTATTTTATAGATATTAGCATGGCCATCTATACACTGCCTATACTTCTCAGATACTTATCCACTACTGTAAGCAATAGTGTTTACGCCGGTAAAGAGATAGTAAATGTAGTGCCCTCGTGTATCTTGGAGGTCACAGCAATACTCCCCTCGTGCAAATCAATGATTTTCTTTGCCCAGTACAGCCCCAGGCCGTTACCGCCCACAATTACTGACAGCGGGTTGTCAAGACGAGTAAACTTGCGGAACAGTTTATCAATGTCTGCAGTATCTATGCCGACGCCTTCATCGCGCACCGCCACCATAACATGTCCGCGCCGCTTAGATAGGCGAACGTACATGCGTTTGCCTGGCTCGGTGTATTTACTGGCATTGTCGATGATATTTTCCAGCACCATATGGATACGTTGGGCATCGATATGGGCAAGCAACACCTTATGCGTATATGTAAACACAATTTCCTGTGAGCGCTCCTTAAACTTGCCGGATTGCTCCTCGAGGACGTTAGACGTCAGTTTCACCACGTCGACTGAACAGCGCTGCAGATAGACCTTGCCAGCGTCAATCTGGGCCACCTTTAAGAGGTCGTTGATAATGCTGATCTGGCGTTCATTGCTTTCCCAGGCGCGGTCCAGCAAGCTGCGCTGCGGAGGCGGCGTATCGCCGGCATAACCCTCAAGTACCATACCAAGGTATTGTTTCACGGCAGTTGCCGGTGTGCGCAGCTGGTGCGAGGCCACGGATATGAACTCGTCTTTTGCTTCGTTGAGGGCAACGAGCTCCTCTTGCTGATGGCGAAGTGTTTCGGCGACGGTTTCCAGCTCATTTTTACGAGCGGTCGTCGTGCGGATTTCCTGGATGTCGGTACTCGTACCAAACCACCGCACTATGGCGCCTTGATCGTCACGCATAGCGCGGGCGCGGGTCAAGTGCCAATGGTATTCGCCGTCATGCCGGCGGAAGCGGTGCTCTACCTGCAACGGTTCACCGGTCTTTAAGGCATGTTTCCAGGCACGTATGTTTTGTTTGGCGTCGTCAGGATGCACCAGTTGCTGCCAGCCAACTGTACGGATCTGCGCCACGGTCAAGCCGGTAAACTCATTCCACTCCGGGTTGAAGTAGTCTACTGTCCCGTCGGGCAGTGCAGTAAACACCTTCTGTGGCATAGTTTCAGACATAAAACGCAGGCGCGATTCGCTTTCTTCTACGCGGCGGCGGATGGTGATCTGCTCCGTAACGTCATAAGCAAACGCTATAAAGCCATCCGGCTTCTTTTGTTCGTCGAACACAGGCTCATACGTAAAATTAAGATATTTGGTGTATGGTTTGCCGGTGCGGTCCCAGTCGAGGACTACCGGGGATTCGCTTGCTACATACCGTTTACCCTCAAAGGCCACACCTTTAATAATCTTTTGCAGATACGGTTGAAGGTCGGGCAATACTTCCATCAAAGGCCGTCCGATCACTGGCCGGTCCTCACCGATTAGCTGCCGGTACGGCACGTTTGCCAGTTCGTACACCAAATCCGGGCCTGACATAACTGCAATTGCCGCCGGCGCGTGCATAAAGAGTGACGTCAGCCGCCTTTTTTCGGCTTGCAGGGCGTCTTCTGCAATCTTCTGCTTTCGCTCGGCCAATACACGCTTAGTGTTTTCTACCACTATCGCCCACACGCCTTCCGGCTTACCGCGCTCGTCCATGACCGGGCTATAGTTAAGGTCCATCCAGACATCTTCTGCAACGTTGTTGCGGTACAACTTTAACTGCTGGTCTTTATATGATAATGTCTTGCCGCGTTTTAGCACGGTTTTCATAACATTCCGGTTGAAATCGGCCACTTCTGGCCATCCCTCCAGCACCTTCGAACCCAGTAGAAAAGGATGGCGTTGCCCGGCGAACACTGAATATGCATCGTTATAGATCATCACACCATCCGTACCCCAAAACATAACGATAGGGATTGGGGATTGGAGGGCGATCGCAACAGCAGTCTTAAGGCTGGCCGACCAGCTAGTGATGGGCCCTAGACTGGAATTCTTCCAGTCAAACGCACGGATACGGTCACCCATTTCCCCGCCGTTAGCCAGAAAGTCTGTAGCCGCTGATGCAGAACTAGCCATATACGTCCATTTAAGCACACCCTGCCCGGGTTACGCACCATGACGGCTGGCCATCCGATGTATTACCAGCTAACGTATAGGCCGTAGGGTGCAAAATAGCCCACCAGCATTGCTACCATAAGTACTGCGTATTCGATCTTGCGGTCGATGCGGAAGTGTTCGTGGCTAGAGAAAATAAGCCCGATAACAAACCCGATAGGGATTGGCACGCTCATGCCATCGCCATGTGACAGTTTGACCCACATTGAGCCAAGTATCACATATAGCGCCAACTTTAATAAGTATACGCCATCCATAGCGTCTGTAGCTGTGGCAACTGTCGCGCGCCCCTTTGCTGAAGATTTACTTTTTGTAGTTTTTGCATTTTTTGTTGTAGTCATTACCAGTATTAAAGCACGCATCTGCGCTATTGTGCAAACGGATGAGGTGCCGCAACCAGCCCTGCCACTACTGTTTGGCCAGCAACCCCGGCACCACGCGGTAACGGCGCCAGCTGTGTGCGGACTTCTACTTTATGCCCACCGTCGTTATAGACAATGCCTTCAGGGCTACGGTCCAGCACAGCACGTTCCCAATCAAAGTCTTCGCCACTCATCTTACTAATTCTCCTCAAATAAAATAAAAAACAGGCTTCGGTTGAAGCCTGTAGTCGGGACTGCGCTGGAGTGTTATCTCACTCTGGCTTCAACCATGCTGAAGCGCAGCCCTGGAAGGCTGATGATGAGAATAAGCTCGCGAACCATGTTCAAAACTTGCATATAACTTTACACTACTCGCCGTTTCAGCATGGGTCAAGCCCTATAAGCTTCCGCACCCTGTCGCAGGGGAGTACGTAGGGGCTTGACGTGCACTATGCCCCGCGTATACTGGAAAGTAATCATGAGTGATTTTTCACAGCGTATCAGCATTGCCATTCTCGTCGTCCTCGGTAGAGGCTGTGTTGCACCTGTCCGGATTCGCTCATAAATCTAGCACACAGCCCATCACCAAAGAAGAGCGAATCCGCCCTTCTCACTAAGTCTTAACACCGAAGCAGGTTAGTAATAGCACCATGGATGGAGCAACAGCAATCATTAAAGCCCTGGAAGCCCAGGGCGTAGAGTATATTTTTGGCTACTCTGGCGGCGCGGCAATCCCAATATTCGACGCCATTATCACCTCAAAAACAGCAATTAAACTTATACTGGTGCGCCACGAACAAGGAGCCGCCCACATGGCCGACGGCTATGCGCGGGCAACTGGTAAGCCTGGGGTCGTATTAGTTACATCCGGGCCAGGTGCCGGCAATGTCGTAACCGGCCTTATGACAGCCCATATGGATAGCGTACCGATGATCGTCATATGCGGACAGCAAATCCGCCCGATGTTAGGTATGGATGCTTTTCAGGAAGCAGACATCTTCAACATAACAATGCCGGTCGTAAAACATAACTATCTGGCACGCGAGACAAATGACCTGCCGCGTATTATCGCCGAAGCGTTTCACTTAGCCACCACGGGCAGGCCTGGCCCGGTACTAGTAGACGTCCCAAAAGATGTCAGCTCAGGCTTGTTCACCGGCACACACGACGAACCCATGGACTTACCGGCATATACGCACAGCCACAAAATTGACCACCAGAAACTCCAAAATATCGCAACTGCATGGGCCGGCGCCAAACGCCCGGTCATACTGGCCGGCCATGGCGTGCTGATCGCCAAGGCCGGGGCCGAGCTAGCTCGGCTAGCCGAAACCATGGATACACCCGTCACTACGACATTACTGGGCAAAGGCGCCTTCCCGGAAACGCACCGGCTTTCGCTAGGTATGCTAGGTATGCATGGTACAGCCTACGCTAACAAAGCCGTTACCGAGTGCGATTTCTTACTAAACATCGGCTCACGGTTTGATGACCGTATCGTGGGCGATGTATCCGCCTTTTGCAAGGATGCCTTTGTTGCGCATATCGATATTGACGCTTCCGAGCTGCATAAAATTATAAATGCCGCCGTAGCCCTAAAGGCGGACGCGAAAGAAGCAATTGCCGCACTGCGGCAAGTAATAAAGCCACATAAGCACAGCGCCTGGAATGAGCACCTCGACGCATACCGCCAGCAGTTCCCCTTGAAATACAACAATGGCCGCGGCCTTACAATGCAACACGTTATTGATGCTATGTACAAGCTCACAAAAGGTGAAGCGATTGTCACTACCGATGTCGGCCAACACCAGATGTGGGCAGCCCAATTTTACAAGACCAGCCAGCCTGAACACTGGATTAGCTCCGGCGGCGCCGGTACGATGGGCTTTGGCTTCCCGGCAGCAATTGGGGCACAATTTGCCCGCCCCGGCAAAACAGTCGTAGCATTTGTAGGCGATGGCGGCTTCCAAATGACATTATTTGAGCTTGCCACCGCCTGCATACACAAGCTACCTATTAAAATTGTGGTGCTTAATAACCACTACCTGGGTATGGTACGCCAGTGGCAAGAACTGTTTTACGACAACCGCGAAAGTGGCGTAAACCTGGAGGGCAACCCTGACTTCGTAAAACTGGCTGAGGCCTACGGCGCAGCAGGCATCAGCATCAACAGCCCGGAAGAGACCGAAGCCAAACTCCGCGAAGCACTGGCTATTACAGACCGGCCAGTCCTTATCAATGCAGAGGTCGTCAAAACGGAAAATGTCTTCCCTATGATACCGGCAGGCGCACCACTGACACAGATGATCATAGAACCACCGACAGAACAACTCACAAAACCTACAGGGAGCACATAATTATGCTAGATATCGTATACACCCTCACCTTAGCCGTCCGAGACCAACCCGGCGTGCTAGTGCGCGTAGCGCAAGTGTTCGCCCGCCGCGGTTGCAATATCAGCCGTATCCACGTAGAACACCCGGCCGGCACAGCCTGGTCTAAGATGACTATCACTGTAAAAAATGTCGCCCGCATCGACCAAATAACAAACCAGCTGGAAAAACTGGTAGATGTGCATAGCGTAACTATCACCGGCCACTCGGCATAAGGCATAACCTATGAATGATGCAATCAAACAAACCCTTTTAGCACGTGTGTACGACGTAGCTATAGAGACACCACTGGAGCCTGCAGCCAAGCTCTCTGAGCAGCTCAACACAACCGTCTACCTAAAGCGGGAGGACTTACAACCAGTACATTCCTTTAAGCTGCGCGGCGCATACAACAAAATAGCCCAGCTCACCGATACAGAAAGGCAGCGGGGCGTAATCGCGGCAAGCGCCGGCAACCATGCGCAGGGCGTCGCACTTTCCGCCAAAAAGCTCGGCCTTTCAGCATTAATCATCATGCCGCGCACCACCCCGGCCATTAAAGTCGAGGCCGTCGTATCATGGGGAGCCGAGGTGGAACTGGCAGGTGACAGTTATTCGGACGCCGCCGAACACTGTAAGCAGCGTGCCAAAGAGACTGGACGGACATACGTGCATCCTTTTGACGACCCGCTGGTAATTGCCGGCCAGGGCACTATCGGGCGTGAAATAATCGAACAGCTCCCTATTGCCACACATATTTTTATACCAGTTGGAGGCGGAGGCCTGGCGGCAGGCATTGCCCAGTACGTAAAGGCACTGCGGCCGGACATTACCATCGTCACCGTCGAGCCTGAAGACAGTAATGTCCTGCAGGCATCGCTACAGGCTGGCAAACGCGTCACCCTGCCCCATGTTGGTATCTTTGCTGACGGAGTAGCCGTGAAGCAGATGGGCGAACACACCTATGCTATATGCAAACAATATGTCGACGAAGCCATTACGGTCACCAATGATGAACTGTGCGCAGCCATTAAAGCTATTTTTGAAGAGACACGCAGCATAGTAGAGCCAGCTGGCGCACTCGGCGTAGCGGGCATAACTTCGTACGCGCAGGCGCATGATATGCACGGCGCGCATGCCATTGCTATCTGTTCCGGTGCTAATATTACCTTCGAACGGTTGCAATTCGTGGCCGAACGTACCCTTCTGGGCAGCGGCAAAGAAGCCCTTTTTGCTGTTGCCATGCCTGAACGGCCAGGCGCATTGCAGGCCTTTTGCCAACAGGTCATACAAGGCCACAACATCACGCAGTTCGGCTATCGCCTGGCCCGGCGTGAAAACGCGCATGTATTTGTGGGTATCAGCGTCCACGATACAGCAGATGCGTCCGCATTCAAACAAAAGACATCCAGCCAAGGCTATACATGCAGTGATTTGTCGGCGGAAGATACCGCTAAGGAACATGTGCGCTACATGATAGGCGGCCCCTCGGCGCTAGCCACTAACGAGCATTTTTATGAAGTACGTTTTCCGGAACGCCCCGGCGCCCTTACCGAGTTTTTGCGCGCAGTCGGCACGAAGTGGAATATAAGCCTGTTCCATTACCGCGGCCAAGGCGGCGACGAAGGCAGTGTACTAGTAGGCTTTGAAACACGCAGCAAACAGGATTTAGAAAAAGCCCTCGAAACTACCGGATATGTATATAGTTGTGTAGACAAAAACACATCTATGCGGCTATTTGCATAGGGATAAACTATATTTCGAATTGCTTTTCTTGGCGTCCTACGCTTGAATAGAGCGAATGAACACAAGAGAAACATTAACCGAGACTATTGATTATTCATTAATCCAGCTAGCTGGCGGCGAAGCTGCCTTGCTATCCGCCCAGACATCGCAAGGCAAGTATACCGAGGCTGTCGGCCTGCTGGCGGACCGCGTAAATGACACGCTTGCCATAGCCCTGCATGCAGCAGACCTGGCCACAAGAGTTAACGTCTATACAGAAAGCGGCAATGGCAAAGTAACCGCCGCAAAGAGCACCCTACTGACAGCCGCAGTGGGCACCGAAAACCCCCTGCTACAATGTGCGCTTTCAGATACTGTAATTGCCCGTAACGAGCTTGAAGGAAGGGCCCAGGAAGCGGCACTCGGCTGTATAGACCACGCTGGTTTGCGGCTACAGACCATACGCAACCTGCTTGGCTCGCTGACCCGCGAAGTAACCGCCCTGCAGCAAGAGGCAGACACTACCAGCATGCACATCGCCGATGCCGCAAGCGCTACGCAAAGCGCTAAAAGGGCTGGCGAGGAGTATCTGGACGTACTGTACGGGCGGCCTTTGTAGCCAACAGTACAGTACCTGGCCTACAAAGGTAGCTGCTTCGGAAGCTGCTTGTACTGGTCTTTCGCCCAGTAGCTCATCAGGTCAGGCTCGCTATCCAGCATTTGCGCATATTCGTTCCACGTAAGCCACCGGTACGCTTCGACTTCATCAGGGTTCGGCGCCGGTTCAGCATCGGTAAAAGCCATATACACGGGGCAAAATTCATTTTCGATGATGCCGTTATAAGGCGGCGTGGTGTAGCGGTATTCCGGCAGCAGCACCTGTATAGCGTTAATCTCGGGTAAACCCAACTCGTACTGGGAACGGCGGCGGATGGCGGCTTCCATAGCTTCACCCGGAGCCGGGTGCCCACAAACACTGTTTGTCCATACGCCCGGCCAGACTTTTTTAGATAGTGCACGCTGTGTTGCCAGGAAGGCATTATCACTGCGCCGGAAAATATAGCACGAAAACGCTAGGTGCAGCTGCGTGCCGGCTGTGTGGCTGGCCAATTTTGGGCCGGTCTCACCCGTTGGCGTGCCGTCGGGCCGCACAAAGACAATTTGTTCGGTTTCAGTCATACACCTACTATACCACTGCATAGTCTTGCAGTAGCTATTGCCTCTGGCCTAGCGAATGGTATTTAATATCCCCAACACACATGAGCGATGTAGAACATGTCATAACTCAGACAAACGAGGCAGTAGCGCTGTCACCTGCTGCCAGCGTAGAGGCGGCAATAACGGCGTGTACGGCTGCGGCCGGCATACTCCTTGAGGCGGGCAGCCAGCACGACTCACCGCCCCTAAGGGACATAGCTACTGCGGCCGATATAGCGCGAGTGCAATTAGTCGGTTCACTGAGCATGCTTAGTCACGGGCGAAACGAATTAGCTACATACATTGCAATGGTTGGCGGCTCAAGGCCGGAAGTGCATGTGCGGACAGAAGAACTGTGCTCCTTAGACAGCGAAGCATTAGACAGTCAGCTATATATTGCCGAAGGGCTCTCAGGCGTAATAGAGGGATACCGTTCCCTGATTAGCGCCAATGATCTAGTAAAAAATCACCACGTTGCCTGCGCTGAAGCACTCCGGCACCCCGGCACAAGAGACCGGGCGCTTCGCATCATTAAAAAATTGTTAGAAAGCAGGTACCCGGGACACGAGCCAAACAGCGCTCATAACCATGAACGTCATAGAGGCGCTGACTTAGCAGTGATGTATTGCGCCAAGGAGCTGATAGCACTGGCAGAACAGACAGATGACATACCACTCGCCACCCGCGCAAAAGGACTGTTACTAGAAGCCTTCCCGGTTACTTCAGTACATAATGATGTATACCATTACATCGATAAGGTTTTTATCTCAACACTATTACAGCAGGCCCAACACACAAAACAACTACGTCGAAAATGGCACGAAAGCGGTACTAATGAAGATTTCCAGGCATACGAAAATGAGAAAAACAATACGCAGATTGTGGATGCCGCTGTAAAAATCATAGGCAGCCACGGGACAAAACGAGGGCATATAACGCGGGCGCTCCTAGAATTAGAGAACTCAGACGACCAAGACGTCCAAGACTTAGTAAAAGAAGCGCTTGAAGCAGTTACTACAAACACCCAAGCCCTCAACAGCTTCCTGGCAAGCCTTGGCTTGCCAATGCAAGAAATTGTAGAATCATGGAAAAATGGTTACTTCAATGCAAGTCAACCCGGCCTGGAGGATAAGGAGACCATCCGCAAAAAGCACCTCGAAACGATAAAGAAGCTAGAAAGACACCGGCATGGTACAGTAGCAGCCATATATAAAAAGTTGCGTATACGCAACTT
>Ga0075369_10000004_pt1 | contig 154675 bp, 161 predicted proteins | sample EndMethybrTD3034_FD_71400 | JGI IMG/M metagenome (GOLD analysis project Ga0075369, IMG submission 71400) | Populus endosphere microbial communities from Tennessee, USA - Endosphere MetaG P. TD hybrid TD303-4 | ecosystem: Host-associated > Plants > Roots > Endosphere | place: USA: Tennessee...
TGGCGATGCCGGCATCGCCATAAGGGCTGGGCTGGTCGACACCGAAGCCGTTTTGGTGGTTGTAGGCCAGAGTGCTCTTACAGGCGGAGTTGGACGTAGAAGTATAGGTAAAGTTATATACCTTGTCTGAAGGGTCAGGGTCTACGAAGAACACGCCATTGAACTCGATAGTCATGCGGTTAATCCATTTGGCACTGGCTCCGTTCCAATTGTCAAATGGCGCTTCCGCAGATGCGCTGTGCGATGCGAATAACGGCACCGCTACTGCAATTAATACTAGGGTGGTAACTACAATTTTTGAACGCCTATGTAGGAACCTAAAAAGTGGCTGTAATTTTACCGACAACATTTGCTATAAATATAACACATTCCAGCGGCATATATATACGTTTATGCCTATATAAAACTCATACTATAATTTGCCCCCAAGACATACTTTTTAGCGAAAAGTCATGATATAGTGTAGGAAAATATGCGTAACCTCAAACAGAAACCAGCCAGCACAGTAATCCACAGCCTCCGGCGCGGGGTGCCTGCCCTAGTACTGTCGCTCGCCGTGGCAAGTTTTATCAGCCTGCATACTGCTTCCGCATCAGCCGCCACACATTACTGCGGCACTGGCAAAGACCGCGTAGAAACCATGCTCGATTTCGGTTGTAAAGGCCAAAGCACCGCTATCATCGATATTCTGTTTGCTATTATCCGTTTCTTGTCTGCGGGCGTCGGTATCATTATTATTGGCTCAACCGTATATGCTGGCATCCAGTACATCACTTCCCGCGGCGACCCGCAGGCTACCGCAAAAGCCATTGCCCGGGTGCGCAATAACGTCATTGCCCTAGGCTTATTCATATTCGCCTACGCTATTTTGAACTACTTAATACCGGCAGGATTCTTCACATGATATCTCCACTCGTTACGCATATTGTTACGCATTTCGGTGCCGCATGTAAAGGGGGTACGTTCCTCGGCTTCCCTAAGTGGTACAAATACCTTGAGGGCAACACTGTCGGTGAAGGTATACCCGGGGCTGGCAGCTGCGCACCTATAATTACTAATATCAACGACATTTGGCTGATTGTTGCCGCGGTCGTTGAAATCTTAGTGCGCCTCGGTGGTATATTGGCCATAATTTATGTTATGTATGGTGGTATACAGTACATTCAAAGCCAGGGTGACCCCGGCAAGACAACCCAGGCGCGTCAGACAATCACTAATGCCCTTATCGGCCTTGGTATAGCTGTTGGCTCAACGGCGATGATTACGTTTATCGCAGGAAGGTTTAACTAGCTATGGGACAGGCACTTCTACTCGCTGATGCAAAGGTAAACTGTTACTCCAATACTACCTGTAATACTGGCTTGCCCACTGTCGCCGCCAACCAGGCTAATCTGGCAATAGCCATGCAGCTGGTGTTTGGGATCGTTGGCGCAGTAGCGGTTATCGTAATTATTGTCGGCGCCCTCTCGATGGTGTCAGCGCAGGGTGAGCCTCAAAAAGTAGCCAAAGCCCGCCAGACAGTTATTTTTGCAGTCGTAGGGCTGGCGATTGCCGTCAGTGCAGAAGCAATCGTAACGTTTACAATAGGACACGTATGATCAAGAAAGTTTTGCTCACCGCATTCGTAGTCGTAAGTATGCTTGTCCCTGCCCTGGCAGCCGCTCCGGCATATGCGGTCGATATCCTAAATCCGACCGGCGCTGGCAGCGGCCCGTGCAACAATGGCAACGCCACCAGCAAACCGGCAGTGTGCACCGATAACCGCAGCGGCTCCAACACTAACCCTATCTATGGTAAAAACGGCGTGCTGACGTCGGTCATCAATATCCTGTCTATAGTCATCGGTGTCGTATCGGTAGTTATTATTGTTGTCGAAGGTATCCGCATGATTGTCGGAGCTGGCGATGCCGGTGCAGTCAGCACTGCCCGCCGCGGCATAGTATATGCGGTAGCCGGGCTGGTAGTCGCCGGGGTTTCACAGGCTATAGTCGGGCTGATACTGTCCAGGCTTGATTAATGGTATAGGAAGGAAAAATACGTAATGAAAAGAATGTTAGTGACGCTGGTGGTGGCCGTGGGGCTGTTAGCCCCGGCGGTGGCATTTACTGCACCCCCGGCGCCGGCTTACGCCAGTGCGTTCAATAACACTAACGCTGCAAAGCAGGCTTGCTCCGGCATTAATGGCAATGAAGCGGCTGGTAACTGTAGCGCGCCCGGCCGGTCGCTCTCTTCGATCATAAAGATTATCCTGAACCTTCTGAGCGCCATTGCTGGCATTGCGTCGGTAGTTATGGTAATTACAGCCGGCTTCAAATTCATCACCGCTGGTGGTGATGCTGGCAAAGTTTCGAGCGCCCGTAGTACGCTAACGTTTGCAGTCGTTGGTTTGGTGGTCGTGGCTATGGCACAGTTTATTACCCAATTCGTGTTAAAGGAAGTCGCGTAACCCTTGTGGTTACATTAATGTAGTTGAAACCACTGTTGGCGTGTGTTATAAAGTAAAAAAAGCCTTAAGAAAGGAACTAAAAATGTTACAAACACTACGTAAAAATTTTGCAACTATTGTTGCAGGATTGGCTCTTGCGATCGTGCCCGTTGTTGCACCTGCTGCAGTCTACGCGAGCGAAATCCAGGACAACCTGCAGTGTGGCACTACCCTGACCGTTGATGGTACTGGCGGCTGTCAGACGGACATTAACGCAGGTAGCGACACGATTACCGAAACAATCAAGAAGGTCATTAACTTCTTCTCCGCTATTGTGGGCATCGTTTCCGTTATTATGATCATCTACGGTGGCTTTAAGTACATCAGCTCCGGCGGTGACTCAGGTAACGTTACCAGTGCCAAGAACACTATCATCTACGCCGTTATCGGTTTGGTGGTCGTGGCTATGGCACAGTTCATCGTCCAGTTCGTACTGGGTAAGGTTATCGGTACTGGCGCCTAGTCAAGCCAGTCTTAACTATAAATCAACCGCCCTCCGGGGCGGTTTTTTTATACCCCGTTCAATATGCGAGTCCCCTATTCTCCTGTATCTGCAACGCAGTTAGGGTGAATAAGAGTTTGCGGTAATAACAAATACCACTCGTGCAGTACGAGTGGTACGTATGTTGCCAAGTGCTCTAATTATAAGACTTGGATCTTTTTGACCGTGTCCTGCTTTACCTTAGCGAAGCTGATAGTCAGGACGCCGTCCTTCAGGACAGCCTCAATCTCATCTTCTTTCACTGGTACTGGCAGAGCAATGCTGCGGGAGAATTCACCCCAGTAACATTCCTGGACAAAGTAGTTTTCAACGTCGTCTTCATTGCCGGCGGAAAGCGTGCCGCGAATGCTCAACGTGTTGTCAGAAATACTTACGTCTAGATCGCTCTTGTTTACGCCTGCGGTACGGGCCTTAACCACTAGCTTCTCGCGAGTCTCATATACATCGACTGCGAGCTGCCCTGGCAGATCCTCGTTCTCATCCCACTCATCAGAAGCCACCGTTGGTTGTGCGCCCGTCGCCGGGTCCGTTGCTGCTGGAACTGCGTCATCGTCGCCCAAAAAGGCAGCGGTGAGTTCATCCTCTTCCATCAGCAGGTCGTCGTCGCCACTTGTGCGTCGCGCCATAGTTGTTACCCTCCACGTTTAGTTGTTCGGTGTTCGAATGTTTGTGTTAATGGTAGTATAGCTTACGTAATATTTGCGTTGCAACCGCAAACAGAGTTATTTACAACAGTAGGAATCACAACATGAATATCTTCGAGACAGTGCTCCAATATATTGCTCCAAGCGATTGCCTGCAATGCGGTACAGAGGGAAGCCTATTGTGCGCGTCCTGCTCGGCCCTGTTGCCTTCAATACAACTCCCCTCTTCTACCCCTGATATGTGCATATATGCACGTACGTCGTATAGTGGTGTCGCGCGTGAATTAGTGCGTAAACTTAAGTTTGAACGTGCCAGTGCGGCAGCTGCCGATATGTCCCGGAGTATGGCCGGCTTGCTGCCAGCTGGTATGTATGATGGCATAGCGTATGTGCCAACGGCGCCGGCGCGGGTGCGGCAACGGGGCTACGACCAGGCGCGGCTACTCGCTAAGGGCGTCGCAGAGGCTGCACACTTGCCCTTCCTTCCCCTATTAGCCCGTACAGGGAATCAACGGCAGGTAGGCGCGCAACGCGCGCAGCGCCTCGTACAGATGCAATACGCATTCCGCATGTCTAAGCCGTATCCGGCACAGGCAAAGCGTTTATTGTTAGTTGATGATGTTCTTACAACAGGATCTACGATCCGGTCGGCTGCGGTGGTCTTACGCGCGGCAGGGGCCAGGCGGGTTGACGCACTCGTATTTGCCGCCGCGTAGAGTCTTCCATTACAGAGGTACAAATGCTATAATTTTCTCTGTTACGGAAGGGTGTCCGAGTGGTCGATGGAAACGGTCTTGAAAACCGTCGTGGGGCAACTCACCGTGGGTTCGAATCCCACCCCTTCCGCCAAGGCACTAAGCAAGGTATAATATACACCTGTAACAGCCAATACGGAGAGGTACCCAAGTGGCTGAAGGGGATGGTTTGCTAAATCATTAGGGGGGAGCAATCTCCCGCGAGGGTTCGAATCCCTCCCTCTCCGCCAGATAAAACACCCGGCATGCCCACGCGGCAGACGTCGGGTTTTTTATTTATCCCTGTTGAAATTTTGGTGCCTTGGCGGAGCCTATGTGTTAATGCTACAATACCGCTTATGAGCGAGGATAACGCACGGCCAGAGCCCACCCAGCCGCCAGCATTGGCAAATGATCAGGCTCCGCCCTCCCCTTTTCCCAAGGAAGACCTGCCCGCAGTTGGCCTGGAGGCTCCTGAAGTACCAAGCGAAGACGCATTTGTGTGGACAGCTTCCGAATACATCGCACACCACAAAGACACGCGATACTATGCTACCGTAATTGCTATCGCCATACCGGCCGCCATACTTGCCTATATCATCACGAAGGATATCATTACCGGCATAGCGCTCCTAGTATTGGGCATACTGTTCTGCCTGGCTGCCGCACGTAAGCCGCGTATCCTTACGTATGCCCTGGACGACCATGGTGTTACTATCGGGCCGCGCTATTTCCCTTACGGCGGCTTCAAATCATTCAGCGTCATACGCGAAGGTTCGTTTGCTAATGTAGAGCTCATTCCGCTGAAGCGCTTTATGCCAGTCACTAGTGTATTTTGTCCGCCTGAGATGGAACAGGACGTGGTAGCTATTCTTTCCGACCATGTCCCTTACGAAGAGCGCCCTGCCGCTATGATTGACCGCTTCGGCCGCCATATTCGTTTTTAAGTATTTCAATAGCTCCCCAGTGTTGTTACCATAAGGCAATGCTTCCTTTAATTGGTATTACTACCGGCGAAATACACAATGTCGCCGAACCATGGTCCCCTGTCGCGTATGGCCAAAGCCATACATACGTAGACGTTATTATTGGTGCAGGCGGCGTCCCAGTGCTTATACCTATCTTGCAGGACGAATCTGCTCTCCGGCAGCTATATGATTTGCTCGACGGGCTCTTTTTGGCTGGCGGCAACGACCTAGAGCCAAAATTGTATGGCCAGGAGCCAAGCCACCACACGACAGATTATTCTGCGCGCCGCGACAGCAGCGAAGTGCTGCTAGCTACGTGGGCGCTCGCCGATAAAAAGCCGATTTTAGGTATCTGCCGGGGTATGCAATTAGTAAACGCCCTCCAGGGCGGAACATTGTATCAGCACATCCCTGCCGAATTGCCGGATGCCGAAGACCACGATAGCTCAACCAAGGCAAAAGATCTGGAACATTTCGCCCACACATTGCACATTGATCCGGCTTCGCGCCTATGTGCCATACTGCAAGCTGACCATATCCGTACTAATACCCACCACCAGGCCATTAAAGACCTTGGTAAGGGCGTTAAGGCAACCGCATGGGCTGCAGACGGCATCATAGAGGCTGTCGAAATGACAGATTACCCCTATATGATAGGCGTAGAGTCCCACCCGGAGTCACTCACCCGCGCCGAACCAGGCTGGAAACATCTGTTTGAATCGTTCGTTGCCGCTTCTATGCCGAAGTAATAAGCAATATCTGCTATAGCCGTATGGCCTAGAATAAAATATGATGTAGGGCATGACCGAGAAAGATAATGCCAATATCCCTGACAGTGCCATACAATCCGTAACCGCCGCAGTTGGCCAGGCAATGCACCGTTTGCCATTTAGTGAAGTTGTTGCGGCCACGCAGGAATTGCAAAATACCACAGTACACATTAAAACCATCGCGGGAAACGGTTCAGAGTTATCCGGCATGCAAGCTGGTCTCTCTGAGAGCGTTATGCATGCTGGGAGTGCTGCAGTTTTATTGTCGGACGGACGGCGCAGTTTAGTTGATTACGTCCGGCGCATAGGCGGTCAGGCGCCCGAGGCCGAGATCACTAGTGATGAAATAACCAAATTGCCAGAATGGGCGTTATTGGTTGGCGACGATGTAGCCGCCACCGCAGCCTCCACTGCTGAAAACGACATAGCAGCCGAACTTAAACGTACGCTGTGTTCTGTAGAATGCCGCCGCCTCATCCATGACGGCAGCGATGCCGCCTACGAGGCATTCACCCGCCATCAGCCTGAGGCAGTCCGCCTCAGCCGCGAAGATTTTGCCGCGCTTAGTACATGGGAGCGCAGTGTTGTCGGCGACGACCAGACCGCGATAGCTACGGATGTCATAATGATGCTGCATGATATCGCAAAAAGTGGACGCGTATACGAAGCCATGGGCCTCGGGCAGCACGAAGTAGACCATGACGAAGCCCTACGCCTACTGTTGCACGATGCACGGTATGCTGCGGTCCGGCAGCGGCTCCTCCCCTCTACCGAACGATTGTCTGCCGAGCAATGGAAATTAGTACAGGATGTATTAGGTATAACCTTTAACTATCCCCAGGCATTACAGGGCGAAGCGCCTGCGGCTGAAGAGGCGGATATTCCTCCTGAACTAGGACGACAGGCCCGGGCTATGTTTGTACTGCATGCCATGCTTGATATCGCTGGTGCGCAGGGTCATGTGCAGCCAGAAGGCTCGGTTACTATTACCGGTCCGGCATACCGCCGTATGTGCAACCTTAATGCCACACTCCTAGATAGAGATATATCGCCGGCTGAACGTAATAATACATTTTTAGATGCTGAACTCGCCCACTTTGCCGGTTTGCCGTTGCCTGAGGGTATCCGCCGTGATTTGATGCGCACCGTGGCACGTTTGAGCTGCGCTCTGCGTACAGAAACTAAGGAAGATTTTGTATACCTGGCCGAAAGGGTTGATGCACAACCGCCTGTAGTGCAGGCAGTGCTGGCAGTCGAACTGAAACGCACAGCAGCCTCTCGCGCTACGTTACCGTACTACGGCCCTGCCCTATTGAAGGCACTGGTAAAAAAGGAAGGCATTGATTTTGCGTTAAGCTATTTCGCACACATCCTGCAAGAGGCGCACATTGCCGATAAGGAGGCACGTCAGAACGGGTATGACGGTATAGTGACCGTACACCTCGGCGGGCTGGTGCGGGCGATCAATACGGGTACTATAGATGTCCGGCGTAATCCGATACGTTTCCGTATGCGTGATGGCGGTCTCGTGCCCGTGCCCTATGAACCAGCCTTAGGGAACCTTGACGACCTGCCAGAATTTTCCGGTACAGAGGCGCTGCAAGGCAAACGCATTATTGTTGTTGGCGAGGGTGGTGGTTCAGACGGTGTGCAGGCTGCAATGGTGGGTAAGCTCGCAGCTGCTAAATACGGTTGTACTGTAGCGGCGGTAGTATCGGTGCGCAATGAGGCGCGGCGTGTAGAGGGTTCTGGCCGGCACATCGGCCAGACCGTAACCCAGATTACGCCAGATACCCGTCCAGTTGGTGATTGGCGGTTCCTGGAAGATGTAATGATCGAGGGTGACAACCCCGCACCCGCCTATCTGCTCAATTCAGCCGACCCGGACACCGTCCGCGAGGATATAAAAGCGTTGTTGGAAGCGACAGGCGCAGATGCGATTATCGGTGTTGATACCGGCGGCGATTCACTGTACCGTTCGGCGCATGCCGGTTTCAGTGCGCACATGCCCACTGAGATCACACCGGACCAAGACTATGCAGTCATACAGGCCTTGTCCGCTGTAGCTGAAGACCGTACCGATATTCCGGTAGTCTCCATGATTGTTGCACCAGGCGTTGATTCGCCGGATTACGCTCGTGAGGTATTAGATGAAATAGGCGCCGGTACCGTCCCTTTGACACAGCAGGACGTCCAGCAGGTACAGGAAACGTACGCCGCATGGGGGATGGATGGCTCGGGCAGTGAGCGCGGCCGTTACGGGAAGACACCTCTTGCCTGGCTGCATGCCCTGGCCGGCAGGTTTGGCACCCAGCAGCTTGATTTGCCACAAGCGAATGTTACGTCGTCACATAACCCGTGGCGGGCATTTACTGCCATCAAGCCTGCCATGGCGAACATCGTAGCCATGGATATGCGGCGGCACTTCAACGCCATCCGCCGCACGTGAGGTAGCCTTATAAAAATACCGGTCGGCTACGCCCCGTAGTTCAGCCCAGTAACTCGTATTTGTTTACCGGCATACCGTTCGTTCAGTATGCGGATATATTCATCCCGTTTTGCCGGGTTACGGTTCACGTACGCCAAACTTACATGCGCCCTGAACTCACCTGGGTACATAGTAATATGCGGCAGGAGCTGCAGGCGGTTATTCCCCTCTAGAATTTCATCCGTATTTTCCAACCTGGCTACAATGCAGTCAAACGGCTCGGTAGGGTCCGCGCCGGCAAAATAAGTAACTTCTTGGATAGTTACTGTGTCAGCCTTCCAGCCTTCCAGCACTTTATCAATATCTTCCCGTACTTCAGGGCCGGGTTGCATGAGCCCTTGCAGTAGTGTGATGTGCGGTACAGTTTCCGAGCGTACGCCGTCTGCGTAGGGGTTTTTAACCGGATTATTCGCATGATATAGGTCTTCCGGCCTGATAACGTCACTTACCACTATGGGTTCTATGTCCAGCATAATACAGCCTAATGCCGATAAGTCTATGCCTTTTGCGGTGTACATTTCGCGCAGGCGGACTGCTGAAATGCGCTCTGGATTTTTCTGGTTATATTTCTTGGCGGCTGCCGGTGTTGCATCAGTATCTACGTCACTCGTGCCAGGGGTGTTACGCAAGGCTTCCTCTTTAGGGGCGGTGCCTGTGCCCGTGCCTAGCCCCCACTCTGCCAAAAGCTCTGTACCTTCTTCTCGGACAGTAGCGACCGCTACCACAGTCTCGCCGAGACGTCTCCCGATAAACGCCAGCCGTTCTTGGATTTGTACAGCACGCTCATTATCACTGCCGTTTACTGCTTTACCAAACGTACCGAGCATCTCAGTGGACAATTGCTGAGCGCCTGAAACAAGCACAGCAAGCTCGTTGGTCTGCCGCACTAATACGTCCTGCACTGTCCCCCCTACTTCACCTATGTTTGCCATGCCGCCTATCATACCAGACGTAGCAAGCATAACGAACAATAAAGTTACGTATTTCGAAGTGGCCCGTTTCAGGTACTATACGTATACACTACTTTATCGTAAGGCATCAATAATAACAGGCGTCCATAGCTGATACCCCTCGGTGTTAGGATGAAACTTATCAGCCGCAAACAGCCCGTGGTTTGCCCGGAACGCCGGCCCGGTCCGTTCAGCAATAGGCGCAAATATAATAGATTGGCCATTGGCCAGGCTGCGTATGGCTGCGTTCAGGTGTTTTGTACGTTCCCCTGCCGCCCAGCGCAAGGGTTGGGGGATACGAGGTGGGCTGCCCATGTCAGGTGAACCAGTCAGTATTATTTTTATGTCGGGGCTAGCTGTTTGTAATTGCCCAATAGCCGACTCCAATGAAGCCCGCACCGCATCTATAGAAGTTAAGTGTGTCACGTCATTCGCACCTACGCCTATCAGGGCGATATCCGGCTTGAATGATGCTGCTTGTGCGGCCTGTGACGCTGCGACATCCGCCGCCCGCGCACCGGAAACGCCAACGTTCTTCCATGTAATACGGTGCTGCTGTGCCAGGTAACGCGCCGTCCCCGAGGCGTAGCCCTCGCTATACTCGCCGCCTTGGGCGACTGATGTACTATCGCCCAGCACTGCAAACCGCAACGGTTTCCCGCTGCCGATAGTCATCTCTTCCCGGGAGATTTGCGGTACGGCCACTGGTGTGCCGCTATATTTGATGTACGCAAATTCAGCTACTGCAAAAACCGCCAACACCGCAATAATCCCTAAGCCAATGTACATGTGCATCCTCATTATACAGTTCCCAAATAGTAGGACAGCGAGTGCTGTGCGGATAAGCTAAGAGACATAACTCTATCTTACAATATTGCTTATATTTAATTTGATAATGCCCGGCCTACAGTTTCGATGCACGCTGCGTACACCAAGAAAAAAGCCCATCTTTCGATGGACTCTTATCTTGGTGTAGCGTAGTGAAGGAAGTTGGAACCGCTATGGCTGCTGCGCCTTAGCTGGCGCTTCCCTCTTCGTGAAGAATATGCCTACGGCTATACCGGCAATAATCGGGATTTGCATTTGCAGCAGTGTAGATAGTTCGCTCATTGTGAACGGGTCAAAGGGCCTCGTGTCCCAGCCGTACCGTAACGGCCACAGGAATATGGCACAAAATACGCCTGCTATGCTCGTAATCCATGGCAGGATAGCTATACCGCGCAGGGGTGTAACATAGCGCCTGGCGATCATTAGGGCAATCGGTAGAAGTAATAGCGCTATGCACTCTACGATGGCTACAGTCTCCCATAATGGGTTTAGGCGAGCAGCCTGAGTAACGGCATTGTCATACACGCCAAAGACAGCAGGATGGTTGCTATTGTTGACTTTGAAATTGCCCGTTATGGCCGCAGCAAGGAACACGGCGGCTGCGATTGTTAGTCCTGCGGTTAGTACATATAACGGTTTTATTGCTTTGCTCATAGTGCCCCCTAGAGATTAATAATTAAAGATCGTCTTCTGTTCTGATGTGAATAAGGTACGCGAACATATTTTTTTGGGTTTGCACTCCATGCTCATCCCTCTCTTCTTGTAACCAGCCATTTGGATAAATACTTCAATTTCGCCCGTTATGCCGCTGAAGACTTTGAGAGCGATGACGATGAAAAGAAAAAAGAGGCCGTAGCCTCTATTATTTCTAACTGGTGTACCCGACAGGATTCGAACCTACGACCTTCGGTACCGCAAACCGACGCTCTATCCAGCTGAGCTACGGGTACATAAAGTAACAGGGGTAATCATAGCACATCTGACGTCTAATTACCACCCCTAAGTAGTATATCTATTCAGGCAGGCCAGCCTGTCGCTGGAAGCTTGTAATTGATTCCATCGAAAGTTTAGCTTCAGAGGCCGAAGTTTTCAGCCTGCCTTGCAGCCGTGTCGCAACAAAATTAACGCCTACGATGAGACCATGCAAGGCCATGATTTTTTCATTTATTGCGTCAATGTTTGCTTTTACACGCTCAGCTGCTGGGATTGCACCAGACCCATCTTGCTGTAGGATATCCGCGGCTTGGTACAGATGTAAACCGGCATTTTGTATATGCTCGTTATCCGACTCGCCCATCGTTGTCACGAGGCCGCTACGCGCGTTGCCGAACAATTCGGCAGCAGTCCGTAGTGTAGATATGATGCCGCTTGGGCTAACTTGACTGTCAGGTATTAACGAGTTAGGGTTGCTGTACGGTATGTAACCGCCAGCCCTCATCGCATCTATTTCTAATTGGCTGGCAGTGTGCGCCATAGCTTCGCCAATCTCATGCGCGGCGTTTGCCGCTGTGCTGCCCCTTTCCAGTTGGGCTTTGGCCGTAAGCAAGTCTTCGTTTAATGCTTCCATTGACATAGTATTGCCCTAGTTTATTTTTTCCTGCTGGTACGCGCTAATTTCTACAATTGCTTGCTCGCCTTCGCTAGCTGCAGTAAGCGCTACTCCTCCGAGCTCAAAGTTGGCTATGTTAAATGTTTCTCCCGCGAGCGTTAGCAGTTCCGTATACATGCCCCGTATCTTACCTATAGTTTCCTCTAGCTCTACTGCATCAGCGCGTGCTGATTGTTCAGCGGCAAACCTCGTTTCATCAGCCGGTGCTAATATTGAAATTGCTCCTTTTGCCATGGTGGCTGCATGCTTCAAATTCCCATTTTGCGTAGTGGCGCTTGCAGCATAGAGTATGCCGTACGCTTCCAGGTACGCATTTGTGGCGGTTTCCGTGCCCTTTTTCATCTTTTGTACGTCTTCATCAGACGGGATCAATTCCGCAGACTTTGTCAGCCCCTGGAAAAAGGCGGCCAGGCTGCCTAAGGCCTCTTTCGTAAGGCTAATACCCACATGTACAGTCTCGCCCGCGCGGGTGGTGTCCGATTTTACGGCCTCAAGACCACGATTAACTTCTTCCATCGACATCCCGCGATTATACTATTAAGACACTATATATACAAACTACAATCCCCCAGTATATGGTAGAATAATAAAGATTTACGGAGAGGTCGCATAGTTGGTCTAGTGCGCTGCACTCGAAATGCAGTAAGGTGCAAGCCTTCGAGGGTTCGAATCCCTCCCTCTCCGCCAAATAAAAACCCGGCCATCACAGCCGGGTTTTTTATTGGTTTTCTACAGCCGGCTAATCTTTTGTTTCAGGCAGCTTCTCGGAAGTTTTATTAATGTGTTCAGCCTGCCCTGCCGGTGCTGGGCGTTTAGTTGGGACTGGCGTGTGCGGCATCTCCGGCATGCCTTGGGCTAAGATCTGTGCTGTTTCTTCGCCCTTAGGCTTCAGGAAATACCATGCCAGGAACGATGCTGCCCCCAGCGCAAATACCACCACGGCATAGGTGATCCAATGGCTGCGCATAGCATCAACCAATGACGTGATAACCTTAAATATGCTTTCTTGTATTGCCTGGTTTGATTGGTTGCTGTTGTTATATGACTCAAATAGTTTCCGCAGGCCAATAGCCGACAGCCAGGCGGCAATACCGCTCACCGTTCCCATGGCCATTAGGATAATGCCCAGTTTGTGCAGCCCTGACACCCATGTCCGGCTCAGGAATACTATCCCTGCTCCCAGCAGCACGGCGCTAGCCATTGCTATATATAATGCCAGCTGCAGTGCGTCATATATAGCCGGGCCATTTTGCAGTTGCGTAGCAACCGTTTTGCCGTCACCGTCTTTTAAATCGTTAGCATTTACGCTACTCGATTTAAATAATCCGCCACTAACTACCTTGTCTTTAGCCTGCGCAGCTAGTGCTGCCTTGTCGGTACCGGGCGGCAAGCAGCTGATGGAATACGGGTCCACATTGCCGTCAGCCGGCAGTTGGTCTGCGGACGTACAAGTAGGTAATGTGTCCAGACGCTTCGTTATGTATTCGCCAACGCCACTGGCCAGCCGGTCTTTTACACTGCCAAGTTCAATATTGAATGACAGCGTGGGCGTGTCACCATGCAGCCAGCTATACAGCGAATCAATCGCCTTCTCTGACTGCGTTTGTATGTAGTCCTGTGTGAATGCGTTCTCTACCAGCTGGCGCACTTCTGGCCGGTCTAAGGGCAGGTCTTTCTGCGTTTCACTGCTTTGCGCCGACTGCTCCAGTGCGGCACTCACGCCATTTTTATATATCCCGCTGTCGCTCAATGCGGTCTTCAATGAGTCTGGCGTACTTAATGTTTGGTACGCCCCCCAGGCAATGCCCAGGCCAAACAACGTTGATATAAGCAGCCAGGCACATGTCCCAAGTAGGATTTTTTTTATATTCATACCTTGTATTGTAGACAACGTACCCACAATTACAATCTGGCCGTTTCCGGCTAGTTTCTTGGTATTTCTATAAGCGAGGTGGTATTATGTGGCTATGGATGAGAAGGGGCTCGGGCGTCGTTTACAGGCAGCACGTGTAGCCGCAGGGCTTACACAGCAGTCGTTGTGCCACAAGGCAGAACTCAGCTATTCAACGCTGACAAAAATTGAACGCGGCGCCATTAAGGCACCTTCCATATTTACTATCCAAAGCATTGCCTCCGCGCTGGGCGTGGGCCTCGATGAGCTGATGGGCTCGTCCAAGGCGCCACGTATCGCCCGTGCCCGTTCCAAGAGTGGCGTAAGTTTCGTATATTTTGACATCAATGGCTGCCTGGTGCGTTTTTACCACCGGGCATTCACTCGCCTCAGCGAAGTTACCGGTGCGCCTGCCGACGTTGTGGAAACCCTTTTCTGGCATTACAACGACCAGGTTTGCCGCGGCGAAATGGACATGGCTACGTTCAACAGCCGCTTGGCTACCGAGCTGAACATCCCCGAACCGGTCAACTGGCTGGATTACTACCTCGACGCCATCGAACCCATCCCTGTTATGCAGGAGCTGGTCCGCTGGGCGTCCACACAATACCGCATTGGCCTGCTTACAAACATCATGCCTGGTTTTGTCGACGCGCTGATCGCCCGCGGCCTTATCCCTAACGTCCAATACGACGCTGTTATAGACTCGTCCGTGGCTAAAGCAATCAAGCCAGAGACCAAAATCTACACCATTGCCACACAGAAAGCTGGCTGCGCAGCCTCAGAAATACTATTTGTTGACGACTCCCGTGTCAACCTTATGGCCGCCGAAAAACACAGCTGGCACGTGCTATGGTTTGACGACTACCGCCCCGACGAATCCGCCGCCCGCGTCCGCGACGCCCTCGAACCCGCCAACTAGCCAGCCGAAGATAATGCATTCACATGCGGTAATCCTCGGACGTCCGCCCAGCAAACTAAAACTACGAGTTAAGGCGCCTCGGAAGCACAAAATGTGTTATTCAAACACATTTTGTGACCCGCAAGTGCCGTACTCGTAATTTTAGTTTGCTGTCTGTTAGTGCACTAGCCGGATTAGCCACCGAAGCGCTTGATCTCTTGGAGGATATTGTCAAAGCGCATCTTGGCGTCTTCCAATTGCTGGCGGGTCTGTTCTATGACGGCCTGCGGCGCATTTGCTACGTAACCCTTGTTATCTAGGCGGCCTTCCAGCTGTTCAATCGCCTTCTCTTCGTCGGCCCGCTTAGCGGCCAGCCGTGCGGCAAACGCCGCTGCTTCGGTGTCGCTGATGCCAAGCCGGACGTCGTATTTTGTACCAGTCAGCTTTATGCCGCTGGTTGTCGTCTCTTCGCGGACACTCTCTAGTCGGCTGAGCCGGGCGATGAGGGTTGCGTTGTCTGCAATGACTGGTGCCTTGGTATAGAGCATTGCCGTCTTAGTGACGCCAATCGCTTTCATGATGGCGCGGGCTTCTATGATAATCCCCTTCACTTCCTCAAATTGGCTGGCACGGGCCTTGTCGGCTTCCAGTACTTTAGGCCACGATGATGTTGCCAGCAACGTGTCTGGAGCCCAGGCAAGCGTCTGCCAGATAGTCTCTGTCAGGAATGGCGCAAACGGGTGTGCCAGTTTCAGGATGCTTTCCAGGCAATATGCCAGTAGCGGCTTATTTACTGTAGATTTGCTGGCTTCGATGTACCAGTCAGCAAATTCATCCCATACAAAGTGATAGAGGGTATCGTATGCCTCTGAGAAGCGGTAGTTCTCGATATGCGTGCTGATCGTTTTAGTAGTTCCATCCATGCGGGCCAAAACCCAGTGGTCGGCATCCGTCTTGGCTTCTGCCTTCTGCGGCTCGGCGCTATCGCCAATAACATCTTCAATATAGCGGGCGATATTCCATAGCTTGTTACAGAAGTTGCGGGCACCTATTACCTTCGGCTTGCCGAACGGCTGGTTGTTGCCTGCCGACATGCCCGACAATACGCCCATACGCAGCGCGTCAGCACCAAATTCGTTGGCGATGTCCAGCGGGTTTACTACGTTGCCCTTGCTCTTGCTCATTTTCTGGCCGTGTTCGTCCAATATCAGCCCGTGCAGGTATACCGTCTTAAATGGTACGTCACCGGTTATGTACAGGCCTAGCATTAGCATGCGGCTGACCCATGGCATCAGGATGTCGAAGCCGGTCTCCATCAGGCTTAAAGGGTAGAAATCCTTGTAGTCGTCGTTGTCAGGGTAGCCTAGTGTAGCGTATGGCCACGAGCTGCTGCTAAACCAAGTGTCAAATACATCCGGATCACGGTGGTACGTCTTGCCGTTTACTTCAATAATCTCTTCAGTGACGCGTTCGTCGTATATCCAGTCGTCGCTGTCGTCCACATTCTGGAATGCCGGGATAGGTATGCCCCAGGCAATCTGGCGTGAAATATTCCAGTCCTTTAGGTTTTCCAGGTACTCGATCAGCTGTGTCTTTTTGCTTTCCGGATGGAAGGCGACCTTCCCTTCCTTCAAGGCGGCGATAGCGGGACCAGTCAGCGGCTTCATATCAATAAACCATTGCTCCATCAGCATAGGTTCGATCACCGTGCCGCACTTGTAACAGCGGCCGATACGGTTCTGGTAGTTTTCGTCCACCTTCACCAGTAGTCCCTGCTCTTTCATAGCGGCCGCTACAGCCTTACGCGCTTCCATAATAGTCATACCAGCGAAGCGGCCAGCCTCGTGGTTCATCGTGCCGTCATGGTTAATCACACGCTTCGGCTGCAGGTTGTGGCGCTGGGCTGCTTCCCAGTCGTCAAACGAGTGGGCTGGTGTAATCTTTACTACGCCCGTACCGAAGTTAGGGTCAACCATTTCGTCAGCAATTACCAGTACTTCAAACGGGCCGTTCACCCCTTCGACAGTAATAGTCTTGCCGGTATATTCCTTATACCGCGCATCGTCAGGATGCACCGCGACCGCAGTGTCACCAAATTTTGTCTCCGGCCGGGTGGTGGCCAGCTCAAACGGGCCGTACTTCATGTAATATAGCGGCGTAGTAGCCTCTTCATATACCACCTCGATGTCGGCAAAGCCCGTACGGTGGAACGTGCAGTAGTTTACTAGGCGCTCGCCGCGGTAGATCAGCTTCTCGTCCCACATCTTCTTAAATGTCGTGTAAGCACGCTGTACGATTTTCTCGTCCAGCGTAAACGTAAAGCGGCTCCAGTCCACCCCTGCCCCAAGGCGTCGGAACTGGTCCTCGAAGTTCGTGCGGTTTTGGGCCACAAAGTCCCACATGCCCGCATACAGTTCCTCACGGGTAAAGTCGAAACGGCTCTTACCTTCCTTGGCAAGGTGTTTTTCATATACAGCCTGTGTCTCAAAGCCGGCGTGGTCGGCGCCTGGCAGTAGCAACGCGCGCTCGCCCTTCAGGCGGTGGTAGCGAACTGCCAGGTCTTCGATGGCAAGCGTCAAGGCGTGCCCTAAGTGCAGGTTGCCATTGGCATTTGGCGGAGGGACGACGACAGAGTAGCTCTTCCCTGTTTTGCCCGGGCGGAAAGCTTCTGCTTTTTCCCAGAGTGCGTACATGTCGGCCTCATATTGTGACGGCTCGTATACCTTCGGTAGCTTCATGGCCAAAGTCCTCTGCATTAGATAGTGATTCAGCACTCAGCATACCACCTTACAGACATAAAATCTACCTCTGTTACAGGTGCAAAACATATACTAAAAACGAACACTTTGCCCAGGTCCTACCAGAGTTTTACTTGTAATTATCACACCCGCACGGTACTGGGGTGCCAATGAGTGAGATAGAAGCAGTCCAGGCGTCCATTCTGCAAAGCTGCGAAACATTGCCAGTAACAGGGGTAGGGAACGTCCATGACGTACTCGGCAGTGTCGTAGCTACGCTCGTAGATATAGCCCCGGGCAGCGCAGAAATTGAAACAGCAGCGGCAGACTTGGCAGAAGGACAGGGACATGCCGCCAACGCCGTCACAGCGATGGCTACCGGTGTAGATCATCTCAACACCTACCTGGCGGTCATAATGGGTACTCCGGCACTGACAGAAACCCATGTGCAACAGGAGAGGGCAGCCGAGGCGGTACGCACACCGTCGGTCGCTGAGCAACAGCCATTGCCAGAGATAGATACAGAATTTGCCAGTCTGAAAGCCAACGAACAGGCAACGCCTAACATGGAAGATATACTCAACACCGGCACAATTTTTCCTGACCAACCCGAATACGCCCAACTCCTTGCCAGCGGCATCAGCCCCGAATCACTTGCGTCGGGCCGTATAACCCGTGGTGAACTCCTCAGAGCGGGGTATATCTTTTTAAACCGCATCGGTAATGGTGAAAAACACATCTTTAGCGGCGACATACCTATAATCGCCAAGCCGGGCGAGTCAGTAAACTACAGTAACCGTACCTTTCTCACGAGGGAAGAAGTGCAAATAGTCTACGATTATCAGCAGCAATACCCCGACCAGTACGGTACCCACGGTATCCCTATAGACGAATTGCGGCGGGATATGCTTTTATTCTTGCGCTCTGCTGTAAACCGGCCCGTTTTCGAGTATGTGAACGAATTCGCGCATCGCTGCTTCCCTTATGAGTACGGGACAGAGGCTTGTTACTTCTCCGCTGACCACATCATATACACCGATGAGCAGTTCGACACAGTGGCAACCTACCTAAAAGCCAAAGCAAAAGAGTACATGCGCCAACACCCAGAAAAAAGCTCGGTAAAGAAATGGCCTTGCAGGCCGTAAAAGAACAATTCGCACGCGAGCATTGCGCTGATCTATATACGCCGCGTACAGAAGGTGATTATTTCGGTGCGCGCACAGTGCGTGGTACACAAATACATGCCATCCCAAGCCGCCGCGCAAAGCTAGCAGGGCAGCCGTCACCATTCCTGGAGAAGCCTCTAGCCTTTGGTGATAACCCAGACGCCTGCGTATATTTTGGAGTTGCAGATATCCGTGCCAGCGAGCAGATGCGCATAAATGCAGCCACCATCCATCTGGCTGGTGGGCACCCTGACTTCCCGGGACTATCAGAAATGGGAGGTGTAAAAGAGCAGATATACATGACACCCGGAGTGTATGCTAGTCGTTTATACCCTCAAACAGACGTGGCGGTAGCTGGCCGTGTGCATGAGGCAAAGGCATCCAAACACCGTGAGCGCAAAGAAATTATAGAAGAAGCCCAGCACAGAATCCTTACAGAAGCTGAGGCATATAAGACAGGGCAGGGGACTCGCCGATGGAAATGGCTACCCGGTAACTGAAGGCGCAAGGGCACCGTATAGCTATCGTGCTAGCAATATCTGGATTAAACCCAAACCAAATAGATGAATTTTCATGTGGAAATTTTGCTCTACGCAAATAAGACTTTCCACGTGAAAAGCCACCTCAAAAGCACCTTTGAATTGTTGGTAATTTTGTTTGGTTTTTGTATGGGTCATGCAATGTACGATCCTATGTAAACGAGCAGCGTTTACTCTAGAATTATTGTTTGAATTTCACGGTTTTTGTTTTGGACGTTAGCAGCATATTCCCACCTCCCTATCCTGTCAACATTGAAATTTGCCATTGTGATGGTGTAGTTTATTGTTTGCCGTGTAAACTACACACAGAGTAGTTAAAATTGAGTTATATGGAAGACCACGCAGCCAAAGATGCCATCCTGCAAAACGTCCACTTCACCCAAGAGACGTTGCTTGCCCATTTGCATATTGATGCAGCCGTGGGTTTCCTCGCCGTGGACACCGCCACCACAGGGCTGAAGACATTCATTGGATTTGGCGGCATACCGGGCACCGGCGCGTTGCCTCCAATCACCAACTCAGTTACCGAGTTGTCGGCGCTGCCGTCTGAAGAACGAACCGTCGACCGGCAAGGGAAGGGGGTCGGCATGCGCCTGTACAATACGCCTCACGCTTTGTCCGGCCTGCAGGACCTGCCCGCCCGTACCGGCGCATATGCCTTTAGCCTCAATACGGCCCCGAATTATCTGTTAGACACCCGAAAAACCGCCGACAGTACACCCAGTGGCAAAATACGGCGTATAGTGCAGCACGCTGGCCGTATCGTGTTCTCACGCACCGAAGGCCTGGCAGTACCTACAAACGCCATCCACGAGTCCTACGGTGATGCGCACGCCGTGCTTATCGGCCAACCGCCACGTGCCCGCATCAGGGAGACAGCCCGTGGCGTCCATCCGCCGATTCCTTCGGCGTTTTTCATTATCCGTAATCCATACATTGCTATCAGCGGGGTAGGTGAGTGCCGCTCGCCGCTGCCAAGAGATTACCGCATATAAAGCTATTGCTTTTAACACTATAAAATGCTATAATATAACACTAGTTATGAACACCTCTTCCGAACATAGTGCCGCCAGTTCTAATGCTTCAGTCGAAGCCATCGCCGCTCAGCTCCACGCCGCCACCGAGCAACTCCCCATAAGCACTGCCGGAACCGCAGGCCAACATATCAGTGAAGCCGCCGGCATACTGTCTACCGTGGCCGCTGATACCGAAAACGCTAGCCTTACCGAAGCCCAGCAGTCTACCGCCGCCGCAGCTCATGCTGCAGGCACAGCCCTGGCCAATCTCGTTACTGGCGGAGCTACCATCGAAAGCTACGCCAACCATATAACCGGCAGTGGCGGCGGGGAAATTCCGCAAGCAGATGGCGCAGCGCATGAAGGCAGGCAGAAAAGGGACGGGCACGTAAGCACTGCCCCTGAAACAAAAGAGCAGTACAACAAAAAAATAGTTGTTGAGCGCCGAAAAGTAGGTGACACCCATTTTGTAGTTGCCCTCTGTGAACACACCCCAGAAAATGTGCCAGCTATACTTGAGGCGCTTGGCTCCTGTAACGGCTACATGCTAGAGGCTGCCGGCGCTAAAAGTGCCGCCGACATAGCGCAAACCCAACGCAACCTGGCCATCCTGACGTCGGACATATTGCCAGATGATGTCCGGGCAAGCGTACTAAGCAAGGTGGAGTCAAATTACCTGTACTTGATAGCAGATGCACTGAACGGCACCAACCTGCCCATACAGCCTATAGATATGCGGAAAGATCATCCGGAATACTATAAGGTAACCGCTTACAAGAACGCAGTAGCCGATAGCCAGGCAAGGGCTAAGGTGCCCTATCCGGTAGAGGATGTGCGCCAGGATATACGTAGGGTAATTAGTACGGGAGTGGTAATGAATGCCGCACGAGATAAAGTTTTGAATGCCCAGCTCAAAGAGATGGCTAATCAGGCAGAGGCAAGCGGGGTCAAAGACCTGACCATAGGCGTGGTCCTTGGCACGACCCATTATCATGCCCTCGATGGGCTGGAGCCGGATGGCGAGCCAAACCCTACCTCTATAGATGAGCGCGTATATAACAATGTAGGCGCCTATGGCCGCACCCATTTACAGCAGGAACGGCACGGCACGCTATTAGATGCTGATACTGACCGGGACGTGCTTGCGACCTATGCAGGTGTGCACACGGGGGACTGGGACACAGCAATACTGACCCCTTATAAAATGAACAGCACAGAGGTTGCGGTAGCATTACAGCGCATAGATGAAATCGCTAACGATTTTAGTATTTCGTTTGAGGAAAGACGAAATAAAATAAAAGCACAGTTAGATGAATTGAACGCTGCGTATAGCGACAAGCCCCTTCAGCCAGCAGGTAAGCTGGCTGAAGCAGTATTGGGCACAGTGTAGGCAGATGGCGGCGTCAGAAAATTATCCTGGTTCTATAGATGCCGTCGCCGCCCAACTTGCCGCCGCCCAGCAGCACCTCCCAAACACATCTATTAGTGCAACCGCAAGCCATATTGAGGCTGCGGAAGCAATTGTCGGCGGGCTGGGTACCGATAATGTTCAGGCGCAGGAGGTGGGTGTATACATAAGTGAGGCAGCAGATAATCTTAGCTGCGCCAGCGCCGCCTTAGTGGTCGGGCGCGACGCACTTTCCGCATACACCACCGCCATTGGCGTTAGTTCCCGGCCGCTAGGCATCCAAAATCCAGAAAAGGAAGCATCCCTGTCAGCTTCGCCGGCGGGTGATACCGCTGAATGCACCCAGCAAAGCAGAGGTGTGTACGTCACCCACCTACAGGTTGGTGAAACAGCCTATACCGTAGCGCTTACTAACCATACCGCCGAGTATGTAGACAATATGAAGGCGGCATTAAAAGGTTGTGATGTCATCGCAGCCGAGTTCCCTGGACATAACAATGGCCAGGACAGGCGCGTAAAGACTTCCGCGCCTGTCGCTGATATCGAAGTCGAGGATGCACTTTTCGACCTTGCCGACAAGAAAAAGGGAAGCAGGGGGCTGATACTTTTAGATATTAGCGAAAACCATCCCCAGTATCCTGTAGTGCTTAAGGCGGCTGATACTTTAAATGCATACGTTGTCAGTCTGTGGCGGCTGGAACCGGTTAGGGATACGCGGGAACTGCTTGAAAAGAGCATAATTGCCACTGCAGCGAGCGATACAGTGCGCGATGATATTATCCGCGAACAGCTGCGTACCGGCGTACCGAAGCTGGTCGGTAAGGCCAAGGTAGGTGTAATGGTTGGTATGCAACATTTTCGCGCACTAGAGGGGGTTGACCCGTCATATGACCGTACTGCTACTGATGCCAACCTGTCGGACACTAAAACCGTACGCATCCAGCTGATAGACGGGTTACGGGACAATGGCGTGATAGATCCTGAACAAATAGACACCGAGTTAATACTGTCGTATATGCTTGTATGTGAGGAGCCTATAGACGCTCAAGCAATAAGCGCCCTTGAGCCGGCTATTAAAAAGTCCATACTGCAAACCATTAATGAATACGCCAATGAGGACCGGCCGTTAAAAGAGCGCCAGAAGAACCTCAGCCTTTACCTGCGCAATATTGCCGATTTAATATCGTCAGACAGTTAAGCGTAGTAGCCCTGCCGTAACCGTCTGGAAATATCCAGTGTATACTATACTTAATCGTATAACAGAGAGGTAGTACACATATGCTGAGACGCGTAGTAAAAGCGGTCATACCGCAGTCTGCATTCAAAAAAGTAGAGCCCTATGGCCACTTGGGCGAGGCTATGCTGATGCAAGCCAAGCACGGTTTTCCGGCTAAGGACCTGAAGGTGATCGGCGTGACTGGTACTGACGGCAAGACCAGTACTTGTACTCTCATTACTGCTATGTTGCGCGCAAATGGCTACAAAGTGGCTATGATGACCACTATTTCCGTCGACTACGGTGATGGCCGCGGCGCACAGCCTAACCCTACGCGCCTTACTACCATGGGTGTCAGCTCACTATTGTCCCGCATCAAGAAAATACGGGACAGTGGCGCTGAATGGCTGGTGCTGGAGACTACGAGCCACGCCTTAGCACAGCATCGGGTATGGGCCATTCCTTATACTATTGCCGTCATGACCAACCTTGGCCACGAGCACCTCGACTACCACGGTACCTTCGAGAACTACCGTGATGCCAAACGTATGCTGTTCCAGCAGGCCAACCGCAACAAGCGCGGCCTGCAGGTAGGTATTGCTAATGCCGACGACCCTAACGGCCAGTATTTTGCCGATGCCATCAAAAACCCTATTCTTTATGGTGTTAAAAAGGGCGATTTGCGTGCCGGAAACATCAAGCTAACACCCGGCGGCAGCACATTCACGGCGCACATCGGTAGCGACACATACAACATCACTTGCCATCTGCCAGGTAGCTTCAATGTATATAACGCATTGGCCACCATCGGTGTCGGCCGGGCAATTGGCATGACGCCATCCCAGATAGAACAGGGTATTGCCAGCCTGCAAAGCGTGGAGGGCCGCATGACCCGTATCAACGAAGGCCAGGATTTTACCGTTATCGTCGATTACGCCCACACGCCTGAAAGCTTCGAAAAAGTATTCAAAGAAGTCCGCCCTCTGACAAAAAGCAAAATCATCGCCGTATTTGGGTCCGCCGGGCGGCGCGATGAGGCTAAGCGCGCCATGCAAGGCAAAGTTGCAGGCAAATACTGTGATATAGTCATAGCCACCGAAGAAGACGACCGTGACATCGACGGCCAGGAAATCCTGCGGCAAATCGCCGAAGGCGCCGAAGCCGCTGGCAAAAAGCAAGGCAAAGACCTGTTACTTATCCACGACCGCCCGGATGCCGTCCAGGCCGCAATAGACATGGCAGGGAAGGGTGACATCGTATTGCTGTTAGGCAAAGGCCACGAAAAGTCCATCCTGGGTAATGGCCCTAAGGCCGCCGAATTACGTCACTTACAGCAGGACGACACCGACCCGCGCCGCGTTATAAAGCACGAATACGACGAGATACAAGCCGCCAGCGCCGCTGTTAAAAAGCGCCTCGGCAAGTAACCAGGCGCTCTTATACGACCGGTAACTCACGGGTTAATTATTTTTATTGCTAGCCAAGTACTGCGTGTACCAGCTGTATTGCTTCCCAAAGAAGGTGGCAATCAGCTCCGTCGCTAGTCCGGCCGTTTTGCGGTCAATGTCTTGCAGCGGGTTGTATTCCACTACATCCACGCCCACGACATTACAGTGTTTGCCGATATATTCGGCAATAGCCGCAATCTCGCGGTAGGTGAGGCCCTTTTGGTTTGGCATGCCGGCACCTGGCGCATACAGCGCATCAATGGCGTCCAGGTCCAGGCTTACCCAGATGTTGTCTACCTTTTTACTCAGCGCATCAATCATAGGGAACAGCGGCGCCATATTTTGGGTTAGGAGGTCCAGGATCGTAAACGTCTGGAGGTTTTCACGCTTCATTAGGTCTATTTCAGCCTGGTCGAGGTCGCAGCCGCCGATGTGCAGTAAATTCTCCGGGCGTATTTTTACGCCTTCGCCAAACACTTCCGTCAGCTCCTTAGCACCAAAGCCCATCAGTGAGGCCAGGTGCATCCCATGGATATTGCCCGTCATAGACGATTCGTCGGTGTTCATGTCGCCATGGGCGTCAAAATAAATCAGCCCGATATTACCTTCCAAGGCCACCGATGCGCCGGATACTGCGCCCAGGCAGATAGAGTGGTCACCGCCCAGCACTAGGGCTTTTCCCTGCTGGTTCATGATACTTTCCGTCTTCATAGCGATGGCCTCATTTACACGCACCACTTCATCAAGGTAGCGTAGCTTTGGGTTGCCTACGGGCACTTCGCTGCGGCGCTTGCAGCGTACGTCACCCAGGTCATTTATCGCCATGCCGGTACTTTCGAGCTTTTTTACCAAATCCTGGTAGCGGAAGGCGCTTGGCCCCATATCTACCCCCAGGTTTTCAGCACCGAGGTCTAACGGCGCACCTACTATATGCAATGTTGTTTGTGTTGTGCTCATACTGCTATTGTATGGTCTTGGCTTAACCATGTCTACAATTTCTAAATCTTATTTACATAAGCGGTATTTTATGCTATAGTTTGGGAAGTTAAGCAATAAAATTATGCCAGTATCTGCAGCAGAACTCATCAAGCCGATAGACCCCAGCCAGCACGCTGCTGAAATGGGCCATTTAATGTTGCAAGGCGCTATCGCCCCAGAGAACGCTACCGAGAACTTGTTGCGCCGTGCCGTGCCTGGCCCCAACCTTTTACTGCCAACCAACTACCTTGAAGAGAATAACGGTATTATCGTTCCATCCCTTGAAGTCGTTACACCCCGTGGCAACGAAGCCCGCTTTGTCGACATCCACGAATCTGATACAAAACTCAATAAGCTATATAAAGAGGCGACCGCTAACGGCAAGAAGACCGACCAGGTGCAGCGCATGGCTATGGAAGGCCTGGTTCGTATGCTGGATACCTCTGGCGCTGAAGGCCTGCACCACATGCATGGCACTAATTTCCCAAACACCGTATTCCACGATACACGCCGTGTTAACGGCCCGACACCTAACATTTATTTCACCAAGTTGGGTGAATCAAAGGGTGACAATGGCCGTGTACCTGTCATTGGGCTTATTACCGCCACTACCGGGGCTAAAAGCCAGCTGGCACTCGTAAAAGCCATCGGTGCCAATAGCAACCGCCAAAGGTTTGCTCGATAATATGAAGCCTCAGATGGCACCTGAGAACGTCCAGCTTATAGACAGCCAATGCTTTAGTACCCGTACTGCACCACATACTACTGATGTAGTTGAAGCGCAGTTTTTTATATACGCTAAAGGCATCGACGAGCCTGACGAATCAGCATACAAGCTAACCGCCATGACGACCGATGCGTTTAACGCCTGGTCGGAAGAGCGTTTTGCGCATGGCGGTACGGAAGATGCAGAAGACATCTATCCATTGGTTGTGTCGCCCGCATTACTATCTACGCGCGGCCTGGTTGAGGTGGTGCAGGATATTTGGCTAAACCCTGAACATCCGCGTGATATTGCGCTTATTTCGCAATTCCTACTCTACATAGAACCCACCAACGCCAACGAAGAGCATTAAAAACGTTCGAAACCTTGATTAGGTGTCTTGACGATGTTTTGGCACTTAGTTATAGTGAGTGCTGATGGTTAGCACTCGTTGTATTTAAGTGCTAACTCATAATCTTTAGCAATAAAGGAGGAGTAGAAGTCACATGAGTGTGAATATCCAACCACTGAATGATTACGTTGTGGCCGAGCCCGAAGTGGCCCCCACTAAAACCGCTAGCGGCCTATACTTGCCAGAGAAGGCTACCGAAAAGCCAAAGGTAGCCAAAGTAGTAGCTGTCGGTCCTGGCCGTGTTGGCGATGACAACGAGCGCGTGCCAATGACCCTAAAAGTTGGTGATCGTATCCTATACAAGAGCTACAGCCCTACAGAGGTTAAGGTAGACGGCGTTGATTACTTGCTCATCAAAGAAGAAGATGTCCTGGCGACACTGAAATAAGAGAGGCGATTACATATGGCAAAGAAAGTATTTTATGACGATGATGCCCGCAAGCGCGTGCTTGCCGGTGCAGAAATCCTGTATAACGCAGTAAAGACAACCATGGGCCCGAAGGGCCGTAATGTGGTGATTAGCAAGAGCTACGGCGCACCAACCGTAACCCACGACGGTGTTACTGTCGCTAAAGGCGTTGACATCGACGACACTGACGACGAGACATTAGGCTACAAGGTAGGTGCTGAGCTTATCAAGCAAGCTGCCAGCAAGATGAACGACGTTGCTGGCGACGGTACGACTACCGTAACGGTCTTGACGTACCACATCCTCAGTGAAGCCAACAAGCTTATCGCTGCCGGACACAACCCAATGCTGCTGCGCAAAGGTTTGGAAGCTGCCGCTACTGAAGTACTCGCTAAGCTCGACGGCTTGCGCGAAGACGTCCAGGGCAAGAAGGGCCGTATCGCTGAAGTTGCTACCATTAGTGCCGGCGACAAGGGTATCGGCGACCTGATTGCCGAAGTTATGGAAAAAGTTGGCCGCGATGGTGTCGTTACCGTTGAAGAAGGCCAGGGGATGGGACTAGAGAGTGAAGTAGTCGAAGGGTTTACCTTTGACCGCGGTTTCCTGAGTGCCTACATGGTTACTGACACTGCCCGCATGGAAGCTGTCTATACTAAGCCCGCCATTTTGGTTACCGACAAGAAAATCAGCTCTATCCAAGAGTTCCTGCCAATCCTTGAGAAGCTTGCCCAGTCCGGCAAGAAAGATCTGATAATCATCGCCGAAGACGTCGAAGGTGAGGCGCTTGGCACGCTGATCCTGAACCGCCTGAAGGGTGTATTTAACACCGTAGCCGTCAAGGCTCCTGCCTTTGGTGACCGCCGTAAGGAAATCCTTGACGACATCGCTACCTTAACCGGTGCGACTGTCATTAGCGAAGAGCGCGGCTACACCTTTGAGACCGCAGAGCTGGAGATGATCGGTTCTGCCCGCAAAGTTATCGTCGGTAAGGATGCTACCACAATTATCGAAGGTGCCGGTACGGCTGCTGACGTAGCTGCCCGCATCAAGCAAATCACCGCCCAGGCCGATGCTGCCAACGGCGACTACGAACGCGACAACTTTGAGAAGCGCCGCGCTGCATTGAGCGGCAAGGTAGCTGTCATTAAAGTCGGCGGTGCTACCGAAACCGAAATCGAGGAGAAGAAATACCGCGTAGACGACGCTGTTGCTGCCGTAAAGGCGGCATTGGCTGAAGGCATAGTGCCTGGCGGTGGCGTAACGCTCATCAACCTGTCCGCAAGCATCACCCCAACAAAGGCAACAGACGATGACGTAGCCGTAGACGCAGGCAAGATGCTGCTGAAGCGCGCGCTCGAACAGCCATTCCGCATCCTATTGTCAAACGCCGGCCTCAATCCCGACGAATGGCTGCCGCAGGTCAAGGCTGCTAAGCCTGGCCAGGGCGTAGACGTAAACCGCCCCGCCAAGCTAGTAGACCTTAAGGCCGCAGGTATTGTTGACCCGGCCCGCGTAACCAAAGAAGCTCTGTTAAACGCCGTATCAATTGCCGGTACCAGCATGACCATGGGCGCTTTGGTAGTTGAAGTCCCTGAAAAGAAGGACGCAGCTCCAGACATGTCTGCCATGGGTGGCATGGGAGGAATGGGCGGTATGATGTAGGCTTTAGCCTACACTGGTCGCAGACAGATGTAGGCTAAAGCCTACATCTGCACCCCAATAAAAACACCCGCTGCAAAAGCGGGTGTTTTGTATAGCGTCATTCTATCTGTTATGCTTGGGTTTTATAGTGAAGAACATACGGACGCCACGTTTGCCCAGTTCGAATTTTATTATGCGCATACTGTCACGCCGGACTAGTATATCAGGCTCCCCTTTGATCAGGTTGGGGCGGACCATATGTGTTCTGTGGCTATACGGTGTGGCTTCCGCTAGAACACGCAATGTGTCTGCGTGCAGGCTTTCATATAATTTACCTTTGTATTTGTCATGTTCAGTCGTGTCCCATAGGGCGATATTTCTCGGCTCTTCCCGGCCTTCAGTATAGAAGTGGTCGCCAGGTACGGTAATCAGGCTGTACTGGGTTGCGCCGAGGTGCATGGTTTCGCGGGTCAGTACATAGGGCATTACTGTAACGTGCGGGTGGTTCCGGGCATTAAGACCCTTGCCACCCAATACGATTGATCCGCTGAAGCGGGCGCGCGTTTCAGGGCTCGCTACGGGTATTCCGGCAAGATACAAGGCGTCTTCTTTTCCGGTTTCAGATGAACCCTGTACTACAAGATCGGGTGCAGCTGCAAATTGCGCTTCAGCTGCCTGGGTCAGGAGGGCGATAGGGGATAATTCGTCGGATTTCCTAAGACCTTCTGTGCTCATAGATGCATATTTTACAACAAAATTAATAAATAGCAAAGCTCTGAATTGTGCATAAGCATAGGCAGTTTCATGTGGCATTTTTCACTACCAGCCGGTACAATGGAGTAAAACAAACATACGTCAAAAAGGCCGGGGCATGTGTGACCGGCCTTTTATTTTTGTATGTAGGCTGTTATATCCGGTGGCCGCCGTATGCGCCACTGCCGTAGCCGTTTGCAACAGGGAGGCGTGATGTGTTTTGTTGCTGGCCTGTAAGCAGGCGGATAATAGACCCGAACCCAAGCACAGTACCTACGCCGACACCGAGTGTCGCAAGGAATTCCTTACGGGTCATTTCTTTATATAAAATATCAGAAATTTGTTTGTTCATTTTTTACGCACTTTTTGTTTTTAGTTGTTACTGGTAATTGTACTTATGCTTAACGGCACTGTCAAGCTTCGGTGACTGTTTGGCTTGAGGTACTGACCTGTATTTGTACTATTGCCCGGCGGGTAGTGGCTGTAGTGTAATCACGACGGCGAATAGAGGGGTGTGCGGGCACTGTCAGCGGGGCTTTTGGCCGCACATTAGGCACTTGTGTAATAATGGGTGCTGGCAGTGGCGTGGGTGCCGTATGCGGTAACGCCTGTGCAGCGGGTAATGTTTGGGCTGTGGCTGCACGTGCGATGCGCTGGGCGCGTAATTGCTCATCGCGGCTGCGCAGATCCAGCACTTCGCCAGACTTCCTTCCGTTACGGTTCGAAAGCCATACTAGTAGTACCCCGATCTGATAGGTGGCAATAATCGGGCCAGCTAACATTATCTGGTCCTGGACGCGCGGTGAAGGGCTCAGGATGCCGCCCACAACAAACGCCAGTAATACGACCCACCGTTCCATAGCAAGGAGTTTTTTGGGCTGCAGCGGCTTGATACGGTTAATAAGCACTAATATAAGAGGCAGTTGAAACAGGAATGCTGAGCCAAGCATATATGCTGTCACGAACGACATATATGAGTTGATACTTAGCATAGCTTCAATACGTTCAGTACTGAACTGGCTCAGCAGAAAGTGCAGGGCCGCTGGCAGCCCAAAGAAGTAGCCGAATGCCATGCCCAGTAGCGCTAGGATGCCAGAAGCGATACTGCCAAGCGTCATGAAGCGTATGGCGTCTTTTTTTATAAGCGGCTGTATATATTTTAGTATTTGATAGACAATCACCGGGATACTGCAGGCAATGCCAGTATATAGGCATACCCGAAACAAGAAATCTATGCCGCCACCAACAGTGGTGTAGATAAACTTCTGGTCGCGGGCCGGCTCTAATAATACGGCAACGATCTGATGCTGTATAAAGTAAGCTCCAGTTGCCCACAATCCAACAGAAAGCGTCACATAAAAGAGACGCTTTCTTAGTTCATAGATATGCTCTATGAAAGGAAGTTTTGGATTGTATAGCGTGCTATTGCTGTGCTGATTCCGAACGCTTTTGCGCCTGGTCGTCCTTTTCATTCCCGTGTAGCCCCTTACGTAATTCACGCATTGATGTCCCAAGGCTGCGGGAGAGCTCTGGCAGCTTGCGGCCGCCAAACAGCAGCAACAAAATGGCCAGTATAATGATCAGTTCTGGTGCACCAAGATCCAGAAATGCTACTTGATTGCCAACCATAGTACCCTCACTTAACAGTTAAAATATTGACGTTACTTATCATACCATAAGCTACTTGGGGGTTAAAGGGCTACTGCTGTTGTTCGGCGTGCTGGGTGAAGTAGTTGATTTCGTTAACTACATCAAGGAGGGCCTGGGCACGTACTTTTTCGTCGGGGATTTGCTGGGCTGCTTCGTATGCTTCTTTGATAAGGTCGGCATTGTCGGACGCCTGGATAAGCATCATAGTAGTGCGGAATTTTTCTTCCGGAGTTTGTTCGAGGTGGCCAACCAATGGGGAGAGCTGTTGCAGCGCCCGCTGCTTGATGGATATAAGGTCGTTACCGGCCGCGGTAACTATAGTGTCTGCGGCAAGCTGGCTGTCGTCTGCAACTGGTGTAGCCGCAGCTGCAGCGTCAACATCGGTATCTGCAAATGTACCAGCCTCGTATGCCGGTGCGGCAACTGGCTCTGCAGCTGGTGCTGCAAGTGAATCTAGCATACCTCCTTGTTGCTGTGCTGCTGCATCCTGATGATCTGCTACTGGCGCTGTAGCGTTGTCGTCGGCCCCTCCAAACATAGTTGTCCCCTCGATTATTGCTCTATAATAAGATAATACCATACTTTAGCACAAGGGGTTTACACATGCTTGATGATCTGAAATACATTCACGAAAAAGACGTAGAGGATACACTGGGCATTGCCGCGCGGCAAGGGGACCAGCTGCGCCACGAATTCAGCCTTTCCGGCAATCCTGTATTCGATGGGATACAGAACGTTGTGTATGGCGCAATGGGCGGGTCGGCTTTAGCCGCCAGCCTCGCTAAGACATGGCCGACGCTGTCGCACCCATTTGAAGTAGTGCGCGACTATGACATACCACAATACGTAAACGGCGCCACCTTATTTATTGCGGCCAGTTACTCGGGTAATACTGAGGAGACACTCAGTGCGTTGTCGCAGGCCGAGGCCCGCGGCGCACAGATTGCCATCATCGCCGGCGGGGGTAAGCTCCAGGAAATTGCCGCCGCCAAAAACTATCCGTTCATACAACTGCCAAAAGCTGCCCAGCCGCGGTACGCCGTGCTCTATAATTTCCAGGCTTTGCTGTGCATTTTGGAGCAAGCCGGGTTGGTAGGCCGTGACAAGGTACGGCCTGTGCTGGAAAAGGCAGCAGCGTTTTTAGACACTGCCGTCCAAGACTGGTTGCCCACCGTCCCCGAAGTCTCCAACCCTGCAAAGCAGCTAGCCAAAGAGCTCGCGGGCAAATCAGTGGTAGTTTACGGTGGTCCCAAGCTATATCCTGCCGCATATAAATGGAAGATCAGCTTCAATGAAAATGCCAAGCAAGTAGCCTGGGCAGGGCAATTGCCAGAATTTAACCATAACGAATTTATCGGCTGGAGCCAGCAACCTGTCGATAAGCCGTATGCTGTCATCGACCTGCGCAGCAATTTAGAGCACCCCCGCGTACAGAAACGTTTCGAGGTCAGTGCCCGCCTGCTTTCTGGTATGCGCCCCGAACCCCACATCGTTGAGGGTATTGGCGAGAATGAGCTTGAGCAATTATTGTGGACAGTCGTATATGGCGATTTTGTTACCTTATACGTCGGGCTATTAAATGGCCTGAACCCCGCCCCGGTTGAGCTGGTAGAGAAGTTCAAGAAAGCATTGGATCAGTAATGAATACATTCCCACCCCAGTTTGATACCCGTGACTTCAGTACTGATCCGTACATAAAAAGGGTAGAAAAGCCCTGGGGGTATGAGCTGCACTGGGTACCGGAGCACGCACCCTACATGGGGAAAATCCTCCACATTAACATCGGTGCGCGCCTTAGCCTGCAGGTCCATGACGCCAAACAGGAAAGCTGGTTCATTATGCAGGGGCGTGCTGCTGTTATATGGGAAGACAATGCGGGTCACTTAATAGAGACCGAGCTGCAGCCTGGGGTCGGTTACAGTACTAAGGTAGGTCAAAAGCACCGCTTAAAAGGGCTGACCGATTGTGATATTATCGAGGTTTCTACGCCGGAGCTAGGTACTACCTGGCGTTTGGATGACGACTTTAAGCGTCCGCACGAAACGCCTGAACAGCGCAAAAAAGAACGTGGCGAATAATAATTCACACCAGAAAACATGCCTATAGTCAAATAAATGCCACTTCTTCAGCTTGCTGGCAGGTAAGGCAGCGTACAATACGTACATGAGATTATTAGTTGTTGAGGACGAAGTGAAAATTGCTAACAGCCTTGAAAAAGGGCTGACGGCAGAAGGGTATGTCATAGACATTGCCCGTGACGGCGATAGCGCCGAGACATTGGTGGATGCTACCACTTACGACGCAATATTATTAGATTGGATGATACCCGGCAAGCACGATGGGCCTGAGCTGGTGCGCCTGTGGCGTGAAGCTGGCGTGCAGGTGCCCATCCTCATGCTCACGGCCCGCACTACTATTGGCGACCGTGTCCAAGGCTTGGACGCCGGCGCGGACGACTATCTGCCGAAGCCGTTTTCATTTGACGAATTGCTCGCGCGCGTACGTGCGCTGCTGCGCCGTCCAAAGGCCAGCACTGGCAACACTTTTGTCAGTGGCTCATTCACGCTCGACACTGTCGCTAAAGAGGCGACTGCTGATGGGCAGCAGGTACATCTGACTGCCAAAGAGTTCCAACTGTTGGAATATCTACTTCGCCACAAGGGCGAAGTAGTCAGCAAGGATCAGTTACTTGACCACGTATGGGCCGACGAATCCCGGGTACAGCACAATACTGTCGAGACTTTTGTCGCTAATGTCCGTAAAAAGATAGGGGAGGACGTAATTATTACGATGCGGGGCCATGGCTATAAAGTTATCTAGGCGGATGTTCCAGTCTGCCCGCATCAACCTAACGCTGTTCTATATGGCTATCCTTGTCGCGTTGTGTCTGGTAATCACCTTTAGCGTACGTATTCTGGCAGAGCGCGAATACCTGCATTCTAATATGGAGCAGCGTGGCCAAGTGCGCCAAATCATCCTCAACATCCCCGGGTTTGGCCACTGGACCAACAATAACAACCCGTTTATTGACCTCCAGGAGGCGCAGGAAGAGCGTGTCCGCAACGAGCTGAACCACGACATGTTCTTAATCAATGGCGTAGCGCTGCTAGTGAGCGGTGTTTTAAGCTATTGGTTTGCCGGCCGTACCCTCAAGCCTATTGAGGAGGCGCATGAGGCGCAGGCCCGTTTTGCCTCAGACGCCAGCCACGAACTCCGTACGCCACTCACTAATATGAAGCTCGAAAATGAAGTATTTCTGCGCCAGAAGCATTTTTCAGAAACCGATGCCCGTGAGCTGATTGCCAGTAACCTCGAAGAGGTACAGCGCCTAGAGGGCTTGTCTTCTAATTTGCTGGCGTTGACCCAATATGGCAATACGCCACTTACCTTAGAGCCTGTCTCTATCCGGCAAATCGCAGCCAGTGCCGTCCGGCTCGCCAAGCCCCAAGCCGAGGCAAAGCACATTGCCATTACCACCGACATATCACCGGTGCTCGTGCGTGGCCATCACGACAGTCTCGTGCAGCTTATGGGGATATTGCTCGATAATGCTATAAAATATGGCCCGGAGAACAGTGTTGTACGCCTGGGTGGCCAGCGGCAGGACGGCGGGTACGTGGCTTGGATACAGGATAGTGGGCCCGGTATCGACGAAAAGGACATGCCGCATATTTTTGAGCGTCTCTATCGGGGCGACAAAGCCCGCACAGGTGGGCAAGGAGGCTATGGCTTAGGGCTTAGCCTAGCCAAGGCGATTGCCAGTGCTAACGGGGCAGAGATACGCGCTACGAACAACCCTGAGGGCGGCGCCAGCCTAATGGTCCGTCTGGCTACCGTAAAGTAAAAGCAATAGCCCCAGAGCCTATAACTGTATAGTGTAAATCCGGATACGGTATAATAGATGCATATGAAGTGGTATGTTTCCACGCGGTCACGCTTAGCATTAGCTTTAGTGGCGGCTAGTATGACAAGTATTTTACTCTGGGCTATGGGTGCATTGCGTAACGGCACCTTAGACTTTGCCTACTTGATATGGAACTTGTTCCTGGCATGGGTACCCTTAGGTATCATGTTGTGGCTCGAAAAAATATTGCGTCGTAAGCTGTGGTCTAGCTGGCAAGCCCTGGTTACGACTGCGGCATTTGTAGCGTTTTTACCAAATGCTTTCTACGTAACAACAGATGTTATCCATATACAGGAATTCCCACGTGTAGACCTTATCTACGATGTTATTGTGTTTAGCTCGTTCATTGTGAACGCATTCATACTAGGGCTTATCTGTATGCACATGCTCCACACAGAGTTGCGTCGCCGTTTGAGTGCGCAGAAAAGCTGGACGTTATTATCGGCCGTAGTACTACTCAGCAGCTTTGCTATTTATATCGGCCGTGACCTTCGCTGGAATACCTGGGATATACTGCTTAATCCGGCCAGTATCCTTTTTGAAGTGTCAGACCGGCTGCTGGCCCCCACACAGCACCCGGAGGTACTGTGGACTACCGCAGGTTATTTTGTATTTATAATGAGTACATATGTTACTGGATGGCATGTGGCCAGGGTATTGCGCCAGCAAAAGATAGCCGACGAGTTTCCTGGGGACAAGCGGTAGCCGTTAGTCCGGTGCGAGCACCTGCGTGAGTTTCGCTATCCGTCGTTGCTGCGCTCCTTTGGGATAGCTGCAGCTCATGCTCGGTGCGAGCACCTGCGCGTGGACTTTGTTATACTATACGGATATGGAACAGATACGCGCTGCCATACGTGCAGCAATCCAACAACTATTTGACGTGGAATTGCCCGCGGAACTTTCACGCACCCAGGAGCAGTTCGGGGATTATGCGACCAATGTTGCTATGCAATTATCTGGTCGTCTCGGCAAACCGCCGCGTGAAGTGGCCGAAACACTCGCCACACACCTCCGCCAAACACTCACCGATACTGTACAAGAGGTAAGTGTCGCCGGACCTGGGTTTATAAACCTGAAGGTTGCCGATGCCGTACTGGCTGCCGATGCCCAGGCCGCCCCTTCGCAGAAGGCTTCACTGTTCGCAAGCCAAAACGTAGTCACTGAATACTCCGACCCAAACCCTTTTAAAGTACTCCACGCAGGTCACCTGTATACCAGTATTGTGGGCGATGCAGTGTCTAACCTTATTGCCGCTGCCGGTGGCAATGTCCACCGGGTTAACTTTGGCGGCGATGTCGGCCTACATGTCGGTAAGACTATGTGGGCAATCCTGCAGCTGCTCGGTGGTGAACACCCCGAAAAGTTACGTGACATACCCGAAGCGCAGCGTTCTGAATGGATGGCACGGTGCTACGTAACAGGCACGAATGCCTATGAAGACGACAGCGAAGCCAAAGAGGCGATCATAAGCCTAAACAAGCGCGTATACCAAATTTTTGCAGATAATGACCACGAGTCACCATTTGCCCAAATATACTGGACATGCCGCCAATGGAGCTACGACTACTTTGACGCTTTTTATGCGCGTATCGGTACTCATTTTGAGAAATATTACCCCGAAAGTGAAGTGTCAGACCTTGGGCTGCAGACCGTACGCAGCCAACTGTCTAAGGGTGTGTATCAGGAAAGCGACGGAGCGGTCGTCTTTGACGGGGAAGCGTATGGGCTGCATACCCGCGTATTTATCAATTCCCACGGCCTGCCTACCTACGAAGCAAAAGACGTCGGCCTCATTATGGCCAAGTGGCGCGATTACCATTTTGACCGGTCAGTAGTTATTACCGGCAATGACATCAGTGAATACATGAAGGTGGTGCTTAAGAGCATTGAACAGTTCGAACCCGAACTCGTTCACCGCACGACCCATTTCACCCATGGCAATGTTAAGTTACAGGGCGGCGTAAAGATGAGCTCACGCAAGGGTAACATCCTGCGTGCCACCGATGTGTTAGACGCGGCCAACGAAGCCAATAAGGCTGCAACCGGCCGCGAAGACGAGCAGGCTATCCTCGGTGCAGTTAAATATGCCTTGCTGCGCCAACGTATTGGTGCGGATATCATCTATGACCCCGCCGAGTCCGTCAGTCTGGAAGGCAACTCCGGCCCATACCTGCAATACGCCCACGCCCGGGCCCGCAGCATTCTGCGGAAGACAGGCGGCGCACAACCAACCAGTCTTACAAGTTTTGACCCCTACGAGCGCAGCCTGGCACGTAAAATTACCGAATACCCCGAAGTTATTACCCGCGCAACCACCGAACTGATGCCGCACCACGTGTGTACCTACCTCTACGAACTTGCCCAATCCTTCAATCGTTTCTACGAACATGCCACTGTTATCGGTGACCCTCGTGAGCCTATCCGCCTGCAGTTGGTGCGCCTATACGCCGATATCCTCCAAGACGGTTTAGCCATCCTCGGCATAACAGCCCCAGACCAGGTTTAGTATTAGCATAACACTATTGCTTTTTGTCAAAAATAGTGGTACTATGTGTGTATAAGAAACATAAGCGTTATACATCTGTTAACGCTACATTACATAGCACGAAGTAAGTAGAAAGAAGGCATTACGATCATGGGAAGGCACACAGCACCAGAAGAACCACAAGATTATCAGCCGTACCAGCAGGGTGGCCAAGGCCAGAATGATGGTTCTCGCTCAGAAAATTACACATGGAACCGTGAAGGCGCATCGGTTGACCCGGGCGATATCCATCGTCCAGATAACTCCTGGTATTACGAACAGGAGACTGATGCACATCAGGTGGTGTCTCCCAGGCGCACACCTCCGCCACCTCCACCAGAAGGCCACTACTTTGACGATGACTTTGACGATGACGATGACATATTGGCAGAGATGGGCCGCCGCGGCAGGCTCTACCCTGATCATGAAGATGATGGAGACATCGACCTCCCTATCGGCGCTGTTAAACCTGTTGAGGAACGCCAAGGTGAAGGCCGTGAAAAGCGCCCCAGCCGCAAGTTCCGCGTAGTTGCAGGTGTGCTTGGTGGTATTGCAGCAATCGCTTTTTTTGCTAACTTCAGCCACGATACAGACGACAACAAAAACAATTTCAGCAGCGACAAGCCAATGGCTACCAGCGGCCCTAATATGCTGCCCGTAAACCCTGTAGAGGGCGAACCTATGGACACTTCAGCGGAACGTATGGCCCACGTCCAGCGTATGGTAAATAACGGCGACCACGAGCAGACAGTGGATGTACTGCCTGGCACGCTCACTTACAGCGGTGATAACGGCGACAACACCAAGCTTACAAACCCGATTATCGTTATGGAAGGCCTCGGCAGCGACTTCAGTAAGTTAGGCTCCGATAGTGTCGACCCAGCGTTGTTCCAAGGTCATATCTTCGGCATCCAGCCATCTACCTACGATCCGACTGCTGGCGTTGGCGAAAGCTACCAAGTGATTCCCGTCGACACAACTAAAATCGTCTCATGGAAGCCGGCAATCGGTACTAAGGGCGATCTGCCAATTAAGGCCAAAGTAGCCTGGCATGAGGACGACGCGGGCGAAGCAATCGACCCGGACACCGACAAGCCATTCCGTCAGTCTAAGAGTGGTGCCGTCATCGACTCTGAATCAGCTAAGGGCAAACCTATGATGATCGGTGAGCAACAAGATACCTCTAACTAAGCAACGAAAAGTTTACGACTATGGCACACAAAATAAAAACACCAAAAAAATCAATAGTTACAAAAGCGGCAAGTTCTAAAAATACTGCCGCTACAGAGGCCGCCGCAAAAGCAGAGCGTACCCGCAAGAAAAAAGAAGTAAAGACCAAGCTGCGCCACCTCAGCCCAGTTGCCAAGGCTGAAATAGCTGGCGAATTGGTAAATGAACAGCTGACTAAACAGGTAAATGGCTTTAGTGATTTCCTGCGCGAGCAAAGTGTGATCGGCGTCGGTATAGGTTTAGTATTCGGTACGCAGATCAAGACAGTGATAGACACTATCATGAAGTCGTTCGTGAACCCGTTTACCAGCTTGTTTCTACCTGGCCAGGAAGCGTTGACAGATAAGACAATCAACCTGCATTTATTCCATCGCAGTGCCCCTATTGGCTGGGGTGCGATCGTATACAATATTTTTAGCTTCATATTAGTGGCGGCGATGGTGTACGCGCTGTATAAATCTTTAAAACTCGACAAATTCGCTAAGAAAAAAGAAGGGTAGCCTGCGGAAGGTGGGTATGGGCATCGTGGATACTCAAAAAAATTAACACCTGAACAGTACTATGTACTGCATGAGAAGGGAACCGAGCCACCGTACAGCGGTGCTTTGTTACACAACGATAAAGGCGGCAGCTACACCTGTGCAGCGTGCGGCAATGTGCTCTTTAGCTCCGACACCAAGTTTACTGCACATTGCGGATGGCCGAACTTCAACGATGCTGTGCCCGGTAGTGTAGAACTCTCAACTGATACCAGGTATGGGATGGTACGTACGGCAGTGTCCTGTGCGCAGTGCGGCGGCCACTTGGGCCATTTATTTGATGATTCGCCCGACCAGCCAACAGGTATGCGCTACTGTATCAACTCCGCCGCGTTGCAGTTCTTGCCGCAAGATGGCAAGAAGTAACAGATGAGCCTGTTATAATGCCGGGTATGACAATCGATAAACAAGCTGTACCTACAAAACTACTCTGGGTGGACCTGGAAATGACCGGGCTGGATGTTTCCAAGGATGTAATCATTGAAGTGGCGGCCGAAATTACCGATTTTACTTTTAAGACACTCGCTAGCTACGAAGCAATCATTAAACATCCTGAAGAGATATTACAGAACATGAACGCATGGGCGGCCGCCCAGCACGGCAGTAGTGGTCTCACCGAACGCATCCGCAGGGAAGGTCGGCCCGAAGATGACGTAAAGCATGAGCTGGTGGGTTTTATTAAGGCGCAGTTTGGCGACGAGCCAGCGGTGCTGGCTGGTAATTCCATCCACAATGACCGTAATTTTATTAAATACTGGTGGCCGGAGGTGGATGACCTGCTGCACTACCGGATGCTCGACGTCAGCTCGCTGAAAATTGTAATGCAAGGCAAGTATGGCGTATCATTTGCCAAGAATGACGCACACCGTGCCTTTGACGATATACAGGCATCTATTGCAGAGTTGCAATATTATTTGGAATGGCTGAAGCGTAAGGACTAATTTTGTACTAGTTTGTTGCTTTACACAAGCGTATTACTATAGTATAATAAAACATCTATTGTGATACTTTGCAATTATATATGCAGGCTATAATTTTTGATTTAGATGATACGGTATTTACCGATAATGAAACGCTTCATGAAGGCGTGCATGACCTATTGTTGATTTTACGCCGCCTCGGCGTAACGACTGGCGCATTAACCGGCGGTGACCATCGTATGCTGGTGCGTTTAGAGGAGGCGGGTATTCGTGGGCATTTTGATAGCGTCATTTGTAGTGAGCATGTGGATGACCCGAAAGACATTCCGGGCATTGAACGCTTGTTGGCTGCAATGCAGGTGACCGCCGGTGACACTGTACTAGTAAGTGCTAGCCATGAAGACATTGCTCTCGGCAAGCACTCAGGCCTCCGTAAGACTATCCGCGTAACCCATGGGCGTAGCGCCGCGCTTATAACAGATGAAGCTGACCATGTTGTTGATGATATTCCTACCGTATTGGACGTGTTAGAGTAGTACTATGCCTGACCAAAAAGAAGTAGAAGCATATATATTAACGTTTGAAGGTGCCCGCCTGGAGTACCCATTTGGTGAGGGCGTGGCCGTGTATAAGGCGAACGACAAAATGTTTGCGCTTATCAAAGAGGGCAGTAACCCTGTGCAGCTTAGCCTGAAGTGCGACCCGCAGCTGGCAGCAACCCTTCGTGAAAATTATGAGAGTGTGATGCCTGGGTACCACTTGAATAAAAAACACTGGAATACGATACTTATGTCCGGGCAGCTCGGCTGGGAACAGGTGCAAGACCTTATCCGCCACTCGTATTTATTGGTTTCGGGCCACGAAAACTAAGCTATTGGCCGGTGGTACTGCTAGGCCATTGCTCTAGCAATACCTGCACTTCGTTATAGTCCTTCGCAAGAAGGGCTTTTTCTTTTGTACTGGAAGATGCCGTGTGGGCGGTCTTCAGGGCGGCGGCATATGTTTCAAGCTGGGTACGCATTACTTGCTTGTAGACGATATCAAATGTACTGGTGGCTTGGGCTTGGGTAAGGCGTTTGTCGGTGGTGAGGTTTTGTTTTAGGGATAATTCTTTGGCTGGTATTTTTTTCCGGCCGTGCTGTGCAAGGTAGATCAGCATATCCTGTTGCTGGCTGGTAACGGTAGCCTCAGTGCTGGCGGTAGCATTTTTAGTGGCCTGGCTAGTGCTGTCGACGATTTTATCGCTTACACGGATAATCTCTTGCTGCTGCTGTGCAAGGGAGAGGATATCATCCAGATTCGTCTTATCTCCAAAGAATATATTTATAAGGAAGCCAGCTGCAATCATAAGGACTACGGCACCGCCAGCGATCATGAGTATTTTTGTGATGAAAGGGTTTTGACTGATGCCGCCGCCAGTAGTGCCACGCGGTGGTTTTTTCTTGACCGGATCCATGATAAAGCTATAGGGGTCCTGGGGTGCGCCAGGGGACGGAGGGGCCGGGAAGGGCGGCTGGGGCATTGGTGGCGGTGTGTACTGCGGTGGCAGCGGTGCGCTGGGGCCGGGTTGTTGCGGATTCATATACCGTATTTAACCACAAATAGCTTATGTTCAGAAGCTATGCGATGTGACGAATGTATTCATGCAATGTAAGCATAGTTTTTCCTAGGCGGAGTGCGGTGCCACGGGTAGCGGCATAGGCGCAGATGGCTTCATTCAGACAGTCCTGTACCCCTACTGCACCCATAGCCCGTAGATGGGAGATCGCTTGTAATATGTTTTTACTGCCTTCTAGGGTCTGGGCGCGTACGGCGTCTGTACGTTGCAACGTTTCATGCAGTGATGTGATTACAGTTCCTACGCCACTTTCGCCGCCATAGACAGTGCCCTGTATCTGTGAATAGGTATCGGTAATAGGTATAAGAAAATGGTTTGGCGCTTCAGGCCTGCCTACGTAGGCTCGTATGGTGGCATGGTAAGAGTCTTTTAAATATGTGCCGGTACCGGACATGTGGGCGGCCATCTGCACCATGCCGGTAAGGCCTACCTGGCGGGCAATCCCTGTCATTACATGCACAAAGCCGTCGCCTGGGGGAGTGCTGGCAAGCAGTTCCTCTAGGTATACGGGTGGCTCAGGGGCGATGGCCACATCTCCTGGCTCATCACGCTCATCGGCGGGTATAGGCTCGATGCTGTTGTTGTACTCTTGCAGTAGGGCAAGCAGGTTTTTGTAGTGCCAATCAGGAGGTAATGAGCCGCTTAATACTTCTGCGCCGATTTCGTTGATTGCCGAACCTATTTCAGTTCCCTCTAGTCGCCAGTCCCGTTCAAGATGGGCTTTTTCATGACGCAGTGTGTTGATGCCGTCGTTTGCGATATGGGGTGAGCCCTTAGGGTGGTTGAGTATAGCATCTGCTACCTGTTCCGTAATACATATCTCGCGGGTGTCCCTTGATACTACCCAGCCTGCGGGCAGCCTAGCGGCGTCTTTGACGCCGATTGCTTCGAGTATTTCTTTGCGGCCTTCGAGGTCGGATTCCCGGTTATTGCTCAGACCAATGACACGTACATTGACGGGCAAGTCCTGCTCTTTTTCAGTGTCCGGTAATCCTAGCTGGTTGGCAAACGGATGTTGTGTATCTATAAAATTGCGGATTGCCTGGGTGCGCACATGATCCGTATGCGCCTCTAAAATTTCTTGTGTTTTCTGTGGAGGCACATCGCCATAGGCATCCTGATATGCAGTGTCGATTTCATAACGCGCGTCTTGCAGGGCGGCGCTATGGTGCCTACCCACAATGCCGATAATGCTTTTTACGAATTTGGCATCGTCAGTGTTAATAGACTGGTATTGCATAGCGAGAAAGTCATTCGCGGCAGGCGGCTGGTCATCGGGAGATTCTTCGCCGTAGCCCGCCAGGCCTACTAGCAGGCAACCCCTGCCGGCGCTATCAAAGAATGATGGTAGTAGCTGGTATCCACGGACCAGCTCGAGACCTTTTCTGTAGAGTTCACCGTAACGCACGGCAACTTCTGGCAACTGAACTGCCATTGTGTCGAGTGCTGCCAGGTATTCTTCATAAGAATCGTTGCTTGCTTCTGAAAACGATATTTGCTGTTCTGTCATGTATATTCCTGAAATGCCAGTATATATGCATTTTGCAAGTTGGTGTAGTGCCAACAGCTGCCCCTCTGTTGGACAGAGGTGATATGGCGTACAATATACCTAATGGATGCGGTTGAGGATATCAAGAGCCGGCTGAGCATAGAAGATGTTGTTGGCCAATATGTAGAGCTGAAGCGGGCGGGGCGGAATTTTAAAGGCCTTAGCCCATTTAGTAACGAGCGCAGTCCGAGCTTTATGGTGAGCCCGGAGAAGCAGATATGGCACGACTTCAGCAGCGGCAAAGGTGGCAATATGTTCAGCTTTGTTATGGAAATGGAAGGTGTGGACTTTAAAGGTGCCCTTGAACTTCTAGCCCGTAAGGCTGGCGTTGATCTGGAACAATACCGCGGCCAGCGGTCAGGTGACGGCGGCAAAGAAAAAGAACGGCTTTTTACGGCGGTAGAGCTGGCAGCCAAGTTCTATCAGGTGCAGCTAAAAAATAATCAGGGCGCCCTTGAGTATGTGTTCAAGAAGCGCCAATTCACCAAAGCTACAGCCGAGGAGTGGCGGCTGGGCTATAGCCCTAATACCGGGACAGCGCTGGTTAATTTTATGAAGCAAAAAGGCTTCAGCGAAAAAGAAATCAATAAGGCCGGCCTGGGAACAGTACGTTATAGTAGCATGCGAGATATGTTCCGCGGCCGGTTGATGATTCCGCTGCAGGACGCTCAGGGGCGGGTTATTGGCTTTACGGCACGGCTGCTGGCCGATGACCCCAACGCGCCAAAGTATATTAATACCCCCCAGACTGCTTTGTATGACAAATCACGCCATGTATACGGATTGCACCTGGCGAAGGAAGCTATCCGCAAGACGAAGTTTGTCGTATTGGCCGAAGGTAATCTTGATGTTATCTCCAGCCATCAGGCAGGGGTGCGGCAGGTGGTAGCTACGGCTGGCACGGCCTTGACTGAACCGCACTTGAAGGCCTTGTCGCGTTTTACCGGCGATATCCGCCTGAGCTTTGACGCCGACAATGCGGGCATTAACGCCACGGAACGTGCTATCCCTATCGCCAGCAAAGTAGGGGTAAGCCTGAGTGTCATTACTATCCCTAGCGGTAAGGACCCTGACGAGTTGATCAAACAAAACAAAAACACCTGGATAGAGATAATCGAAAAGCCGCAGTATGCCCTAGACTGGCTGATGACCCGTTATGAACGCCAACTGGATACAGAAAGCGCACAAGGAAAACGTCAGTTCAGCGATATAATCTTGAGTGTTGTACGCGGGCTGACAGACCCTGTAGAGCAAGAGCACTATATTGGCGAAGTAGGCAAACGTATTGGCGTGAGCCGCGAGGCACTAATTGATAAGCTGAAGGCTCCCGCTGAAAAACCAAAGCTGAAGCCCAAGAAAACTGCGTATGTACCGCCGAAGCCTACCGACAAATCGGTTATGGAAATGGTTAAGACCCAGAACCATTTTTTGGCTCTCACCCTGATGCAGCCGGGTTTGCGCGTGTTCCTTGACGACCTCAACCCTCGTATGATGGCAGAGTCGCAGGCTGAGGATATGATGGCGTTTTTGCAGGCACATCCCGACTTTGCGGGCGAAGCTAGTAAAGCTGCTGCCTGGCGTCCTCTGTCGGATTATGGTAAAATGTTGTCATTATTGTTTGAAGAGCTCTACCAAGACCTCGAGATATCGGAACTTCAAGACGAAGCCGCTCGGTTGCAGGCCCATTTGGTAGACCAGTATGTAAAAGCCCAAAAAGCGCGCATTGCCCGCGAATTGCAGTCGGCAGATGAAGACCGTATTGCAGCATTGTTGGCAGCCGTGAAAAAACTCGACAACCTATTAAAGACTTATAAGGGAGGAGCATAGATGCCGAAAACTAAAAAAGTTGTTCCAGCTACCGACGCTGCACCAGATTTTGAACAATTAAAGAAAGATTTGGTTGCGAAAGCTAAGAAAGCGGGGCATATTGACCAGCGCGACATTACTGCCGCTATTGCCGATACGCCGGAAAACGCCGACGTACTTGATAAGCTCTATACCGAACTAGCTGATTCTAATATCCAAGTAACTACTACAGCCGCACCTGTTGAAGAAGACGCACCAACTGAACTTACCGACGAATGGACTACTGAAGACGGCGAAGAGGTGATGCAGGAAGACCAGCATTACCTGGATGACATCGCCGACGACTCTGTACGTTTGTACTTGCGTGAAATTGGTAAAATTCCGCTGTTGTCTGCCGACGAAGAGTTAGCCCTTGCTAAGCGCGTTGTCGCTGGCGACAAGGACGCCAAAGACAAGATGGCTGAAGCAAACATGCGTTTAGTCGTCTCTATCGCTAAGCGCTATGTCGGCCGTGGCCTCGACCTTCTGGACCTTATCCAGGAAGGCAACACCGGCTTGCTCCGCGCTGTGGAGAAATTTGACCCGGAAAAGGGCTTCAAGTTCTCTACGTACGCCACATGGTGGATCCGCCAGGCCATAACCCGTGCTATTGCCGACCAGGCGCGTACTATCCGTATCCCAGTGCACATGGTTGAAACTATCAACAAACTGCTGCGCACCCAGCGGCGTCTGACCCAGGAGCTGAACCGGGAGCCGAGCAACGAAGAAATTGCCGCTGCAATGGAAATTGAAGTGGACAAAGTAGAGCATATCATGAAGATTAAGCAGGATATCTCCTCCTTGGACGCATCAATCCGTGACGATGAAGAAGAGTCTGTACTGGCTGACTTTATCGAAGACGAAGACACTATTTCACCAGAAGAGTCTGCCACTAACCAACTCCTAAAAGAGCAGGTAAAGGACATGCTGGCTGCCCTAACGGAACGCGAGCAGAAGATCATTAAGCTACGTTTTGGCCTCGAAGACGGCAAGCAGCACACGCTGGAAGAAGTAGGACAGGAATTCTCCGTAACCCGTGAACGTATCCGCCAGATCGAAGCGAAGGCACTCGCCAAGCTGCGTAAGCACAAGGATGCCCGTAAGTTACACGACTACATCAAGTAGGCCGTCCCGTCTGTCTATCTGACACCGCACCACCACTGGTGCGGTGTTTTTATAGTTTTAGCGTATCGGCTATTGCATGTGTGAGGAGTGTTAGGTAGTATTCGCGCGTCGCTCCGGAAACGATACATACAACTAAAACTAACTGGTGCATAGAAGGAGACTATATGCATATTACCGTTACACCTGAGGACCGGGCGCTTGTAGTTAATGAGGTTGCACCTCTTTTAATCTATTCATTGGCGTTTGTCATTGCTCTGGGCGGCGCATATGCGGTCGCAACGGCGGTCTGTGGCGTGGGCCATGTGAACATGGCGTCGGTAGATTTTTGGAAAGCGCAAGTAAAGATCCAGTGTAAGTAGGCCCGGCAATGTACGTTCGGCTTCATACGGATTTACGCCTTGTGCGGTCGGCCCTGTACGACCGCATGCTTGGCGTACGTTATGTGGTATCAGATGATGCGCTGCATATACTCCGCTTACTGCACAAAATGCCGCAGACCGCCGACGCAGTGCCGCTTCTTATGCGCAAGTATGGCTTGAGCTACGAAGAAGCCCATACTGGCCTGTATGCATTACTTAGCCAGCTCGACATGTATGGTGGGATACATGCCGGGAGGGTAGGGATTATTGGATGGCTGTACCGGGTGCGGAGCGTCGGTTTTTGGCGTGCACGGTATAAGGGCTCGGTTTTTGGATTTTTACGAAGCATGGTCCATGCATATGGTGCAATTGTGGCCATTGGCAGTCTGTTGTTTGTGTGGCTTATAGCGGCGACGCCAGCACTTTCATGGCGATGGGTGTGGTCGCCTGGGCTTGTATTACTCAGTTGTGCCATCCACGAGTTGGGGCACGCCTATGCTGCTAAAGCCGTACATATACCATTCATATTTCTTGCAAAGCCTGGGGTGGCAGCTATCCTCTATGCCCGTCCTAGCTTGTGTCAAGGGGTATGGATTGCCCTATGCGGGCCACTTTTAGCAAGTAGTACCTGCGTGTTAGCAGCAATAATAATTAACAGTACGCCCGGTACTCAACTGGCGCTTGCTACTGGACTCATACACATGTATAGCCTGCTGCCTTGGACAGCAGACGGAAAGACAATTTGGAGAAAATCATGATGAAACATGCACAGGGTGCGGCGCCTGCGGCGTCACTACGCCAGCTACGGGTGCACCGTGGCCCATTTACACTCGCAATAAAAAAGTTAAACCTTATGCCAGGTGAAGTGACATGTATAGTCGGACCGAATGGCTGCGGTAAGACCACTTTACTTTTAAGTCTGCTGGGGCTGTTGCCACATGAAGGTACATGCCTGATAAATGGCAGACGGTACGATGGTTCTGATCCGGAGGTTAAGTCTGCAATAGGTTTTATACCGGATGATCCAGAATTACTTTTTACTGAGCTGACAGCACGTGAGCAATGGTCAGTAACTGCGTCGGTTGTTGCCCGCATGCGGCATACCGGCCTAAGCAAAGAAGACTATATGGAACGCGCGCTATCACTGGCAGCTAGCATCGGTTTCGAGCCCCCGGCACAGCTAGCTCGTGAGTATAGCCATGGTATGCGTAAAAAGACACAGATAGTACAAGCATTGCTTGGTGAGCCTTCTGTCGTTATTATCGATGAACTACGCAATGGCCTTGACCCTATAGCAATACACCAGACGGAGCAGCTAATAAAAAATGAATGCGACAGGGGTGCTGCAGTATGCGCAGCGACACACGACCTGTGGTGGGCAGAGCGTTTTGCAGATTATATTGTAGTCCTCGACGCAGGCCGTATCGTAGCCGAAGGCACCGCAAAACAGCTAATACACGAAGGTGAAGCAGACTTAGAGGCTGCATTTCATCGCATCGTAGGGGCGGCTATATGAGCCTTGTAAGTGTTGCATTGGTCAGGCTATTTGCAGGCCGGGGCATACCTCGCAGGAGCATGCAGAACAGACTGCTTCTGTTTGTTGTATTGATGATAGCAGTAGCATATCTGGTATACCGTACTACGCCTTCGCTCCAACCGCTCCCTGCAGTGCAGGCAATGTGCTTGACGGTCCTCGTAGTATATGCGACCGTAACTGCTGTGTTCCTGTGTACGGCAGGCGTACAACGTACGACTTTGCAAAAGCTGACAGTATTTTGGTATATGCCTTTGCCGCATGCGACCGTACGCCGGCTGGTTTTGCTGGCGTTTGCTCCGTTCGCGCTTATCTCTGCCGCAGTTGCGGCACCTATGGCATATAGCTTGTTTCATCTGTCGCTTACACCTCTGCGGGATATGGTAGTTGTCGTTGCAGCATATGTAAGTGTGCTCACGTTTCATATCGCTATCCGTACGACATCTTTAATAACAAGGCATGCGGCCCGTGCGGTGAGTATTGGGCTATTTTTTGGTGCATTGCTGGCGGGATGGGAAGTGTTATTGTCTCCGCCATCGGTTTTCATGGGCTGTGCAACGGTCTGCGTTATGGTGGTATGCACTATTTGTTCGGTAGTGCTGCGCACACCAGCACACATGGGTATAGCACCGCGTGCAGTATATATACGCCACCAGTGGCAGTCTTTAGGTATAGTAAGTGGCTTACTAGTGCGTGCTTCACGCACGCCACGTTACCAGGGGGTCAACCTATTCCTTACTGTATTCGTTGCTGGTATGTCCTTATTTGTTTGGCTCCGGCCGGCCGTGCCGTTTGATGCGGTATGTGTTATGACACTGCTACTTGCCGGGACGCTCGCACAAGAGGTGCGGAGTTTGTATAAAAGCATCAATCCATTGGAGGCTATATTGTATGGGTTATTGCACCGGTGGACGTTCGCTATGGGCTTAATCGCATATATTAATGCTGCTTTTTTTACAGCTATCATACTCGCTATCGCGATACTATGGTTTCCACATGATGTGGGGGCAGGGTACATGCAGGTAGTGTGTATAGGTATCGTCCTTGTTGCCGCTGGTAGTACGGCCGGGGCTATTATAGTGCCGCGCCAGGACGATGTTTTATTGCAGCTATTGTCAACAGCATTGTATGCGGTTTTTGGATGGCTGGTACTCCGCGGCATAGGCTTGTTGCCACCATTATGGCAGCCTGCCGTAGCCTGCGCGTCAATCTTAGTCGGCTACTGTATATCGTATGGCTATGAATCGGCCCGGTGGGCAATGGTAACAAGGGGGAAATATGTTTTTTGGCGGTAATTTTCTGCGCCGTTTTGCAAAGGCCGTACTATTTAGCCTCGCGGAAGGCGCAATTATTTTGGTGATTGTGCTATTTGCCAGCGCCTCGCATATCCGCAATATACCTCCCGGCTCCGCGGGTGAAGCTGGGTTGGGGCCAGTACACCTGGTCCACATAGAAAAGGCCGCATCTCCAGGCGGTGGATATACATTAACGTATAGCTTTTATAAAAGCCTGTGGGCAATATTCGCCGCATGTTTGGCGCTAGAGCTTTTGCTACTATGGGTCTTTTCGCGCATGCGATCATCGGATTTACCTTTAACAGATGAAAAGGTATAAAAAATAGGATACAATACAGCTAATGAGTAGTTTACATCTTATTGGTTTGGCGGGGACGGCTGGCTCTGGGAAAGACACCGCTGCCGAGCTGCTATGTACGATGTTTGGTATGCAGAACCTATCCACTAGCGACGCGCTACGTGCAATTACCCGGTATACCTATAACATGCCCGCTGATGTGTTGCCCGTTAGACAACAGTTATTTGAAGTAGGCACATTTATGCGTACGACTATCAATCCTGCGACATTAGTACAACTTTGCATATTACAGGCACAGGTACTCCAATTAAACCGGGCAGTTATTTCTGGCTTGCGTTCCATGGGCGAGGCTGAAGCTATCCTGGCGGCCGGTGGTACAATCGTTGCTATTGATGCCGATTCACGTGTCCGTTATGAACGCATGTTCTCCCGTGCACGCGACGCAGATGCACAGAAGACGTTGGAAGAATTCCTACTGCAGGACGAGCGTGAAAATAAAGGCATTAGCGACCGCGGGCCGGGCAGGGGTATCCGGTCAATCGTAGACAGTGCCGACATAGTCATCGTAAACAACGGTAGCCTTGAAGAATTAAAACAAGAGCTCAACCATAAAATAGGCCCAATGCTGGCGCAGTAGAATGTCCGACGCAGCCGCCTTCTCCGAACGTTTACAAGCCTACAAAAAGTCTATTGACGATGATATTGCTACATACAGTACGTTTGTAGCTCAAAATACACGCACGCATTATGGTGAGTATGCTGGCATAGAAGTAGACACATTCCTTGATATTTTATCCAGGGGTGGTAAGCGTATTAGAGGGGCTCTGGTGTTGCTGGGCTATGAAATGAGTGGCGGCACAGACCGTGTAATGATTGCCCAGGCGGCCCGCGCGATAGAGATGTTGCATACGTACATGCTGATTATTGACGATATTCAGGACAGGTCAGCGCTACGTAGGGGAAAACCGACAGCCCATGAAATGCTGAGTGTCTATCACCGTAAAAATCACTTAAAGGGTAACCCGGAACATGCCGGGGTAGGTTTGGCACTAAACTCTGCCATCGCTGGTGCGCACGCCGCGCAAATTATTTTAGCCAACATGGACGCAGACCCGCAGCTTAAGCTGAATGTGCTCAGCATCGTAAACCGTACTATGGCTATCACGGCACATGGCCAGATGTATGACATGCTTAACGAAATGGTGGCCGAGGCGACCGAGCATGACATCGACCGTGTACTGGAGTGGAAAACTGCCCTGTATAGCTTTATCAACCCGCTGCACGTTGGTATGGTGCTGGCCGGTGCTGATTGCCATGCCACTGATGCTATCACGCCCTATGGCTTGCACGCTGGCAAGTCGTTCCAGATTACAGATGATGTTTTAGGTATATTTGGCGACGAAAAAGAGCTGGGTAAGAGCCCTGTCGATGATATCCGTGAAGGAAAAATGACCGTACTTATGGCGTACGCCCTTTCGAATGCAGCAAAAGACGATGTGCAATTTATGCGCCAGATGTTAGGGAACCAGGATATAACCGTGGATGAGTTTGCGCGCTGCCGTCAAATTGTGCAGGATAGCGGGGCCTTGGAGTATGCCCGCAGCCGAGCCAACGATGAAGCCAAAAAGGCGCTTACGGTGCTAAAAAACGAAGCCGGCCGCTGGCCTGCAGAAGACGTTACGTTCTTGCGTGAACTGGTACACACCATCCAGAAACGCCGTTCGTAATGACAAGTACGCATCCCTCAGCGGCCAGCCGCTGTTATGAAGTGCCAAATCCTACAACTGGTCCCACAATTGTTCAAATACCAGGCGTTGCATAGAGGCAGTATCTTGGTCTTCAATAAGCACGCCATACGGCGTTAAGTCGTCAGATATAGAAATAATTGCCAGCTTATTGCCATATATGATGCTATAGCTCGACACCTGCCAGCCTTCACCCTCGGCATTAGGCATCAGCCATTTGCGTTCAGCCCCTTCGGCGCCCTCGCCACCTTCACCGACAGCGATCACACGTACTTTGATGCCTTCGGCAATGCGACGCTCAGTAAATTGCGGGAACCTGCGGTAGAGGAACTTGCGGATGCGCTGTGACGAATACGTATAGTAACTGGGGTTTTTCATGGTCCGGCAGGTGCGCAATACATCCTTCAGGATCGCTACGACCCCATCGTCGCCTTCGTAGTAACGTACCATTGGGCGGCCGTCGGGCTGGCTATTTTTTGCTAGCAGGTTTGGCACAATTGCCTTGGCAATTTCGTTAGCTTCCAATAGCTCCCGCCGCTTATCACGGATGAGGTCGTATATTTTTTCGGGGGATTCAGCGGTGTAGTATTCACGTTGCCCGCGCTGCTTTACACTTACCAGGCCTAAGGTTACCAAATGTTTTAGGGCCTCGTACGTTGTACCTCTGTTAATACCGGTTTGGGCGGCTACTTTACGGATAGAGACAGTCTCTATGGATAGCAGGGCGCCATAGGTGACGGCCTCATTATGGCTCAGCCCAAGGCCGGCAAGTAACTCAGGAAGTTTTTTGTCAATTTTCATAAAACTATTCTAGCACAGATCAGTTTAAAATTGTCATAAAATTGTTGCCAATTACCCTTGTAAAGATAACCAGTATTTGGTATAAACATACTATATTATTGTTGCTGTCAAATTATGAGTAATTTAGAGCTGATCCCGCAGAATATTGACGTGACCCTTCATGGGGGCGGAGGTGGCTTGCCGCGCGCGTTAAAGGGTATGGCGGAAGCCTTACCTGATGCTAACATCGCTGCCGTTGTGGCTACGGGTGACGGCGGTAGTGCCACCGGTATAAGCCGTGAGGTATACGAAACAGTGGCATTAGGTGACGCCTGGAAAACTGTAGCGGCAGTGAGCACAAATAAAGCTGCTGCTATTCTCAAGCATAGGTTTGGCCCGCATGAGACTGCCGACGACTTCCGTAGCCGCAGTGAATCTTTGCTCGGCGTGTTGGCCACAGTACGCGGTGTAGATACTGACACGGCGGCTGCCATCCTTGAAGATATGGCGGACAGTTTGAAAGAATTACCGTCTGGAGTTCAAAAGCATACATACGGTTGCTTGGCATTGACTGCACTGACACTTGCTAATGGCAACCTGGCAAGCGAAGGAATATCTGAGCTTAGTAAATGGGCTGCCGTACCCCGGAATATCCGTATTATGCCAATCACCAACGAAAGGCACGATGCAGTAATGTGGGATAATGGTAAAATCATTTACGGTGAAGGACTGATAGACGACCATGCAGTGCGTGACCCAAAACAAGCCCGGGTATGGCTGCAGCGCAGCCGCACTGACGAAAGCGCGCCAAAAATGTACGAAGGCGCACGGTTGGCTGATGCCCGCGCAAGGCTTGTGGGCGTAGGGCCAGGCAGTATCTGGACTTCAGAGATCCCCTCCGTTGCCGCCGATGGTGAAGTAGAGGCGCTGGCTGAGCAGAAACGTAACGGGGGTATACTGGCATTATTTGGCAATTTGTTTCAGGAACGCAATTCCACCACCGGCATGGCATTGTCCAATTATGTCGAGAAACTACAAGGCCCCACAGGACCAAACAATGACCGCGAGATAACCGGCAGGCCATTTGACGTGGCAATATCCGACAAGGGTGTAGTGACCCTTCCAGCAGGTTTACTGCGTATAGAACACGATGCAGATACCCTCTCTGAAATGGGTGTCCGATCACTGACAGGTAATGTCGCACGGCTCGTAAAATCACACATAGATCCTAACGACCCAATTGCCCACATGCGCAGCGAAGCTACAGGCGTTGAGCATGACATGAGCGGAGTGGTAAGCGTGCTAAGAGAACACGAACTAGTAAAAGTGTAACCGTTGCAGCTAAAACAAAACACCTCCGGTAATTCCGGAGGTGTTTTGTTTTACTAAGCCTAGTTTATGTGGCTACAGTTTTGTGCCGAAATGCCGCCTCGCGCATTTCTTCGAAGCTGGTGGCGGGGGTAATGAATAGGCCCGGATACCGGGGGGTATTTGGATAAGCCGGGCGGAACCCAATGGCGTGCGGCAGCATATGAGGATTTATGGCTATGGGGCTGCATCCTGCCTGCTCAATAATGTATCTGCCAGTTTTGATCTGCGCCGCGGCTGCCCATAAGTCTGGAATTCGGTCAACACGGTCTTTGACATTTTCAGGTAAGCCTGTATTTTGACTTTTTAGAGTTGCGCCTGCGCGTTTCAGGTTAAGACCGCGAGAGTCTGCTGGAGTGTTTGCATGGGATGTATCTTTGTCGTCAACGAGAACCATCGAGCGCACATGATGTGCAGCGTCAGGCTTGCCATAGCTATTAAGTGCTTCAAAATCATACGTGCCTTGCGGTCCGCGCCAGCTTTCTTCCTGCGTGCCTTTGTTGGAGTCTGACATTACTTCCATATAAATACTACGGCCAGTTTGGCGCGCCAGTTTACCCCCCTTTAGATACTGGCCTAAGACGTGGCGTCCATACGTAGGGATGAGATGTGGCGTGCCGGTATAATGCAGTGTATAAAGTAACGTGGCCGTATCGTCATATAGCACGTTTTTTTCATCGTTAAGGTACGCCTCTCCAAACTCGTTCAATGCGATTTCATCAAGCTGTGCTTCCACGAAGCTTAAAGGGGCGAACGTACCGCCGTCGGCTTCGGTTTCTTTTTGTGCTTTTTGTATGATAGTGCCATCAATACCGAAGTATCCGACTATGGCAATAAGGCGGTCGGCAGCGGTCTGACTGTCCATAAGGGTACGGTCGAGGTCAAGCGCCCAGCCTTCTGGGCCGGCAAAATGCGGTTGCGGAGTGTCGGTGCTTACGCCACAATGATTAATCATAGTATACTAATTATACCATATTAACAGAGGTAATTACAACTGCATTTCATGTAGCTAGTAGGTGCTTATCCTTGAAAATAAGCATATTTTATAGTATAATGGCATTTTATTATAGAACTATCACTGGAATATCGAGGAGTAATTACAAATGAGCAATACACCTAATAACTATCCGCCGCAGTATCTACAGCAGCCACCTGAAGAGCTCGGCACCGTTATACCTATGAGTGAGCAAAGTTACGGGCTAGTGAGCGCCCTTGAGCACGCAGATACGGGCGAACCCGTGGTCGGCACCGTAATCCGCCGCATGTGTTCGTTGGCCTGCCAGGAGACCTGCCAGTTGGCGGCCTTACATGGTTTAGCGCCAGAAACTGCAATTAAAGGCGAGACAAAAGCAGCCATCGCTGCCGGTGAGCTTAGCCCCGACATGATGCTCGAGGATGAGCCGCACGCCTGCCCGGACAACAACCTGCTGCGTGTAGTGGAAGGAGTTGGCGCACGCCCGGAACGCACGCTGATGGTAGGCGTAGGCGCCGCCAATGCTGACCGCGTCGGCTTTTTAGATAGTGCCGATACGCAGGCTAAATTAAAGAAGAACCCGCACGGCTGGAGCGAAATTAGCGGTTACAACGCTTTCTTTATGAGCGAACAAGACCGTTTGCCCGGTACTGACGGCCCAGTAGAAATGCAGGGCGACCGTTTGGCTGATAGCGGCCAGGCGTTTGTGGAATTAGTTGATCGCCGTGGCGAGGAGCCAGTACCAGCCTGGGGTTTGGTACATATCACACGCACCAACATGCATGGCCGTACCCGCCGCCAGAAATTTGACGGGGTGACGCAGGGCTTTACGCAGTTCGCCATTGGAAACGCCATGAAACACTATGGCTCCCTCCCTGAAGATGTGCATTTGCACCTTGTAGCGGCAGTTGGCCCTGAGGCATGGCGCAAGCAATATGACGATCGCGAAGCAATGGACAAATTCCTTCCAGGCTGGGATGAAGAAGGCCTTATTGATGTTCCTGCCAAGCCTGACTATCAGGCTGGCGATGACGTTATTGATCCGGCTACCGGCCGTACCCACTGGTTGCACCCTAACTATCCGCAAAAAGTATTAAACGAACTGACCGACGCCGCAGATGCGCTGGGCATTCCGCGCAGTCAGCTAACAAACGAAGGTGCATTAGACCCTGGCATGGTCCGTGACGGTATGGTGCACAGCTCAGCTAACAGCTCCCGTATTCAGAGTGAAGACGGACGTGTACCTGCCAAAGACGGCCGGGATGTATATGCAATCGTACGAACAAAGCGGTAGTCATATTGGGGTCACAAAGGACACCCTAGTGTTTTCCAGTAGGGTTATAACAGCGTCATGTCCGGCAGAAGGGGCTACTACTGCGGAAAGCATAGTGACCGCACATGGCGGTAGGGCTGATGCGGTTAGATATAACTACAAAAAACCCGCTGAATGGGATGGGCTCATGGAGTTTGCGGCAGGCGCTGTTGACCCGCAGCTAGAGCACAACCAGCAGCGGGAAGCTGCCAGTGCTATATGGGACTACGCCGAATCCGCAATGGGTCCTGAAATTCAGGAAAATAACCGCTATTACGGTATGGGTAGGGTTATATGCGGTTTTGCACAAGAGGTCATGAATCCAGAAAGCCGTGCGTTGCTGGTAGCTTCACTTATAGATGAAGTCACGGCAAGTCATGAAGTGTATTGCTCCTCATCATTTCTTTCGTCGCGCAAAGGTTTATATGTTAAAGAAATTGGCGGTGGGGCATTCAACACGAGTGCTGCGCCGCTTGTGGCCCCTTCATATAGTGCTATACCAGTAGCGGAGCGGTTGGCGATAAACGTGTTGGCAGGCCTTGCTGCAGTTAATCCTGAATACCGGCCTGCCAGCAAAGACGAAGTACTAGAGCAGATTTTGGCCGCAAAGATTGAGCCAGCACTTGAATCGTCGGTTACGAATGCGCTAGGCGGCGCAGCGGCTACGTATAAGGCTGCACTCGATAGGATATATGAGCAGCAGTCAGGTGTGACGTACGACGCCAAGATACATAATCCGCCAATTGCCGTAATCGCAGACGAAGCCGCCATCAACGCACTCGACTTAACGAAAGTAACACCGGTTACGGCTGGCAAGCTGCGTATAGATGAAGCTAAACACATGACCGACTATGTGCGAGTGCGCGAAGACGGCACTGTGTATGTTGATCGGAAGAGTATCCCACAGGTTCCACCACCATTAAGCGTCGCTGGCCAACGGCGTCCTGGCTCCACGCATGAAAATCGTATTGGCTGCCCGGCGTTATTTATTCCTGGCCTCGTTCAGCTGGCTACCGGCATGATGCCTGAAGTAATTAACGGTGCACAGCGCAAGTTATTGCCAGATGGTCCTGCGGGCGTGACGTACGACGCACCAAAGCCTTATGAGTCGGTTGATCATGGTGACGAAAATGAAAATGAATTCTGGGATATGTTAGACCGAGAGCACTACGGTTACTAATTTTATTAGGAAGAGTACTATAGTGGCTAAGATTGACGCTTGCTAGCCCGGCCTGTTGTCTCGCGGTGCAGTGCTAGTACGGCTGCCCGGCTATGGTACTGGGTGGCGCGTTGGAACTCGCGGATAGCTATAAATATGACAGCAGCACCCAGGGCGCAAAGCCAATCTATAATGCCAAGCGGCCCTGCCTGGAAGTACGGTGCCAGCCACGGGTTGTAGATGATATTTCCTACGCAGAACGCAGAGAACAACATAGCTAGCCATAATGACCGGTTATGGAATTGGTAGCGGGTGAACAAGCCGTCACGACTGCGTCGCTGGAGGATATTCAGCAGTTGGCAGAGAACAATGGTGACATAGGTGAGCGACATAGCCTGCATGTGTGCCATGCTAGTGCTGCCGACATGCTGCGGGTCAAAGCCGTTCCGTGTAAAGAACCATAGGTAATTACCAAACGCGAAGCCTCCGATCAGCACACCGCACCACAGCAGGTCTGCAATAGTGCGCGGGTTAAGGATGTGGTCTTTAGGGTTGCGTGGCGGTTCATTCATTAGGTCGTGGTCGGCTTTGTCGCCGCCCAATGCTGCGATGGGGAAGAGCTCGGCGATGAGGTCGATAGCCAGGATAAGCATTACTGAAATTGCCAGCGGTACGCCAAACAGCGTTGCTGCCGCAAGGCTCATGAGGTTTACGACCAGCTCGGCAGCGTTACTGGTAAATGCGCTCAAGGCGCTTTTACGGATGTTCTGATAGATGATACGGCCTTGCTGTACAGTACCTATCAATGTGTGGAAGCTGTCATCCAGTAGTACGATTTCGGCAGCCTGTTTAGCGACATCCGTACCTGTTATGCCCATGGCTACACCGATGTCAGCTTTTTTCAGGGCAGGTGCGTCGTTGATACCATCGCCTGTGACGGCTACCACGCGGCCGCTGCTCTGTACCAGGCTTACAATGCGCATTTTATCCTCAGGCGCTACGCGTGAGAATATAACGCCACCCCGGCTTGCCAGCTCGAGGACACGGGCATCACTGAGGCTATTAAGCTCTTCGCCTGATACTACGATAATGTCGGCCGGGTCAGCAGTAAGGCGGGCGCGTACGGCGATTGCTTTCGCGGTTGGTGCGTAGTCGCCGGTTACTATCGAAACCTTAATATGCGCCTGGCGGGCGGCATCCATAGCTTCCGGCACTTCTGGCCGTAGAGGGTCGATCATCGACACCATTCCCAGCCATACCAGGCTGGTTTCAGCGCTATCCATTTTTATTGTATCGGGGTTTGTTTTAGCAGGGAGTATGCGGTAGGCGACAGCCAGGTTGCGCATGGCTTTGCTGGCCAGCTCGTCATTACGGCCTAATAGCAGCTTACGGTCGGCGGGGTGCAGCTTGCGGACTTTGCCGTGGTCCCATATATGGGTACAGCGCTCCAATACGCTTTCCGGGGCGCCTTTTACAAATAAATGTAATGTGTTGCCAGATCCGTAGGCGCGTACGGAACTCATCCGTTTGCGGGCCGAGTCGAAACCGAATTCATGCAGTTCTTTATGGGACTTGTCCAGCTCATTCGTGTCGACACCGCTTTTTTGGGCCAGGGTGATAATAGCGCCTTCGGTGGGGTCGCCCATGCAGTACCATGTGGCGTGCTCGTTGTCTGGTGGGTTGACGTGCGCGTTGCAGGCCATCGCCGCAGCTTCGAAAAAGAGTCGCAACTCTTTTGCATCGGCTTTTGGTAATGGTTTGTCGGCGGCGGTAACGATAGCGCCCGCCGGTTCGTACCCCTTACCGGTCACATTATAAGTAGTGTGGCTGACAATAATTTGCTCTACGGTCATCTGGTTTTTGGTAAGCGTCCCTGTCTTGTCGGTGCATATAACCCGTGTTGCACCCAGGCCTTCCACGGCCGACAGTTTTTTAACTAAGGCGCGGGCGCGGGCCAGTTGGCTGGCGGCGCGGGCTAGTGATGTGTTGATTTCGGCTGGCAGGCCTTGCGGGATAATTGACGCCGCGATGCCTATGGCAAACAGGAACGCATCTTTAATTGCTAAACCGCCATTGATAGCAACTGGCAGCAGTATGGCACAGAGTATAACAGTGCCCTGGGTTACGCGGGTGGCGATGTTGTTCATCTCTTTTTGTAGCGGGCTGTCTTCTTGGACGGTTTCCTGGCTCAGTGAAGCAATACGGCCTAGCTCGGTACTGGCACCAATGCCTACTACAATGCCATATCCGTTACCAGTGGCTACGGTCGTGCCCATAAATAACAGGTTGTGGCGGCCGGAAAGTGGTACGTCTCCGCCTATGGCGTGAATAAATTTGCGCGACGGGCTGCTTTCGCCAGTAAGGGCAAAGTCATTAGTGCTGAGTTCTTCTTCAGTGTAGGTACGCAGGTCGGCGGGTACTGAGTCGCCTTCTTCTATATAAACTATGTCGCCCGGTACAAGTTCTGATGAAGCTATTTCCGTCATCTGGCCGCTGCGGCGTACATGCGCGCTAGCGACAACCAATTTTTCGAGTGACTCCATGACTTTTTCGGCTTTAAACTCCTGTAGAAAGCCGATAGTGGTGTTAAACAGTACAATTGCTGCCAGTACTACTGCCGTGCGGGTATCTCCGAGATATGCTGCCAGGCTGGCACTGACACCTAGTAATACGATCATGAGGTCTTTATATTGGCGTATGTATTTTTTGCTGGCAGAATCTTTATGCTTGGCGTTCAGCATGTTGCGGCCGTAGCGTTCAGTGCGCTTGGCGGCCTCGCCTGCATCTAGGCCGTTTTCGCCGGTCTGGAGAGCGGTAAGTGTTTCCTCCGGACTCATACGGTAATAATCAACTTGCCGGGTGGGGGATACATCACTGCTCATATAGACATTATACGGGTGCTTTTGCATAAGCAGTTTATATTATATAAAATGTTGTTTTTATGATATAATATGGCAATGCGTACAAGTCCAGACCATTATAGGCCACCTTCCGGTGAGTATCAGCCCCATCGTCGGAAATCTCATATGTTCGGGCGGTCGGTAGGTATCATTGCGGCAGTGGCTGCACTAGGGAGTGGTGCTGCCGTGTACCGTGGTTTATACCCTTCTCAAAATATGGCGCCGGTACCTGCTGCTACGCCAGCACCCAGCACCTCTACATCACAATCCGAGAGTGGCATCGTAGAGTCAAAACCTATTCAGCCAAGGGAAGTGGCGGTTGTTGAGCGCGGTGATGCAATTGCTTCGCCGAACGCTGCAACCGATGCCGCCAAAATACTAGCGTTACCGTATGACAGCGTGCGGCTCATTGAGGCGCGCGATACTTTTACCACTGCCAACATTACAGTAAAGCCGGAAAAAGGTTTGGATATGACGGGCAATAATGCCACTGTTGTCATCCGGACTGCAGTTACACCTACAGTCGAGGTGCGCGCTGCGCTTCAGCAATCTAAAGATTCTGACAATCTTGCTATAGAACGTGCAAAAATCACCGGTTACCTACTGGATACTAATCCGGCAGCGGAAAACCCTAACTTTATACGCGTACCTGATAACGACCACAAGAACGGCCTCACCCCCGACAAACAGGGCAACATCAAGGCTCGCGTATTCCCTAGTAATGAATGGGAGGCCGCCAACGGTTCTGATGAAGAGCCAGGCCGCCAAATGGTGGTATACATCGAAAATACCGCCCATGCGCTCGATGGGGCGGGCAATGATGTGGATGTTACCGGACAGACACCCGTTGCTGCTTTTGAACTTCATACCGTTGAGGGCGGTGCCCAGTGGCAGCCTATCCAATTGCCCGAGCAAGTCGTGGCTAGCATCGAAACCCGCACTGTCGCGTAGCACCGGATATGCTGTTATAGCGTATACTGGAGCGTATGAGTGAGCGCCTGGTAATTATTGATGGCAAAAGTGTGTTTTACCGTGGATATTACGCCATGCCAAACTTGACCACAAAAGACGGCAAACCGACGGGCGGAGTATATGGTTTTGCTGTCATGGCCTTGGAGATTATTAAACGGCTAAAGCCGAACTACGTGTGTGTAGCCTGGGATAAAAGCGGTACTAATATCCGTTCGCGGCTAGCCCTGTATCCGCAGTACAAGGCCGGGCGTAAGCCGACGCCGCCAGACTTCAAAGAGCAGGTGCCTATTTTGCACGAGTTGTTAGACACCCTGGGATGGCCACTATACGAAGCCGACGACTACGAAGCCGACGACCTTATGGGTGCATTTGCAAAGCAGGTTGGCCCGAAGGGTGTTGAGAGCTACCTGATTACCTCCGACCTCGATGTTCTGCAGCTCATTAACTCGCACACGCATATCTATACGCTTAAAAAAGGCCTTACTAATATCGACCTGTTCAACGAAGCCTCCTTCAAAGAAAAGTATGGCGTGGACGCTCACCAGTGGGTAGATGTAAAAGCGCTGAAGGGTGATACTTCCGACAATATCCCCGGTGTTGCTGGCGTTGGCGAAAAGACTGCCCTGGAACTGATAAAGCAGTACAAAACGCTGGACGGCGTATACGAAAATATCGAGCTGCTAAAGCCCGCGCTGCGCGACAAGCTCCAAAAAGATAAAGATATGGCCTACCTAAGTCTGAAGCTCGTGACATTGATGGTGGACGCGCCGGTATACATAGACCTCAAAAAAGCCCGTTTACAGAACGGTCCAACACCAGAATTTGTCGACATGCTGCGCAAGCTGGAATTCCGCACGCTGTTGCGTCAGGCAGAGGCTGAACTGGCTGCCACAGGCCAGCAATCCCCGGTAGAAATAACTCCCGAAAAGGAACTTATCCAGGCCAAGGAAGTGCCATTCAAGGCTGCAGATTATGCCAATGACACTATCCGTGTATTGGCCATGAACCCTGAGGCAAGTGAACTATGGATTAGCAACCAGCTAGCCGCATATAGCACGCTTCGCCTCGAAGATGCCACTGCCGAGCAAGTAGCAAACCTCTGTAGCGGACCCTTGGCAGGGCATAATCTTAAGTCACTGTTTCGTGCATTGTTGAGCTTTGGCCATCCATTACAGGACGCAACCGTCGCCCACGACACGCGTATAGCAGCATTCCTTATTAATTCACTGGAACGCTCCAATGAGCTTACCGACATCCTAGAGCGCCCGTTAGAAGCTGACGAGCCAGGTGAAATTGTGGCCGCCATATGGAAGGCCTACGGCCAGCAAAAAGCCCGTCTGAAAGAAATGCCTGGCGTCGAAAAGCTGGCCCGCGACATTGAATTCCCCAGTATCCGCTTGCTGGCGATGATCGAGCACCGTGGCATCTTGCTCGATAGCGTATACCTCGAAAATATGAGCAAAGACTTCGAAAAACAGATCGGCGTACTGGAACGCCATGTGTACGCACTCGCCGGGGAAGAGTTTAATATCGGTTCGCCAACCCAGCTGTCCACAATATTATTTGAAAAGCTCGCCCTGCCAACCCAAGGTGTAAAAAAGGGCAAGACCGGTTATTCTACCGGCGCGAACGAGCTGGCAAAACTGCGCACCCTACACCCCATCGTCGATCTCATTACTCAGTACCGTGAGTACACTAAGCTTAAAAGTACTTACATCGACTCGCTGCCGAAGCTGGTAGATACCGAAGGAAAACTACATACCACTTTCGCACTGGACGTCGCCGCTACTGGTCGCCTGAGTTCTCATGACCCTAATTTGCAGAATATCCCCACCCGTACCGAGCTGGGGCAGGCCATCCGTACGGCATTCGTACCAGCCGAGGGTAAAGTGTTCGTGAGCGCTGACTATAGCCAGTTTGAGCTGCGCCTGGCGGCAGTTATGGCGGGCGACCAGGCCCTGATAGATGACTTCAACAGCGGTACCGACATCCATACTAAGACTGCTGCCGAAATTTACGATATCGCCATGGAAGACGTTGACAAAAACCAGCGCCGCCACGCCAAGATGGTAAACTTTGCTGTATTGTATGGCATGAGCGCCCACGGCCTCAGCCTGGCAACCGGCATGAACATCAGCGACGCCAAGCAGTTTATCGACAAATACTTCGAGTTGCGCGCCCCCATTCGTAAATATATCGATACCACGCTGGCAAACGCCCTGCAGAACGGCTATGTCGAGACAATGTTCGGCCGCCGCCGCCCTACGCCTGACCTCAAGAGCAGTAATTTTGTAGTGCGTGAAGCCGCCAAGCGTGCCGCTGCCAATATGCCTATCCAGGGCACCGAAGCCGACCTCATGAAGCTCGCCATGATACGCGTAGAAGAAAAGTTACAGGGCCTGGGCGAACAGATCCTGCAGGTTCACGACAGCATCCTTGTGGAATGCCCCGAAGCAAACGCCGAACAGGTTGGCGCTATCCTCAAAGAGACCATGGAGAACATCCACAAACTGCCCGTCAAACTGGCCGTCGACGTCAAAGCAGGCAAGAATTGGGGTGAATTATAAATTAACACTTGAAATATATAAAGTCTTAATATAAAGTATATATATACTACATATATAGAGTTAATATATTTTATGGAACACTACAAAGTCTCGCTACCAAGAATATTGCCAAACAACGAACGTGAAACAGAATTAATAAAAATATTTCTAGACAATCCAGATGAGGTTAATAAGCTATGGTTTAAATCATCTATTCCTTATTTAGCCTGGGATAAATTTGCAATAAAGTATCAACGTAATTATTTTAGCCTTTCAAAAGAATTTAAAGACGTTACCGCCGAAGAGGCGTGGTTTCTCCTTGGTATTAAGCGGGGTATCGGGGGCCAGTCAACATTGCTTAAGGATACGAAAGACAGAAATTTTCGGTGGTCTAAAATCCCTTCTTATGAGAAGGATTTGCACGATTTTGATATGCAGCTTGGTGGCAATCAGATGGCCGGCAAACTTGCTAGTGAGAAAATTAAAAGAGAACGTTTTCTACGGCAAAGCTTAATAGAGGAAGCTATTGCCTCTAGCCAATTAGAAGGTGCGGCCACTACTCGCGAGCGGGCGAAAAAAATGTTGACAGAAAATAGTAAGCCTCGTTCACATGATGAATGGATGATACATAACAATTATCAGACCATACGTAAAATTGAACAAGAAGCACAAAACTATCCTCTTTCGAGAGAAGTGCTTCTGGATCTCCATATTCTAATGACCAAGAATGCCATTGATGAAGACAAGATGGGTAGATGGAGAGTTGATGAAGATGAAATAGTAGTCAAACGGGAAATTGGAGGTGAAGAGCAAATTGCACATGTGCCGCCACCTGAAAAGGTCCTACAAAAAGAATTAGACCGTTTAATCGCGTTTGCTAATGATGAAGAAGAGAATCAACATTTTCTACACCCTATAGTTAAAGCGATAATGCTTCATTTTTGGTTTGGATATTTACATCCGTTTTGTGATGGCAATGGGCGTCTGGCACGGTCACTATTTTACTGGTATTTACTAAAGCATGGCTACTGGCTAATGAGCTACGTCCCGATATCGACTGTAATTAAAAAATCCCCTATCCAGTATGCAGATGCGTACTGCTACAGCGAACAATACAGTAATGATTTAACCTACTTTCTAGACTACAATTTTAGAAAGTTACGGCAGGCTTTAGATTTATTTAACAGTCATGTTGACCGTGTTAAAGAGAAAAGTAAAGAAATAGACAATATCATTCCTGACCGTGATCTTAATGATAGGCAGAAGCAAGTCATGCACCATTTATTAGGTAAAGTAGAGGATGAGCTTACAGCTCGAAAACACGCTGATTTCCATGAAGTCTCTTGGTTGACCGCTAGCCAGGATCTCAAGGGCTTGGCCGATAGAGGGTATCTTGACTCTGAAAAAAGAGGAAGAGAAGTGTATTACAATGCGTCTGAAAAATTAAGGTCATTTCTCAATGATTAAGGCGCTGATCTTTGACTGCTTTGGTGTTATCCGCATTGATCCTACATTCATCGCGTACCGGCAATTAGGCGGAGATGACGAAGCTGACCATAATTTTATCGCCAGCACTATGCTGGCCTCCGACCGCGGGCAAATCACCAGCGCCACTCCTGTATTTGCTGAAAAGCTGGGCGTAACTGAAGCTAAATGGGAACAGGCAAGCCAGCACGCCAGTCCCTTTGACGAAGACGTCCTTGATTACATCGCCAGCATCCGCAGTTTTTATAAGACTGCAATGCTTACGAACATCGGGGAAGGCGACCTCGCCAAATGGTTCAAGCCGCATGTGCTGGAATCATACTTTGACGTTGCACTGGCGTCGGGTGATATAGGCTACGCCAAGCCCGAAGCACAGGCCTACGAAATTACTGCAGAACGCCTAGGATTACGCTGTGACGAGTGTATTATGATAGACGATAGGCGGATTAATTGTGACGGGGCCAAGGCTGCGGGTATGCACGTGGTTACCTATGTATCCCTCGACCAGCTCAAGGATGAAATCATACCCATCCTGGCTGCCCAGAATGACAAGTAACGACACTAACCAACTGGAGGTATCTCATGGCAGTAGAAGATGTTAAGCAAAGTCTTGCAGACGGTGATTCCCGCCACAGGGAAGTGCAGGTAGCTGCCCGCCGCGACCAGAATAGCGTGCTCGAGGCCGCACACATTGCAGACCAGGACAACCCGCGCGCTGATAGGATACGGGGGGCTATCAGATATCTCTTTTCCGATTTAAGGCGAGAGGTGAAGGGCATTGTAGAAGAAGATAACTGCGGCCGGGCCGCGAGGGCTACACGGTTCTACCACCGTGCTTTGGAAGGCTCAAGCCATGTAGGTGTAGGCGAGCTAGATGACCCTGTTATGCTATCTATGCGCGCACAGTTTACAGCCGAGAAAGTAAAAGGCATGGCCGCGGTATTCCCGGACGTTTTAGATCGGGCAGAAAGTGAGATACTGACGGTACTGGATAAGGCTTTGGGTAAAATTTCCCTGTATGCACAAGAGATAGGTGGCCTGACCGAAGACGTAGCTGAACAGAGCCAAGCGGCTGTAGCCGCCTCCCAGGCGGTATCTGAACGTATATAGCAGCTTGCAAAATAACGCTTATTGTGGTAATATTTACGTTAGTTATTGAGGCAAATGGAGCAGTATGCGTTATTTCATCGGTTTTGTAGCGGTCGTAATCTTAGTTGTGGGCGTTTTTATACTCGTACTGAAAGGCTTCAGTGGTAATGATACCCCTAAAAAGACCGAGATTACCCTTACTGACTACGCCACTAGCTCTACTGAAGTAAAGCTGGAAGTTGACGGCCCGATTGTTGCCGAACAAAACCACCAAGGCTACAGCATCACTGTTGGCCGCGACGCAGTAACTATCGAAGTTACTAAAGGTTATGGCAACGAAGTTGTAAAGGCCCAGACATACTCAAATAGCTCGGCAGCATATGGTGAATTCCTGCGTGCGCTCCAATTGCAGAATTACACAAAAGGCCTGCAGGACCCGGCCCGTGCTGACATGCGCGGCTATTGTCCTACCGGCTCACGTTTTGTGTTTACCATCGAGAGTGGCTCCGACAACCTTCAGCGCTACTGGACAAGTACCTGTGGCGGCGGTACGTTCAAGGGAAATACACAAACCATCCGTAGCCTATTTACCCGCCAAGTGCCAGATTTTAATAAGCTGACTGCTGACCTCCGCCTGTAGTCACCCTATCCGGAATACAAGACGTTTTTTAGAGCCGGCCGCAGCTTGTATGGCCGTAGTGCGCATCCGGAGTGTATTGGCCAGTGCCGCACTGGCTACTGTGATAATAATTGCCGTGTCACCCTGTAGGCCGACGCTCGCAGGCACACCAAACTCTTGAGAGATGTAACGCTTAACGGCCATTATCTCTTCAGGTTCTTGCGGCGTATACCGTGACAGCAGATCCCCGATGCTTTCCATATACGTAGACTAACAGGTAGGGCAGCGAGAGTATAGACTTGCAAATTATGCTTTAATATGCTAATGTATATGTAATACATTATTAATAAGCAAGATAGTTATGTCAGTAGTAATAGGCCGGTCAGGCCGCCACCGCAAACCTCCAGAAGTACCGTACGTACCGGGCCCAGAACGTTTCAATCCTCCCGTACAAGAGTACAAGCCCCATGTACCGGCGCTCGATGTAGTAGCTAAGCGGACGCAGATGGATATGTTGCTGAATGATGCCAATGCTGCGCCTGGCTTACGGGAGCAAGTGTACGTTTTGCTGGATAAGATCGTTACCGACCCAGCCAACGCTGAAGCCCTTGGCGAATTGCATTTCCTGCAGACACACCTCTCGGCGACTGCCCAAGACAACAAGGCAAGGGAAGCCCGTCCGGTGCCATTAGCTGGCCATGACCGTGCAGTAGCCGAACAAGTACTTGCCGAACAGCTTAACTACCCGCATGGCCATGATGCGGAAGCTATAGCGGCATTGCGTAGCGCACTGGCAATTGGTGAGCCGGCAGTGCAGGCGGCCACCCAGCCGGCACCCGTACAGGCAGCAGCTGGGCAGGATACCCTTGATTCGGCCACACTGGCCGTCCAAAACATGGCCGAACTCGCTAACCACCGTTAACTGATATAATAGGCTCCATGCCGGAGCTGCCTGAAGTAGAAACGATCCGAATAGGCCTCGACCCGTTAGTACATGGTAAGGTTATTGCCGATGTATGGCATGACTGGCCTAAAGGGTTCCCTAACGCTCCTAGTGATGTGGATGCGTTTGTAAAAGGCGCGTCTATCCGGGCGGTGCGACGCCGGGCGAAAGTGCTGATTATAGATTTGAGTAGCGAGTACTCATTGGTTATTCATTTGAAAATGACTGGCCAGCTAGTATTCCGCAGTACCAGCGTACAATTTGGGGCAGGACACCCCAACGAAAGTCTGATAGGCGAATTGCCCGACAAGTCTACGCGTGTCATCCTGACATTTGAAGATTCCAGCAAGTTATTTTTTAATGACCAGCGTAAGTTTGGGTGGATGCGCCTGATGCCGACGGTTGAAGTAGGACAGCTGGATTTTTTCTTAAAGGCAGGGCCGGAGCCGCTGGCGGCCGACTTTACCGCTGATGACTTCATAGCCCGTCTGATGCGCCGTAAAAACAGCGCTATGAAGGCCGTATTGCTCGACCAGACAATTGTGGCGGGTATTGGCAATATCTATGCCGATGAAAGCCTGTGGGGTGCTAAAATCCACCCAGAAACGAAAGTAGCGGATGTGCCGCCGGTAAAATTACGGGCGCTTTACACAAGTCTGCGTACGGTATTGCAGCTTTCCATCGAAAAGGGTGGCTCAACCGACCGTAACTATGTAAACCACGAAGGCAAACGGGGCAGCTATCTTACGTTTGCGAACGTGTTCCGGCGCGAAGGCAAGCCATGTCCGCGCTGCGGTGAAACCATTATAAAAACCCGTGTTGCCGGGCGCGGCACGCACACGTGCCCGAATTGCCAGCGATTAAATAAATAATCATGCCTTCACCCGAACAACACTCTCACTATTATGTAGATTTAGCAAAACTCGGTGCGTACGCTGCGTATGTTGAGGTGACTGATGGCAAGGAAGCAGCCGTGGCGCTATATGGACAAATAGGCCGCATGGCACTCCAAAACGACATCCCTGAAGATTACTGGCGTTGGCCCGGCAGGGCGCCATATGAGGATTTTGAGGCTGCCAACCATGCGGAATTGTTGCAGGCATATGATGAGAAATTTGCTGCGCCTATTGCTGAACTGCGCGAGCGCCTTGCGGGTCCGGAACCGCCAGAACCTCTAGCCAAGACACATAGGGTGACGGTGCATGTAATAGAAGTGGAAAACGAGAAATACGCCGTACGTCTGGTGAACCCGCGCCTAGAAGAAATCGGGATGGAAAGCATGTTCAGTCCTCAATTTGAGACACACGGCTATGCCAGAGACATTGCACCCGCACGCCACAAGTCGCCCCGTCTGGAACAGATGGTAGGTTTTTCTATGCATGATACTGTTACGGTAGCTGAATATATCGAAAGCGTACCGTTTACTGCGGCGGCTATAAACGTTGTGCCCGCGCGGCATATAGACGAACTGTTTGATACCGCAGAGACCATGCATTCCAATAACCTAATGCCTGATGGATTTAAGAAGTCTAACCTCCCATATAGCCTTGCGACAGGCTTCAATGTAATTGATTTCAGCCACAATAAATCCCCAGAACATGTCGAATATATAATTACAGAAATAGCGACCGGTATAGTAGCACCTTGCGATGAGGATCTGGAAGACTTGCCAATTTCGCCAGAGGAATACCGTGCGCGAGTGGCGTTCCTCGACAGGGTCTTGGAACGTAGCCGTATACGGTATGCGGATCAGCCTACGGTGATTGCGTATATTGAGCAATCAATTACGGACTCAAAGCGTAACGAACTGCAGCCGGCACTGGCTCGGTGGTATGCGGCTGGCCAGCCTGACAATAGGGACGGCAGCACTAGAAAAGGTACTGGTGTGACGGTTGGTGAGATACGGCAGGCGATACAGGTTGCGTCAGATATAGCAACGCGTATCGGCGAAGGCCTCGCAGCAGATGAAATAACTCTGCGCGAGACAGTGCAGACAATACAAAGCGTACTTGAGGACAGTGATACACCGCTGGCGCAGGAAATTATCAGTGAGGTATCACTCGCGTGGGACCATTTGCAGCAAGCGCTGTTACTCTTGCAGGAGGGCAGGCAAGGCTTGGATATCGCCGTGCATGATTATCGGGGACATCCCCTTTAATTCTTCTTCGAAGGGTGAGTCTCCCGGTAGTTCGTTTAGGATAAAAATAGGCTTTTGGAGGTAAAAGGCAAGCGCCATCTCCATCAGCACATTCGGGCCGATGTAGTTTTGTTTGCCATGTTTTTCGTAATTCAGGATCAAGGTCGCGTCGCCGGCGGCAACTTTATCAAAGTGCTTGCGCATCAATTCGGCCTTCTTGCTGTAGTCGTTTTCGTCGGCAAACCACGTTTTGTAATGGTCTACTTCGTAGTCGCCAGTGCGTTGCATTTCCAGGGCTATATGCGGGATTAAAATTTCTATTCCCAGCGTTTCGAGCTGTTCTTTGATGCCGACGGCCTGCCGGTAAAAGCTGGCGCTGCTGCATAGGGTAACTACGGGTGATTTCATACTGTAAATGGTATCATACGTACACAATGGTAACGACAATAACAGGCAGTAACGACTTCGCACGCAGCTTAGAGCTGAAAAAACTGGTAACAGGGTTTATCGCTGAACATACCGACATGGCCGTAGAACGTTTCGATGGCGACGAAGCAGACGTCAATACTATGCAGGGCAGCATCTCATCCATGCCGTTCCTTACTGCACGCAAGCTGGTGGTGCTGCGTGATCCCGGCAAGCAGAAGGCATTTGCTGAACGCATCACCGACATCTTAAAAGATACTGCCGACACCACAGACCTTATTATTGTCGAACCGAAACTCGACAAGCGTATGGCATACTACAAATCCCTCAAGAAACTGACTGATTTCAAAGAATTTACCGACCTGGATGCCACTGGACTGGCGAAATTCGTGGCTGAATATATCAGCGGACAGGGCGGCACAATCAAGCCAGTTGACGCCCGTTTGCTAGTAGACCGTGTTGGCCCGAACCAACAACTGCTGGCCTCAGAAGCGGGCAAACTACTAGCCTATAATCCGCAGGTAACACGCGAGACTATTGACCTGCTGGTCGAACCGATGCCGCAGAGTACAATTTTTGAACTCCTTGACGCGGTGTTTGCCGGTAAGGGTAAATTCGCTATGCAGTTATACCGTGAACAGCGTGCGCTAAAGGTAGAGCCGCAGGCGATAATCGCTATGTTGGCCTGGCAGCTGCATATATTGGCTGTGGTGGTAAGCGGTGCCGGCCATAGTGCTGAAGATATTGCCCGTACGGCCAAGATCAACCCGTACGTTGTCCGCAAGACACAAGGGCTGGCCCGTGGGCTGAGCCTGGGGCGCGTAGGGCAGATGATAGCTGGCCTCATGAAGCTGGATGGACAGCTAAAAAGTATGCCCATAGATGCCGACGAAGCATTACAGCTCTACCTGTTGAAACTCGTCAGCCGGTAGCCGCGTTTACATGCCCGCCTCAGGGTTATATAATGGCGGATTACTGAGCCTAATAGTCTAATCCGGAGGAACCATGAGCGTAGAAGATGTAGCATTTGACCTGAGCCGAGCTCACGATAGGATTGCTGAGGCGCCTATTGATCAGCTCCAAGAGCAGATTACAGAGATGACCAAAGCTGGAGAAATGGCCTCTAAAATCCGGGAAGTAATGGATTGGTTACATGCAAAAGGGGAAGTTGCCAAGGAGGCAACCGCAGTTGCAGGACAGGCCCATGAAGGTTTTGAAGATGGTATGAATGCCCTTTTGAGCGCTGTCGATGACGACACTAATAATGGACACGCGATAAACGCTTTAACCGACGCCACCACCCTGGAGCGCCGTTCAGATTACCTGCGCGATGATATGGCTGGCATGCCAGAGAGATTTACCGAAGCATACCGCGCAATCGGTACGGCGGCTTTATTAGTTGATAGGATTGCCGAGAAGACTCGCGGCATGAGTCGGGACGTGGAAGACCAAGTTGCAGGCCGCGACCGCGCGTTGCATGAAATCACGGCCTACAAGACACACATCACTACTGCAGTAGCTTCTTAGCCGCAGCCGTACGCCGAACAGATAACAAACACTACCACGCTATTGTTTATTATGCCACAAAATGCTATAATAGTAGTGTTTATGGCCCGTCACAACGTTGAATCAGACATAGCAGAATCATTAGCCCTTCTAGAAGGGCTGCGTGCTGCTGATGGCGAAGCCGCTGTAATGCCCGGCGCCATTGAGCTAACCCCTGAAGAACGGGTAAATGGCTTTACGCTGGAACTGCGTGAAACGACTCATGAGGGCCGCGTAATGGCTGGCCCGTACGTACAATCTTTCTATAAGGAAGGTTACCCAACAGGCCCGGAATTACCGAACTGGCTGGCAAACATTGCTGATGGCACACAAGTTACCCATTTTCTTGCTATGCACTCCCAGGTCCGCGGCATGTTACAAGAGAGCTTAGGCGTGCATTCGGCTTTCCTGGGCGGTAAGCATAAATTTGCAATGACCGTGCAACGGCTGATTGAGCAGGGTTATATTACCCGTTTTACAAACGGCCATGACCGCAATTCTTACTTGGAGACAATCATGGAAGCGGGCATGCATATTGGCAATCTTGGTGACACATACGCCGATGGTCTTGAAGGGTATTACGATTACGCTGGCAAGGTTATGGTAGTCGCACCTGGTATTGGTCACGATCCGCATGATCGTGTAGTTGATACCCAGGACCGTATAGACCGTATATTGCCGCGTGTCCTAGGTGGTCTCTATGGGAAGGGCGCTGCTGGCTGGATGCGTACTGCATTCGGTGAACACCTTGGCCAGGTTATGCGGCAGGATGGGTTTGCGCCGGCAACAATTGCTCCCTCGGCACGTGGCGAAAAAGAACGCGAGAATCCATTTGCCTTGTACCAACGTGAACTTTTAGGGTCTTTGCTGGTACGCGGTGAAGGCGACCTAGGAGTGCGGTTTATAAAGGCAATGACCAGCAAGGATAGCAACACTCCCGAATGGGCGGCATTCCGTACCGACTTTGATGCGCTTTGGGGTGTCGAAGGAGGGTTTGACCGGGTCGTGGCCTATACGGAAGCGCAGCGTGTAGATGCCGCACGTGAATATCCTGATGCCGTACGGGCTACACACCAGGAGATGGCTGCCAAGGCCACACTGGACACGCTCCGCAATAACCCTGCCGGCTTGTTCCGGCCAGAGCGGGCCAAGCCGGCAGTGGGTGAACTCGCCCTTAAGGGCGATAGTGGCCGCCACCGTCTTAAGGGGCGCGGCCGCCACCGCCACCGCAGATAAAAAAACCGCAGCTTTTGCTGCGGTTTTTTTATCGTGACGACTAAATTATTTCTTAGTAGTCTTCTTGGCTGCGGTAGCTTTCTTTGCCGGAGCTTTTTTTGCTGCAGTTTTCTTTACCGGGGCTGCAGCTGCGGCTTTAGCGTTCCGGGCTAGTTGGCTCTTCTTGCGAGCTACTTTGTTCTTGTGCATTACACCTTTTTTAGCGGCCTTGTCCAAGGCGCTGTGCGCCTGGGATTCCAGCTTGCGGGCTTCCTTGTTGCCGCCGGTAACGGCCTTGGCTAGAGACTTCAAAGCGGTCTTCAAAGAACGCTTGGTTTTACTGTTGCGGATGGCAGCTTTACTGCTGACACGTACGCGCTTTTTTGCTGATTTAATGATGGGCATTTAATGATACCTTTGTTGTTAAACTTATCGGATATAAACTATACAGGAATGTACCGGTGTTGTAAAGGGGGACGCTTCCGTAGATTGTCTTGTATGTTACCGTCTCCAAGGCAATATATTGGCAGGCTTATGCAGCCCGGTTCATAACTGGCCCGCTGTCGTTGTAGTACTTTTGATATTAGCTGCCAAAATATATTGGCAGGCTTATGCTTATGTGTTACGCTGACCTTACGCATAGGTAAATAAAAACATGGATCAAAAACAGGCACTCGTAGAACGGCTAAGGCAAGCAAATAACATTCTGGTAACGGTTGCAAACAACCCATCAGTAGACCAGTTGTCCTCTTGTATTGGCTTAACGCTCGCATTAAACAAGATGAACAAGCATGCTACCGCTGTATTTAGCGGTGCAGTACCCGATACTATCGAATTCCTCCAGCCTGAGAAGACCATCGAAAAAAACACCGACAGTCTCCGAGATTTTATTATTGCCCTCGACAAGTCCAAAGCGGACAAGCTGCGCTATAAGGTTGAAGACACAGTAGTAAAGATATTTATTACTCCATATCGCACTTCTATCACCGATAAAGACCTTGAGTTTTCACAGGGCGATTTCAATGTCGACGCAGTTGTGGCTATTGGCGTACATAACCAAGGTGACCTTGACCAGGCAATTACAGCCCATGGACGTATACTGCATGACGCCACAGTTACCACTATCAACGTTACTGCCGACGGTCAGATTGGCGCTATTAACTGGGTTGACACCCGGGCAAGCAGCCTCTCAGAACTTGTAGCCGAAGCGGTCACCGAGCTTGGCAAGGATATCCTTGACGAACAAATGGCCACAGCCTTACTGACTGGTATCGTGGCCGAAACCCAGCGTTTCAGTAACGACAAGACGACACCAACCACGATGACCATCAGCGCCGAGCTGATGGCCGCTGGCGCTAACCAGCAGCTGGTCGCGACAAAACTTGAGCCGCCAAAGCCCGTTCAGCCTCAGCCGGCGCCAATGCCTCCTATGCCTGAAAATAACGGCCCGCAAGATATCCCGCAGCAGCTATCACAGCCGTTGCCGCCCGTTGAGCCGCCAAAGCCTGATGACGGCACTCTCGAAATTGCGCACGATCCTGCAGAGCGTCTTGAAGGGCTTGAGAATGCAAGTGGTGATGCACGGCAGCCTGCACCCGTAGAAGACCAACCGGCAGAGCAGAAGAACGAAGATATTGCTCAGATTCATATTGACGATCAAGGTTCGTTGCATTTCGGAGACAATGCAGTTCAGCAGCCCGAGGAACCTAGGCATGAGGCAAACACCGACCCTACGAAGCACATGAGCCAGCACATGATCATGGAGCCACCGTCAATGGGCGGGGGCGTCAACATGGACGACATTGCCTCTGCGGGCGAAGAACGCCCGGCAGGCGACCCCTTGGGTATTGCTCCGGTGCCTACAGGTATCCTGGAACGTTCCGAGCCATTTGCCGCAAAGGCCAACAACCAGCCATTAACTTTATCTGATCCGGCTCCATCCCCGTTCGCCACCGAGCCTGGCAATGCTAGTGCGTATCCATCGCCATTTAGCCCAACGGCAGCCGTTGCACCAGACACCGCACCTGGTGCGGTTATGGCACCGCCGCCGCTAGTCGTTACGCCTACCGTGCCACAACCAACTCCTATTACCCCTGCGCCGGCCGTCCCCGGGCAGACTCTCAGCGAAATAGAACACAACATTAACAGTCCGCACACCCAACAATATGAGGCGCCATTCGCTGCCGTCCCCGGACAGCCCGCCGCGCCCGCAGTAGACGCCAATAGCGCCCGCGATGCGGCTATGCAGGCCATTGCCACTCAGCCAGGCGCTCCAGTGCCTACACAGGCATTAAATGCACTGCCACTGGGAGACCCTTTGCGTACCGGTGACCAACAGCCGTCTTCACCACAAGGCCCTATGGTACCGCCTGCCGGTCCGCCGCCAATGATGCCATCTGCACAGTAGGGCAGGCCTAAAAGTTGCAAGAGCCGTCTAATTCCCGCTATGCTACCAGCAATGAACGGTATTTTATTAGTAGATAAGCCTTCGGGCTGGACAAGTTTTGATGTCGTAGGCAAAGTGCGCCGCATGGTAAGTATGTCCGAGCTGAATACGTCCCAAAAGAAACGGTTCCCGGTAGGCCATACCGGCACGCTTGACCCCTTAGCGACGGGTTTATTGGTGCTTCTACTGGGCACGTACACTAAAAAAGCACCGGCTTTGACCAGGATGGATAAGACATACGAAGTAATTATGCGTCTTGGCCAAACCAGTACTACCGGTGACGAAGAAGGCGAAAAGACGGCCGCGTCTGACCGGCAGCCTACGATAGAAGAGATTCACATTGCCTGCGCCCGCTTCGAAGGCGACATTATGCAGATACCGCCCATATTCTCGGCGATTAAAATCGACGGCCAGCGGGCCTATAAGCTTGCCCGTGCCGGTAAAATGCCCGAGATGAAGCCCCGCGCGGCACATATAGACCGCATTATAGTGCAGGAATACACCTATCCAGATATCCGGTTTACTGCGCATGTTTCCAGCGGTACGTATATCCGTACACTAGTAGAAGATTTAGGTAAGGTTTTGGGTACCGGTGCATATATGGCCAGCCTGCGCCGCACCAGAGTAGGGCCGTATATGATTGATAACGCTGTGCAGATGGACGGCCTGACGGCCGAGAAAATTGCTGACGCACTGAGACAGCAATAACACCTTGCGCCTGGATGGCTCATCTGGTACAATACCCGAAGTATGATTTCAAGTGAGAAGAAACAAGGCATTGTCGTAAGCCTGCAAAGCCACAAGACCGACACCGGTTCTGCTGCCGTCCAGGCTGGCATCATGACCGAGCGCATTAAAGAGTTAACTGAGCACCTGAAGGTAAACAAGCATGACTATGCTGCACGCCGTGGTTTGCTGCAATTAGTTGGTAAGCGCAAGCGCCACCTGCAGTACATCGCCGCTAAAGACGGCCAGGCATACTTGGACCTGATTGCTAAGCTCGGCATCCGCCGCTAGCGCACAGACCAGTAGTCTCGAATATCGAGGCTACAAGCTTGTGCACATTAACTACAAAAAAAGTTTCGCTAGCGGGCAGGGGTCAGATATACAAGCGCCGATGACAGCACAAGGGTCGCTGTATATTTGCACCATGCCCGCTACATATAGTATTTACAGAAAGGGAACGGATGGGACAGACAATTAACCCTTATGGAAAAGAAATAATCATCGTAGAGACAGAATTTTGCGGCCGCAAACTGTCACTCGAAGTAAACCGTGTCGGCTTCCGTACGAGTGCCAGCGTTATTGTGCGCTACGGTGAGACCGTCGTACTTGGTACCGCTATGGTTGGCGGCAAGCCAATCTCTGGTTTTGACTACTTCCCGTTAAGTATCGACTACGAAGAGAAGTTCTACGCTGCTGGTAAGATCAGCGGCAGCCGCTTCATTAAGCGTGAAGGCCGCCCGAGCGACGAGGCTATCCTTATTGGCCGTCTCATCGACCGACCTATCCGCCCACTGTGGCCGAAGGGCTACCGTCACGAAGTGCAGGGTGTTGCAAGTGTACTTTCAACCGACCCAACCTTCCGCCCGGACATGATCGCTATGATCGCTATGAGTGCCGCATTTATGCTGACTGGCGCGCCATTTGAAGGCCCAGTCGCCGGGCTGCGCATTGGTATCGTCGACGGCAAGCCACAGGCATTCTTATCTCTCGAAGAAGCTAAGATAAACGAGCTCGATCTCGTTGTTGCAGGCACCGCCGAAGGCATCATGATGGTAGAGGCTGGCGCTAACGAGGTTTCCGAAGAACTGGTAGCCGAAACCTTGGCATGGGCGCATGAGGCTATCCAGCCAGCAATCGAATTACAGAAGCAATTAGTTGCTAAAGTAGGCGTAACTGCCCAGGAATATGAGTTAAGCCTGCCCAGCGAAGACATCCAAAAAGAAGTCGATGCCTTTCTTGACGGCAAGATGGGTGAGAAGCTGCGCGCACCGATGGCTGAACGCCACCAGCGTATGCATGTCCTCCGTGAAGAAATGCTGGCCCATTTCGCCGAAAAGCTCGGCGATGAATGGGAAGGCGTGAAGCGTGAATACGAAGACGCTTTTGCGACTGCAGCCAACAAAGACGTCCGCAAGGACATTCTGGTTGACGGTATCCGCCCTGACGGCCGCGGTTTCACTGAAATCCGTACGCTGTCTAGCGAAGTCGGTTTCCTGCCACGCGCCCACGGCTCAGCACTCTTTACCCGTGGCCTTACGCAAGGCATGAACATCGTGACGCTGGCGCCATTGTCATATGCACAGCTGATCGACACTATGGAGCGCGATGAAGAGAAGCGTTTTATGCACCACTACAATGCCCCCGGTTATACCGTTGGCGAAATTAAGCGTCTCGGCAGTCCTGGCCGCCGCGAGATTGGCCATAGTGCCCTCGCAGAGCGCGCACTGCTGCCAGTAATACCGGCCGAAGATGTATTCCCGTACACTATCCGTTCAGTCACTGAAATTATGAGCCAGAATGGCAGCACCAGCATGGCAGCTACCTGTTCCAGCTGTCTGGCGATGCTCGACGCTGGAGTACCATTAATCCGTCCGGTAAGCGGCATCGCCATGGGCCTGATGATTGATGGCGACAAAGCCATCATCCTTAGCGACATCGCTGACGCTGAAGACTTTGCTGGCGACATGGACTTTAAGACTGCTGGTACTGAAAAGGGTATTACAGCACTGCAGATGGACATGAAGGTCCACGGTTTGCCTGTGGAGACACTGAAGAAGGCACTACTGCAGGGTAAAGACGGCCGTGCACACATCCTGCAGCATATGCTGACAACCATGCCGCAGCACCGCACTGAGCTTAGCCCGTACGCACCGCGCGTTGAAAGTATCAAGATCAACCCCGACAAGATCCGCGAAGTGATTGGCAAGGGCGGCGAGACCATTCAGCGCATTACTGCCGAAACCGGCACCGAAATCGACATTAAAGATGACGGCACTGTTATGATTGCCAGCCCAGACGGCGCAAGTATCCAGAAGGCTATCGACTGGATCAAGGGCTTGACAGCCGAACCGGAGGTTGGCAAGATCTACCGTGACGCGCCAGTTATGAGCGTTATGGACTTCGGTGCATTCGTGCAGATTATGCCAGGCAAGGATGGTCTTGTGCACGTTTCAGAAATGAAGGAAGAGCGTGTCAACAAGCCAAGCGACGTCGTAAGCGAAGGCGACAGGGTTGACGTAAAATTGATCGCCATCGACGACCGTGGCCGCCTCCAGCTTAGTATGAAGGAAGCTGCACGTGAGCTGAATGAAACGCAAGAAGCGTCGAAAGGCAATGAAAACCAAGCCTAAAACCACTAGAACTTGGTATAATCAGCGTAAGACGGCAGTAGTACTTACGCTGATCGCTCTCATTGCTGCATATTTAGTAAGTCTCAGGGCGTTTGATACCGGCAGCCTACAGCAATACGCTATAACATTGTTTTTGATAATTTTTGCCATTACGGAGTGGGTAAGCGCCATGCGCGCGAAAGGAGTAACGAAGTGAAGTCACAAACTGTTAACAAGGAGCAGACGGCCCAGGAGTACCTGACTGTTGGCGTGGTATTTATGGCCGGCGGGGTTATGTTCTTGGCTGGCTCCCAGCAGCTGACTTCCACTTCGCTGCACTTTCTGCAGATCTTGGCGGTTGGTCTGATTGTGCTCGGTTCTGCCCTTATGGGCGGCAGTGTAGGGCTACGCCGCAAGCCTTCGCCTAAGGCGCCAGCCCGGGTTAAGACAGCTGCCGCTAAGAAGCGCAATGGCGGCAAAAAGTAACAAGCAAGACAAGCTTGACCAAATTGCGGCAGAGATTGTCCAGAACAATGTCTGCCCAGATTTGGCCAATTCGGCCAAGCACCTGGTTTTCGGTGAAGGCAGCCCGGACGCGAACGTCATTTTTATTGGCGAAGCACCCGGAAAAAACGAGGACCTTACCGGCCTCCCGTTCATCGGGGCGGCAGGCAAGTTCTTAAATGAATTGCTCGCCACTATCGGTCTCGGCCGTAATGACGTGTATATCACGAGCATCCTAAAGTACCGCCCGCCAAACAACCGTGACCCAAAGCCCGAAGAAAAAGCCGAGTTTTGGCCATATTTGTCAGCCCAGCTGGAGGTTATTGAACCACAATTGATAGTGTCGCTCGGGCGCCACAGTACCAATTGCTTCCTGCCGGACGCGCAAATTAGCAAAGTCCACGGCCAGCCGCAATCGTGGCAGCATTATACGCTGCTACCTTTATACCACCCGGCAGCGGCGCTTTACAACGGCAGTATGCGGCAAACCCTCATAGACGATTTCGCCGTCATCGCCACTTTAATCAAGTAATTACAAGTAACTCTTATATATAGTAAGAAAGGATTCCTATAGAAATGGAAAACAATCCCCAAAGTCCCCCAAACCCAAACGGCGGCCGCCCCAAGCGCGGCGGCCAACGCGGTGGAGGCAACAACCAAAACAACCCACGTCCGCAAAACGGCGGCCAACGCCGTGGCGGCGGCCGAGGTAATGGTAATGGCGTTACCCCATTAAGCGTACCCGGCGCTACTATGTCCCGCGGTGCTGCCGTGCGTGCCCAAAAGCGTTCACAGGCTGATGCCCAGAAGATCGCCAACCAGTACCAGGCTGCTAACCCGCAACAAGTGGCCCAGGCCGAACGCCGCGCCAACTTTATCGATGACAGTCCCCGCCTAAAGGTGATTAGCCTCGGCGGTCAGGACGGTGGTGGCTCCAAGAACACCATGCTCGTTGAATACATGAACGATGCACTTATTATAGACTGTGGTAACGACCTTGGCGTCGACCTGCCAGGTATCAATTACGGTATCGCCGACATGGCATACCTGGAAACCGTTAAACACAAGCTGCGCGGTTATGTTATTACCCACGGACACCTTGACCACATCGGCGGCCTGCCGCACATTGTGCCAAAATATCCGGCACCAGTATACGGCTCCCGATTTACTATCGGTATGGTAGAAAAGATCTTCGAAAATTTCGGCCTGCCAATGCCTGATGGCTTCCAGCTAAATACTATCGTCATGAACGAAGAGACCCACGAACGCCTGAAGGTCGGCCCGTTCTTCGTAGAGCTGGTGCGTATCACGCACTCTATCCCAGGTAGTACTTGTGTTGTAGTTGACACACCAGTTGGCCGTATTATTAATACCGGCGACTTCCGCCTGGACCCGAACCCGCTCGACCACGAACGCTCCGACACCGACCGTTTGATCGAGCTCGGCAACGAAGGCGTATTGCTGCTCATGAGCGACAGTACCACCTCAGACCGTCCTGGCCGCACACCGTCCGAAAGCACCATTGAACCTACATTCGTAGACCTCTTTGGCCGCGCCCCGGGCCGCGTATTCGTCGCCTTGTTCTCTAGTAACATTAACCGTATCCAGATGCTTGTAAATGCGGCATCCCAGCATGGCCGTAAAATTGCCATGGATGGCCGCAGTATGATGAGTACCCTGGAAGTGGCAGTGAAGCTCGGCATGATCCGCATCCCTAAGGGTACGTTCGTACCGATTGCCAACGTGCCAAACATGAAGGACGAAGAAGTCGTCGTCATCTCTACCGGTGCCCAGGGCGAGCCAAGCTCAGCCTTGCAGCGCATGGCTAGCGGTGACCACAAATACATCAAGCTAAAGCAGCAGGATACTGTTATCCTATCGGCCACGCCAATCCCGGAAAGCGGTAACGACAAGCTTATTGGCGCTATGGTAGACAACCTTATGAAGAATAATGTGCATGTCTTCCGCCACGACCACCGTGAAGTGGACGGCTGTGGCCCGTTGCACGTGTCCGGCCACGCCAGCATGGATGAGTTTGGCGACATGATCGAGATGACTAAGCCGAAGTTCTTTATCCCGGTATATGGTGCCTACCGCTCCAAGCACTACCACATCGAAAAGGCCGTAGAGGTCGGCGTACCCCGTAAAAATTGTCTAAACACAGAGAATGGCCAAGTCGTCGCCTTCACCCCAGACAAAATGGAGATTATCGGTGAAGTGCCACATGGTACTATCCTGGTAGACCAGACCGGCGCTATCGTAAACAGCATTGTCGTAAAAGACCGTGTACTGTTGGCCGAAGAAGGCTTAGTGGCAGTAGTGTTAACCGTAGATAAGAAGAACGGCAACCTACTGACTAGCCCGGATATCATCAGCCGCGGCTTCATCTACATGCGCGACAACGAAGACCTCATGAACGGCTTGCGCGCCGAACTGCGCCGGGCTGTGCAGCAGCGCTTCAAGCGCGTTGACCTCGACCGTTTCAAGGCAGAGCTGAAAGATCACATCACTCATTACTTATTCGAGCAGACCCAGCGTAGCCCGATAGTAATCCCCGTAGTGAATGTTATTGGCGGCAAGGGTGAAGTAAAGACAACCCACGGCCCTGCAAATCGTCCGGAAAAGTCTCTAGATGAAATCGCTTCCGAGCAACAGGAACGCTTCCAGCGCATGCGCGAAAAGTTACTGGGCCAAGACGCCCGCGTAGATTAGCCTATATAGCCATAATATTGACTTATCACAACTATTGTGCTAGTGTTTAAATATTATGACAAAACATGCGGCAGCAGAAGGTGCCCAGAGCACTTACGAGCAGTTTGGTCGATTCGCTGACACTGCGCCCGAACCAATGGTTGACGATTTTGATAGTAATGTTGTGCAAGAATTTGCCGATCGTTACAAGGCGTTACTTGCTGAAGAGCAACAGCGCAAAATAATCGTAGACTCCGAAGTTGCAAAAGAGCAGGAACAGGGGCGTATCGACGCCGAATTTGCCCGTAACCGCTGGGGTATATTCAGTCGCGTCCATCACAAGGTTAAGGATTTCGGCGGGTCAGTCGCCGATAAAGTTCGTATCACCATACCTACAGATTATATGGGCGACCTTGGACGGCCTTCGGAGCCAATTCCTCTTACTTTTGGCCAAACCATCCGTGCAAAAATGATTGGCGGAGTAGGGTTGCTTGATCTCCGCCCGAGTGATCCTTACAGTAGTAATCCCGTTATCGACAAAGCTTACCGTACGGGTATTGCGAAGCAAGATAATGCCGTATTGCAATATCGTAACCGTGTCGCGGGCAAGCCGCAAGTTGACCCACGGCAGTTTGCACCGCGGAGGGCAGAGCAGCGCGAACAAGTAGAGCGCACTCTATTTGAACGCATTGTAGGTGCAACAGCTGTCGGCTCTGAACTCCCTTAGACCATAAGCTTTTTGACATAAGTTGTAATTTTTGCTATAGTTAGTATTACTACACCCGATAAGCATAAGAGTGGTATAATGAACCGCGTATGGCAAAAAGAAAAAAACAAACAAGACGAAGAAAAGAAGAGCCGAAAGAACGCTCATCATTTTGGCCGGTTACCGGTGGTATTTTACTGTGCGTCGCAGCATTATTTCTGCTGTTCGGCGGTTTTGGCACTGGCGGTCCGCTTCCAAAGGGCATGTTCAACGCGGCATACTGGTCGTTTGGCTGGGCAGGATATCTGGTAGCCTTTACTTTACTTTACTTTGCTATCCTGAAATTTAAGTCAGAAGAGCACCGTATTCCTTTTGGTAAAGCATTTAGTGCTATTGGTATTTTACTGTTCGCGTCCAGCTGGCTCACGACGGCCTTTTCTACTAAATCACCTATGGACGTATGGGAAGGCGGCCATGGCGGCCAGGTAGGGCAGATGATCGGCGGTACTGCACTTGCAGCTCTCGACACACTGCCAGCATCCATTATGTTCCTGATTTTTACTGGTCTGTGCGTATTCTTTGCCTTTGGCTTGAGCTTTAGCGTGTTACTGAAAATAGGTGAGTGGTTTAAGCGCTCCGAAAGGGATGATGACGGGCTTGGCAGCCTGAAGGTCCGCGCCGAACAAAGCGGCTTCAAGCTCAATGCGGGTGTGCCAGTAGAAAACCACAGTACCGCCCCCAAGCCGGCTTTCAGCCTGAAGAATTCTGCCGACAAACAGCCGGCATCCACCGAAGAGCATTCTCCGCTTACGATTGCCAGCGACCCGAACTGGGAATTCCCAGCGCTGAGCCTGCTGGAACAAAAGCAGGATAAGGCTGATGCCGGTGATGTAGAAGGCAACGCCCAGGCTATTAAAGAGACATTCTCCAACTTTAATATTGACGTCGAAATGGAAGGTGCCAACGTCGGCCCACGCGTTACGCAGTACACACTGAAACCGCCTACAGGCGTAAAGCTCACCAAGATTACAGCCCTCGAAAACAACCTGGCGCTTGACCTGGCGGCACACTCCATCCGTATGGAAGCGCCAATACCGGGGAAGCGTGCCGTGGGTATAGAAGTACCAAACGTTAAGTCTGCAACCGTACGTTTGCGCTCTATCCTGGAGTCGCGCGATTGGTCGGACATCAAGGGTCCGTTAGGCTTTGCGATTGGCCGTGACATTGCCGGTAAGCCGGTTGTAGCCGACCTGGCAAAGATGCCGCACCTTTTGGTAGCTGGACAGACCGGTTCTGGTAAGTCTGTAATGGTAAATACTATTCTTACAAGCTTGCTGTACCGCAACAGCCCTTCTGACTTGAAATTGATTTTAGTAGACCCCAAACAGGTTGAAATGAAGCCGTACGATGACATCCCGCACTTGCTGACACCAGTAATTACTGAACCCGAAAAGTGTATCAGTGCACTGAAATGGGCAGTTGCAGAGATGGAGCGCCGCTATAAGGCACTTGCCGATGTGCGCAAGCGCAACATCGTCGAGTACAACCTTGAGAAAAAAGAAGAAGGCATGCCGTACATCGTTATCGTTATTGATGAGCTGGCCGACCTTATGATGATGGCTGCCCGCGACGTGGAAGCGCTGATTGTGCGCATTGCCCAGAAGGCCCGCGCTGTAGGTATTCACCTGGTACTTGCTACACAGCGCCCATCGGTTGACGTTATAACCGGCCTTATTAAGGCAAACGTGCCGGCCCGTATCTCATTCACTGTGGCCAGCCAGGTTGACTCCCGCACGATCATCGACCAAATGGGCGCCGAAAAGCTATTGGGCATGGGCGACATGCTACTATTAACCGCCGACATGCCAAAGCCGAAGCGTGTACAGGGCGCTTTCATCAGTGACGACGAAACCATACAGGTTACCGACCATATCCGTATGCAGCGTCCGCCAGAATACAATGAAGAGATCATTAGCCAGCCTGTACAGCTGAACGGCAAGGGCGGCATAGTGGCCGACATGGGTGGTGGAAGCAGTAATAGCGATGATGATATGTTCCGCGACGCAGTGCAGTGTGTGATTGAAGGCCGCAAGGCCAGTACTAGTCTGCTACAACGGCGGCTGCGTATCGGTTACGGCCGTGCTGCCCGTCTTATCGAAGAAATGGAAGAGCAGGGCATTGTGGGCCCGGCAGATGGCGCCCGTCCACGCGAGGTGTTGGTAAGTTCTCTAGACGAAGTGTTTGGCGGTGCAGAGGCAGCCCCCGCTCCAGAGGCTACGCCTGAAGCGTAGTTTTGTCGGCTACACATGCAGCCCGGCTACTATGTAATACTATGTAGAGTAATGGAAAAGCTGGATAGATGGGCAGCGGCACATCCGAATCTTGTCGAAACGCTTAGTATGCTTTGGCGATGCCAAGTGCGCACCGGCATTTTTTCTGGTTTTCATGCATATGTGTATGGTGTCCGGCCGCATACAAGTGACGTAGACCTTTTTACCCATCCCGACGACTTTAAAGCGGTGCAAATTTTTTTCCCTGACGGCCATGTAGTGCGGGACAAGCGCGTGTTGATGCGGGACGCTGAAGGCGCGCCAGTGCGATTTGTAGTGGATGAGTTTTTGACAATGGTTGATGGGTTGGAAGTACAGGTGCTATGCCCGCGGTCACCAGTAACAATTTGTTCAGCGGTATACGACCTATCAATGACTGACCTGGCCGCACTGCATATACAGCCTGTGCCGGCGGGCGATAGCGTAATTGGTATGGCCCATTTAGTGGATACGATTGCAGCGAAGGCGTTGTTCCAGCGGTCAGCGGGTAAATCAGATTTTGCTGATATCGTAGGGCTGGCAGGGCACTATAATGACGAGTCAAACGAATACTTTACCGGCCGGGCGGCAGAAATAGGTTTTACAGACCGTGAGCATAAGTTTTTAGGCCGGGCCGGGCTGTATCTAGACAGAATACCGTATGCCGCAGTCGCATAACAGCGTGGCATTTGTCGCCAGATGTGCATCATCTGTATTGGCCATACGAACGATACGCGAAAGTGCAGACATCGACGCAAGGTGGAGTTCCAGCCCGTATATTCCGCGAAGTCTGTGCCAACAAAATGTATGGCCCCCGTGATTTCCACGAAGTGATACATTGGGCCACTATGCCGCCGCCGATGCCGCCCGTATAAGTTATGAAGCCCTATATTATGTGCTGCCGTTCGTGTCCTGGATATAGGTGTGCAGGCTAGCGTCGCCCGCGTCTAGTGATCCTTGTGCTAGTCTCGTTTGCTCTTCAGCGGTCTTTACGAACTGTATAGCGGTCTGTATATGCACATCGCTTGCACTTTTGGCGACCGTTTCAAGGTACGCTAGCGCCCGTTCCAGGGCAGTGGTACTTAACTGCGGAGGGGCATCGTGTAGTATCTGACGTGCGGAAGATAGCTGCATGTGCACCTGCTGCATCAGTCCACCGCCATCTTTGTTAGCTGGTTCTGGCTGCGGTGCAGCTGTAGCGGCCGGTGTGGAGACCCGCGCAGGCTTAGGCGCATATTGATTCAACCATTCTGTTATAGGTCTGCGCCCGAAGAATCTTTTGTCAGCTTCAGCACGGGCAATCGCATAGTAGTGACTATCGGTCGGTTCGTTATCGCCTCTGCGTATTTTTACTGCTGTGGCCACCAGCGATGCCTGCGCATTTGCAAGGATTCCATCAATTACGACTGCCTGCTGGCGCGTAAAATGGTTGCCCAGGCTGCCACGTAGGCTTGCGAGTATATGGACGCGGGCATCGCAATCCTCAGCTGGCGTACCCGGGTCTATTTGCCCGAATAAAAATGCCAGGCTATAACCTACGCTTTTTTCGAGGTCGCGGAATTGAGGTGTGCCTAGGTCGATGCTGGTAAAACCGGCATGCTCGTCATATAACACATTGGCATTGTTCATATCGGTGGTCATTTTTCCGTTGTGAAGCCATATGAGGTTTTCGACATGCAATCCAACCTGATCAGGCATGACCTTATGCAATGTTTCGCCAGTGAGGGCTATATTGGAGGCTTCGCCGGCTTCAGCGAATGAGACAGTAACGGGTTTTTTAAAGTAGATCGCCTGCAGCTGCTCAATACCCGGCCTGCCTAACGCCTTGTACATATTAGTTGCGTAACGGTTTACCTGGCTGGCGGGGGTTTCCATTTGCGGTGGTGGCGCTACAAGGCGTACGGCGTAGTTTTGGCCGCCTATCTCCATCTGGTACACGTGCGATTTACCGCCACTGCCCAGATGTGGCACGGGAGCGCCTGCCTGGAGGTCGCCTAGCAGCGCTTCAACCGCAGGCTCGAAAAGTGCATATCTTCCAAGCAATTGTATTTTTGCTGCGACTTTTTCTGCACTTTCCGGCTGCATAGTTTCACGCCAGTTATTGTACGCATTCTGGTATTCGCGGGGAAGGTCGTCACCGTGCTGTATGCCCGTATATAGCGCTGATCGCTGAGGGCGTGGGACTCGTTCTTCGATAAATGTGGCCTGTAAGGCCTGCGCGGTATTTTCGGTAGAAGGCTGGCTCTCTGACATGTATAACAATGGCTATATAGGGTTAGTAACGGTAATGCTCTGGCTTGTAGGGGCCTTCGGCTTTCAAGCCAATGTATGAGGCTTGGTCGTCGTTGAGTTCTGTAAGTTTGCCGCCAAGTGCTTCCACATGCAAGCGGGCGACTTTTTCGTCGAGCTCTTTTGGTAGGCGGTATACGCCTACTTCGTACTGTTTTTCCCATAGTTCCAGCTGGGCGAGTACCTGGTTGCTGAACGAGTTGCTCATAACGAAAGACGGGTGGCCGGTGGCGCAGCCGAGGTTTACCAGGCGTCCTTCGGCAAGAAGGATAATGCGGTGGCCGTCAGGGAAGGTGTAGAGGTCTACTTGCGGTTTGACTTCCTGTTTCTTGATGCCCGGTAGGTTGTTTAAGGGTTCGACCTGGATTTCTACGTCGAAGTGGCCGATGTTGCACACTATCGCCGTATCTTTCATGTCTTGCATGTGCTGTGCGGTAATAATGTCTTTACAACCGGTAGTGGTAACAAAAATATCACCCTCTTTTACAGCGTCTTCCATGGTAACGACTTCGTAGCCTTCCATCATGGCTTGCAGGGCACAGATCGGGTCAATTTCGGTTACGAGTACGCGGCAACCGTAGGTGTCCAGTGACTGGGCACAACCCTTGCCGACGTCTCCATAGCCAGCGACTACGGCGACTTTGCCAGCCAGCATAACGTCGGTTGCGCGCTTGATGCCGTCAACGAGGGATTCGCGGCATCCATATTTGTTATCAAATTTGCTCTTTGTAACCGAGTCGTTGACATTAATGGCGGGGATTTTCAATTCATTTTTCTTGAGCATCTGGTACAAGTGATGTACGCCGGTGGTGGTCTCTTCTGAAACGCCCTTGATGTCTGCAAGCAATTCCGGGTGCTTGGTGTGCACTAGGTGGGTAAGGTCGCCGCCGTCGTCTAACAGCAGGTTTGGTCCTTTACCGTCGGCAAATGTTAAGGTTTGCTCAGTGCACCACCAGTATTCTTCTTCAGTTTCGCCTTTCCATGCAAATACTGGTATGCCAGCTTTGGCGACTGCTGCTGCGGCTTGGTCCTGCGTGCTGAAAATGTTGCACGATGCCCAGCGCACTTCTGCACCCATGTCTACCAACGTTTCAATCAAAACGGCGGTCTGGATGGTCATGTGCAGTGAGCCGGCAATACGCGCACCCTTCAGGGGCTGAGCGCCTTTGTATTCGGCGCGGATTGCCATCAGGCCGGGCATTTCCTTTTCGGCGAGGGTGATTTCGGTACGTCCCCAGTCCGCTAGTTCAATATCTTTTACCTTGTAATCATCAGCCATTACGACTCCTTTTCTAGTGGTTCTGGTACGTCTTCGCCAAAGGCTTCCTTGTACCGTTTAGTTATCTCGATAATTGTAAACGAATGGGTTTGTGTGCCGGTTGTCTCTACGGAATATGTACCACAGAGCGCCCCTAATTGGGCGCAGTCTTTCAATGGCCAGCCACGTGCGTAGCCGTATAAAAAGCCCGCGCGGAATGCGTCACCAGCACCTGTGGGATCCGCTATTTCACGCGGTATGGCCACACCGACAACGATAGCTTCGGGGACGGATTTGCCTTCAATACGGGAGCCGTTTTTGCCAAGAGTAGTAATCACTATCGGTACGGCGGCCTTGATCTCGTCGATGCCCATGCCGGTTTTTGCGCTCAGTACGGAAAGTTCATAATCGTTGAGGATGAGTACCTCGGCGGCAAGCACGCCGTCTTTCATTTCGTTGCCGGGCAGGTTGCTGACTTGCTGCCCAATGTCGTAGCACAAGCGCAGCGGCCACTTGCGGCATTCGGCCACTTGGCGTTTCATAGCCTTAGGGTCATGCGGCGAAATAACGACAATAGGTTTCTGATGCTGCCAGGGCGCAAAGCTGAGCGCATCGCTGTCGAACATGGCACCAGGATAGAAACCGCCCACTTGGTTTTGGTCGGCATCGGTAATAACGTTAAATGATGCCGTGGGGAGGTCGCTTTCATGTACGTGCGTAATATCCACGCCCGTATGGGCAAGCCTTTCCATGTATAGCAGGGCATCTTTGCCGACAGAACCGAGCAGCACCGGCTTGTCGCCCAAAAGGGCAAGGGAGTAGGCGATATTAGCACCGACACCCCCGTGGGCATCCTGTAATGTTTCCAAGAATATAGAGATAGAGAGCGTATCGAGCTTTTCCGGACGGATGTGGTCACTGTAGCGTCCGCCGAAGCTCATGATACGGTCGATGGCTATCGAGCCAGAAATGATAATAGGTGGTATATCCCGCACCCGAACATGGTACCAGCTGCCAAAGCACATCACAACCTAGCTAAACGGACTGGCAGACCCTATAATACGCGCATTACAGTAGTGTCCAAGGAGGATTGATGGGTATTCGAGAAGTGCGTGCCGAAGTACAGAATGGAGTTCGGACTTTTGACAACGGTGGCTATGCGGCCACCACGCATGAAGTTGCAGTAAAAGCGGGTGATGCCGTTGCCCTGCTGGGCAATCTAGTGCTTATGCTGGAAGACACTACCGGCCTGGATGTAGATAGTGCTACTGGTGCAGCCAATAAGATCCAAGGCGCATTAGATGGTACTCGAAACCCGTTGGCCGAGCGCGCTGCGTATTTTGCTGGCCAGGCCCGCGAAAAGGTTGAAGACGTAACAACACAGGCAGTCGAACTATTACCGGCTATCCGCGACCTAGTGGCAGGGCTGAACCTGTTGCGGCAGACTGGCAGCGAGGCATCAATCGCAGTAGGTGAAACGTGCGATAGCGCAAAACTATACCTAACGACAACCTACGGCAAACCAGGAATTTAAACGGCAGGGTCGCTGGCGTGCCTTATTTGAATAAAATCAACTTATCTAGTATAATTACCTCTGTTATAAATTAACCTGCGTGCCATGGAACGGCATGCATCCGCCAGGGAACTGGCGCGATTCCACAGGGAGGAATGATGAACCAGTACGAAGTTGCTGTACTGTACCACCCAGATCTGGAAATTGATCTGGAAAAAGCAACCGCTAAGGTTGAAAAGATTTTTACCGACAACGGCGGTAACGTAACCAACACTGACAATTGGGGCAAGCGTAAGCTGGCATACCCAATCAAGAAAAACGAGTCAGCTGTATACGTTATCTATACTGTTGAAATCCCAGCGCAAAGCGTCCGCAAGATTGAGGCTATCATGAACATTACTGACGAAGTGATCCGTTTCCTCATTACTCGCCCGGACCTGAAGGCTATTGCCAAGGCAGAAGCCCTCAAGGCTGAAAAAGCTGAAAAAGCTGCCGCCCGTGGTGATGCTGTTGAAGAAAAGAACGAAGAGTAGGTACTATGCAGGCCGTGGGTAATTGCCCCGCCTAAGATAAACGAATAAGAGTAAGAGAGGGTAATGCTATGGCACGAAGTGTCAACCAAGTAACTTTAATGGGGAACTTAACGCGCGATCCAGAAGTCCGTCAGACACCAAGCGGCCAAAGCGTATGTAGCTTCAGCCTTGCGCTGAACCGTGCATACAAGGCGGCCAATGGCGAATGGCAGGAAGCTACTGACTACATTGATGTCGTAGCATGGGGCCCGCTGGGCGAACGTGTTGGCCAATACCTTTCCAAGGGACGCCGTGCGCTCGTACAGGGCCGTTTGCAAAGCCGTTCCTGGGAACAGGACGGACAGAAGCGCAACAAAGTAGAAGTGCTCGCCAACGACGTGACATTCCTGGATGGCCGTGAAAGCGAAGGTGGCACAGGCGGCGGCAACTACAGTCGTGACGGTGGTGCAAGCTCCGGCGGGGGCAGCGCACCGGCCGCACCAAGCAAGAAAAAAGATGACGTCGTTGTCGATGACATCGGTGATGAACCTATCAACCTGGACGATATTCCATTCTAATAACTAAGGATTAAGACAATATGGCAAAGATTTTTAAGCACAAGACGGACGTACCGTACTTCGACTACAAGGACGTAAAGACCTTGCAGCGTTTTGTAAACGTATACGGCCAAATCGAAACACGTAAGAAGACCGGCCTGACTGAAAGCCAGCAGCGGCGTTTGGCTACCGCTATCAAGCGCGCACGTCACATTGCATTGCTGCCCTTCGTAGCAAACAACTAATAAGGCTTAGGGTGGAAGAGGGTATATCATCACCATTTGAGTTAGCTCGCAGCATGCAGTCGCAGGTTGCGCGATTGCTTAATGGTTTCGATATACCCGATTTGCCGGCAGAAGAGCGTGAGATATTAGTATCTATCAAACGCCAATCCGCCGATATCCGCCTGGACATCCGCGACTACAGTATGGCTGAAACAAAGGCCCAGCAGGACGTGGCTGCCAGGGTGGTACGCAAGCAGCTCAAAAATTTTGAGGACGACGTAGTGAAGGCGGGCGGACAAGGGCTTTTTGGCCCTGCGGACGTTGCTCATTTGTCGGCCGTAACTCAACAATTAATGTCAACATTATAGGAGGAAGTAATGGGATTAAGCATTACTGACCTAAAAAAAGGCACACTGTTCCAATTGGAAGGCGTGCCATACCGCGTAGTTGAATACTCGCAAAAAGTCATGGGCCGCGGCGGTTCAATTGTAAACGTCCGCATCAAGAGCCTTATCGACGGCAAAGTACTGGAAAAGACTTTCAAGGGCAACGAACAGCTAGATACAGCTGACGTAGCTAACCAGAATGTCCAGTACCTGTATACCGACGGTACTATTTTCTACTTCATGAATGACGATACGTTCGAGCAATTCGAAGTATCCGCAGACCTGGTCGGCGACGGCGCAGGCTACATGAAGGAAGGTGACCGCCTGCAATTGCAGTTTTTTGACGGCCGCCCGATCAACGTGGAACTGCCTAAGAACGTACCTCTAAAAGTTACATATGCTGAAAGTGTCGTAAAAGGTGATACTGCCAACGCGGTCACTAAGGACGCGCAGCTTGAGACTGGTATTACTATCCGTGTGCCTGCATTCGTAAAGACCGGTGACGTTGTATCTGTGGATACTGCTACCGGTGCGTACCGCGAGCGCGTAAAGGAATAACCTATGAAGGCTCGGCTGGACCAGACAGTAGTGGGACGTGGGCTGGTAATTTCCAGGTCGCAGGCTGAAAGCTGGATCCGGCTGGGCAAGGTATATGTAAATGGCCAGGCTATTACCAAGCCTGGCCATTTAGTTGCCGAAGATGCGGACATCGAACTCAAGGCGACGGAGCAGTACGTAAGCCGTGCCGGCTTGAAGCTGGCCTCAGTAGCGCAGACGCTTGGCCTTACATTTAGAGACAAAGTGATGCTAGATGTCGGCAGTAGTACGGGCGGTTTTACGGATTACGCATTGCAGCATGGTGCCCGCAAGGTTATTGCAGTAGAAGTAGGTACAAACCAGTTGCATCCTACCTTGCATGGCCATCCGGGCATTGAGCTGCACGAGCAAACGGACATACGCGACATGAACGTACTGTCGGATATGCCCGATATTGTCGTTATCGACGTGTCATTCATTTCACTCCGTGACATCCTGCCACACGTTTCCAGGCTCAGCAATAAGCGTACGCAAATCATCGCTATGGTAAAACCCCAGTTCGAGGCTGCCGCTTCCAATCTGAAACACAAAGGCGTTATAAAGAACGACCGTATGCGCCGTGACATCCTTAAGGATTTTGAGGCGTGGGTGCGGCAGTATTTTGTAGTCATAGACAAGGCCGATTCAGAAATTGCAGGCAGCAAGGGTAACATTGAGCGATTTTACAAATTGCAAAAAGGTTGAGGTTATAACCTTAACAGTGGTACACTCCAGATATGTACTTCAAAAGCCGCGTTGAAGCGGGCAAAAAGTTAAGCGAACTGGTAAGCAAAAAATACAAGGGCCAGCAATGCGCCGTTGTTGGATTGAGTGATGGCGGGGTAGTGATTGGCTCACAAATTGCGCTGGAGCTGCATGCTGTTTTGACTATGTTACTGTCAGAGCCGATTGTACTGCCGCGTGAGCCGGATGCTATTGCCGGTATTAACCAAGACGGTTCGTTTAGCTATAACAGTGCCTATTCACCCGGCGAGCTAGAAGACCTTATAGGCGAATACCATACCCTGATCGAACAGGAGAAGATGACGAAAATGCAAAACATGCAGCGCCTTCTGGGGCATCATGGTGGGTTGATACGTAAAGATTTGCTCCGTGACCACGTGATCATCCTGGCTGCGGATGGCCTGAGCAATGGGTTTTCACTGGATATCGCCGCTGAGTTCCTAAAGCCTATTAAGTATAAAAAGTTGATAGTTGCTACGCCTCTAGCCAGCGTAAAGGCAGTGGACCGCATGCACATTCTGGCCGACGAGATTTTTTGTTTGAGTGTAATAGAAGACTACATCAGTACAGACCATTATTACGATATCCAGGATGTTCCGTCGCACGACAAGATCGTGCAGACTATCGAACGCATCGTGTCACACTGGAAAGTATAGTTATTCCAGGAATTTGCGGAGTTTGTCCGTGTCCAACAGTACGATGCTGGACTGTTTGCTCTTAAGTAAGCCTTGGCGTTCCAGCGCTGCAAGCTCACGGCCGGTAGTTTCGCGTGTGGCGCTAATTGAGCTGGCAATGTCCTGGTGGCGCAACGGCACATCAAGCAGCAGGCCTTCGGCCGTCTGTTGGCCAAAGCGCCGTCCCATGCTAAGCAGGAAGGATACCAGCCGTTCCCGTACGGTACGGTATTCCAGGTTCATGATGCGTTCTGAGTGCATCCGGTACATATCTACCAGCATATCTACTAATGGCAGGGCAGCATTAGGGTTGGTATGTATAAAGGTGTCGAACTGCTCACGGGTGATTTGCAGTAGTTCAGTTTTAGCGAGTGTGGAATAAATAATATGGTGGTCTTCACCTGTAATAGCCCATGTAAGGCCTAAAATTTCACCCGGTTTCCGTATGATCAGGAGGTTTTCTTCACCATATTTGGTGATATCATACGCTTTTACGAGGCCGCTTAAAATGTAGTACACTCCTTGGGGAGCACTGCCTGGGCGGATTACAAATTCGCCCTTTTCATACACCAACCGTGTTCCTTGATGGAACAGGTTGATGAGCGCTGCGACTTGTCCATCATTCGTCAGCATACTACAACATTATCTCATAGTAATTTGCAAATGAAAAGCCCCCGTGCATATGTGATTTAGATCGCATTTGCTATGTGATTAACATTGCCGACGCTAGTAACCCCTATATCTTATGATAAAAGTACCAGCGGACAATACGCTCGGAGAAAGGGAGGAGGCATGATTACGTTAGCAAACGTTGAAGAACAGCTCAAACAAATAGGCTGCAACTTTCGTTTCTGGGGCCGCCCAGAAATTCGGGAGCTCGCAAACATACTAATGCAAGATGAAATTATTGCCGGCTGTGCCAATGGCCGTTACGAAGGCGGGTTCGCACTTCTGTGCGTCACCAACCACCGCCTGCTACTGGTAGACAAAAAACCGATGTTCCTGACGCTGGAGGATATCCGGTTCGATATGATCTCAGAAATAGACTACAGTGCGCGACTACTCGATACCACTGTCCACATCAGTACGCCCAATAGGAAGCTGTCCTTCACGGGCTGGAACCAGCACCGGGTACGCAATATCCTAAACTACACACAGCAACGCATCATGGAAGTACGGCAACACTACATGATGCAGCAATTCCAGCAACAGCCAGCCGTGAACGCACAACAGAGTGCGCCAATGGTCGGCGGCCTGGCGATGCAAGGCAATGCTACAATACAAACAACGGCGATTGCGGCACCGTACCGCAATCCCTACACGACAGTACCACTGCTCATGCGGCGCCGGCGCTACCCAAAGTTTTACTAGCGAATAGCGTCCGGAAGTAAAGAAGCGGCCCCCAAGCGGACCGCTTCTTGTTGTAAAAATAAAATAAAAGTGGTATAGTAATAGACTTATGAGTGAAATTGCTATCAAGCCGTGGATGCGGCTTGCCGATGAAGCCGAGCCGATACCTGATGTTGCTGAAATAACGTTAGTGTATGAAGTGCTGCGCGCCCATGTAGAGGCTGCGTTCCGTGAAAGTGACGAAGGTACTGTCCGGCATGATCCACACAAGGGGAATGTGTGTGAAATGGTCATCGAACTTGAGACTGATGACTATGAGACTATTGAATTTAAGAAGCGTACTATGCCTGGCATAGAAGAGCACGAAATAGCAATCACATCTTCAGAAGGTATCCGTAATACATACATCGGCAGCTCAATCCTTCAGCTGGTAACCCGTACTGACGAGGCATTGCCCAGTGAAGTTGATATTGAGGCTGAAATGAGCTCAATGGAAGCTGAATTGGAGTTTTTCTTGCGTACAGCCGCTGGCGAAACGGTCGAAGCCGCTGATAGCAGTAAGCCGTTTGGTGTAACAGTCGGCCAGCCTGAAATGGAACATTTCATGCTGTATTTATCTGACGGATCTGTAGAATAGCGTTCTATACGTTAAAGCGGAACTCGACGATATCGTCAGGCTGCATAACGTATGTTTTACCTTCGGTGCGCATCTTGCCGGCGGCCTTAGCCGCTTGCTCTGAACCAGCTGCAATAAGGTCGGCGTAGCTTACGATGCTGGCGGCAATAAAGCCACGCTCGAAGTCGCCGTGGATAACGCCTGCTGCCTGCGGGGCAGTGGCGCCTTTACGCACTGTCCAGGCGCGTACTTCCTGCACGCCGGCGGTCAAGTAGCTTTGCAATCCGAGTACATCGTATGCGGCATGTATTAGCTGTACCAGACCTGATTCTTTCTGGCCGTAGCTTTCCAGTAGCTCTGCAGCATCCGCTTCGTCTAGTCCGCGCAGCTCACTTTCCATTTGGGCACTTACGAACAGGGCAATTGCCGGTGCTACTAGCGCGGCCAAGGATTGTTTTTTGGCGTCATCCTGCAGGCTTGCCTCGTCCAGGTTAAACAGATATATAACAGGCTTTGCCGTAAGCAGGTGAAGATCTTTTAAGTGTTCCAGCTCCAGGTCATCCACGCTACTGAGCGGCTTGTCATCGTTCAGCAGGGCATAGGCACGTTCTAATGTGTTAGCTTCAGGCTTGAGCTTAGGGTTGGCGCGGGCCTCTTTTTGTAACTTAGGCAGGCGTTTTTCTACGGTTTGCAGGTCGGCCAGCACTAGTTCGGTGTTGATAACATCGATGTCTTTTTTAGGGTCGTGCTGTTCATCTACGTGGATGACATTCGGGTCGGTAAAGGCGCGCACTACCTGCACGATAGCGTTACAGGAACGGATATGGCTCAAGAACTGGTTGCCCAGGCCTTCGCCTTGCGATGCACCCGCGACTAGGCCGGCAATGTCCACAAATGTTACCGTAGCCGGTACGATTTTTTGGGTGTTGTACATCTGGCCCAGCTTCTGTAGCCGTGCATCTGGTACCGGAACGATACCCGTGTTAGGTTCGATAGTAGCAAAGGGGTAGTTAGCTGCCAGGATGTTGTTGTTCGTTAGGGCATTAAACAAAGTGGATTTGCCCACGTTTGGCAAGCCGACGATACCTATTTGAAGTGAACTCATAATGGACTTCATTTTAACAGAGGTAGAATAATTATTAAAGGATTAGGAGGTTGGGTTATGCTGCAAACTACAATATCGCTTTGAAGAAAACCGAACAAAGTTGAAATACTTAATATTTATCTAAGAATTTTGTCAGCACCTTATGGTACATTTCATGCATGCCAGAATTAATTGAACAACCTACACTTGAGCTAAATGCACAATTATTTCTTGAAACAGCAGTTATAAATGGGGGAGTTGCGGTTGCTCAACTTGAGCCGCTGCTTGTTACGGAAAACCCTATTTTGCCCGTAGACAGCTACGTGTCGCGTCACGCAGCCGAAACTGTAACCCTCCGCGAACGCTTCGCCCAAAGTCGCCTCGGTCGTAAAATTAGTGCATCTGTAGCAGCAGTAACCGTGGCGCTCGCCGGCGTAGCATTGGAGACTTCACCTGCCGCAGCCGACAGTGGCCAAGAATACACCGTCACCGATGCCGCTTCCGGCGGTGTCTTTTCCCGTAACAGTCCGCACATGGATGATACATCCCGTATCGTAGGTAAGGGTATATACCCAGGCGATATTGCTCGCCTTATTTGTGGTATATCGAATGGTGAAACCGTAAACGGTAATACAACCTGGCATAAGATGGTCAATGAAACCCGACCTGACCAAGGTGAGTTCTGGGAAAGTGGTAGTTTTGTAGGTGTGCCCGATAAGCCGGGAGAATTGGCGCCAGGAGAGAGGGATTGTAATGATAACCAGCAGCCGCAGAGCGACGCTGAAAAGTTGCAAAACGCCGAAACCATACGTACTTTTATTAACTATGACCGTGGAGCAGCGAAAGACTGGGCGCTAGCTCATGCAACGAAGAAACCGCCAGATGCTGGGTCGTGTACGGTGTTCATAAGCAACGCCTTAAAGGCTGGCGGCTTTCCTGAAGATGATATATGGAACTTCGGTTTTGTGGGTATAAATCGAGATGGATTCCGCTTTGGCTCGGATGCGACATGCATAACACCTGACTTTTATACTTACGTGAATACGCTGCCGTACGTAGACATCATCCCTGTACCGCGTTTCGATACTGGTACTAATGACTTGCCTCAGGCAAAGCCCGGTGACATCATAATTTATGATTGGGATGGACCTGGCAAAAATGGTGCTCCCGATCATGCTGATTTGGTTGTAGGCCATGCTGGCGACAATCCTAACTATCCTTTAGCCTCAGGATGGAGCGAAAGAGGAGACGAGGCTGTCGATTACCAGTCTCGTGGGTGGACATGGTCTGAAAAGAATAAAAAATATCTTCAGCGTGAAGATGGCAATGGAAACATGCGAGCGTGGCTTATTCATATTCGTACAGAGGATGATTTATAGTATCTTGAGTAGGTCACTTTAAGGGGGCAACGTGCGAAGTATGAATAAAAAAGGCAAATTGCTAGTCGTTCTTGGCGGGGCTGTCTCTGTAATTGTAGTGTCAGTGCTCGGCTATAAAGTATATATGAACCATCTAACGCGCTATGATCGGAATCCGCTTTCCGACCCAGTTGTAGGTTTTCAGATGCTAGAACCGACGAAATTGCCGTCGGGTATAAAAATAACGGATAAAAGGCTTAGCTTTAAGCATAGCGCACCACATAAGATTAGAAACGTTTCGGCTGAATTAAACTTGCGTACGGAAGATTGGGTATATAGTATTCAGGAAAGTAAAGCTGAAACCGGAGATAGCGACGATACAGTTACCGACTTACGCAATTTTGACCAATCAAGCGTGATGCCCACTTGCACGCAAGGCAAAACACCAAAAGAGCAGGCTTATCGGCTATGCCATTGGATAGACTACGGTAGGATTAGCGTGTACGAAGTCAAGAACGTACAGCAGGGTGTTTTTATTGATACGCTGTTTCCTGCTTCATTTCAAAAGCCTATCACCATTGAAGATATAGAGACGTATGTTGATTCATTTAAGCCTACCAGCCCAGCGGGGCTGCCGATTTTAGTTGACGCTATTTAGCTCTCTTTGGGCCTTCTTAACATATTTGTCCGAATGCCCACGACCACCTCGGTCAGTAGGCGGCATCTCCAGTCTCAACTCAAAAGGTAATTGGGTTAGAACTTCACTATGCCTATAGAAAGACTCAAAGTATACCTTTCGTTCCCATCTGTTAATCATACCAGAAAATACTTATATTTTTGACATTTTGGGACTATAATGTTTGGAATATGAGTGACTACCACAACAAGTGAGCCAAAGAGATTATTGAAAAAATCATCTACGCTACGATTGCTACAGCATCAAAAGACGGTCAGCCTTGGAATAGCCCGGTCAAACATGAATACGACAGCGAGCTGAAAGTTTACTAGGTGTCCGATAAAAATGGCCAGCACTCAAAGAATATTGCCGAAAATAATAGAGTGTTTATCGTTATTTACGACTCAACTGTTCCAGAAGGGGACGGTGAAGGTGTATACATTCAGGCGATGGCCAGTTAGGTTACTGACCCGGAAGAAATTTTGAAAGTCAGGCGCATTTAAGAAGGGCTCTCATTTGAGCAGTCACCGGACACTTTCCTAGGTGAGTCAGTAAGGTATATGTATAAGGCCGTGCCGGACCGTGTTTGGATGAATGATGCTGAAATCACAGATGGCGTATTTATCAAAGATTATCGGGTAGAAATACCTTTAGAGATACTTAAAAACCGGTAGAGCGAGTGCGTCTGTAGCGCTGAATGCGTTTATACGCTGGTTCGCCATAAATCGATTCTTCCAGCTTTTTCCACTGGATACCCTTCAGCGATTCGGCATCAGCATATCCAAGGAATGTGGCACGTTTCGCCATGCCTGCGTAGCTAAGCGTTGTGCGTGACTCCCGCTTGAGGTCAACGATATTCCGCGGGATGAGACCGCCAAGCTCGACGCCCATGCCAGTCAGTCCATCTTTGAATAGCTGCTCCGGATAAATCAGTTCTGCAGCAAAAACTTCAGCCCCAATTTCCACCATATCGGACGTATTTGCCTCGTGACAAAAAGCGGTAATCTGCTCTCTATCGGCAAGGTGGTGCTTCAGCTCATGCGCCATAGTGAATACTTGCGGTTCGTCTGGTAGATCACGACTTATCATCACGCATGGGCCACATTCAAGATGATTAATATAGGCGCCTCGCAGGTTTTTTAGTGACTTTCGCGCCTTTAGCCCTGGCATTGGCCATAGGTCTACTTGAACGCCATGGTGCTTGAGCATTTTGCGTAGGTCGGATTTAAGAACACGAGCGCCATCAACTTTAAAAAGCTCACGTTGTTGTGACGCAAGCTCCCTCATTTGACGGTAGTACTCGGATCGACTCATTCAGAAAAATTATTTTCGTTTTAACAGATGCTGAGCGCGCTTATAATCGGCAAAATCGATTAGTGCATCAATGTCTTCCTGGGGAAGATCTTTTGCTTTGCGCATTAGGGCCGCTACGGGCTCACTGGCTTCAGGCGCAGGGAAGAAGGCAGATACTGAAACGCCGAATATTTCTGCGAGCTTTTCTAAATCATGCAGCTTAGGTTTATAAACGGCTTTTTCCCAACGTGACACCGTATTTGACGGGACGCCGGCTTTAGCAGCAAGCTCGTCTTGGGTCAAACCTACCTTTTTTCTGAGGTCTTTAATCTGCTCACCCACAAACTGAGCAACTGGTGTTTCCATGGCCTCCTCCTTATACAGGAAATTATATTCCTTTGATGCTTGACAGGCAAGTAGGAAAGATTTATCCTGAAACAGGAAACTGCTCAAAACAGATAGGTAACAGAGACGACCTAACTCAAGTCCAGACCGCTAATTAAGTAAGAGAGGGTAGATATTATGGGACAGAAAAACCGTAACGTATTCAACAAATTAAACAGGGGGAATTTGTAATGGCGACACCACGCGCTTTTGTTAGCTTCGACTTTGACCACGACGAAAATTCGCGCATGCTGTTTGTTGGCCAGGGTAAAAAAGATTCCCCGACGCCGTTCGAGGTTCACGACTGGTCTTCTAAATCGGTGCTGCCGCAAGCGCAGTGGGAGAGCCTTATATCCACTAAGATTAACAGCTGCCATATGGTAATTGTACTTGTCGGGCGCAGCATGGGCTCGGCGTCAGGTGTGGCCAAAGAAATCCAGTTTGCACGCGACAATAATGTTCCCGTGTTTGGCGTGTACGTTGATGGCGCAGGCGCGGGGTCAACATTGCCGACAGGTTTGGCACGGGGCAGGGTTGTAACTTGGACTTGGCCCACCGTAGCCAATGCTATTAAGCAGATGATGGGCGAAGGGAAGAACAGATAACCATGCGTAAAGCCTTAATTGTTGGCGTTGATGATTATCCTGTCAGTCCACTTACAGGTAGCGTGGCTGATGCCAATGCCGTTGATACTGTCCTGGCTGCTAACGGTGACGGATCCCCAAATTTCGAGAACATCGTAATGACATCTGACGTAACGCGCCCCAACCTCAGGGCGGCTATTGAGCGATTGTTTGAGGGTGACAGCGAGGTGGCGCTGTTCTATTTTTCCGGTCACGGAACGGTCACCGGCTCTGGTGGTATCATTGTCACCCAGGACGTTCAGCGCCATGACGAAGGGGTTACCATGGAGGAGCTAATGGGCTACGCTAATCAATCGTCTGCTAAAAACAGGATTATAATCCTGGATTGCTGTAACTCTGGAACTGCCGGGTCTTCTCCGACCACCGGCCCGGCCTTGGCACAGCTCAACGACGGTATCACTATTCTTACCGCCAGCCGTGATTGGGAAGAAGCCATTGAAAACACCAGCGAAGGTGGCGTTTTTACCAATTTGTTAGTGGAGGCGTTACAGGGAGGGGCTTCTGATGTTAGAGGTAATATCACACCCGGCTCGCTCTACTCTTATATTGATGAAGCTCTTGGTGCTTGGGATCAAAGGCCGGTTTTCAAGACTAACGTCAGTAGCTTTGCTGTACTGCGCAAGGTTCAACCGCGTGTTGATCTGCCGGTTTTACGCCGGATTACGCAATACTTTCCAACACCTACGGCAGAGCATCGGCTTGATCCGGCATACGAACCTGAGCGTAATGGTACTGAAGCCGAAGGTACGCCGGCGCCTGACCCTGACAAAAATGCAATCTTTGGTGAGCTGCAGGCCATGGTGAAAGCATCGCTAGTTGTGCCAGTCGGCGCATCGCAACCACACATGTGGCATGCGGCTATGGAATCGAAGGCTTGTAAGCTGACCGCAATGGGTAAGCAGTATTGGCGGTTGGCGACGGAGCATAAGCTGTAAGGTATGGCCGGCCTATTACCTGATTCATGGGCAGCGCTCTACCAAGCCCAGCTTAGCCGCTATCAAGCCGTTATAGTCTGCCGGCGAATACCACGAAGGATCACCTAGAATACCTTACAAAGCCCGATGCCGAACTGATGTATCAACTAATAACTGATGTCGAATATGCTGCAGACGAAATTGAAGGTAACCTAGAAAAGAAAGCGGCTATGTTTACGGTGGCCGCATGCCTTGTTGTTAAAATAGTGGAGGGATAGACTGTAATTATGGCAAACACACCCAACAAACCGCAGAGCAGCGCGCCAATTAGGCCGACTGCCAATGCACCTCGTCAAATACGTGCATCAGAAAACCCATCGGCAACCCCTCCGCGACCCGTGCCAAACCCACCAAAACAGGTACCAAAGAGTCTGTGAGCATTGCAAAAATGTCAATATTGTGCTAATGTATAAACATGAATCAGCCAAGTCCTCACGAAGCACCTATGCCTGCAAATCATGAAGCACTAAGGCTTGGTCCTGACTTACATGAATGGAATGAACGGACTGATGCTTTAATGGCTCAAGGCGCGCGCATTATCACTTTTCGTGGTGCTGGAACGGTCAATGGTATTGAGCCAGGCGCTGCAGAAGCGGCTACAACTATGCTGCATGACTATGTTGCAAGTATTACTGCTGATGGCACACCGGTTGCATTGATGTATGACGGTGATGGTGACAACAGGCAAAAGCCGGACATCGGATCAGTTTTCGGTAGACTTGTTGATAGCATGAGTGAAGATCCCAATGTCACGGCAATAGCTGCACAAACTGAAGGTTGGTATAGTCCAACATCTCCAAATGCACCTATTGAGAGCGCCACCGGCAAACCATTTGAAACATATGTATTTCCGGACGATGTTCCTGGTGCGCATGCATCATTGACACAATCGGAAGCATTAGCTAATTACGCTGGCTATGAGCAAGTGTTTGTTGGACCTGCCGGTCCGATAGCCTTTAATCAGCTGGGCGACTTGAACCAGAAAGCTACTCATCGACCTGCAGAAGCGGGGAAGGTGAAAGTCACTGTACTTGCTACTCTAAATAACCCGGCTATTGATGCTGAACTACATGCTCAACTTGATGCTGCAGGTGACGACCAGGCGCGCGCTAAGGTTACTGCTAAGCTAGATCAACGTACGCAGCAACCATACGGTGCTCTCTTTACAGCTGCTGGTGAATTCTCTGTAGATACCACCCAATTTCCTAGTGTTGAATTCGCTGTTCGCCCAGTAGCCGCTTAATTACTCAGTCGTTTACTCATTCACCCTGCAAACTTATTTGAATAACCACGTTTACCTCTGTCTGTTTTTGGCATTAAGAATGTTAGTTCGAAAGGTAAAGTTGAGTCCTGACGATACCAATTTGAAGTGAACTCATAATAATTGCATTATAACAGAGGTAGAACCAAAGTTACTAGCAACCTTGATGTATTTGCTATATAGGGCGGTTGGATGCCACGGTCATGATATAATCCTTATATTAGGGCATAATATACTATAAAAGTATAACAATGAATGAGCCAAATTATTTTCGAATCAGTGTTAAAGGGATCGTAATTGACGATCAGGGGCGTTTCCTGTTGTCGCGCGAAGATAGCGGCATGTGGGATATGTTAGGCGGCGGCCTTGACCATGAAGAAGATCCGATAGAAGGGCTTCGGAGAGAAGTGCTAGAAGAGGCAGATCTAAAGGTTATATGGGTGTCGCCCACACCAAAATACTTTATAACCAGCCCACGGTTCGGTCACGATTCCTATATCGCCAATGTCGTATATGAAATGAAGCTAGAAAGCCTCGATTTTAAGGCGTCTGATGAATGTGAAGAGTTGCGATTTTTTACTGCCGACGAAGCCCGGCGCGAAAAGCTATTCCCAACTGCTGAAAAATTGACGTATCTATTCGACCCCAGTCTTCATTCTTAGCCACAACTTAAGAAAAGTTAGCTTAAAGCGAATAGCTTTATTCTTGCCAATTGGTACGGATGCTTTACAGCCTGGAGATAACTTTCGTTATGCCGCTTGCTATATGGCCAGTGAGATTGTCGGTTGTCAGGAATTCAGGAAGGATATGGTTTTCTGTGGGGTTCACAAAGCCAATCTCTTCGATTTCTTCCATGCCATGTGTGGTTTTGGAAAGGTCTATGCTTAGATAATCCTCGCCGTTCGTAATATGAAAGAAAAACTCGATGTAGTCCTTATCGCCATGTAAAAACTGCTGGACGTAGAGCAGGCTGCCTACAGTGGGTTTCACGCCCGTTTCCTCTATCATTTCACGCTCAACACCTGCGATAAGCGCTTCGCCTTCCTCAAGACCGCCACCCGGCAGGCACCAGTAGCTGTTGTCGCGCTTCAAGTGTTCCTTATACGGTTTTAGGCGTACGCATAATAGCTTGTTTTCGTGAAATACAATACCTCGGACAGTTACTCGTCTAATCATCCGGCTATAATAACATAGCTTGCCCGCCATTTTGGACGCTGGCTATTTCCAAAGCTCATTATTTATTTCAGCAACATACTTGTCCGGGTATCCACGCCCATTCTTGGGCGGCATAGTAAGTTTCAACTCGAAAGGTAATTGGGTTAGAACTTCACGATGCCCATAGAAAGTGAACTCATAATTTATCTATTTTAACAGAGGTGAGGCAAGATATAAAAGTATACCTTTGGGCCAAGCCCAGCATTCTCCACAGAGGACGATTAATATAATGGACAGTTTAGCAATAATATGTTAATGTTTATATAAAGTAACCGACGAAAAATAGAAAATGGAACACTCGCCAAACCCCGAAACCAATAAGCTGGTAGACCAATTATTTAATGAAGCGGTAGCTACGCTTCAGGCGTTGCCGGAACAGGAAGATGACGGACGTATGCAAGTGCATGGTTCCGCGCAGAACCCGCTGCTTAGGGACGGGCAAACAACGATAGTCCTCCATTCACCTGATGACGCATACAAACTGAGTATGGTAGTACAGGAACCTGGTGTTGGCGGTTTGCAGCGTGAGCTGGACATTGACGTAGCTGCAAGGGGCGAGAATGGTTTTGAGAACATTGCCAACGTGGTATACGTGCCACAGCAAGACCCGCTTGGTAACCCTGTTGTAGGGGTAGAGGTGGCCGCGCCGCCTATTACTGTTTTAAGTGAAGCTGACCGGAAGTTTCTTACGGATATAGGTATGATGCGCCCGGTCGAGCAGGCTGACATGCTTATGCAGAACGGTAACGGCGATTATTTGATGGCGCAGTACTTGGCGGAACCGGAAGACCTCAGCCGGCTTAGTAATCTACCAGCACTCGTTACGAACCACGTGGGTTAAGTGCCTGTCAGCTGGGGATAACTATGTTTTGCTGCTCGTAGGACAGTAGTGTAGACTATGCTTAAAGCATAATTACTATGGCTGATACGGAGAAACCTAGTCGAAAGAAAGTCATACTGACAATTGTCGGTGTGATTGTCGTACTTATTGTAGCCGCTGGTGCAGGCTTTGCTTTGCGGATAGCTCAGAACAAGAACAACGACACTGGCGTTGCTACTGGGGCGAAATTGCCGCAGACCGTTAGTGACGCCCAGGATTTGCGGCTGCAGGGCAAATCGGACGAAGCCGACAAGAAAATTGACGCAGCCTTAAATGACAGCAAGACATCCAATGACGACAAATATCTGCTGTATCTGGAAAAGGGCGCCGGCCAAACCGATAAAAACGACTATACAGCCGCCGCTGACGCATATGCCAAAGCTGCAGCTATCAAAGAAACCAGTAATGTTTATGACAACCTCGGTGATTCGTATGCTGCGGCCGGCCAAAAAGACAAGGCGGTTGAAGCTTACAAGAAAGCCATTACGCTCGTAGGCGGCCCGGTCGCCGAAGACGACAAGGCGGCTTTGGAAAACAAAATCCGCAACCTTGGGGGTAGTTTGTGAAAAAGTTCCTCTTAGTTTTGGGAGTATTTTGTGCGTTTCTGGTAGGCTACGGTGCGACAAGTATGGCCTTTCCAGCTGGCGGCGTGAACGGCCGCGGTGAATACAATGGATATTTCACAAACGTCAATGACGACAAAGGTACGTATGTGTTGCCCATGGATTACGAAGGTGGCACGCGCGCTATCCCCGACAGCATAAACACGCCAGGTGAGTTTATTAATTTTATAAAGTATACGAAGCTCGACCTTGATGCCAATGGTAGTGGCAACGCTCAGGAAAAGACCAGTGCAGCCTTTATTATTCATACGATGCTTGGTACACCGATCGGCCAGCGTAACCGTCCGCCCACAGCAGCACAGATTGCCGAATGGGAACGGCGCGTTAACTATGCCTCCAGCAAAGGCTGGATTTCATGGAGCACGAGCTATTCATATAGTATTAACAGCTACTACCAAGGCCCGAAAGGTGGTGGTTCACCAAACGACGACGCAATGTATGATGACTCGGGCAGCTCTAACGTGGCGATTTTATTCAAGAATGCTGCAGGCAAAGTGGTATATGCGCTGCGCCGTCAGTGCGCAAACCCTGTGGGCACTGGTAATTTAGGACCAATCCCTGACGATGTGAGCTTTAATATGGACGCCCGGACTACGTTGAACATCACGAACCCGAAGCCGACACAACAGATTCAGTTCCGGAACTATGTGAAGAACCTCGGTCCGGGTGCTTCTACTGGGGTAAGCTGGGCAGCGCACAACCCGCTGACTGGCGGTAATATCGCTACCGGCGGCCCAGCGACATATGCCGACGGCCAGGAACGGCTGGTATATACCGAAAATTACACGGTCCCTGCTGGCACCGCACCGGGTACAAAGATCTGCCGGTCTACATGGGCTACGCCCAACACTGCCGCTGGCGGGACTGATATAGGGGACAGCGTATGTGCGACGGTGCGCTACGATTATGACCTCGAGCCTAATGTGACGCTCGAAATCAACGACGGCACTACCACAGGCGGCTTTGCCGAGGTTGGTGATAAGGTAGAGTTTATATATAGTGTCAAGAATTCTGGATCAACGGTAAGCCAGTCTACGGCATGCAACATATATGGCCAGGACACCACAGGGTATAGAGCGTTGCCAGGTACTGCCGATACATCATCTACACCAGGCTATAATGCTCCGGCTACGGGCTGTCCGCGGACATTCCCAGCCAGTGCCACTCCTACAACTATCGTCACCGAAACTATCGCATCCGTCCCGGCAGGATCAGCGAACAAGACGCTTTGCCGTTCATTGGTCATTTCACCAGTGACTCCATCTGGCGGCAGTGATTCCAGGATTGCGTGTGTGGCGATCGCCAATAAACCGTACATGCGTGTATATGGCGGCGATGTATCAGTGGGCAATGGCCAGGCAGGTTCTTCGGGTACGTGTACGACTGTCGGACAGGCTGCTGTAGTCGGTTGGAACCGTGGAAGCGCCAATGCATATGCAGGGGCAGGGGCACAGTACGCTACCTATGCAATGCACCAGATATTTGACTTCGCAACAGCGCAAGGAAATACGGCGGGAGCGCCCGCACCAAGCGGCCTGGCATTTGCCAACACGGCTCCAAGTGGTTCGAACTTCGGCGGCAATATTGGCAGCGTGCCATGTATAACTGATTACTACGGCAACAGCACTACCGGCACGGTCCCTACTAATATCGGTTCACCGGTCAACCTGGCACCGATTGCTGACGGCGTATATAAGGCTTCAACAACGCCAGGGCAGGCAGTGCAGATTGGCGGCACATTCCCTAGCGGCAAACGCGTAGTGGTATACGTGGATGGTGACGTACTCATTACGAGTGACATCAAATTCCCCGGTAACTGGACCTCTGGCAATGGGCCATACTTCCAGCTGATTGTCCGCGGCAATATCTATGTAAGCAAAGACGTGAAGCAGCTTGATGGCGTATATGTCGCCCAACGTAACGGAAGTACAGGTGGAGTGATATATACCTGCGCCAACCCAAGCTTACCGGCCTTGGCAATTACACCAGCGGGTGGCTCATTATTTGGATCATGTAATAACCAACTTATCATCAATGGGTCGTTCGTGGCCTTCCAAGTACAGTTCCTGCGCACATACGACACACTGCGGCAGAGTACAGCCACCGAACGTGGCGTATCATCGAGCCATGCCGCTGAAATTTTCAACTATAGCCCAGCGCTATGGATGACATTGCCGCCAGGCACTACAACGACTAACGACTACGACTCCATCACTAGTTTGCCACCTATCCTCTAAGCGGCCTCAGAGATTATCCACTACTAAGGCACAACTTCGGCAAAAAGCTTGCGCCCCTCCATAGTGCTTATGGTACAATCAGGACAAGATGAGTTTATTAAACGGCGTATCGTCATTTTTCGGCTTGGACATAGGTACCACAGCCATCAGAGTAGTGCAGTTAAGGGGCAACGGCCCTGTAAAAAGCCTGGTTCGGTATGCATACGTACCAGTAGACAGTAAGATCGTACTGAGCGACGCTAAGTCAGACCAGCAGCGCCTGTCGCAGGCAATTAAGGAACTGCTTGACCAAGCCCGCATGAACACCCGTAACGTAGCAGTAGGCATACCGTCGCAGCGTGTATTTACCGGTGTAGTAGACTTCGACCGTCTGCCGCCAAACGAGCTATCAAAAGCTATCCGCTACCAGGCGGATTCGCTCATTCCTACGCCACTGGAAAAGTCAAAGATTGACTGGGCTGTTATTGGTGACTCGCCAAAAGACAAGACAAAGGTAGAGGTGTTACTCTCCAGCGTAGAAAATAATTTTGTCGAGCAGCGGCTGGATATGCTGGAGTCTATCGGCCTGGACGTTATCGCATTCGAACCAGACAACCTGGCGCTTACTCGCGCACTCGTCGCACAGGATGCTGTACAGCCACAGATGGTCATAGACATCGGCAGCAAGGCTACGGACATAGTAGTGACTATGAATGGTGCCCCACGGCTGACGCGTTCTATCCCTACGGGAGCTGAAGCTATTATTCGCAGTGCAGCGCAGAACCTGAATATTGACGACAAGCAGGCGCGCCAGTTTGTATTTAAGTTCGGCTTAAGCCGCGACAAGCTGGAAGGGCGTATCTATGACGCTATTATCGGCACTGTAGACTTGCTGACATCCGAAATAGACAAGTCCATCAAGTTTTTCCAGAGCCGCTACACCGAGGTGCCTATGAACCGTATTATCGTAACGGGCGGCGCATCCGCACTGCCAGAGTTCCCACTATATTTAGCTAACAAGTTTGCTGTTGAAGTGGAAATTGGCAATGCATGGCGCAATGTTTCATTCGCGCCTGAGCGCCAGAATGAACTACTGGCTGTATCCAACCACTTTGGCGTGGCAGCAGGCCTTGCGGAGAGGGTAGAGTAATGATTCAGTTTAACCTTCTCCCCGACATTAAGATCCAGTACTTGCGTGCAAACCGTCAGAAACACACCGTATTATTGGTGTCTGCACTAGTTACAGCAGCATCACTCGCCACTTTAATTGTACTTTTGGTAGTAGTGTACGGCCTACAGAAGAAAAATATGAGCGACCTGAACAGCGACATTAAGACTTCAAGTGCACAACTGCGCAGCACAAAGGATCTTACAAAGATCCTGACCGTGCAGAACCAGCTGAAGGCGCTGCCGGGCTTGCACGAAAGTAAACCAGTCGCTACCCGCTTGTACGGCTACCTTGACGAAGCTACGCCGGAAAAATCAGTTAACTCACGTGTGATGGTAGATTTTACCGCAAACACATTGAGCCTTAGCGGAACTGCGGATGCCTTGAGTACTGTCAACGTATATATTGCGCGACTGAAGGCTACCTACTTCCAGACTGACGGCAATGCAAGCACTCAAAAGAAAGCATTCACAGATGTAACGCTTGCCAACTTTGGCCGTGATGCACAATCTGCTTCATACACGATCACATTGAATTTCGATCCGGCAATTTTTAGCGAAGCAAATGACGTATCACTGGTAATTATACCGGAAGCTAAGAACATTGAGGGGGCGGAGCAGTAATATGGCACGAACCACGACATTCACTAAACGGTCGCTTATTAGTAAAGCCAATAAGGCCATGGTTCTGTCTACTACAATTGCTGCGTTCATCCTGGTGTTCACACTCGTAGCAGGCAAATCACTTGCAGGGCAGATGGGGTACCAGAATAAAGTTATCGATGCTAAGAAGACTGCATTGAAACACCTGAAGGAGGACCTCCAGGCTCGTGATACGTTACAGCAGTCATACAATTCATTTATTGCCCAGAACCCGAACGTGCTTGGCGGTGAGGCTAATACTTCAGGCGACAAGAACGGTAACAATGCCCAGATAATCCTGGACGCACTGCCGAGCCGTTACGACTTCCCGGCGCTTACTACGAGCCTTGAAAAGATGATCCAGGGCCAGAACCTGAAGATCGCCGGTATTACCGGTACCGACGAGGAAGCGGCCCAAGCATCCAACGCTACCAGCCCTAACCCGCAGCCAGTGCCTATGCCGTTCCAGATTCAGGTCAATGGTTCGTACCAGTCTGTTAAAGACATGACTGACGTTATGCAGAAGTCTATCCGCCCATTCCAAATCCAGACATTAGAATTGTCCGGTGATCAAAGCAACATGCTTGCCCGTTTCTCCGCACAGACGTATTACCAGCCCGAGAAAAACCTTAACATCACCACGAAGGTAGTGAAATGAAACAAAAAGACATAACACTTATTTTGGTCATGGTGTTTGTGGGTGGTGTACTGGCGTTGATAATATCCAATTTTGTATTTTCGGCACCCAAGAACCGCCAACAAACGGCTGAGATCGTAGACGTAATAACTCCTGATTTTTCAGCTCCACCGCCTAAGTATTTCAATAGCAACGCTAATAATCCGGCGCAGCCAATTACCCTTGGTACTGACGATTCGCAATAGGAAGGCGGGTAAGGCATGAGCGTCCTATCCACTGCCGCCCAGCAACAGGTTGAAGAAACTCTGGTGTCCCAGGGTACTTTAACTAAAGAACAGCTGGAGCTGATTAAATCAAAGGCTAGCAAGCAAAGCACGCCACTTCTAAGCCTGCTGTTAACAGACGGCCAGGTGTCTGAAGAAGTGCTCACAAAGACGATTGCACATGTCACGAAAGTGCCCTATGTAAACCTGTCGAGTGCCAAGATTGATGCCGATGTGCTGGATTTGCTGCCGCAGGAAGTGGCAGAGCGCTATATGGCTGTACCACTCGGTGAGATGCAGAACCGTTTGGTTGTGGCCATGCTGGATGCTGATAATATCCAAGCTGTAGACTTTTTGAGCAACAAGATTGGCCGCCCGTTAAAAGTATATGCAGCGTCTGAAGTAGGTATTCGTAATGTATTGCACCAGTATTCCGACAATATTTCCAAAAATGCCATTAGCCAAATTGGTGATATCGGACTTCCCACTGCCGAAGTGGCAGCCGCTGATGCGAAAGCGGCCGAGGCGGCAAGCGGCAACATCAAGACGATCGTACAGGATTCGCCAATCAGTAAAGCGCTCAGCACTATCCTGGACTTTGCTGCAAAGAATGGGGCGAGCGATATCCATATCGAACCACTCCAGGATGCGTTAAAGATCCGCTGTCGTATTGATGGTATTTTGCGTGAAATATTGAGGCTGCCTAAGAGTACTGAACCACCGCTTATTTCCCGTATTAAGATCCTTGCAAACTTGAAGATTGACGAACACCGTGTACCTCAGGATGGCGAGTTCAGTATTTCGACAAACGGCAAGGATATCGACCTCCGTATTGCTATTAGCCCGGTTATCTGGGGCGAGCAGGTGGTTATCCGTCTGCTTGATAAGTCTGGTACCAGTCTGAAGCTTGAAGATATGGGCTATGCGGGGCGTTCCTTGCGGCTTATACGTGAGGGCCTAAAGAGCACTAGCGGCATGATCCTTACCTCCGGTCCGACCGGCTCCGGTAAGTCCACGTCACTATATGCATTGCTGCAGGAAGTGAAGAGCGACGCGGTCAACATCGTGACGCTTGAGGATCCGGTGGAATACAAGATGTCCGGCATCAACCAGATCCAGGTAAATGCAGAAGTGGGCCTGACGTTCGCCAGCGGCCTTCGCTCTATCTTGCGTCAGGACCCTGACATTGTGATGGTAGGGGAGATCCGCGACAAAGAAACTGCTGAGCTGGCGGTGCAGGCTGCCCTGACGGGCCACTTGGTGTTCTCTACGTTGCACACTAACAGCGCCGCGGGTATTTTGCCCCGTCTATTGGATATGGGTATTGAACCCTTCCTGATTGCCAGTACTGTGCGTACGGTTATTGGCCAGCGCCTGGTGCGACGTATAGGCAAGAATACTGAAACATATCAGTCCGATGCGGTTGAAACGGCCAGCATCCAAAAATCACTCGCACGGCTTTTGCCGAAAACTGCCGAAGAGGCCGCAGCCGCAGCGCAAGATTTAGGGTATCAAAGCTTGCCACTTATAGGACAAAACGCTTATACTTTAACCAAGGGCAAAGATGGTCCTGAAGCGCCTGGCGGATACAAAGGGCGTATGGGTATCTACGAAGTGTTCAGTATTTCTGAGCAAATTCAGCAGCTGATACTCAAGCGCGCGACCAGTGCTGAAATCCAGAAAGTGGCCGAAGCACAAGGGATGGTTACGATGCGCGAGGATGGCTATCTGAAAGCTCTCGCAGGGCGCACAACCCTGAACGAGATTAACCGCGTGGCAGCTGCCGACAACGCCTAAAGGAAGTGGACGAAAGAGAAAATTATGCAGGGTCAACCAAGAATTGAAGTGCTTCTGGAAGAAGTTGTTAAACGTAAATCTTCTGACTTACACTTGCAAGTAGGGCTGCCGCCTATGATTCGTGTTGATGGCACGCTTATGCCCATATCCGGCGCTGACGTGCTAAGTGATGAATCTGTCGAAACGCTTATATTTGCAATCCTTGATGAAGACCAAAAACAGATTTTATTGAAAGATAAGGAATTCGACTTTAGCTTCGCCTTCGGTGAGCTGGGCCGTTTCCGTGTAAACGCTTTCCATGAACGCGGTAACCTGGCCGCTGCACTACGCCTTATCCCTAATGAGATATTGACCATCGAGCAGCTCGGTTTACCGCCTATTGTCAGCAAGTTTGCCGACTACCCCCGCGGATTAGTGCTGGTGACTGGCCCGACTGGATCCGGCAAGTCTACAACGCTGGCCGCCATGATTCACAAGATCAACATGGAGCGGTCTGACCATATTATTACCATCGAAGACCCTATCGAATACACGCACCGCTCTAAAAAGTCAGTGATTGTCCAGCGTGAAGTCCACTACGACACGTATTCGTTCTCGGCTGCGCTCCGCAGCGCACTTCGCCAAGACCCCGATGTCGTATTGATCGGTGAGATGCGTGACCTCGAGACAATCGCCTCGGCCATTACTATCGCAGAAACAGGGCACTTGGTGTTTGCGACGCTGCACACTAACAGCGCTGCCCAAAGTATCGACCGTATGATCGACGTATTTCCGCCGCACCAGCAGCCACAGATCCGTTCGCAGCTATCTAACATCCTTATGGCTGTCGCTTCACAGCGCCTGATCCCGCAGATTGGTGGTGGGCGTATTGCTGCGGCAGAAGTGTTAGTAGCTACTCCGGCCGTCCGCAATATTATCCGCGAAGGGAAGACTCATCAGCTTGAGGCGGTCATCCAGACAGGCAGCGAATTCGGTATGCAGTCTATGGACAAAACACTAGTAAACATGGTGCACAATGGCACTATCAGTTACGACGATGCCCGGTCTGTGGCAATTGACATCGAGGAGCTTGACCGCTTGATGCGGGGGTAAACACACATGCTTTCATTCCGCTATACAGCACGCGACCCCAGCACTGGCCAGTATGTAAAAGCCGAGGTCCAAGCCGAAGACGAGCAGGCTGCCAGTAAGGTTATCCGTAAAGAAGGCCTGGTGCCTATTGACATCAAGCTTGCAGAAAAGAGCACCACAGGCTTTAATAGCATATTCAATCGCGTAAAAACTAAAGATAAGGTTATCTTTTCACGCCAGCTCAGCACCTTGATCAACGCAGGTTTGCCGTTAGTGCAGTCCTTGCGTACGGTAAACTCGCAGACACAAAGCAAGCCTCTGAAGATCGTCGTCAGTAAGGTAATCAGCGACGTCGAGGCAGGTTCTACGCTGTCAGCTGCAATGGGCAGGCACCCGCAAGTATTCAGCCGCGTGTACGTGAGCTTGATTGCAGCCGGCGAGGCTTCGGGCACCCTGGACAAGGCTCTGGACCGTTTAGCTATCCAGCAGGAGAAAGACGCTGACCTTATTAGTAAAGTCCGTGGTGCCATGGTATATCCAATTATCGTTATGGCTGTAATGCTAAGTGTGGTGGGCTTTATGATCGTGAAGGTGCTGCCGCAGGTGCAGACACTGTATGATGGCATCCCCGGCGCTACATTGCCGTTGCTGACCCGTGTGATGCTTGCCATATCAACCTTCATTATTCATTTCTGGTGGGTAGTGCTGGTTATTATTGGTGTAATTGCATTCTTCACGTCACGATGGGCGCGCACGATGGGCGGTAAGCGCGTGATAGACAAAGTTAAAATGGTCATATGGCCAGTTGGCCCATTGTTTATGAAGATGTACATGGCACGTTTTTCACGCACCGGTACGACACTGGTTGCCAGCGGTGTACCGCTTATACAGATGCTGGAAATTACCGCAGAGGCGGTGGACAATTACCATATCAGCAGTTCAGTGAACCGGGCGATTGACAAGGTGCGCGGCGGCAAGTCGCTTGCAGACTCCTTGACCAATGATCCAAATTTCCTTGAACTGGTTCCGAACATGTTGCGTATTGGCGAGCAGTCAGGCTCTATGGAGCAAATGATGGGCAAGACCGCCGACTACTACGAAAAGGAAGTTGACGACCAAATCAAGTCCATATCTACGATCATAGAGCCAGTACTTATGGTAATGCTTGGTATTATGGCGTTCATTATTGTTGCTGCCGTACTGCTGCCTATCTATGGTTTAGCAGGGCAGTCGTTCGTACAAGGCGGCTAGAATGTGTATAACCGCTTGCAATTTTATGCAGTAGCAATTACCATTCAAGCATAAGCATTAACAAAATTTAGGGGGCACTTACACATGCTGTCAAACATTCGTAAACGTAGGGCTGAAGGTTTCACCATCATCGAAGTCCTTATCGTACTGGCAATCGCCGGGTTAATCCTGCTGGTCGTATTCCTTGCCGTACCTGCTCTGCAGCGTAACGCACGTAATACACAACGCCGCGAGGACGCCGGTAACATCCTGAGTGCAGTAAGCGAATTTATATCAAACAACAACGGCGCTATTCCTACTGCAACACAGGCTAACCTTGGCTCTGGTAACACAGCTACGCTTGGTACCGGTACCGGCATTAACACTGTACCGATCAACCTCGGTTACTATGATGCTGCTAACGTAAGCGTCGTAAACTATGCTGCTAACCTGTCGCCAACTATCGACGAAGCTATGATTGTGCTAAAGGCTACTTGTAACGGTAACGCAATCACCAACACTGGTGCCAGCGCCCGTAGTACAGCGATCCTCTACACTCTAGAGAAGAACGTCGCACAGTGCCGCGCATCGTAGCATAAGCAAGAGCATACGATAATAAACGGGCCGGAAACGGCCCGTTTTGCTTTTGTGTTACTATACTTTTATGATATTGCTTCTGCTTGCCGTGTTTGGCTTGGTGTTCGGTAGTTTTGTGAATGCATTGGTTTGGCGGCTGCATGAGAAGCGGGATTGGGTGAATGAACGCTCTGAGTGTACACACTGTCATCACGTATTAGGCCCAAAGGACCTTATTCCGGTGCTAAGTTATGTATTGTTGCGCGGCAAGTGCCGCTACTGCCATAAGCCTATCCAGGACAAGCCATACGTAGAACTGGCAGTGCCGACGTTTTTCATTATCTCCTACCTATATTGGCCTATGGCGTGGGCAGCGGAGGGTACATTCTTATTTATCTTTTGGCTCGTGTTTCTGGTGGGGTTTGCCGTACTAACGCTCTATGATGCTAGATGGTTTCTATTGCCTGATGTGATCGTGTTCTCACTAATAGGGTTGGCCATAGTGCAAGTAGCTGGCGACGCTGCGCTGTTCGGTGCAGGGGAGTCTCTCAGTAAGCTTACACAGCCAGTGCTGGCAGCTGCGATTATTAGCGGCCTGTTCCTGTTACTATATGTCGTATCGAAAGGCAATTGGATAGGCTTTGGTGATGTGAAGCTAGGCATTGTGCTTGGGCTGCTGGCGGGCGGGGCGATGCCAGCGTTGCTTGTATTACTATCCTCGTCGCTAATAGGAACAGTGGTAACTTTGCCGTTGTTAGTACAGGGGAAGGCGGGCCGTAAGACAGAACTGCCGTTTGGACCACTACTAATTGCCGGCATTATAATTACTAAGCTATTCGGCGCAAGGATCATAACCTGGTATACAAATCTTTTAGTTTTCTAAATAGCACACTGTAGGGTAAGAGCTTATGCTATACTGATGCTATGTTGGGTGGCCTACAAACCACTGGCCAGTATCACGTTACACGCGCTCGCCGCGTGGGGCGCTCTTTGAAAGCGCCTGGTTTTACCGTGATCGAGGTCATGATCGTACTTGCTGTTACCGGTTTGCTGTTTATCAGCTCTGCGGCACTTATTTCGGGCCGCCAAAATCGTACCGCATTTGACCAGGCAGTGCACCAGGTCCAGTCGCAATTGCAACAGGTAATCAACGAAGTCTCTATTGGCTACTATCCTAATATGAATAACGTGCAGTGCAGTGGCGTGGGCGCTACTGTCTCACTCACCAAGACCTCTGGCACCGTACAGGGTACAAATGCGGGCTGTGTATTCACTGGTAAGGCGGTACAGTTTGGTGTGTCTGGTTCTGACCCAGAGCAGTTTAAGGTATATAGTCTGGCGGGATTGCAAAAGGGCGGTGCTGGTGGTTTGGAATCGCGTTCACTGGCCGAGGCTAAACCGAAGGTGATTGCGCCTACTGCCACTAACGGCAACCTGCCTGACGTAACAAACACCGAAACGTTGCAAAATGGCCTCACGGCCTCGCGTATGTGGTACAACGATGCTGCAGGTGACAGGCAGATCGGTATCGTGGCGTTCACGACCAGTTTTGCTTCATTTGACAGTTCTACTGGTGCAATTATGTCTGGCTCCCAGCGTGTTGACGTGGTGCCTATTGACGACGGCAATAGCTCCAGTAAGATCGGCGCTTCGGCGCTAAATGGCGTCGGCGTCATCAACAGTAATATTGCACTGCCTGCTACTATCACAAACCCGGCTAACGGGGTGTACATTTGCTTTACCAGCGGCACTACCAACCAGTCCGGCCTTGTTACTATTGGTAATAAAAACCGTCAGTTATCGGTTAAGCTAGACATAAAGAACGGAAAGACATGCTAACGCGACTCACGACATTATTCCGCAACCCAGAACGCGGCGACACCATCGTAGAGGTACTGATTGCCATTGCTATCATCAGCCTAATAATCGGTGGTGCATACGTAACGACCAATAAGAGTCTGCTCGCTACGCGAGGTTCACAGGAACGCAGTAACGCCGTCAAGCTTACCGAAGCACAGCTAGAACAACTCAAGGGCGCAATTGCTAAAAACTCTGCGTCTGTATTTGGCGGCGGCGTACCTTCGCCGTTCTGTGTATATAACGATGTAGCCACCAGCACACTGCAGGTCGTAGCCTCCAGTGATGCGAGGTGCCGGGTAAATACCGCTGGCGTACCCACGACCGCTGAGCCAAGCTTCCGTCTCTCGATAACACGCGTAAATAACGACTTCACCGTCAAGAACGACTGGGCTAATGTTTCCGGCAAAACAACCGACCACATACAAATTAAATACAGGGCGTACCAGTAATGCGGATACGGTGTACAACGCAAAAGCAGCGTGGGTTTACGATTGTTGAGCTGCTAGTGGCATTGGCGGTTTTTTCCGTTGTGCTTGTAGTAGTTACGGCAGCAATCATTCAAATCAGCCGTGTATATTACAAGGGTATTACGGAGACGCAGGTGCAGAGCACGACCCGTGATATTATGGACACTATTTCACAGGGTATACAGTTTGGCGGCGGTACTATTACTGCTACGCCTACCAGTACTACACCTGGCGGTTCGTATGCATTTTGCCTTGGCAACCAGCAATATAGCTATCGTCCAGGGTACCAGCTAGTAGATAACACACCAGGCGCTAGCCAAACCAACCATGCACTCGTAGTGCGTACTGTGGCGACATGCTCTGGCAGCCCTGCCCAGACTATGTCTGGTACGGTAAGTGGCCGCGAAATGCTGTCGCCTAATATGCGCATATCCAATCTGATAGTAAAAAACGTGGGCGGCAACCTGTATCAAGTACAAATCCGCGTAGTATACGGTGATGATGACTTGTTGGTGAGCCCGTCGGGCAATAGTAACGGAGCGAAGGCTACTGATGCTGCATGTAAAGGCCAGGCAGGCCGTCAATTCTGTGCAGTTTCTGAACTTAACACAGTGGTTATAAGAAGGGTAAAATAATGACAGTCATGAATAGCACGCAGCGCGATGAATGGAAGCAGCGGGGGATGGTGTCTATCCTCGTAACTATGATGCTGATGATAGTTATCAGCCTGATTGTATTAGGATTTGCTCAAATTTCCCGCCGCAACCAGCGCCAGGCAACAGACCGTCAGCTCAGTACGCAGGCATTTTACGCCGCAGAAACTGGTATCAATGATGCCCGCAATCTTATCAAGGCTGCAATAAGCACAAATACCGTCATCCCTCAGAAGACTGACTGCAACCTCGGTTCGGGACCTGCGGCGGCATTTTATGGTTCATTGTCCCCAGACATAGATGCAGCAAATAACGTTGCGTACTCATGCCTTATGGTTGACCCGTCACCCAAAGAACTGGTATATGACAGTATTTCATCCCGGGGCACTGTTGTGCCGCTAACAGCAGCAACCGGTACTATAAGTACCTTGAAATTGCAGATTGTCACAAAAGACACTACCACTACGCCGGCCACCGGTTGCCCTACATCAGTCAATAATACGTTCTCTTCGGCGACAGCGTGGAGTACTTCGGGCTGTGGTTTCGGCGTTTTGCGGTTCGACTTAGTGCCGACTACCGGAAGCTTGAATGCCGGAATACTCCAGGACAAGACGATGACATCATTCCTCGTGCCTATGCGTACCGGCGGGGCCACATCGATAGGCTACCCGGCGGGCACCGCCAGCACCAATAACGCCAATAACCGTGTTGGTGTGAGGTGCAGCGGCACCACCTGTACTATGAGTATCACCGGGCTTAATGCAAGCCAGTATTATATGCGAGTCAATTCCATATACAAGGACATAAAATTAATCGTTACTGCTACCGATAGCTCCAATACAGTAGTAGGATTAAACGGCACGCAAGCAGTTATCGATGCAACAGGCAAGGCCCAGGACGTACTTCGCCGCATACAAGTCCGCATGCCGCTTATCCCAGTCAATAATTCGCTCATAAGCGACTATGCATTAGAGAGCAGCGACTCAGTATGTAAGCGGTTTGTTACGATGGATGGCTATTTCCAGAGCTACGCTGCAAGCGCGGTCAGCGGCCTTACCAGTGTCAGCACCCCGCCAGACCCACTCTGTTTATAGGGCGGCCGTACATGTATAAAACACGCCGATTATTAGTCGGCGTGTTTTCCGTGGAATTTTTCGTGGATTTTTTTTAGATGGGGATCAGTTACATGTGTGTATATCTGAGTGGTGGATATGTTGCTGTGTCCTAGCATGGCTTGTACGCTACGCAGATCCGCGCCGTTCATAAGCAGGTCTGTTGCAAATGAATGTCGCAGCGTGTGCGGGCTGACATGTTTTGTGATACCTGCAAGGAGTGCATAACGGCTGACGAGGCGTTGTACACTGCGTGCGGTTAGGCGGTGAAAATTGCCAGTTAAATCAACAGCTTTCGTGCCGTTATAGCGTATGAATAGTGGCCGGGTGTTATCATCCCGGTGCTCTAAATATTTTATCAGCCAGTCTGCCGCATCCTGGCTGATAAATATAGGACGGTCTTTCTGGCCCTTGCCGCGTACCATAAATTCCCGCCGTTTCAGGTTGATATGGTCTTTATCGAGGCCTACTAGCTCCGATACGCGCAGTCCGCTTGAAAACAGCAGTTCCAGTATTGCCCGGTCACGCAGTCCGCCCAGGGTAGTAATGTCTGGCTCGGCAAACAATCGCGCCAGCTCATCTTCACTTAAAAAGGTTACTTTATTACGCCCGGGCGTACGCGAGAGTTCGATCTTATCGACGGCCATAGCGGGGATATTGCGCTTTGCGCAAAAGCGCAAAAAACCCCGCAGGGCGATGAGGTGGTAATTTTGCGTTACTTTCTGCAATTCATCTGCAACATTCGTACCAAGACGCGCCAGCCACAGGCGCCACTTGCGTACAAGTTCCTGGTTGATGTCTTCTATGGTGAGGTCGTCGCCAGCGAAATCCAAAAGCCGCGTCAAATAGTGGTCGTAATTGGCAATCGTTTTCTGTGAACGGTTTTGCTCAATTTCCATGTATTCCAGAAAATCGGTTTTGGCTTTTGCAAATAGCATAACCCTATTGTAGCAAACTGAGGTGGAGCACGTGAGCTTCATCTGTTACAATGGCGGTATTAGTAAACGAGGATTTGATAACTTCATGGAAAGAACTTTAATTGTATTTAAGCCAGATGCTGTGGCCCGCGGCATTGTGGGTGAGATTTTGATCCGTTTTGAACGGGCTGGCCTGAAAATTGTAGGCGCTAAAATGCTACAGCCGGATTACGACCATTTCTTCCAGCACTATGAAGGTATCGGTACGCTCAAGACTCGCAAAGGCGACAAAATTTTTGAAGACCAACTGGCTGCGATGCAAGATGGCCCTGTAATTGCCATGGTTCTTGAAGGTGTAGAAGCCGTAGAGTTTGTACGTAAGATGGTTGGCTCTACTGAGCCAAAGAGTGCAGCGCCTGGTACTATCCGTGGCGATTTTGCACACGTTACCTATGGCGCTGCTGCCAGTGTTGACCGTGGTGTGTCGAATATCATCCATGCTTCGGCTGATAGTGACGAAGCTGCCAAGGAGATTGCACACTGGTTCAGTGATAGTGAATTGTACGCTTACGAAGCAGTTCACGAGAAGTTCACACAGCCTCGTAAGAAATAGTACGTTTCTGTATTGCTGCAGCACGCCTGCGCATTTAAGTTCTTTGTTGCTCAGTTTTGTATAATATAGATCAGAGCATGGCATATCGTCTGCGCTGCCCCGTCTGATTTGCGTGCAAATCAGAGCGTGGGCTCGTCGGAACAGAACAATACATGCAAGCACATATTGTTCTGTTCCGTCCTCGCCCCTGTAGTTCAATGGATAAAACAACTCCGTCCTAAGGTGAAGCTGGTGGTTCGAATCCGCCCGGGGGCACCACATTTTGTCTCGATACTATTTTAACCCAAGAGGTAATTCACGACGATTCCTTAGAACTTATTACTGCATCTCGTGCATATCTAGGCCGGGATGCGGTCTACCACCAAGACTTTGCTGGCAATTGTATTGAAAGCCCCAGTGAAGATTGTTTTATAGATGGCCTCGGCCCTAACTCATTTGATTGCTCTGGTTTTGTGCTTCGAGCGATCTGTGACGTTGCAGGCCAGATACATGCACCATCGGAAATAGGCGCGCGGCATGTGCGTGATATCTGGCGCTCAGCTTCTGGGCGCGGAAATAGCCTTTTTAAAAAGGCGGAAATGGCCATAGGTAATCTTATCGTTATGCGCAGGCGATATACGGTAGCAGGCAAACTTGTAGATGTACCCGGGCATATAGGCATAGTTACAGCTACTGGCGAATCACTGCAATTTATCCATGCTAGCCCGTCTCATGGAGTGGTAGAAGAGAAGCCACTAGGGGTTACAACTTCCATAATGGGCGTTATAGCCGTGCGCCTATAGAGTGACCGATGCCGGCATTTCCTGATACAATATGCTTATGGCCCACAAGTACTTTGAAGATCAGTTTGATGATGAAGAAGTGCTGCTTGTTTTTCGCAAGCATCCCGTAGTTATGCGCCGTGGCCTAATATTCGGTATGTTGGCTATTCTGCTAGGTACCGTGCCATCACTGTTCTTGCTGACGATTACTTCGTATTTTCTCGGCCTGTTAGGCGGTCTAGTGCTGGGCTCCATCATATTTTTACCGTCGTGGATCGCATGGCATTTCAGTGTCTTTATAGTGACCGACCAACGCCTGATACAGATCACCCAAAAGGGGTTATTCCATCGTAGCGTTATTGATATGGGCCTTAGCCAAATCCAAATGGTAAACTACCAAATTGCCGGATTGCAGGAAACATTGTTAGGATTTGGTACAATTATGATGCAGACACTTGTGGGAGACCTGGTGATACATGATATTCACCATCCTGCCGAGATCCAGAAAAAGCTGCTGGAGATATTGCGGCAGCAGGGCTTTAACGCCCGGCAAGGCCCAATGATGTCCGAGGATGAGCCTCAACAGCTCGCAGACGAATATGAAGCATAAGATTAAGAAATTATTATCGAAGCGGCCATACCGCCGTAAATCCGAGCCGGACAAATCGTTTGAAGAGGCGATTAGTAATTTGCCCCGCATCACAAACGAGACTGTCGCTGAACACCGTGAAGAGGTGTTGAGCAGTGCCCGTAAGTATATCTATCCGTTGCAGCATTCGCTGCACCGTATTGTTACTATCTCTACGGCTATATTTATTTTGTTGGTAGTAGGCTTTTTTGTGTACTGTACGCTGGCACTTTATAAGTTCAATTCTACATCCACGTTTATTTACCGTGTGACACAGGTTATTCCGTTCCCTGTAGCAAAAGCAGGGAAACATTGGGTTTCTTACGAAAACTATCTTTTTGAATTACGACATTACATGCACTACTACCAGACGCAGCAGAAGGTAGACTTTAATGGCACATCAGGCAAACAGCAGTTGGATGCATTCCGCAAGATCGCCCTCAATACAGTTATCGACCAGGCATACACGAAGCAGCTTGCCTCCGAGCGTAAAGTAAGTGTTTCCGAAAAAGAATTGAATGATGAAGTGACATTGCTGCGTAACCAAAACCGTCTGGGTAGCAGTGAAGAGGTGTTTGAAGACGTACTCCATGAATTCTGGGGTTGGTCGTTAGATGATTTTAAGCGTGAGTTAAAGTCACAGATGCTTGCACAGGAAGTAGTGGCCTCAGTGGATACCGCCACGAGCCAGCGTGCTGAGGATGTGCTGGGGCGGATACAGAACGGCCTGGACTTTGCAGATGCCGCCAAGCAGTATTCTGATGACATAGTTACGAAAGACAGCGGTGGCGTGTATACATTTGCTATCGACAAAAACAATCGTGACCTATCGCCTCAGGTTATCGATGCGTTAATGAAGCTAAAAGCAGGGCAGTTCTCGACAGTTATTAATACACCGCAGGGCTTGGAGATTGTAAAGGTCCGCGAGATTGATGGTAGCAGCGTACGTGCATCGCATATTTTCTTCCAGTTTGAAGGTGCGAATAAGTATCTGGACCCATTGAAGGCTAAGCAAAAGCCGCATCAGTTCATCCATCCGTAAGCTGACGGCTTATAGTTGCTTTTTATGACATGGCCTGATATTATTACCTCTGTTGTGGTGCTTTCCTTTTAAGGAGACACTAGCGAATAGTCTTACTGCTTTATGTACGACGCTTCGCTCGAGTCTACAAAAAGCGCCACTGGCGCTTTTTGGGCTCGTAGTGAAGCGGTTATCACGCCTCCCTGTCACGGAGGAGATCGCCGGTTCGATCCCGGTCGAGCCCGCCAAGTTGCTAATGTTAAATCACCTCTATAGAGGTGATTTTTTACTGTGAATAGTACCTACCAATAAGGTCACTCTATCAAACTGGCTATTTGTTCAATTATAATATAAAAGATATGAATAACCTGGATCCATTTTTAGTTTCTATGTCTCCTGAGGAGCAATTGCGAGGTGAGGTGCTAAATCGCACCCTTGCGCCATTACTTGCAGCCGAACAAAGTGAAATTGATGCTACTGAGCGCGCTATAACAGATGCCGTAGGGAAATACGCTACGACAATTAGCTTTAGTAGGCCGTCCAGGCCGTTTGACCGAGAGGCCGCCATGCGACCAGCCGCCCTTCATCGCATTAATACAGAAGAGCTTCGCACAAGAATAACAACCGTACGCGATATCGTCGCAACCGCAGCCCCCGAAGACTTGGCTAATCCCAACCATGAGTTTGACCCTTGGAGGCAAGAGTATGTAGACGAGACTACTGCAGGGTTAATAGCTAAAACTAACATTACTAGCCTTAGAAAGCGAAAGCGATACGCAGCAATAGCTGCTCAAGTTGCAGGTGATGAGTATGACCATTCACCGCTCAAACCGTCTACTGATTTTGAAGGAAGAGCAAAACTCCGTCGCAGTCTATTGAACCCCGCTAGCCGCCTAGCCGGCTTCATACTCGATAAATTTTAAAAGGATAGCATCTAGTTGGACTGCTGGGGTCGAGGTCAAGCAAAATAGTTCCATACCTGCTCAGCTAAGGCCCGCCAGTAGACAAGATACTATTTTTATGGTATTTTTTATTTATCTCATCCCCAAAACAAAAAAATGAACACTGAAACCACCTCAACACCTAGAATAATTATCGACTCGAGCGCAGAAGCGCAAGGCTGGACGGTAGACCAAGCTGCCCTTGCGCGGCATATGACAGAAGACTATGGGATCTCCCCCGAAGGCGTCGAGCAAACAACTATTATCCTGGGTGGAAAAAATCACTTCTCCTATAGAGGCTCTGAAACTCCTGGCTCATTAGATAGACGCTTACGAGGAACAGATCAAAGAAACGAGGGAGCAGCCTCTATCGTACGACTTACGACCAAACTTAAAGGCGCTCAACGCTCACCGAAGGATGTGAACGCCACCTTGAGCCACGAACTTGAACATGTTGCCCAGGGAGATCGCAGAGACAAGAATAGGCTCATAGGCAATGTCGTAATATGGGGTTTAGCTGCAACCGGAGCTGTAATTGGAAGCCGATTAGGCAAACATTCAGTGAGTCGCGTAACTGGCGCGCTTATCGGTGGTGCACTAGGCCAAGGAATCGGCTACAGAATCGCTCCTCATGAGAATCAGGCTCGACAACGCGCCGAAGAAGTACGACTTGCCGTTGTTACTAAATCATCGAGACCAACTGCGGAGAAATAACTCCAAACTTCGAAAGCTACGGCCCGCCAAGTTGCTAATGTTTAAAGAAATCCCTAAAGGGGTTTCTTTTACTGTAATCCAGATGTCTTCTCGCCATGGTCAGTGGCTGTGTGCTATTATATTGGTTGACATTTTAACTTTTCAGTAGATAATATTATTATGACAATCTATCCGGCGGAGACTCCTGGTATGGGGAGCTTTGTTTTTGACCCGGTCTCATACCGTCCAGAGATGCTTCCTCCTCACAGAGGGGTAACCTACGAGCTTTCAACAAACCCCGGCCGTCAATTCGAAGACCCATTCGACCTTGAGAATCTCAAGTTCTACAGCCGAGCTGAGGCGGTGAACATGGTGCGGGAGCTTGAAGGCCTGGATGCTCAAATACGGGGTAAGAGAATCGACCAAAAGATTGTGGCGGTAATCGGCACAGGTGGAACAATAGCTATGGTCAAGGAAAATGGGGAGCTAGTGCCTCGGCTTGACGCGGACGTACTTCTCGACGAACTACCCGCCTCCAAACGCGGGAGGTTTAAAGCCGCTTCGATCCAATTACCAACCATGGTTGATAGCTCTCTTATACATCCGGATGCCATAGCGGATACGGTACTTCTAATGTCTGCCGTATACGACAAGATGAGTGAGTCTCTCCGAGAAAATTTTGCTGGCTTTTTGATAACCCACGGTACAGACACCATGGCCCAAAGCGCCGCGTTATCACGTATGATGCTTGGCAGGAACGTACCCTTTAATACCGGTTTTGTGGGCGCTCAAAAAACTATTGAGGACAGCCCGAACGATGTTTCTGCAAATATTGATGGTGCCTTAACGACTTTGTGGCTTGCCCATAACGACAAGGGTGCTACACACCATTTTGTATTCATGAATGGCACATCGGGTTCTGCCATGAACCAGGTCGGCATCGTTAAGACGAGCGATAGTCGCATCGAAGCATTTGAATCTCCCCTCCACGAGCCCTTGGTCGATGCGGGTAGTTTTGCCGTTGGCGGCATTCGGCAGCTATTGGTCAATTTTATGCGGGATAGAGCGCAGTTTAAACCGCTCATAGTTCGTGGAGATGTTGATGTTGAAGTTATACACGCGCAACAAGGACGGAATCCCGACCGCGATAGAAAGCTAATCAGGTTAGCCGGCGAAGAGGGTAATCTGGAAGGGGTGGTTGTAGTTACCTACGGATCCTTTACATTTCATGAAGCTAATTTTCGTGCTATCAAAGAAGAGACTGATAGACTTAAAGTGCCCCTCTTAGTTGTCAACCCTTTTCCTTCGGGAAGTACAAATCATGATTATGGTCCCGCTCATCGTATCCGTGAGTCTGGAGCCGAGCCGGTTAAAATGATGCCCAGCGCCTTATTGGCAAAAATTCACATTGGCCGGGCTATGTATTCTAATGTCAGGGACCTTATAAGTTTTATCGGTAAAGATTATGTGGGTGAAATGCCTACTACTAATTTCGCTTCTAGGCACTAAGTGCCCATAAAAATACAAGCAGAATTTTTCCGTAATGGTTGGTTCGGAAGTAGGCACCGCTTGAGCAGGCAGACCAAATATAGTAATTTTAGGTATAGTATTTGCAAAACAGTTCTAATCTATAGAGTTAAACTATTAAACATTATGTTGAAACAATAGCAATAATATGCTAGTATATTTATATACACTAAAAACAAAAAAACAGTACGCTGTATGCCACAAGATCAAAACCAACTCATCCAAAAAACCGCACCTGACAATTACATGCCGAAACACGCATTAAACGAGCCGGACGCATATGAGCAACTATCGCCACCGTTCAGGTCTGAAACCGCAGCAGAGTTAGGTGGCGTTGCTGTGACGCCGACAACTGGGGAACTGCCAGTTACATCTGCAGGCGAGGCTGCAACAGGCCCATCGCCGGAAGCGGTAAGGATGCTGGAGGATGCAGGTATTTCCCCTGTAGACAAAGCAGACATGCTACTGGTAGCACTGGGGCTACGGCCGGCAACCGTTCTTCAACTATCTGAATTCTACCCGCTAGGCGGCGAGCCTACAAAGCATAATGAAGATAGGGCTGCCCAGAGTATTGCTTTGGCTCATAGGCTTGGGCTCAGCACGACCACAGATGAGTACAGCCGCGATTTTCTGGACGCCTTTCTGGCTGACGGTGGCAGCCCGGCTAAGATACCAGCTGTAAAAGAAAAAATAGGCAAAGGCGAACGGCCTCAGTGGGCGCATGTCAATGTTTTTGTAGGTAAAAATGAGGCGTCCTCCGAAACCTTAAAGGCTATTTGGCAAGCCGGTGAGGCTGCCGATGGCGGGCTGGCAATGGGCTTGGCATTGGGGTATCCTGCAACGGCAGCTGAATCCTTTGCGAACAAAACCACCAGGTACGGTTTAGGGATGCCGGATGTGCGTGCGCACGCCTTCGGAGGTTTTGCACTGTCATCCGACAGCGCAAAGGCTGAAGCGGAACAGGCTATCGCACTTTCGTGGGCAAATGCAATTCAGGAAGCAAGTCCGAAGATACACGACCAAGTTATGAGCGCGAGATTAGGCTAGGTTGTTAGGTGCTGTCATACCGCGCAATAGCAGGGCATCTGCTACTATGGGTGTATGGAACGATACGTACATCTTCTATTAGGCTTGTGCCTAGTATTGCCGTTGATAATCATCTTGTTGCGGCGCAAAGATCTCGCACCTAATGCGATTAGGTATGGTTGCCTAGGTGGCGTCGCAGGTTTGCTGGCAGAACTATTCTATTTCCGTGACTATTGGCGCCCACCGAGCTTATTTGGGGTGGCTACTATCTCCGTTGAGGATTTCTTATTTGGATTTACTATTGCAGCGCTTAGCTATACGGTGTTTGCGTATGCAGATAAGCAGGTATTCAGTGAAATCAGATATCGCCAATATAAGCATTTGTATGCCATATTCTTTGTTACCGGTGTTGTATCTATGCTAATTTTTAGCGTTTTCTTACAGATGAACTCTATTTTTGTAAGTTCATCTGTCTTTATTGTATGTACCGGCATTATTGCGATGCTGCGGCGCGACCTTGTGCGCCCGGCATTATTCTCTGTTGCGCTCCTGTTGCCATTACTGGTTTTCATATACATCATACTGTTTGATGGGTTTGCGCCACTATTCTGGGAAAAGTACTGGCTGCTGTCGGGGTGGGGGATTATGCTGCTGGGCAACATACCGGTCACAGAAATTATATGGTATGTGTCGTGGATAGCGCTTGCAAGTATAAGTTATCCATTTGCTAGCGGTAGAACGTTTATTGATTCCAAGCGGCAATAGTATACATATTTTTGGGTGATGTACTGATATGTATAGCAGACTACAGGTGTTACATAATGCTTATATTTAAGAAATATACAATAACGCTGAACAATTAAGTTATCAACAGATGGATATTTTTCTTAAATATAAGCATTATACACAAGGGTAGACAAAGCTTACGTTTATTTAGCCAGCATAATTAAATGCAGATCCTTAAATATAAGGTTTATGCTACGATGTAAGTAAGATATGGGTAAGTTATATCAGCGTACTGCCGTGAAATCGTATCAGCTCGGCCTGTTACAATCACGCGCACACCGGGCGGTCAATACATTTATGACTGCTTATTTGGCTAACCTTGATTTATCCCTGCCTGAATGGTCTCTGATGGGTATTTTGAAGGAAAAGGGCGGGCTGCAGCCGGCGAAGATCGCCGGTATATTGGGCGTTAAACCTCCGGTGGCTACCACACTGATAAGTGGCCTTGAACGCAAAGGGCTGGTCTGCCGGGGGAAACACGAGCACGACAGCCGTTCGGCTGTGATTACCTTGAGCCAAAAGGGCGAAAATGTCATGGCAGCTACCGAGAAACTGCTCAGTAAAGAGTTACGCGCGTTTTTAGGAGACCTGGCTTTGCCTGAAATAATGTTATATATGCGCGTGCTTGCCAAACTCGCAGCTAAACTTTAGGCCTGTTCTTTATTTGTATATTTCTTGTGATATGATTTAGCTACAGACAACTACGTACTAAGCGTATTTGGGCCTCAGGAGGGTGTAATGAGCGAGATTAGTGCAGGCATTTTACCGAAAGAGCGTGCGGACGAAATATTCCTGGCAAGCGGGTATGTTCATCCAGGCTTGGCCGAAGATACCGCCCATGCAATGGGGGTAGAGCTTGGCGATGTCACTCATCACACCTATCCCGATACAGAGCGTTATATACGCTATGAGGATTCCGTACGCGGCAAGCACACTATCATCATCCAGCCGCACGCAGCCACCGAAGGTGGCTCAGTTAATGACGCGTTGGTAGAGCAACTGCTTATGGTAGACGCGGCTAAAAGCTCTTCTGCGTCGGAGGTTACGGTGGTATGTCCGGTGCTGGGGTATGCCCGCCAAGACCGCAAAGCCAAGGGGCGTGAGCCTATATCTGCCCGGGTAGTTATCAATATGCTCCAAGCGGGTGGCGTGGACCGTATTGTGGCATTTGACCTCCATTCGCCACAGACGCAGGCCGTGTTTAACGGGCCGTTTGACCACCTTACTGGCCAGCCATTGCTGCGCAGTGCCATACGCCCGCTCATTGATGTGAGTAAGCCCGACGAGTATGCCGTTGTCGCACCCGACGCCGGCTCTGTGCGCATGGCAAACCGCCATGGCAGTACGCTAGGGCTGCTTACGATCCATATGGCAAAGACGCGTGACCCAAACCAGCCAAATGCAATTTTGCCGCGCACTAAGGTGCCCGAGGCGGCGGATAGGACATGCTTTTTATTTGATGATATGCTGGCTACTGCCGGCACGCTGGTATCGGCTGCCGAAGCATTACGTAATTCAGGCGCAAAGGAGATCTATGCTGCGGCAACACACGGCTTATTCTCTGGCCCTGCTATCGACCGTCTGCGCGACGCGCCTATCGACGGAATATTCGTGACAGACACACTACCGCAAGAATATGCCAAGGCCGAGTTAGGAGACAGGCTGCAAGTGATTTCAGTTGCATCGACACTCGGCCGTGCATTAGTGGAAATAGTTACGGATGGCTCGGTTTCAGACTTATTTGCAGATCAAAACCACATGTAGTACTACAAATGTATTCAATAATACGTATTTTATTCACAACCAGTATATTAAAATAACAGATGACACACCATGAAAGAACACTTTAATCTTGCCCCTGAGTCTACAATTGCCTCAGTGACCGATGCATGCAACAATGCAATCCGTATTATTGGCCCTGAGGGTGAAAATTCAATGCTACGGCATTTATCATTAGCTAATGAGAAGATTTCTGCCGTACGAACCACAGCGGAGGATATGGCTGAAAGTGGTGTTTCGCCTGCACTCACTGATGTGTGGGCGGAAGTCGAATTGGTTGTCGAGCAGCTCGAAAAAACAACCGCTATTGTATCGGCAAGTGCCGGGCATTTGGCTGTGTATGTGTCATCTATCGGTGAAGGTCAAGCATCACGCGTATCCGTATCACAGGAAACGAGGGCTGAGCAAACAGAAGACAGTAAAAGCAGGTTGCGACAGCAGCACCGCGGCCGTCGCCAGCCTAGGGATGAGAAGATTGTTCTGGTGGCGCAGGGGGTACGCCTTACGCCGGCAGAAGCGCAATCGTATGTTGTTACACAACGGCAGTTTGAATCGATGATACCCTATAATAATTTGGCGATCGAAACAGCAAGAGCTGTACGTAGCGGTAAGAGCGAGGCTTTTTGTGTGCCCGCTGTACAGTTCGTAGTAGACTCTGTGATCGCGGCGCTAGAACAGAACACGGTAGCTAGGCGTATGCCTCTGGAAGTGACTGAACGTGCGGCTTTGGCTATGCGTGATGCGCATACAATTGCAGAAATAGCTACGCGTACAAAGCTATTGCATAACTTCTACAGAAATAACCCATACCTGCGGAGAGTTACAGCTGCAAATCCCAATCTTGCGGCCACACTTTTTGACGCAGAATATCTAGGGACGTTAGCTTCTGCCGTATTTAGTGACGTAGAGTTTGTAGGCAGCGGTGCATTAAAGGCCATACAGCAAGAGGGAATACCAGGCGATGCACAACAGCTTATTAAGCAGTCAGCAACACTTAAGTCATTTTCAGGCATCCCTAAAGAGGACGCACATGCGCTGACGATTGAATTGGGTATTCCGCCGGACTCGCAGCACTATAAAGTTACTAGTGAAAACGGTGTGTTAGTAAGCGTTGATTTTTCAGATGAGTTTGTTGACCGCCTCCGAGGGCTTATGGGGCCTGGCGTCGGGTGTCCTATTAGGCAGCTAAAGTCAGATGAGCCGTATGCACGTACAGAATTAGATCATGCCTGGAATCGTGTAGTGGATTTTTTAATTCCTGTAGGGGCGACTGTCAATAACCCCCAAGTCAAAGCATTTTATAGGGGGAAAGGTGGGGCGATAATTTAAAAGGCATGTCGTAAAATTTAATAGCGTACTAAGTGGTATACAGCATGGATAAGAGGAATATGACGTACCAGTGCACTTTTATTCGTTAGCACGTTATTTTTATGCGACGCCGAGAGGTTAATTTAAAAAATGTACCCAAGCATAAAAAGTAACATGACTAGTAACTACTATTGATCAATATTAGTGTTCAATTGATAATGTGCGTATGTTGCAGCTGCTATCTTCCAAGAATAAAGCTATCTGGTATAATACGTTTTATCCTGTGATGTGCCACCTTAGCTCAGTTGGCTAGAGCACCGCTTTCGTAAAGCGGGGGTCTGGGGTTCGAATCCCCAAGGTGGCTCCAGGTTTTAAGTAGCGTACGCGGGTATCGTATAGTGGCTATTATGCAGCCTTCCCAAGGCTGAGAGGAGAGTTCGATTCTCTCTACCCGCACCAAATGCCTGCAATATCTGTTCAATTATCGCCTACAGGCTTACAATAGAACGAAGTATGATGCCACTTCCTAAAAAGTATTTACACGATAAACTCATATTGCTACTGGTAAGTGGCAATATTTTTCTAGCTTTCCTCTGTATGGCTCTCGTATTTTTGCGCCTGAACATTGGGCAGGGCGGTGAAGGCTATATAGTAGAGTACCGTTCCAACCTCGGCATCAGTGCTTTTAAGAATGGGAGTATAGCCAGTATCCTGAGCTTTGTGCTATTTGCTATCGTTACAGTGGTTATTAATGTGGTACTCAGTGTGCGGACCTATCATGTGCGTAGGGAGCTGTCAGTGGCAGTGCTTTCCGGTGGGATTATTTTATTGATACTGGCCATAATAGTAAGTAATGCACTACTGGTGCTGCATTAATGAAAAGCATAGAGATTCCTTATGAAAAGGACCGTGTTAAAAAGTACCGGTTTTTTGAGATACTACCCGGCGCATTATCTTGGCTCATGTTGTTATTGCCGTTATTGCTAAGCCTGGTTAATGTTACATTAGCTACTTTCTTTATATTGGGCTATATCCTTATATATTTTACTCGCGGTGTGGCCGTAGCTATCCGGGCACTTGGCGGGTATCGTACTATGCGCGAGCATGAACGCATCGATTGGAACGAATTAATAGAAGAGGTTAAATCGGGGGCAGTTACCAACGCCCACAGACCTAAATGGCACCGTGATAACTTGGCGCGTCTGGCGATAAAACCAGCTGTCGTAAATCCTGACGACATAGTGCATGCTGTAATCATTGCAACATATAATGAGGTCCGTGAAGTTGTAGAACCTACAATAAAGTCTTTGGTTAATGCTGAATATGATGTAAAGAATAAAGTTATATTTATATTAGCCTATGAAGAACGCGGCGGTGCGGCAATAGCCAAGCAGTCTGCTGAATTGATTGAAAAGTACAAGCCTTACTTCCGTGATGCGTTCTTAGTTGAGCATCCGGATGGCATCCCGGGCGAAGTAATTGGCAAGGGTAGCAACATTACGCATGCTGGCCGAAAACTGGAAGAGTATGTTCTGCAACACAATCTTAGCCCGCTTAACGTTGTTGTTACTACATTAGATGCCGACAACCGGCCTGATAAAAAATACTTGTCGGCACTGAGCTATTTATATAGCGTTTCGCCTGACCCATTACGTGCCTCTTACCAGCCTTTGCCAATGTTCACAAGTAACATTTGGGACGCTCCTGCACCCATGCGTGTAATTGCAACAGGCAATAACTTCTTTTATATAGTGCTGACACAGCGTCCGCATTTGGAGCGTAATTTCTCTGCGCACGCCCAGTCGTTGCAAGCCCTTATAGAGATGGATTTCTGGAGCATGCGCACTATTGTAGAGGACGGCCATCATTTTTGGCGCAGCTATTTCCACTTCGATGGTGATTACCGTGTCTACCCGTTGGCGATCCCTGTATATTGTGATGCGGTGCTCGCAGAAACATACCTTAAGACCCTCAAAGCGCAGTTTATACAGCTGCGTCGTTGGACATATGGTGCTTCCGATATCGCTTATGTAGCCAACCAGACGTTCTTTAAAAAGAATAAAGTTCCGAAAGCGGATGCTGTCGGTAAGTTCCTGCGGCTGTTGGAAGGGCATGTTACCTGGTCGTCTGGCGCACTTATCCTGGCCTTTGCAGCGTTCATACCAGCTTTAGTTAACCCTCAGAATATTGCCGCGAACGAACTGCCGCTCATTGTGAGCCGCATACAGACCATTGGCCTAGTCGGCTCGCTGTCAACGCTATTTATCGCCTTGAAGACATTGCCGCCACGACCAGCACGCTACAAGCGCCACCGCTCTATATTTATGCTTCTGCAATGGGTGTACCTGCCGCTTACAACAATCGCTTATGGGGCATTCGCTGCACTCTATTCCCAGACGCGTCTTATGTTTGGCTGGTATCTTACGAAGTTCGATGTAACAGTCAAAGCCGTAAAGAAATAACTTACAGAGGGTGGTATGCAGCATATACGGCGGCTGCAGCGCTGTCGAAGGGCAGTAGTGTCTGTATACATGTTTGGATAACAAGTGCTCGTGGCATAAGGCCAGGATTGCCTGCAGCTAGCAGTTTCGATATTACAAGTTCTGCCAGGTTGCTGGCGTCGCGTGCTGCCGTAGGGCGGTGTTTACAGCTCTCATGGAGGCTTAGGAACAATATATCGCGGCTAAAGGGGAGAAGGACACTATGCGCGTTAGAGAAGCGTGTAGTACTTGATAGGTCGGTGGTTTCAGTCGTGGTGAATACCGCAGTGCATGATCTGCATGCTCGCCGGCGCCAAGTATCGTTAACTCGCCGTTGGTGACGGGAGTTGACTACTTTAGTGGGCGATCCGCAGTATACACATACCATGTCAACATATTGACACTAAGAAGGGTAAAAAGCTAGTGGAAAACATGTGTATTACCCGGCATAGTATTTTGCGACATTAAAAAAGTAACCTGGAACTGGTCCCAGGTTACTTATCTGTTACTACTTCGATGTCGCAGACGCGCGCGAACGGCGAATGCGGCTTGTCGGGGAAGAGAATGATAACTCTTCATAAAACAGCTTGAATTCATCAAGCGTGCTCTGTTTTTTGGCACTCACATAAAAGCCTCTTAACCCGGTTATGTTAACACATGTATGTTTTTAAGTCAATAGCCCCCAAGGTGTTACGCTTGTGCTTGCGGCGTATTTGATTGGGGCAGGGCAGTTGAATATCATACTGAAATGAGGTACTATTTAATCTGTTCCTTAAGGGTCCTTAGCTCATTTGGCTAGAGCGCTTCCTTGACGTGGAAGAGGTGAGAGGTTCGAATCCTCTAGGACCCACCAATATATAAAGCCCATCATTTTGATGGGCTTTATATATAGCCCGAAATAGTACGAAGTCGCCCGTAAATACGGACAGTCTTGAAGGGTCTACAAAATCTTTATATCCTATGTGACATGAAAACAACGGGTAGTATCAAACGGCGGGTAAGCATCTTTCCACAGGACTGTCACAATTATGACAACAACTTAGTACTAGCCGTATGATACTAACATTGCTATAGTAGTACTTGGAGACAACGAGATGAGGTTTTGCAGAAGTGTTGTGATATAATGTGTTTGAACGAAAGTTCGGAACATCACAAATTCGAGCAGTGAAGCGGAATCACCAACCGCAGAGCTCTGTCGGCAGTTAGAACGTACAATGAACGTGCTATCACAAGTGCCTTTTCTCTGAGAAAGAAAAGGAAGTCCGGTGGAACCACCCCTCCCAAGGGGCCCGAGACGCTAGATCACCTGATGAAATATATTTGCGAGAATATTGCATCAGGGGATCGGCGTCTTTTTCTATATATAAATGAAAGGAGCCGTTCATGGCTGAGAATCAACAACCCGACCTACAACCAATGCGCCACAGTATGGCGCACATCTTTGCTGCTGCCGTGACACGGCTGTGGCCTCAGGTAAAATTAGGCGTAGGGCCAGCAACTGAAATAGGTTTCCACTATGACCTTGACCTCGGCGACTACAAACTTTCCGAAGAAGACTTCACTAAGATCGAAGCTGAGATGAAAAAGATAGTGGCAGAGGATCAGCCGTTCGAACAGTTTTCAAAGCCTATTGGCGAAGCGATTGTATGGGCTCGTGACACAAAGCAACCATATAAAGAAGAATTATTGAATGACCTGCAACGTGCCGGCACAACGATACTGAAGGACCTGGACACTGAAGAACTCGGTTTGCATACTGACGGTGACTCTAAAGTAGAAGAAGTATCCTTTTATAAGAACGGTGATTTTACAGACTTGTGCCGTGGTCCTCATGTAGAATCTACTGGTAAGGTGGGGGGGTTTAAGTTGATGCGCGTTTCGGGCGTATATTGGCGCGGCAAAGATTCAAATCCGCAAATCCAGCGTGTATACGGTGTAGGTTTCGCTAACGAAAAAGACCTTCGGGTTTACCTCAATATGTTAGAAGAGGCAAAGAAGCGTGACCATCGTAAAATTGGCCAAGAATTGGACTTGTTTGTATTTTCTGACCTTATCGGCGCCGGTTTACCTCTGTTTACTCCCCGTGGTACTATCCTTCGCCGGCAATTAGATGCGTTCGTCCAGGAAATGCGTGACGAACAGGGCTACCAGGAAGTATCAATTCCGCACATCACTAAGAAAGATGCGTATATCGCCAGCGGCCACTGGGAAAAGTTCAAAGATGACTTATTCCGCATTACTACCCGTGAAGGTCACGAATTTGCCATGAAACCTATGAACTGTCCACACCACACGCAGATATTTGCTGCTAAATCGCGTTCATACCGTGAACTACCGGTCCGTTACCGTGAAACTACAATGTGCTACCGCGATGAACAGTCGGGTGAGCTTTCTGGCTTGAGCCGTGTCCGTGCATTTGCCCAGGACGACGCCCATGTATTTTGCCGTACGAGCCAAATTGAAGAAGAGGCGCTGAAGATATGGGACATCATTGACCGTTTCTATAGTACATTCGGCTTTGAACTGAAAGTACGCTTTTCGACACATGATCCAGCTAACGCTGAGTCTTATTCTGGCAGTACTGAGAAATGGGAGAATACTGAAGCACAGCTACTTTCTATTATTAAGAGCAAAGTAGGTGACAACTATATAGATGGCGTTGGCGAAGCGGCATTCTATGGCCCAAAAATTGACTTCATGGCTAAGGATGCACTTGGCAGGGAATATCAGGTGGCAACTATCCAACTCGATTTTAACCAGCCGGAAGGTTTTGACCTTACCTGTGTAAACGAACAGGGTGAACGTGAACGGATTGTTATGGTACATGCGGCAATCATGGGTTCTATCGAACGATTCTTGTCGGTATATATAGAGCACGTAGCTGGCAAGTTCCCAGTATGGCTGGCGCCAGAGCAGCTTCGTATTGTTACTCTCAACCAGGATGAAAATATCCTAGACTTCGCATATACGCTCTTAGACCAGGCTCGTAAGCTAGGCGTCCGGGCTAGCGTTGATGACGACAATGAGTCGGTCAGCAAGAAAATACGCAACGCTGAGCTTATGAAAATTCCGTATACCGTAGTAATTGGCACTAAGGAAGTAGAGACGGGTGAGATTGCCCCGCGTATCCGCCGCGATATGGAAGTAGACGCCGAGCATACACCACATACACCTTATGAATTAGTAAAAACGCTTGCTAATGAAGCTAAAATGCGTGTAAATAAGACATCGTTGTAGTAAATACAGATTGCAAGGAGAAGAGTATGCCGAGAGTAGATGCCGAGTTTAAAGAGCGCGTCTATAGCCTCGTAGCACAGATACCGAAAGGCAGGGTAATGACGTATGGGCAGATTGCTGCCATCTGTGGGGCTGCATGGGCAGCATGGGAAGTAGGGCAGATTGCGCATACTGGCCCTGAAGGCTTACCCTGGCAGCGTGTAGTGAATAAGCAAGGCGCCTTGGCTGCGGGCTGGCCCGGTGGCGGCAAGGTAATGCATGCCGCCCGGCTTGAGGCTGAAGGTGTTGTTGTAAATGAAGATTTCACCATTGATATAAGTAAATTGTTGTGGTCGCCACAACAATGAGCTGGCCACTAATTGCGATAGTTGGCCAAACTGCTTCCGGTAAGACAAGCTTGGCACTCGAGCTTGCAGAGCGCTGGAATGGTGAAATTATTGCAGCCGACTCCAGGACCGTATACCGGGGTATGGACATTGGTACCGCCAAGCCGACGGCGGCTGAGTGCAAGCGCATACCACACTATCTAATTGATATCTACAATCCAGACCAGCAATGTACGGCGCGTGACTTTCAGAATTTAGCAAACGATGCGATAAAAGCTATTAGTGCGCGTGGAAAAATACCTTTTCTAGTAGGGGGAAGTGGCCTCTATGTAGATGCTGTGCTATTTGGCTTTAACTTCAGAGGAGAGCCGGACATGGCACAGCGCCGACAGCTTGAGGTCTTATCAGTGCCCGAGCTGCAGTCTAAGCTAGCAGACCGAGGCATCCAGCTGCCAGCTAACCCCGCTAACCCCCGTCATCTCGTCAGGGCAATAGAGACAAATGGGGCTGTACCTGAGCGCAGTGCTATGCGTCCTGCAGCGATAGTGCTGGGCGTCAATATAGACAAATCAGTCTTAGACGAGCGAATTGAGCAGCGCGTTGATGCTATGTTCGCAGCAGGGCTTGAAGTAGAAGTGCAGAGGCTGCGGCTGCGTTACGGGTGGGAATGCCCGCCTATGCAGACGATTGGGTATCAGGAGTTCCGTCCTTACTTCGAGGGGCAGACCCAAATTAAAGATGTTCGCCAGGCAATTATCACTCATTCACGGCAGTATGCGAAGCGTCAAAAAACGTGGTTCAAACGAAATAAAAGTATTCATTGGATCAGTAATACGGAAGAAGCCGTAGCTGTGCTTACAACGAAAATGAACAAATGAACTGTAGCTAATACAGTAAGTTTGCTACAATAATGGCATGATTGAGCAATTGTTCGGATCCAAGACGAGGGTAAAGCTGTTGCAGCTGTTTTATAGCAACCCGAACCGTTCCTTTTATGTCCGTGAAATAACGCGGAAAATCGACGAGCAGATCAACTCTGTCCGCCGCGAGCTCGCTAATCTTTTGAGTATTGGTATTATTTCATCAGACAACACAAACAACCGCCTATACTACGAAGTTAACCAGACGTACGACTATTACGAACCATTAAAAACTATCTTTGGAAACGGGGAGGTCAGCAGTAAGACCCCTATAGCCAAGAAGCAAGTTTCGGCAGACACTACTGCCGCCAACATCGAACGTGACAAGATCAAAGCGCTTGGTAACGTCGAAGTGGCACTGTATACGGGCCAGTTTACCCGTGACGAATCGAGTGGGATTGATATATTGATTGTTGGCGATTTAAATCAGCACGCCCTGCAGAAGTTCATTCTTGAGCTTGAGTCGCAAGAAGGGAAGGATATCCGTTATACGGTTATGCCGCCACAGGAGTTTGGCTATCGCCGGCAAATTAAAGACCGCTTTATCAGCACCGTTTTGGGTTCGAAAAAGCAAATACTTATTGATAAAAACGGCATATTGTAACACCGGAAGAAAAGAGGAGATATATGGACATACAATTTTATGGTGCTAACTGTATTGCACTGAGCGGCAAGCATGCACGCGTCATCATCGACGACAACCTGGCGGACCTTGGCGGCAAGTCAATCTCTAAAGACGGTGATATAGCGATTTTTACTGGTCCTCATGGCCAGCCATCCCACGTCGCTAAGATCGTAATTGGCCAGCCTGGCGAATATGAGGTATCTGGCGTTTCGATTTTTGGCATACCAGCCCGTGCACATATTGACGAAGAGAAAGCGAAAACGGCCACTATGTATAAGATTATATTCGAAGACCTGAGCATTCTGGTTACTGGCCATGTATATCCTGAACTGAGCGACGCCCAACTAGAAGCTATCGGAATGATTGATGTATTATTTGTACCAGTAGGTGGCAATGGATTTACCCTTGATGGCATCGGTGCGCTGAAGCTTATTAAGAAAATTGAGCCAAAGCTGGTTATCCCGACAAGCTACGACGAACCATCTCTCAACTATCCAATGCCCGCACAGACACTGGAACAGGCCTTAAAATCTTTAGCTATGGAGCCGAAAGAGACCATTCCCAAGCTTAAGGTTAAGTCTGCAGAGCTTGGCGAAGTTACCCAGCTTATTGTAGTGCAGAAGCAATAACAGTGGCATATAAAAAATAACCCCTCAGATGAGGGGTTATTTTTTAGGCTTTACCTTAGTTGGCTGGGGTTAGCAAACCCTTTTTCTTCAGGGTACGAATAGCTTGAGTACTTACTTTCAGCTTAATCTTCTTGCCGTCAACAATAAGGGTCTTCTTTTGCAGGTTCGGCATCCATACCTTTTTGGTGTGGCGCTGTGAGAAACTCACGTTGTTGCCGTACTGCTTGCCTTTGCCGGTAATGTCACACTTGCGCATAGCTTTTGTCCTTCTAGTTCAAGGAGATATTTTAGCGGTTTTTACTCCTTAAGTCAACCTTAAGTAAACTGTCAGCAAAAGCTTGCTATACTAGAGGGATGTTTAGCAATATCGATTTCAGCTACCTCCTTATCGTCGTAGTGTCCATGCTTATAGCAATCCCATTCCATGAGGCTATGCACGGCCTTGCGGCTAGGCTCCTCGGGGATACAACCGCCGACGAAGAGGGAAGGATCACCTTGAACCCATTCCGGCATGTCGACATATTCCTAACTATCCTATTACCGGCATTTATGATCCTTCTTCAACTGCCGCCAATTTTTGCAGCCAAGCCGGTACCATTCGACCCAAGCCGCGTACGATATGGTGACTTCGGGGCTGCCATAGTAGGGCTTGCTGGCCCGTTTAGCAACCTGTTGTTGGCTGTCGTGGGCGCTATCATAGCCCGTGTAGTAGGTGTAGATATGCAGGCGGTGTCTACGGGCATGCTAGACGGCTTCCAGTACGCTTTAGTGGTGTTTATAATCATCAATATCTCACTGTTCGTCTTTAATATGCTGCCGATACCACCGCTAGATGGCTCGCGGTTAGTATATGCTTTTGCCCCCGAGCCGTTGCAGCGGGTCATGGCTCAGCTGGAAAACTTCGGGCTTATCGTCGTTCTTGGTGTACTATTGCTTCTGTCGTCTGTAATTAGCCCGATAATTTCTAATATCACCGAAGCTATCCTTACTTTCCTACTTCGCTAACAGAGGGATAAGTAGTATAATATTGTTCGGCTGGGCATTACGGCCAAACGAATGATTTTCTGAATATTTATTCGTATGGGAAGCCTAATATTTGCAGTGACCGTGGTTACTGCGTGCGGGCACCCACTTGGTTAACGTTACAGTTAATCATTACAACTGGTCGCCCAGTCACTTTAGTACACTCGTCGGGGTGTAGCGCAGCTGGTAGCGCGTACGGCTGGGGGCCGTGAGGTCGCAGGTTCGAGCCCTGTCACCCCGACCACGTCGATTTATAATCATATGAAAACACTCAAACTTGAACATCATTTAGCAGAGCTGGTAGAGCAGGGTACGAAGACTTCTACGTGGCGGCTATATGACGACAAAGACCTGTCTGTAAATGACACGGTCAACCTCATCGACAAGGTCGATGCCAATGATCCTGGGACTTGGAAGGTCGTCGGTACTGCGCATATTGATAGTATTGTCCAGAAGCGGCTAGGCGACATAATCCCTGAAGACTACGCTGGACACGAAGCTTTTGAGAGTCATGAACACATGATGAAGACCTACCAGAAATACTACGGCCCCCAGGTAGATAATCAAACTGTCGTTAAGATTATCCGTTTTACTTTTAACAATGAAAACACAAAAAACGACAGTAATGTTGTTGAAAGTGTAACGGATTTAACAGAGGTAAAAATGTATGCAGATGGTGGTTCGCGTGGAAATCCAGGCCCGTCTGCCAGCGGCTATGTTGTAATGGATATGAACAACCGTATCGTTGTAAAAAAAGGAGAATACATAGGAATTACAACGAATAACCAAGCCGAATACCAAGCCCTCAAACTCGGCTTGGAAGAGGTCAAGCGTATGCGTATACGTGATGTCCATGTGTACATGGATAGCCTATTAGTAGTCAATCAAATGCTGGGAATTTTCAAGGTAAAGAATCGTGACCTGTGGCCTGTATACGGCGCAGTTAAGGAACTGGTAGGGGCTTTTAAGCACGTTTCTTTTACGCATGTGCCGCGTGAACTCAACAAAGAGGCCGACGCGGCTGTAAACGAAGTTCTAGACGCAGCAGCAGAATCGTAGGCATAGATAAGCGTAACCCGCTTTATTTATTTTACATAAGTGGTATAATATTACACATGCCAGACGATCGGCTGATCGCTTGCGAGGTGGCGCTTCATTAGCGGAGCTTCACAAGAGGAAAGTCCGGGCAGCGTAGGGAAAGACAGTTGCTAACAGCAACCGGGGGAGACCCTAGGGAAAGTGCCACAGAAACAATACCGCTTCGCTGTTCTTTGAACAGCGAGTAAGGGTGAAAAGAGTAGGGTAAGAGCCTACAGTTTATGACGGTGACGTCGTAAAAAGGTAAACCCTGTCTGCTGCAAGGCGATGGATTAACCGAGGCAACTCGTGGTTCCCGCCATAGTCCATCACAGCGAATCCGCTTGATCACGATGGCAACGTCGTGGCTAGATAGATGATCAGCTAAAACAGAACCCGGCTTACGGAGAATCTGGCAACTATATATAAAAATACCTCCGTTTACGCGGAGGTGTTTTTATATAGCAGGGAAGGTTTACTTCAGTGCTGTCTTTACTACGCTTTCGAAAGCCTTTGGCTCGTTTACGGCGAGCTCGCTAAGGATCTTGCGGTCCAAAGTGATGTCAGCACCCTTGAGTGCGGCAATCAGCTTGCTGTAAGTAGTACCGTTCAGGCGGGCTGCAGCGTTAATGCGTGCATTCCACAGTTCGCGGAACGTACGCTTACGGTTCTTGCGGTCGCGGGTTGCGAATTGCAACGCCTTAGTTACGGCCTGCTTGCCACGCTTGTAGCTAGAACGGTTAGACTTGGTCATGCCGCTTGTTGCCTTGCGGATCTTGACGTGTTTCTGGTGAGTGGCTACGCCACGTTTAACGCGCATCCTTAAGCTCCTAGGTTCTTTTTAATACTTTTACTGACTTTACCCTCAAGGGTGTTTACGGACGCGAGCTTACGCTTGCGTGAACCGCTTTTCTTCTGCATGAAGTGGCTGACGTTCGAGTGACGGACGCGGACCTTGCCGTTCTTGGTCAAACGGACGCGATCCTTAGTGCCGCTATGCGTTTTTAGCTTTGGCATGGTTGCTCCTTATTACGAAGTTTAGCTGCTTGCCGGCGAACTCTGGTGTCTGATCAACAACAATTGTATCTCCGAAGTCTGCTATTACCTTATCTGCAAGTTTGAAACCTAAGTCCTTGTGGGCGAGTTCACGGCCGCGATAGAAAATGGTCAACTTTACCTTGTGTCCTGCTTCCAGGAAGTCGGCAACTTTGCGCATCTTTACGCCGAGGTCGTGTTCGCTAATCTTTAGACCGAACCGCATTTGCTTCATTTCAAGCGTTTTTGCATTGCGCTTGTTTTTTTGCATTTGCTTTGTGCGTTGGTAGTTGTATTTGCCCCAGTCGACAATCTTGACGACTGGCGGGCTGGCGTCAGGTGAAATTTCCACCAGATCCAACTCACGGTCTGCTGCCATTTGCAAAGCTTCTGCGCGTGAAAGAATACCGAGCTGTTTGCCCTCTTCATCTACTACACGCATCTGCGGCGCCCGAATATCATTATTCAGGCGGGTAAACTTGCTGATAGGACGTCTCCTTTAATATTGTTTGTGAGTCGTATTGTAACAAAAGCGCTAACAGAGGTCAAGCGACCCTACGACAGGGAATGGTGTGTGGGCGGCCGATATTGCAGCGCCTCTGTAATATGCACTGTAGTTATTATATCGGATTTGTCTAGGTCTGCGATAGTGCGCGACACCTTAATGATGCGCATATAACTCCTTGCGGATAGCTTTAGCTTTGCGGCTGCCTTATTAAGCAGTACAAGGGCAGTGGGGTCTGCCGAGGCATATTTCCGGATATCTGCGTTATCCATTCTGCTATTTAAGTGTGTCGTACTTTTATAACGTTCAGCCTGTATTGTGCGGGCTTCTTGCACTTGTATCTTTTGCGACCCGCTATCTATGGATCGCTTTGCAAGCAGCTGGTCATGTTGTATGGGCTCGACATCGACGTAGAGGTCTATGCGGTCCATAACGGGCCCAGAAAGTCGCTGCCGGTACGCTGCGATCCGATATGCCGGACAGTCACATTGCATGCCGGTATCGTAATATCCGCATGGGCATGGGTTTGCCGTGCCGACCAATATGAAATGTGCTGGATATGTCGCACTGTCACGGGCACGTGTGACGGTTACGTAGCCATCCTCCAAAGGCTGTCTGAGAGCTTCAACGGTCTGACGGCTGAATTCAGGCATTTCATCTAGAAAAAGCACACCATGGTGGCTCAAGCTGATTTCGCCAGGCCGGAGGCGCGCGCCGCCGCCAACCATAGCTACGTAGCTTGTACTATGATGCGGCGCCCGCAGCGGACGCGTTGTTAACAATTGTTCGTAATTTGTACTAATAAGACTATGGAGGTGGGTAATCTCAAGCATTTCCTCCTGGCTTAATGGCGGCAGTAGCCATGAGAGTGCCTTGGCCAACATGCTTTTGCCAGTCCCAGGTGGGCCATTCAGGAAAATATTATGTCCGCCAGCTGCGGCAATGATAAGGGCACGCTTAGCACGCTCTTGGCCGGTTATCTCTAAAAGCGGGTTGGGGCTGGGTATGGATGTATTGGCGATAGGCTGTGTGTCACTTTGCAAGGCCTGTAATGGCTGTCTGTTAGCTAAGGCGTCATACAGATCGGCAAAGCTGGAGACTTGGTATATTGTGCAGCCTGGAATGAGCATAGCCTGGGTTAAGTTGCCCTTAGGTATATAAAACGTATGTATGCCCGATTGCTTGCCGGCAACTAGCTTGCCGATAATACCGCGTACTGCACGGACGCTGCCGTCCAAGCCCAGCTCGCCAATGAAAGCACTGGCCGGCTCCGGCATTGCCGGGATACTGGATGCTGCTTGAAGGATTGCTACGGCAATAGCTAGATCTAAGCTTGTGCTGTCTTTTGGAATGTCTGCCGGAGCTAAGTTGATAGTAATCCGCTTGCGCGGCATTTGGATTTTGCTGCTGGCGAAGGCACTGCGGATACGTTCGCGTGCTTCGTCCACTGCTTTATTGCCTAAACCAACGAGCACAATACTTGGTAAGCCATTGGATATATGGCACTCGACGTCTACCATGATCCCGCCTGAGCCTATATGTAAAATACTGTGTATCGGTACTGTCATGGCTATGAACTTACAGATGGCTCATACAAAAGTAAAGACCCGCCGTGGGTAATGGCGGGTCTCTTTTTTGGTTTGATTTTTCTTTGAGGATTTTTAAATTTGGAGTTTTGCTTTTCATGGAACAACGGCTTGCGAGAAGCCGTTGTTTCGAATGTCGTTTTTGTTTTTGAGCACTTTTTTTATTCAGTGCTACAGGTATCTTATAAAGATCTAAACGGGCTGTCAACACAATTATGGTTAGATTTTTTACAAACCTGTGTATAAGTTTTTTACTGATTGAAATGCCAGTAATAATACCAAACGAACCCGCAAAAGTTGAACACCTGTATTACTACACTGGTTGTCATAAGCATCTTGACTTTTTTGCCCGTTCGTAGTAGTATTTAGGTAGTAAGCAAAAACAAAAACTTACAAAAAGAACCAAAAATATCGCTCTTCGTAACCCTAAAGGTTGCAAGAGCGGTCAGTCAAAGCCAACGGGTAGTAAGCGCTAAATATTCTAAATATAATGGGCGGATTTACTACCCTAGGCTTCCAAATGAAAAAATTAATGGCTATGCTGCGGGTTGTATTCTCGCAGTATTTTATGCTGGCTGGAGAGTAGGGTATGAAGAAGACCGCTAAAATAATAGGAAGCTGCTTACTTATATTAGTTGCACTTCTATGTACGACCCAACCAGATAGGTTGCCATCTGCGGTTCTCATTGTACCGTTTGCCCTCATGTTTGTGGTGCTGGCTCTGGTGATAGCATTAGCTATCGGATGGAGACATGGAGGCATCACCTCGAAACATATTAGAGCTGGATGTACGGGCGCCGTGTTGCCAATTTTATTGCTTGTCCTGCAGTCCGTCGGCCAGCTGACACTGCGTGACGCGCTGACGCTATTTGCCTTGTTTGGAATCTCATATTTCTATATGTCCAAGGTAAATGCCGTTGCGCGTTAAATACCTCTGAAAACACTGTTGTGAAATAGTGGCAGTACAATCTCTAAACTGGTATAATACGAGCAACGTATGGACCCTCAGTTGGAGAAAACACCAGGTTTAGCTTTGCCTAACCCCGCCTCAGAGCAGGGGCTTGCTTCCGGTATCCCTAACGAAGCAGCCTTTCAGCCTGTAGAAAGTGGCCAGCAGCCAGCACCTGCAATGCCTCCTGTGATGCCACCTGTAACAGATGATTCAGTGCAGCAGGCAGCCTCGAATGTACCGGTGCCAGGCGGCCCGGCGTATGACGCGACTGACTCTGCTACTGCCAATGAAGGCGATAATGACGCTTTGGACCAAGAGTGGATCAACAAGGCAAAAGCAGTCGTTGAGCAGACCAAACACGATCCTCATTTGGAAAGTGCCGAGCTGAGCAAAGTAAAAGCCGAATACCTCCGCATACGGTATAACAAGCAGATTAAGGTTTCTGAAGACGCAAAATGATTTTTCTAATTGTAATGATAGTTATCCTATTGGTCATTGCTTCAATTGCAGCGCCTGTTATCTATATACAGACACGCAAGCGTCTGCGTGAGCAGAAGAACTACGAGCGTGGCCTCAAGATGGTGCCATTACTTATACACTTGCCCCCGCCTAGTGAAGATACTGACCTTTCCGGACGCGACGTGCGCGACCTTATTGATGAGAATATCTCCAAGGCACAAGTTATCTACAATATTATCGCAAGCACTGTACAGAAGGGCTTTAAAGCTAATCTATACGGCCAGCGGCATTTCGCATTCGAGATTGTAGGGTCTAAAGGTTTTGCGTATTTTTATGCGGCTGTACCACTTTCGTTGGTTGATGTCGTAAAGCAGGCAATTGTAAGCGCATATCCGGCAGCACGGCTAGAGGAAGTGCCTGAACACAATATATTTAGTTCGCTTGGTAAGGTCGGCGGAACTGTCGGCGGGGAGTTGCATCTGAAAGAATCATTCGCATATCCAATTGCCACATACCAGGACCTTAAGCGTGACGCTATGCAGGCGCTTCTGAACTCCTTGTCGACGCTTGATAAGGAAGACGGGGCTGGCATACAGATACTTATGCGTCCTGCTGGCTCTGAATGGCGTAAGACGGCACTCGGCGTTGTAAGCGGTAAGCGTAAGGGCGAAAAGCATAAGAAAGGTTCAGAGCAGCTATTTGGGCTAGCCAAAGACCTTGGTAACGCCTTCATCAAGCCGCCTGAAGAGCACAAGAAAGACGACAAGGGCGGTAAAGATTTATCCAGCCTGGAGCAGGCTACTTTGGATGCAATGGAAGACAAAACACGCCATCCTGGCTATGAAGTACTTATTCGTGTGGTGGTGTCATCCAATGTGAGCCAGCGGGCACAGGCCATACTCAACAATGTCGTAGCGGCCTTCTCGTTATTTGATGCGCAGGGCAAGAATGGCTTCAAGTACTCTGCAGCTAAAAACATTGACGAATTTATAACGAATTATATACTGAGAATTTTCCCACAAGACCAAAATAAAGACATTTTGAACTCAGTCGAATTATCAACTATTTTCCATTTTCCGGACCAGCGGGCTATCCCTACGTCGCAGTTGGAACGCCAGGAATCGAAGCAAGTTGATGGTCCCCGCAATATGCCGGACAAAGGTCTGTTATTAGGCTATAACGTCTTCCGTGGTGTTAAAAAGCCAATTCGCCTGGGCACAGGAGATCGTCAACGGCACATGTACGCAGTCGGTCAGACCGGTACGGGTAAGTCTACCTACCTGGAAAATCTCGCCCTGCAGGACATGCTAAACGGTGATGGTTTCGCATTTGTAGACCCACATGGTGACACGGCCGAAAAGCTGCTGGCAATGGTGCCGCGCGAACGCGTAGACGATGTCATATATTTCTGTCCGGCTGACATGGATTATCCAATGGGCTTGAATCTTTTTGAGTTCAATACCCCCGACCAAAAAGACTTTCTTATTCAGGAAGCACTGAACATGCTGTATAAGCTGTATGACCCGCAACACCAAGGTATTATGGGCCCTCGTTACGAGCATTTGTTCCGTAACGCCGCGCTTACTATTATGGCCGACCCGGCCGGCGGTACATTTGTGGACATCCCAAAACTATTCCGTGACCCTCAATACGTAAAGCAGAAGCTGCAGTATGTAAAAGACTTGAACGTCATAGAGTTCTGGCAGAAGGAAATGCCCCAGTCCCAGCGCTCAAATGAGTTTGGTGAAGTGGTGAGCTGGTTTGTAAGTAAGTTCGGTGCCTTCCTGTCTAACGAAATGATGCGTAACATTATTGGCCAGACAAAGAGTTCATTCGACCTACGCGACATTATGGATAACCGCAAGATCCTTCTAGTGAACCTCAGTAAGGGTAGGACAGGGGAGTTAAATTCCAAACTGCTGGGTATGGTATTCGTAATGAAATTCCAGGCTGCGGCTATGAGCCGTGCCAATATTCCTGAGAGTGAACGTAAAGATTTTGCCCTGTACGTGGACGAATTCCAGAACTTCTCGACGGATTCGTTTGCGACAATTCTATCTGAGGCTCGTAAGTACCACCTGAACCTTATCGTAGCCAACCAGTTTACGACGCAGCTTACAGATGAAGTGCGCGACGCTGTATTTGGTAACATTGGTACAATTGTCGCCTTCCGCGTGGGGCAGGATGAAGACGCTGAAGCGCTGGCGAAGCGCATGCGCCCGTCATTCGAAACGACTGACCTGTTGCGTATGCCGAACTATAATGCTGTTGTGCGTACATTGATTGGCGGCGTACCGACCAACCCGTTTAGCATGGCTACGCTTCCGCCGCTGGGTAATGCTAACCCGCAGCTGGCATTAGCCTTGAAGCAGCTTTCTGCCGCCAAGCATGGCCGGCCGAAGGCAGATGTGGAGAAAGAGATATTTGCACGCCTCGCAACACAGGAGCCTGAGTCTAAGCCGGCATTCCCGGCTGCAGGCGCAGCACCGGCCGCGCCCAAGCCTGCCGGCACTGGTAATTTTATGGACGAGTGGATGGGGAAACGTGGTGGCCCATTGAAGATGCGTCCTTCGCCATGGCAGAAAGATAAACAGCCCTCTGCCGCTCAGTCGCAACAAGTACCTGTCCAGGCACCACAGCCCGCTATGCCTGCAACGGCGCCTCAGCAATCCGCTAGGACCACACCACAAGCCTTCCAGCCGCAGCAACCACAACCGCAGTTCCAGCAACCGGCCCAGCCTGCTTACGCAGTTCCTGCCGCCCCTATGGCGCCCGCACCGCAGTTTGCCGCACAGCCTCCAATGCAGCCTCAGCAGTTTGCCGCACAGGCTGCTCCTGCTACGCAGCAGCCAGCGTCCGCACAACCGCACAACGTAGTCGCTCCTGGCCACCCAGGTGACATCTCTATCGATGCTGACGGCAACCTCCGTCCGGGCGCCTAGCTACTAGAGTAGCCCTCGGTTGCGGTATCTGTTACACTAATCTATAATATTGATAAGTGGGATTCGCCTAATTACTAGAGGGGTTACTAAATAAGTGGCAAAAAAAAATGACTATTCAGCCGATCAGATCCAGGTACTGGAGGGCTTAGAGCCTGTCCGTAAGCGCCCGGGTATGTATATTGGCGGCACGGGTGTAGAAGGTCTACACCACTTAGTGTGGGAAATTGTAGACAACGGTATCGACGAAGCGTTGGCTGGCTATGCTACTGAAGTTTTAGTAGTGTTGCAAGCTGATGGTGGTGTTCGTGTATGGGACAACGGGCGTGGCATCCCTACGGATATTCACCCCAAGACAGGGAAGAGCACGGTAGAGACTGTGCTTACCGTCCTGCACGCCGGAGGTAAATTTGGCGGCGGAGGCTACAAGGTCTCTGGGGGTTTGCACGGCGTGGGCAGCAGTGTCGTTAACGCTTTATCTTCCAAACTACTCATTAATATTCATCGTGAAGGTAAAATCTTTCACCAGGAGTACAATACAGGCGTTCCCGTATCTGATCTTAAGGCGGTAGGAAAAAGTGACATAACAGGTACAGAAATTACTTTCTATCCTGACAGTACTATCTTTGAAACCACCGGCTTTAACTACGACACGATCCTGGACCGTTTACGTCACCAGGCGTATCTTACAAAGGGCATCCGTACTTCATTGGAAGACGAAAAGACTGGCCGCAAATATGGCTTTTATTTCGAATCTGGTATCCAGGCGTACGTCCGTCACCTGAACCACGGCAAGGACGTGGTAGACGAAGAACTTTTTTACGTCGATAAGACGGTTAATGACGTGCAGGTTGAAGTAGCTGCCCAGTACACTGACGGTTACACAGAGACTATCAAGCAGTTTGCCAATAATGTGATCACCCCAGACGGCGGTACGCACCTAACTGGCTTCCGTACTGCACTGACACGCGTTATCAACGATTACGCTCGCAAGCAGGGTCTTCTGAAGGACAAAGAAGAAAACCTTTCCGGCGAAGACTGCCGTGAAGGTTTGACGGCAGTTATACTGGTAAAACTACCTGACCCGCAGTTTGAAGGTCAGACCAAGAACAAGCTTGGCAACCCTGAGGTGCGTGGGTATGTCGACCAGACACTGACCGAGCATTTCAATTATTATCTCGAAGAACATCCTGCTATTGCCCGTAAGATTGTCGGCAAGGCGCTTCTTGCAGCCCGCGCCCGCAAGGCTGCCCGTGCAGCCCGTGAGAACATCCTGCGCAAGGGTGTGCTAGAAGGTGCAAGCATGCCAGGCAAGCTTGCAGACTGTTCTAGTAAAGACCCTAAGACATCCGAGATCTACCTGGTAGAGGGCGATTCAGCTGGTGGCTCGGCGAAGTCTGGCCGCGACAGCAAGACCCAAGCGATCCTGCCGCTCCGTGGTAAGGTACTGAACGTTGAGCGTGCCCGTCTGGACAAAATGCTTGCCAACAACGAAATCCTGAGCCTTATAAAGGCGTTAGGTGTGGGTATTGAAGACTCCTTCGATATCAATGGCCTGCGCTACGATCGTATTATTGTGATGACTGACGCTGATGTCGACGGTTCACACATTAGCACGCTGTTGCTCACGTTCTTCTTCCGTTTTATGAAGGAAGTTGTCGACGGCGGTCACATATACTTAGCTAAGCCACCATTGTTTGAATTGGTAAAGGCTGGCCGTAAAACTAGCGTATTCATATACGACGAGGCCGAGCTTGAAGAGGTAATCGACCGCACCATCGAAGAACGCAAGAAGGAAGGCCTGAAGGTCAACCCGGCAGAAGAGCGTTATCGCCAAGCCGGTTTCATCGAGCAGAAGCGCTACAAGGGATTGGGCGAAATGGACGCAGAACAGTTGTTTGAAACGACCATGAACCCCGAGAAGCGCGTATTGGTACAGGTTAAGGTCTCTGACGCAGAGAAGGCCGACGCTATCTTTAACAAGCTGATGGGCACCGAAGTGGAGCTGCGTAAGAACTTCATTCAGACACACGCGAAATTTGTGAAGGATTTGGATATTTAGTATGGAAGAGGACAAGAAACCAGAGGACATTACTCCTATCGAGGCTGCAATTGACGAACCCCGCGTAGAGCAGGGTACTCCGCTTGAAGGCGAAATGTTTATCGTCGAAGACCAGCACCACTCACGCATCGTTGAACGCCGCACAGTCGAGACAGTAATGGAAGACAGCTACTTGCGTTATTCGATGAGTGTTATCATCGACCGTGCGCTTCCGGACGTCCGCGATGGGCTGAAGCCAGTGCACCGTCGTATTATGTACAGTATGAACGAGGATGGCCTCCGTTCCAGTGCCCGCCACCGTAAGAGTGCGAACGTTGTAGGTGCTGTGATGGGTAAGTATCACCCACACGGCGACTCTTCTATATATGACGCACTGGTGCGTATGGCTCAGCCGTGGTCTATGCGCTATATGCTTGTAAATGGCCAGGGTAACTTTGGTTCTATGGACGGTGACCCTCCAGCTGCCATGCGTTACACGGAAGCCAAGATGGCGCGCATGGCTGATGAGTTGCTTGCAGACATCGATAAGGAAACTGTTGATTTCCGTGACAACTACGACGGCACTACCAGTGAACCATCTGTCCTGCCTGCTAAATTGCCAAACTTGTTGTTGAACGGACAACTAGGTATCGCCGTTGGTATGGCTACAAACATCCCTCCGCACAACCTTGCGGAGATTGTTGATGCAACTGTCCATTTAATTAACGACCCAGAGGCATCACTTGATGACTTACTACAATACATTAAGGGACCCGACTTCCCAACGGGTGGTGTTATATACGGAAAAGAATCTATCCGTACTGCGTATGCTACTGGCCGTGGTGGTGTAGTGCTGCGTGGTATCGCCGAAATTGCTGAGACCAAAAAAGGCCGCCACCAGATCATTATCACTGAGATCCCATACGCCTTGAACAAGGAAAGCCTTGTTATCAAGATTGCTGACCTCGTGAAGGAGAAGAAGATCGTCGGCATCTCTGATATCCGTGACGAAAGTGCCCGTGGCAACGTCCGTATTGTTATCGACCTAAAGAAGGATGCATACCCCAAGAAGCTTCTGAATCAGCTGTACAAGCTCACGCCATTGCAGACAGCATTCCACTACAACATGATGGCATTGATCGATGGTATCCAGCCTCGCGTGCTTGGACTGCAGGACATCCTTCAGGAACACATTAAGCATCGTCAGAATGTCGTACGCCGCCGTACTGAGTTTGAGCTCCGCAAGGCAAAAGAGCGTGCACACATCCTGGAAGGTTTGAAGATTGCACTCGACCATATCGATGAAGTGATCAAGACAATCCGCGCCAGCCAGACAAGTGAAGAGGCGCAGAAGAACCTGATCAAGCAGTTTGGTCTCAGTGAAATCCAAGCCAAGGCTATCCTGGCTATGCAGTTGCGTACGCTGACCGGCTTGGAGCGCGACAAGATCGAGAAAGAACTCGCCGAACTCATGAAAATTATCGCTGAGTTGGAAGCCATCCTCGCTGACGAACAGATGATCCTCAACATCATTAAGGAAGAGCTTGAAGGCTTGAAGAAACAGTATGGCGATGAACGCCGCACTCGCGTCATTCCCAACGAGCTCGACCGTATTAGCGAAGAGGACCTTGTGCCTGACGAACAAGTCGTTGTAACTCTCACAAATGCTAACTACATCAAGCGTAGTCCGGTTGCTGAATACAGGCGTCAGGGTAGGGGCGGCAAGGGTCGCCGTGGCATGACTACACGCGAAGAAGACGTCATCGAGCACCTGGTAAACGCCAGCACACACGACTTCTTGCTGTTCTTTACGAATAAGGGCCGCGTGTTCCGCTTGAAGACATATGAAGTTCCTATGTCCGGTATGGGCGCTAAGGGTGTAGCTATCGTGAACCTGCTGCAGCTGCAGCAGGAAGAGACAGTTAGCGCCGTTATTAACGTCAACAAGCAAGTGGATGGCAAGAAGGGCAGCCTCTTTATGTGTACTGTCCGCGGCGTCGTAAAGAAGACTCCTTTCGAGCAGTACCAGAACGTACGCAGCAACGGCCTTATTACTATCAACCTGGACGAAGGCGATGAACTGAAGTGGATACGTATGACTAATGACGATAATGAAGTAGTTATTTCCACTTCACAAGGCCAGGCCATCCGCTTCCATGAAAAGGATGTCCGTGCAATGGGCCGCGTATCACGTGGTGTCCGTGGCATCCGCCTGCGGCCAAGCGACCGTGTTATAGGCATGGACGTAGTGGAAGAGGGCTCCAGTGTGTTTGTGATTAGCCAGCACGGTTACGGCAAGCGTACGAAGGTCTCTCAGTTTACACCGCACGCCCGCGGCGGGGTAGGTATCCGGTCTGCAGTTGTTAATAGCAAGACTGGAGCATTGATTGGTGTAAAGAGTCTGAATGGCGACGAATCACAAGAAGTGATCATCGTTTCCAGCCAGGGCCAGACAATCCGCCTGGGTCTGAATGACATCCCAGAGCTTGGCCGGGCAACCCAAGGTGTGCGCATTATGCGCCTGAATGATAATGATGAAGTCGTTTCTTTGGCACTTGTTGATGCTCAAGGTGAAGACGAAGTTGAGCTTGGAGACGAGCAGCCTTCATAATAACAGGGGTAGTGGTGATGTAAGTATTACCACTACCTTGGACAAGATTTATCTTGACATACAGTAGTAGTTCGTCGTAGTATAAATGGAGCGTTCGGAGAGGCCTAGTAATAGTGTTTCCGGAGGATCGTTAAAAATTGAATAGTGCAAATCAACGTCAGTTCACCGCGTTACCTTTAACAAGTAACGCACATTGAATTGTTTTAAATAGTCAGTATTTCGAATCGCAAGATAAGAATAAAACGACTGAATCAGAGCAAATTCTTTTTTTGGAGAGTTTGATCCTGGCTCAGGATGAACGCTGGCGGCGTGCCTAATACATGCAAGTCGAGCGGTAACAGGTCTAGTTTACTAGATGCTGACGAGCGGCGGACGGCTGAGTAACACGTAGGAACGTACCCCAAAGTGAGGGATAACTGCTCGAAAGAGTAGCTAATACCGCATGTGATCCACGGATTAAAGCTTTATGCGCTTTGGGAACGGCCTGCGTCCGATTAGCTAGATGGTAGTGTAATGGACTACCATGGCGACGATCGGTAGCTGGTCTGAGAGGATGATCAGCCAGACTGGGACTGAGACACGGCCCAGACTCCTACGGGAGGCAGCAGTAGGGAATTTTCCACAATGGGCGAAAGCCTGATGGAGCAACGCCGCGT